>Ga0307930_1002610_pt1 | contig 13641 bp, 11 predicted proteins | sample OrgLakmetageno46_FD_203161 | JGI IMG/M metagenome (GOLD analysis project Ga0307930, IMG submission 203161) | Saline water microbial communities from Organic Lake, Antarctica - #46 | ecosystem: Environmental > Aquatic > Non-marine Saline and Alkaline > Saline | place: Antarctica: Organic Lake... | reverse complement strand
TTTTTCACTTCAACCTCTGTAACTTCCCCTTACTGGGGAGATCAGTTTCTACACAGATGCCGATATACACTCATGAACGTCGAATTTCTAAGACTCACAAGACAACAAAGAGGAAAGTAGTTTAGTTACTTCGATAAATCATAAAACTAATATCTAAAAAAATAACTAGGCATCTCAGAACTCCTTGCTCTTCTTCTTGCTCCACTGCATCCCAATGGGACTGTTTTCCACGAACATCTCCGAGTCTGCTGAGCCAGGAGCATCTTCACCAAAGCCAGTGTCATCGCTGTCGTCGTCGCCATCGCCTTCGCAGCTCCCGCTTCCGTCCTGCGCGTCTTCTGCGTCAATTGTGTTCACGCTTCGTTCACTGCAAGTATTGCTGCTGTCACTAGAATCACTTGAATCACTGTTGTCGCTGTGATAGTCGAATTCGCGGTGTGAGTGGTCGTTGACATAGCTTTCCTGGTGCGCCGAGACTGCTTCTGCGAAACTGCTACTCCTGGATGGGTCGCTTGAGAGAACGGGTGGTGGATCGGAGTTCGATCGATGCTTGGACTTCTCTTCGTCGTTGTTGCTGCAAGTCTGCAACGGTAGCAGACCTCTCACTGAGCCCGTTGTTTTCAACGGAGCAGCAGCTGAAGTCTCTGAGGTTTTTGTCGAAGGCACGCGAGGCTTCCCGTCTATTCGCGGTGCCTTCAATGGAAAATATTGCTCTTTTGGTGCTGGTAGTGCGCCGTTTGAATAAGACCCCACTCTTCCACTGACTTCGCCATTACTGTTGCCTTTGATGATGCTGCTGCTGATGCTGTCAACCACTTGAGCGCCCACTAGTACCAGCAAGCGCGTCAGCACAAAGCGCTCAGTGAGGAGGCCGGTGCGGGCGTCCGGGTCATAAAGCTGCACCCATCGTAAACCAGGCCGCATCAAATGAACCGGCACAACCGTTTGCGCCACCTTAAATACAAATAAATAAACAACAAAATGGTAAGTATATGTAGTGCAAATCACGGATGCAGGTGAAGACAAAAGAATTGCTTGAGTGTATCTATTATGCTTTCTTTGTCAGCAAATACCTGAACACCGCTTCTGAGCACCGCAAATTTGAGGAGTGCAAGGCGAGGCTCCGCTACTTGGCACTTAAAAGCGCAGTCAAAGATGAATTTGCTTCCTGCGCTTCCTTTCACCTGCGAATTCCAAAATGAAACTAGATGAAAATTAGTATCGATAGATAAACAAAGGATAATCATTTTTGATTTCATGAAGTAGTGGACGGTACAAAATGAAACAAATCAACGTAGAAAAGAATTGAGCCATTCAGTACAAATAAATAGAAGTGCGACGAACCTCGTCACAGGCCCAGCGCCGCTGATCGCAAGGCGCGCCAACGAGCTCGACTTGCAGCGATGCTCTTCCAAAGTCCCCCTCCGGTTCTTTGGCCTCCGAAATCTTGGGAATTACACGACCAAATCCTTTGTTGCCATTGCCACTCGTTAACTCTTTCTTGCTGGGTGGCTTTTCGTGGCTGTGGCTGCTGCTACTGGTAGGCTTGCTAGAAGCTGGGCTGCCGCCAAGGATGCCTCCAATAAGAGAGGCTGCCCGGCCAAGAACGCCTGAGAACAACAGAAGCGGCAAGGAGAGCAATAGTGGTAAAAGTGGAATACGAGCAAGCGATAATACTTGCTTTAGACTCGGCCAGACAAACAACAAGGCTTCATTGTTTCGATTGCTGGCTTAGCTTGACGATAGGAATGGATCTAAATGCCTCGATTACGCACCAGTATGTGATGGTGTGCGCGGTTCCTGCGCGCTCGTGTTACTGTTGCTGCAGCTCATGTGGCTGCTGCTCAGGCTCTTGTGCGACTGGTCTGCAAACGAAGAAGCCGCTGCTGAGCCAGGCTGCTTGGGAACATGAGCAGCGCTCAAAATGCGCACACGAAGGCGCACCTGATGAGGTTTACAGGCAATGATAGAAGCGAAGTATGAGCAAAGAAAGTGCGAGTGACTACAAGAGATTGCACAAGAGACCGAATATTTCGTTGAAAAAGCAAGTCGCTCACCGCGGCGTGGCTGCCCCACTTTGGGTCTCCCGCATACACGTTGAAGCTTCGCGGCGGTTCCCACGAGCGGTGCAGTATAGTGCCGTTCAATGCTGCACTGCTGCTGCTGCTGCTACTGCTGCTGCTAGCGCTGCCGCTGCTGCTCCTGCCGCGGCCGTGGGAATGCGAGTAGAAAGACGAAGACGATGGTGAAGCGACTGCAGCGCGGACAGCGCCCTGAAGTGTACCCTCGCTGCTGCGGCGGCGGCTGCTGCTCCGGCTGTTCGTATTCGAGGGTGAATTCGACGTGTGCTCAGGCTTTAGGGCTGCAGTGTCATGGCGGGGCGTGCTGCTTGGGCTATGGCTGTGCTTAGGGCTCACGCTGTTGGCATTGCTCCGGCGAAACAAGCGGGTTGCTCTTCTGCTCATGTTGCTGCTGATACGGCTGCTGCTCGAGCTCGATGACATCGAAGGGCTTCCAATGAAACTACCGAAAGGGCGAGGTGTTGCGCGCAAAACAGTGGGAGAGAACGATTTGGGGCGCTTCAGTTTGCCTCTCTGCACATTTGGGCTCATTACTTCATCACCACTACCGCTACGGCCTCTGCTGCCGCCATTATCGTCTGCGTCGTCATCATCATTATAATCGTTGGAATTGGCTTTTTCAACATCGTCCATCAGCAGCGTTGGCGGTTTGTTTGACCACGAATGAAACGGCGAAAGGGACCGGTGCCGTCGGTTTAATCGTTGATTTAATCGGCTCTCGTCTTGACCAGAGCTACTGCTACCATTTTTGCCGCCACCGTTGCGGCCACTGCTGTTGCTGCGGCTTTGCGATGCGGATAATCGACGAGAAAAGATGCCAACACCGAGACGGCTACTCAATGAATGTGCATGCGAATATTTCAAAAGCTCTTTCTGCTGCTGTTGCTGCTCATGCTTGAATTTCTCAGCACTTGTGCTTCCCCTCTTGGCGACAATACTTCCTACTTCGCTCACCACCACCACGTTTTCATTCAAGAGACTCTCCTGTGTGGGATCTCGTGACGGAAAGTCTCGAGAACCCACTGACTCCCATTCGTCTCCGGTACTTCTGTCGTTACTTCTCGATGGATCTGCGCTAACGCCTCTCGTTGAACTTGCAAACATTTCTAGATTATCTCTACTGCTACTGTCGCCAGCACTATCATCTATAACCCCATTGTTTGAAATGAAGGTGTCCGTTCCATCTATCTCCGTGCTCGTATTTTCTAGGCCAGGCACAGGCACTGCAATAGCGGCGGTATCACGTGTCATGGGTGCTTTGGTGGTAGGCTGTGAAGGTAGCGCTGCTGTGCTTGGCTGATTGAAAAATGGTGGCCGAAGCAGATAACCGCACCCGCCGTTATCACGGAAACGGCCTCGGTTCAAGTGCATGGGTAAGTCTGACGTCTGGTAATTCAGCGCCACCTACAAGTGTATGAGTGCAATAGAAATATTAGTGCAAGGCAATTTCAAATACGTTCGTTCAACTATTTAGCTTTCAGCGTGTCTTTTTGCGTGTCCCTTCTACAGAGCGCCTGCTTTTAATTAAACTGATAGAAAACACGCCATCCTTGACAAGAAAAACGCACCATTTGCACGCCTTGATTCCAGCACACTACAGGGTCGTAATTGGAGGAATCAATCCTCAAGTTGTCCGGGTACGTGCGCAGCAACTTGGTTTGCGTGTAGTGCAGCACACGATCGGGCGCTTTGCTTCGCAAGGCTTCAAAGCGAGACTCTTTGAGGGAATGGCATGTTTCTACTTCCAGAGAGGTGCGGCTTGCTTCGATGTCGATCAATGAGTTGTTCAACCGCCGACCCTTTATAGCAATGGCAACAAAACAAATGTGCTCATGGATGCAGAAGATAACACCATAACATTTCTGGACGTGCAGCAACATCATTCTTTTTGAAGTCTATCCGTTAGCCTGAAATACCCTTTAAAACCCAGATTTACCTTAATGGCCACTAACTCATCCAATTCGTCTACGACAGCAACTTGGCGCTCTTCTGTGTCCAATCCCATGCGCCATTTTTTGCTTTCTCCTGTGCCTTCCTCCTGGACGCCTGCAGTGTTGCCATCTGCTGCTGGTGAGGTTGGCAAAGGTGAAGTCGGTGATGGTGAAGTAGGCAGATTAGTTCCGGAGAATTGGCCTGATTTGAGCGCAGCTGAAGCTGCTGGAGAAGCACGCTTACTACTGCCGAAGATAGACCATTTGGAAGGTTTATTACTGTTTGCATGGGCGGCAGCAGCTGCAGCTGCGTCCGCTGCCATCGCAGCCGATACGCCGCTGCGTCCGCTGTAACTGCTAGGCGCGCTTCTGGTATCATCGCCGCCGCCTTTCCCTCCGTGCTGCGGTGCCTCCCCATGAGAGATTGTTTCTCGGCTCACGCGCACTAGTGCTGCAGCCCCACCGAACCCCGAGCCGTCCGCCATAGAAGCTGAGCCGCGGCGCAAGTGCTGCTTCCCCACCAACAAATCTGCCTGACTCACGGTGCGCTGGCGCAGCGCTTGAGGCCTTTCTGGTGCTGTTTCAGACAGCGTAAAATCATGCGCGTCAGCAACTGCAACATTGGAAGCATCATGAGAAGTTTCTTTTGTGAGGGCAGCCTTGGCAGCAGCCGCAGCAGACAGTTCACGCGCCATAGCAGGTGACATAAACCCATTACTCTGGACTTTCCTCTTTTTGGCAAACCGGGCAGTTTTGGCCTTGATCAGCACTTTGCCACGGGCTTCTTCTGGCGATGGAAGTGATCGACCAAGCTCCCCAAGGGTAGCTGAACCTTCGCTAAGTTTTGACTCAGGTGGCAGCCACAACATATTTCGACGTACCAATATGTCTTTGATGTGAAAGACCATGCGTCTTTGGAATGGTGGTGAACAATGGTTCTCGAACGACAAAATGACCGGATACGGCGAAGCTTCAAAGGCATAGTCTGCAACGGCTTGTATCACGTCACGAAACTTGATCTTGGAAGTCAAGGTGCCTCCATGGTAAACGCAAGGCTCGCCGCTGCCATCTACAGAGTCCCACATGTCAATCTCTACACAACGGCAACCATCGAGTAAATCTTCAATGTACCGATCTACTGACGACGCTGACGCAAGCTGGTCTCCTGTTAAGTATGTGTTGTGGCTGCTAGCAATCCAATAATGGCTCAGCGGCTGAGTCATGTCATGATATACTTCTCCAGCACACCGTGGCGACACCAGGCTGTTTTCAGGTCCCAGTGTTAATGCCACAAAGTCGGCAAATTGCAGAACACTTCTATGTTTCATTTTGCGGTGCGACTTATTTGTGGAGATTTGCGATGGCGATTCTGCTGCCCCAGCTTCACCGTACATTTCTTCCAATTCGGCATATTCGCCTCCTTGAACTGATGGTTCATTACCACCTGAGTTAAACTCAAAATCGATAGTGCCGCCCCAGCTATCGTGCCGAGACCGCATGCTTTGCGTAGGGCTCCCGAGACTATCGATTGGAATGTCCTCATCGCTGCTTGCTCGAGAATATTTTTGCGTACCTATGTTCCATTGTGTTCCGCTCCTATCAGCGGCACCTTTCTCTCTTGAGCTATTTGGATTTTGATGTTGCCTAACTTCAATGATCTCTTCGATTGGTGCCAGGCCTTCTGACGCAAAGTCGAGAGGCTCAGGAAGTTGCACATGGTGCGGAACCTCGTTGCAACAGTCAGCTATGAGAGAACCATCTGATGGAGTCATATTGAGCCCCTGAAATATGTCGGCAGCAGTTTCTGGGGTTTCCCGCTGCACGGCAAACAAAAAGTACTCTAAATGTTTCGCTTTCACTGATCTTGTCAAGTAGTCTGCCGCAGCTTCTTTTCCGAAAACAAGCAAGAAAGAACGGAGTGTGTCAGAGACAGTGTTCATGGTCTCTTCGGTCTCCGCTGCTGCTAGTGCTGCTGCATGTTTGCGCTGTTGCTCGGCTTTTGCTTTCGACCCACTTCCATGTACCCTTGCAGCATCTCGGTCGTCAACAGAAGAGTTGTGATGCCCCTCGGTCTGATCCGGATATGCTACACTAGGACCTAGAGCACGCACGCAGAGAGCTGCCCAGAGTGATCTGACGTCGTGATGGCCGTCTATTCGGGCAGCTGCGGCTTCGAAATCGTCGAGTGTTAGAAGGCCCGTCTTCAAGTCGCCAGCTTCTTGCACCGCACGATCAAGCAAGTGCTTCGGAGTGCCGGCGTGAAGTCGCCCCAGTAGCCGAGATGCTTGCTGCCGTGTTACGACTCGCTGCCCGTGCAGATGGCTCGGGCCTTCATCGGACGACTTTCTGCTTAAACCGTTTTCTAAATACTTGAAACTCTTCATAAGGGGGCTAGCTTTCGTTAGACCTTGAGTAGGCGTGTCGTCTTGTTTTGCTCTCTTTGCTGCGAGGGCCTCCATGAGAGAGCCACCTGCTTTGTCACTGAAACTTCCATCCATGCTGCTACTGCTTGCACTCCTCAAAGCAGGTGAGTGCGGTCCTGCTCTTGGTGATGAGTTATCGCTGCTTTCCCGACTGCCTCTGCTTCTGCGCGCCGCAGCTTCCGCGCTGCTGATGAAGTCGCCACTGAGCGTGCGATGACCGCTCGAGCTGTACCACGAGTCGAAGTACATGTAGTCCGCTTCTGAAAAGAGCTCTCGCAGGAAGCGCCGTTGGGCGGGCTCTTTGCGCATTGCAGCAGCTCGATGCCTGGCTTCAATACGCAGAGCTGCCACCACCAAAGACGTTTCGTCGTCGGCGAGCTCTGCACCAATTGAATTGCGGCGGCCGTGAGGGCGAAGCTTCTTTTTCAAGAGTGGGCTCGGCATCAGCACAAGATCGAGCGTACGCGTGCCACCGTCCCAAGCCAGTGACAGGGAGCGAAGAGCAAGGGCTTCTTCTCTGGTGTGGGTCCCGCGCCCCATGAGCAGACCAAAGAGGCCTGCGTTGTTGTACCTTGCGAAGTTCTTGCTCACCTGTAAAGTTAGAGTTAAGTCAGCAATGTGCTTGTTGGTTATAACGACTATAATGATGAAGTCACACCTGGTTGAATTGAATACGAGTGACTGTCGCGAGTCGAACGCGACTGCTTTTGGCGCCCTTTCTCAAACTTCGCCAGTGCAAGTACTCGCCATCAGCTGAGAGCCGCAGCGAGGTAACGTGTGCAGACCCAGATCGGCCCACTTTGAGTGCTTCTAATCCATGCACCTATTTAGATGCACATTGGTCAGTTAAAGTAGCACAGACATAAAGAGACCTTTTACGAAGGAACAGCTTCATCAATAGCACATGTAAGAAATTTCGCTGCATGAACTTACCCTGAGCACTTCGAGCACGAGGACAGAAGCAGGATCGAGTGCGCCTTGCCCAGGCACAGTTCTGCCCTCTAACCATGACGCTACTGAGCTGCTACTCGTGGTGCCTGCGCCACCCACGCCAGCTCCCGTATCAAAAGATGTTGAAGTATCTGAAGTAGGTGCAGCAAAAGATGCACCATCGTAGGCCATCGATTGTTCCTTGAAGGACGTACTCGTAGCTTTCGGAAACAATCTAGCTGCACCCAACATTCGCACACCACCACTCCCATCGCGAGTGTCTTGAGGCCCAGAATCGGATCCTAATTTTTCGTTGTTAGGGGTGCCCGGAAAAACATACGTTCGGAGTGCAGGCGCAGAAACCGGGGATACTGCGCTGGCGCGCAAAAAACCGACGGGAGAACGGATATCCGATTGATCACGAGCACCTACATTATTTACCCCGTCATGGTCTTCGTCATTGTTATTATCGTGGTTGTTGAGGGAAAATGCAGGTAGAGGTTCCGAAGGCTCTGGAGCAGGGATAAGGCGGCCAGCGCGCGGTGTTTTAACTGGCGAAGGTGGCGACGTCTGCCTTGTTAACGGTCGCTGCGAGACATTTTCATCTTCCCCAGAAACCGAGGGGACGTTTAGGATAGACAACTTTGAACCTCCCATGGATACCAGGGGTAAAGCATCAGCCGAAGCCTGAGGTAAATCAATTTCAGAAAGCAATGGTGACACTTGTGCCGATGCAGTGGCATTATCATCAGAATGAACCGGCTGGCCTAAATTTGAGTGTCCTTCCCTTTCGTGGCTTTCTCCAAGGATGAACGCCGTTGAAGGCTCATCGTCAGAATTATCCCCAAAAGTTCCGAAAAGCGACGCCATAAGAGGTGCTGTGGCTTGTTTGCGCTTAACAAATGGCACTGCATCGAATGACCCTCTTTCCACTCTACTCGTTGCAGCTTCCTGCGTATCATGGTCATCATTTGCACGAAGGGGTCCAAATTTTGCCATCGAGGTAGACAATGCACCTCCAACCCCCGGAGTGTTGTGGCTTGAAATTTGTGCTTTGAGGAGCAATTTCCCCGCAAGAGCAGCTGACGAATCAGATCCGAAACTGGAAGAAGCACTACCAGTGCTCGCACTACGACGGCGGGTGCTGTTGTCGCCATCACCAAGACTGGCAGCTATGTTGTCTACGCTAAGGCGATGGGCGCTGGTGTTGGCATAGCGCACACTGTTGAAAACGCCTGAACTGCTCTTCCCTGGACTACTACGAGGGCTATTCTCAAGTGATTCTTCAACTGAGCCTCCTGATAAAGCGCGCTGGAGTAGTTGCTGCCCAACAATAGATTGCCGCCGCCGTGGCCCGACGTCGTTCGAGCAACTTCGAAGTAATGGCGACATGGGTGTCAATGGTGACAGTGGTGGGGAAACGCTGCCGGAGCCACTGGATTCGTTGGGTTTACGGTAAGTGCTTTCTGTGCTACTAGCACGTCCATTGAGTGCACTATTGATGAGCATGCGGCTACTATGACTGCTAACTGTGCTGCTCCTGCTGCCAGCAGCAGATAGCTCATCCTCCATACTGTTATCATCAAGCTGAAAGAATTCGAAGGCGTTGTCACTGCTCATTGGCGAAAAAGTGGCCGGTGCGAGGTCATTTGACATTTCGTCTTGCGATGAGGTGAGGACACTTAGTCTTCTGCGAAGTTGAAGTCTTGAGCTTGTTGCAATGGGAGGGCTAGAACGAAGCTCTGGCTTTTCGCTACTCAAGTTCTCAGCTGATGATACCAGTAGGTCCACTGGCAGAGATACTTCAGTTACTTCATGCGGCGACTCTTGGGGTTCAATTTTGTTCAGACTTTCGGTCCAAGACGCAGCCGCTGGCGCAGTGTTACTTTTTCGCCGTCCAATTTCATCAGCGGTTACTTCAGATCTCACCCGATGCGATGGCGAACTTCCCTCGTCTGCAACACCGTTGGCCCTTCCTGCGCGCGGCGAAAGCACAAATTGAGGAGAAGATGGCAAATGCAGTAGCTGTCGATGGACCGGTATCAGAGTTGGTGCACTGCTTGCTTTTCTACTCAGTAAGTTAGGCACTGTACTAACGGCGGCGTCTGAACCATCAGAGTGGTAAGACACTTCAACACTGCTCGCGCGGCGCCGGGCTGCCACCGAAGCTGCCATAGCATGATTATTTTGTGGGGGACTGTTCCTTACTAGCTCCGTGAGCTGCCGTACTCTTTCACGGTCAATTGTTGCAATATGCAGGCGTGATCGAAGCTCATGGGTTTGACCTTCTGGCGAAGTAATCTCGTTACTGCTTTCTGGGCCATTGACATCATTAGCGGTATGCCTCCTGGCATTATCGGGCCCAGACAAGGAGTTGCTTCGGTGATGAGCGCCATCATAGATGTTGCTCGAATGCTTCATGGTCTTTTCAAAAAGATCTATGAGTTTACGCGTTCGAACCTGGGCATAATTCCAAGAGTGGAGAGGTATTAAAAACAGGAGGAAAAAAAGATAAAACAATAATCCACTTTCCATCGGTCTTTAATGAGTTACGACTCACTCGAGGGATTCCTGCAGCAGTCAAACCGCTTTCTCCAAGAGCCTGCACAGCTGCGACAGTCGCCACCCCACCACTTGCCGTCACTAGGGCTGTAGGAACAAATACGCGCATAAAGGGAGCTATGCTGAATATGAATGATACAGAATGCTCGCCAGTTACCACTAATCGCTGAAAACAGTGCAAGCGAGGTGTAGGTAATAGTACGAACCGTCAAACTTCGACGCGATGCCAAACTCTTTCAAAAGATGCAACAATTTGTAAGCTGGTGAACCTTCCGCTGGCAACTCTGCTGGCAACGAAGGCGACGCGCTGCCGACTGTACGAATGGCTTCGGCTGATGCAGAAGTTGCTCTACTCAAAGGAATGAGATCGGATGGCACCTCTCCCTCTACAGAAGTAATGGAGCCAATACTTGGTACCGCACGCAGCACCTAACGATAAGATATTAGAGTTATGCGATTTAATTTGTTAGGGCTTGACAGAAACACTGAATGCGCAGTCATCGATGATGCTTTAACCTTCTCACTAAGTTCAGGCCAAAATCGATCAGAAAGCTATTGAATTTTCGACATATGAAGCTTAGAAAAAACATGATTGCTGACCGTAGTCGTGAAATGGTCCGTGCGAGGACTGCCGCGGCCATGGCCGGGAACAGGCACTCGTCCGCTTCTGCTAGCCCGGCCGCCAAAGATTGTTCGGTCCCCAGAGCTAGAATGAGGGAGTATACGCCGAGCATCCATAATGATACCTGGATTCTCAAGGCAAATCGACAGTATGGTAGTTTCGGGGGAAGGAGACCTGGTAGATTTGGCAATAGTGAAGACTCAATGATATCGTCGCTAAGGTGCCAGTTGCGCAACAGCCAGCAATCCGTGGCGAAGCTACTTCAGTAAGTGTGATTAGCGTGCTATCATCACGACATGACGACTTACTTCACTCTTCTCATCTTCTCATCTTCTCATCTCTTGGTTCTCGAATTTGGATTTTAGATACCAGAACAAGTAGAATAAAATCAAGATAGAATAGAATATAATAGAAGTGATTCTTTCAGGCGGCTCTGATTGGCCGGAATTATAGAAAACGGAATACCTTCGCTTTGCTTCCCAGCAGGAATCACAGAGGTCTGTAGCACTTGCCTGGGCATATAAGTAGTACGTACTTCTTGCTTCTTTTACCCAGCCTTGCGCAATTTCGAAAACGCGCTCTTCACTAAATCCCTTGCCTTTCCTCTTCATTCATGAATTTCTCTGTAATTTCAAAGGCGTCATACATAATGTTCGCGAGGTTGCTACGGACGGCTTCTGCCACGGCAACACTAAGGCTGTCGCCTTTTTCGCACGAAGTAGTTATTCACGGTGGTGGACGAAAGGTGTGTTTGCACACCGCCGCAACGGCTGGAGCCATAGCTGCTGTTGGGTTTGCTGCTACTGCTTCCCATGCGTCTCCATCTCAGCACCCCGAACCAGATTCGTCGCTAGTTTTCGACGCTTCTAAAGATGCCTACAAGGGACGCATCATTAACACGACAGAGGTTAGCTCTTAAATGGAACGCCAGTGCAACAGCATGTCGCTATTTTGACGACTGAACCGTCTGTCTACTAGGTTTCGTCATGTGGCGATAATAAGGTGTTATTTGCCGAGCGCCTTGGAGCATCACTGGCAGAGTGGCGAGAAGAAGGCGTGCGAGGCATTTGGCTCGAGGTATTGGGCCTGAACAGTGCTCTGTTTCTAATAGCATTATCTCACACAATTATAATTAAGAATCAACGTACTACACGAAGGTCCTCTACAAAGAAAAAAACTGCCTTTTTTATCGAATGACATTGTGAATTTAGTTGCTGCTGCTGCTGCTGCTCCTACTTATTTCCCCTACACCTGTTATTGCGCTGGCTGCCCTTCGTGCCTTCTTATCACTCGGGTGCACAGTTGCCTATCGAGTCTGCAGCCCTACTCCCAGCTGCGCTCGCTCTTGGCTTTGAAATGCACCACGCTGAGAAGAGCCACTTGATGTTGACGTTCTGGATGCCGAAGGAAGAGCAAAACCCGCTGCCCCCTTATAACTCGCACTCGGTTGGCGTGGGCGCTTGCGTTGTCAACAAGCAGGGCAAAGTGTTAGCCGTGCAAGAAAAGTAAGAACTTTAAACTGAATGAGATAAACATAAATATATTGCATTAAGGAGTGTTTACGACTGACGTGAATGATAGAAATGCGGCATTTTCTTATAAGCAGTATCTGACAGTAGTAATTAAGCAATGTTCTTACGCTAGTGTTATAGTGTGTTTTGTTCCAGGTCGGGCCCAGCGGCCAAGATGGGTCTCTGGAAAATGCCTACAGGGCTGGTGGGTGCAGGCGAAGACGCTTGCGAGGCTTGTGCGCGTGAAGTCTTTGAAGAAACTGGCGTGGAGGTTGACGTTGGTAGCCTCGTGGCGGTGCGTGAAGCTCACGTGAAGCCTCGTCGGAAGCCTGCTCCGAACACCTCACCGCCACCGTCGACATCGGCATCCTCACCGTCGACCACATCCGCGCAACCCACGCAAACGCCGCCGCAGCAAGAGCGTGGCCAAAGCGGCGCCCCTTCTGGTGGGAGCGAGAAGTGCACTTCCACCAACTCGTTCTTCGTGTTTTTGTGCACCGTGAAAGAGGGCGCGTCGCACTCGGAGTTGACGCCGCAACCGAGCGAAATTGCCGCCTGCCAGTGGATGGAACCTGACGCGTTCTTGGCAAGCCAGGCCAAAATCATGCCGCCGGGCACCCTGTACTCCGAACTCAACCGCGCTGCCATCTCTGCGGCCCGCCGTGTCTCTGCTGATGCTGCTGCGGGCCGGAAGGACACGGCACCGGCTGTAGGCCTTGTATCGCGCTCGATGCCCATGGGATTCCGCCCTGGCACGAACCGCGTCTACATGATCGAAGGGGAGAAGTCTGAAAACCAAAGTGTTAGATAAGTGGATATTGAAAACCTATGAAGTAGTTTTCTTGCTGACTTCAGAAAGATGCCGCGCAGACATGCAGGCAAATCCAAATTCGAGAGGGAATTGCGGAGTGGAGTGCCATCTCCCTGTGCGCAAATGAATGGTAGTGCCTACAACTGGCTTCTTGACTTTAGAGGTAAGCAGTGCCCAGCTCTTATGGCTTCACATTAGAATTTAAAGATTTAAGTGCCATTTATAATAATTAATATTTTGGATTGCGGGATTTTCCGGGCGCCGCGGCGACTGACTGGCTAAGCGCTGTTAATGAATGCGCTCAAAAGTCAAAAGTAAGGGGGTAAGGGTAAAGGGTACTTCCACGAATTTGGGCCTGTGGGAAATGGGGACAGCAGACTCAATCCATTCCCACACCTTTTGATGCCCGGTGGTCGAATGGAACTTCGAGGGCAAATTGTTACACTTTTTTCATGCTGAAGGGCTCTCGGCCCAGTCAGGCTTGTTCTGAAACTTATCACTTTTCTGTTCCTATACGCCACAGGGGTGTCAAACTCGAACTAATACAAACCCAAATGGCACAGAAGCCAATGCTGCGGGCAGAAGTGGGAATGTGTTTGCGTTCCGCAAACAAAGCAAGTGCGGAATTATTCAGGAGGGAGAGGGGCATTGGCCAAATTCCTCGAAAATTTCGCAAAAAGCGAGGAATTTGTGGGTGTTGCGCACTCCGCAGAACAATAAAGAGGAAGGCGCGCGAGCAAAGAAGCTCGTGACATGCGGAACACGAGGTC
>Ga0307930_1002609_pt1 | contig 13642 bp, 17 predicted proteins | sample OrgLakmetageno46_FD_203161 | JGI IMG/M metagenome (GOLD analysis project Ga0307930, IMG submission 203161) | Saline water microbial communities from Organic Lake, Antarctica - #46 | ecosystem: Environmental > Aquatic > Non-marine Saline and Alkaline > Saline | place: Antarctica: Organic Lake... | reverse complement strand
TGATCCAGAGAAATCGACCCGGCGCCACGGAATTCAGCCCGGAACGAAAACTTCACGCGCCGAATGGCAAATTGGACTCACCCCGAAACTGACAATAACCCCTACCGCGGGGGTGCTTGGGAGTTACAAAAGAGGACCGTTTTTCAGGCATCGAGCCTCCGCATGAATCGTGATATTGGAGCAAATACCTCGTGGACAACTGACGAGGTGAGTGAACGTGTTGACAGCTTGGCGAAAGCCGCTCTGAAGATATTCCGAGCCTAGGGAAAAGTCGCCCTGCTTCGCCGGAGCCGTCCGTCACCCCTCACTTGTTGATGGGGGTGCGGCGGCGGAGACGATGCAGGGCACCCACGCCCCCCCTGCTTTGCTGGTGAGGCTCAGAGCTCTTTAGAATTTATCCATTCTGTGCACTGTTGGTACACTGGAAGGGCATTTCTCAAAGAGCCCTGGCCGCAGTTTCTAAGTTATTCTGCCGACGTTCAGCCCCTAAATCCTCCGTTGCAGGACCAGAACCGGGGCGTTGCGGGGTGCCCCCGCTGGAAGGGGTAGTGGAAAACCGCCAGAGGCGGGTTGCAGCGAGGGGAAGGCCGTCCCCCACAGTATTCCAGCCAGAAGAAGCCGAGCATCCAGAGTGACGCTTGGTCGCACGATTATGCCTCACCATTTATGTCCAACTAATTGAACACAAAAGTGCCTCAAGTTCATTAAAGCGCACATCAATTTGACAGGGCGCCGCCATGTGCGCTATGATGTCTAATAATCTGAACGCCGAGCGACGTCGCGTTCAATTAAACGAACAAACAAGGCAGGTGCGCGATGAAGCGCAAGAGAAGCTATTCCCGTGTGACACAACAAGCGCTTTCGCTGCTGGGCAAGCTGATCCGTGTCGGGCGCACCGAACAGGGGATGACGGCACAGGAACTGGCTGACCGCGCCGGGATCAGCCGCACGACACTCTACAACATCGAGAAAGGCGCCCCTGGCCCGGAGGTCGGCATCGTCTTCGAGGTCGCCGCGATCATTGGCGTGCGCCTGTTCCAGTCCGACGAACGCACGCTCGCCATGCACAATGCCCGCCTCGATGAAAAACTGACCCTGCTCCCGCAAAGCGTCCGTCCTTCCGGCAAGGAGGTCGATGATGACTTCTAGGATCGACGCGCGCGAAGCCTATGTCTGGATTTGGCTGCCGGGTGAAACCGATCCGGTCGTGGCCGGACGGCTGACGCAGGATGGCGACCGCCTGCTATTCACCTATGGCGCGAGCTATCGCCGTCGCAAGAATGCTATTCCTATCTACGAGCCGGAACTCCCGCTACGTCAAGGCGTGATCGAACCGCTACCCGGCCTATCCATGCCCAGCTCTATCCGTGACGGCTCCCCTGATGCCTGGGGGCGCCGCGTGATCATCAACCGGCTCGTCGGCGCCAAAGCACCGGAAGCCGAAGCCCGTGATATTACGGAACTGACCTATCTGCTTGAATCGGGCTCGGACCGGATCGGTGCCCTCGACTTTCAGGAGTCCGCCACCGAATACGTCCCGCGCGTGAAGGCAGAGGCATCCTACGAGGAACTGCTTGAAGCGGCTGAACGCATCGAAAAAGGCGTGCCGCTGACACCAGCGCTCGACCAGGCGCTCAATCACGGGACATCGATCGGCGGCGCCCGCCCGAAGGCCCTGATCGATCGCGGCGATCGCAAGCTGATCGCAAAATTTTCGTCGAGCACGGACCTCTACAGCGTCGTAAAAGCGGAATTCATCGCCATGAAACTGGCTGCTGCGTGCGGCCTCGATGTCGCCCCCGTCTCCCTGATCGAAGCCGGCGGCAAGGACGTGCTGCTCATCGAACGGTTCGACCGCGTCAAGGCAAACAGCGGATGGCAACGGAACGCCATGGTTTCGGCCCTGACGATGCTCGGACTCGACGAGATGATGGCGCGCTATGCGTCCTACGAAGATTTCGCCGAGATCGTCCGCCACCGCTTCACCAACCCGAAGGAGACGCTCAAAGAGCTCTATGGCCGGATCGCATTTAACATCCTGTGCGGCAACACGGACGATCACGCCCGCAACCATGCCGCCTTCTGGGACGGCAAGATGCTTTCGCTCACACCCGCCTATGACATCTGCCCGCAGGGCAGAACGGGTAATGAGGCAACGCAAGCCATGCTGATCAAGGGTGAAAACCGGATGAGCACCCTCGGCGGCTGCATCGATACAGCGGCGGATTTCCTGCTCCAGAAGGAGACTGCCATCGGCATCATTGAGAACCAGATCGCGACGATTGCCGGCGAATGGCACACAATCTGCGCGCAAGCAAAACTGACTGAAACCGACAGAAAGCTATTCGCGGGCCGACAATTCCTCAACGCCTACTGCATTGAGGGGCTTCACGGTCACGAAGCCTTGCAGACCACGTTCCTCGACGCGCGTGCATCGCTCATTGCGGGCGGCGATTCCTGAAATTTCGATTCCCAAGATGCGCAAGAGACGCGCCGGAACCGGTACACTGCCCCGGTCAGCCATCCTGTAGTGCATGGCATGACCACCAAGGCGCCTGTCACTCTTCCAATGAGACCTCGACCATACGCTCGATATACTCCGTTGCCGATACAAACCCTGCCATTTCCCGCATCGGGCCATGCGGGTCCTTCGCGCGCTTTTCGGCCGCCTCATAAGCTTTCCGGCTCAGCGTAATCGTCACGGTCACTTCATCTTCATTGTCGTTCATCAGATTATCCTCGCCTCATGCAAGTTCTGCCAAATTGGCGGCGCAATTATCAATCCCCGTCACGCTTCATGCCGTAGCCGCGACCGCGGCCGCGCCGGTGACCTTTGTCCTGCGCGCGCTGCTTCCAGCTCTTGCGCAGACGGCTGCCATCCTCACCCTCACTTTCATCGGCAGGGTCATGACGGTGGGTCTGCGCCGCCTCATCAAATTCTTCCCGTAGCGCGTCCTCTTCGAGGAGCCGCGGATCGGTGCGATGCGGGCGTTTGTCCTGCTTCTGCGCCTCGTCCCAGCTTTCGCGCAGCTGGCGGCCTTCACCTTCGCTCTCATCATCACGGCGCGCGTGGGCATCCTGCGCCTTGTCATTGAAGGCCGAGCCCAGCCCGTCTTCGTGGAGCAACCGCGGATCGGTGCGCGCCACCTTCTCTTCTTGCTTGGGCACGGCCCGCCGCGCCGGTCCGGCGCGCGCAGCCAGCGCTTCCCGCTTGAGATCACGATCGAGCGCCATGCGCTCACCCCGGTCAATCTTGTCGAGTGATTTCTTCTGCCCTTTGGAGTGCGCCCCTCGGGCTGGACCAGTCAGGCGGCTCGTTTTCCAGCTTGTGCCGCTCACGCGGATCGAGCCCGACGCGGTTTGATACATGCCCGAGCACCGATTGCAGCGCCGGCGTACCGGCCACCAGATCAGCGACCTTCGAGCGCACCCGGAACATCACGCCGCCAGATTCCGCCTTCTGCGCAGCATGCAGCGCCATGCGCTCCTGTTGCTGCGTTAAAAACAGCGCCTGTTCCCTCTGCGCAAGTGCCAGCCAGCGGGCGGCCTGGGCGCGCTCCATGGCGACGCGTTTTTGGGCCGAGTGGCGTTTGACAGTTTCCTCGGCAGCGCGCTGTTCGCGGGCGCGATCCTGGCTGGCTTTTTGCTGCGCGCGGGCTTGCTCCTGAGCTTGCGCAACCGACGGCAATGACGCCGCATCGAGCGTTTTCATCCGCGCACGCATGTCCTTGCGGCTGACATCCTTGAGGTGGCGCGAGAGAGAATGCACGTCACCGAACCGGTCCACGACGGCGAAGGCGCGGCGATCGCCACGGGCAAGGATATAGCCGCGCTCTTCGAGCGCATGACGGAACGCGACCGCGCTGTCGGCCTCGCGATAAGCGCCAGTGATTTCGTCGCGGCGCTGCGCGGGCGTGATGCCGGATTTTTGCTGCTGCGCATTCTCGGCGAGCGTCGCTTCGAGCTTGTCCTTTTTGAACTGCTCGCGCTGCTTCCACGCCTTGAGCCCTTCCGGCAGATCGTGTCCGTATTGCTCGGCCAAGCGCACGGCCATGTCGCACAGCTTCCGGCGATCATGGGCCATGTGAATCGCCTTCATCTCGTTGCCGTCAATGCGCGACCAGACGACATGGCAATGCTCGCGGCCGTCCTTGGTGTGGAAGACGATGGCGCGCGGCTGTTCCGTCAATCCCAGCTTGTTTTCGATGGCCTCGACGGCCTCGATATACTGCTCCCGCGTGAGCGGTTCCGCCGGATTGACGGACAAGCTGTAGAGCGGTTTATTCGCCTTTGTGCCGCTCGCCACGGCCTCGAATTCCGCGAAGGCGCCGTGCAGATCATCGGCGATGGTGCCGCGGATATCGGCAAGCTCGACGCGTTCATTGTCGTAGGCGTTGAGGAGGTGGGTGGCGAGATCGGAACCGCCGGACCGGGCGCTGCCTTTAAGGATCATGGCAGCCCCCTTACGGTTCCCGGCCGAGCGACGACAGCAGGACTGTCCGCATTTCGGACAGATCACGCTGCGCGGCGATGATGGTTTCAGAAAGCGCATCGAGATCGCCTGACGCATGCGCCTGGCGGAGCGCACAAGCGATCGGTCCAAGCGCGGCAATCATGCCTGCGGCCAATTCACGATCCATCGGCGGCGTGCGGGTCGAGCGCAGGGGCGTCTGGCCGAGAACGGCGTAGCGGATCAAACCGGCAACGGGCACACCGGCGGCGTCCGCCTGTGATCTCACGAGCGCGGCTTCCTGCTCGGTAAAGCGCGCCTTGAGTGTGAACTGGCGCTGTCTGGTTTCGCTGCCACTGCCGGGCATCGCTTGCTCCTTTCACCCCCTCACACCGGCAGCACGTCCGTTTCACAACGCTCGTGGTCCAGCGCGCATTTGCTGGTCGCCGTTCAGGGCGCGACCGCCCTGATCGATGGGTTTCCAAAGGGAGAGCCGAAGTCTCCCTCTGGTCAAAGCCGGTGCTGAAACACCGGTCGTGGTCCAGGGAGCGAAAGCCCTGGCCGTGGGATCGAAGGGGCGCGGAAGCCCCTCGTCTGGTTTCCAAAGGGCACGAAGGCTCTTTGGTCGCGGTGCAGCAACGACATGCTGCCTGCGGAAACACCGGGGGCCGGGAATCGGTCTCCAAGGTGCTTTCCGCACTAGCCGGGGATGGAACGGGGGCGGCATTTGAGCCCCCTTCCCAAGATGGCGCGGGGACCCCGCGCACATCTTGTACTCCCTGCTAACGACCTATGAGTTCAGGATACGGCTACAAGTTTAGCAAAATCTTAAAGCCTGCTCCCTATCCCGCGGAGAGCCTACGATCCTGTTGATTTAAATTCACTTTTACGCGGATTTTTATGCCGCGACAAGAGTTGGACACGCGCCATATTGCCCGAAGGGTCGATGGCCGTGCCGGGCTGAAACGGACAGAGGCGGGCTACGGCGGATCGTCCCGGAGAAGGCCTGACAGATCGGGAATATCGTGCAGCCATTCCGGTTTGTTCGGCAGCCGGGTTTCTAATCCCGCTACGCGTTCGAGCCGTAGCGTCAATAGCCCCTCAGACAACTCTTCATCCTGCATCAACGGGCCTTCCATGATCGGCGTCTCGGCCAAGGTCATCGCTGCGCTTCGCAACATGGCGATCTCATTCCCGTGCACGAGAAGAAAGTTCTCCGGTCCTTTGGGAAAGAGCATGCCATAATCCTGACCGCCGCCTTCGCCCTTCACGCGCATTTCGGCCCGCAGATTTTCCATGTCGGTATCTCTCGGCCGGAAACTGAAGGCGTAGTAAGATTTCAGAAACCGCCCGCATTCCGACGGGACAAAAACGGAGAGAAGCGCACTGCCATAGTTGCCGCTTTCGCTGTGCGTGGTGCCAGACGGCCGCCTATGGACCAGATACCGGCCTTGCAGCGCCGCCAATTGCCTTCGGTGCTCTGCGAATTTCTGAACGAGGGCGGGCGGCGTTTGATTGTGCTCCTCCTCGCGTCGCCATGTCATGTAATCGACAATGCCGTCGATACGCCGGTCGGCCTGAACGATTTTCAGAAACTTCCTATAGCGGACAACCTTCTCGTCGTCAGTGCGCCCCTTATCAACCAGAAAACGCTGCAAGGAACGGAGATCGATATAGCGTTGATCCCTGACATCCAGCATCATTTCCATCCAGAGTTGGAGCTTCGGCGCGCCGATCGAATGCGCCTCCTGGTACGCCTGTAATCGCGCGCGTATCTCATCGCGCTCGTGATCCGGAAAGACTTTCAGCTCGGGCATGACGAAACGGGCCGGTCGGACAAGGTGCATGGCTGTTGTTGGGTTTATGATGTACGATGTGGCATGGGCGCGGCAAGCCCCCGGCGCCGCGGGGCGTCGGGGGCCGGCTTTCTGCGGCGAGCCATCAGAACAGGCTTATCTGGCGGGCAGCGGCTTCGCGGGCTTTCCACGCATCGGACAGTGACTCCACGTCTAGCCACTTGCGGGCATAGGCGACCGGGCCGCCTTCGATCTCGACGGCTTCACGGCTAGTGAAGTGCGAGCGGTAGCCAGTCTCGGTGACCGGCAACGGCACGCGATCATCGCTGACCAGTTCGAGATGGGCAATCGGATAGCCGTTGATTTCCGTATTGAGCCAGTTCGGCGTCCAGCGAACCGAGAGGGCTATGCCCTCCCAGTCGATGCGGTAGGTTTTGGTGGCGCTCATGATGCACCTCCCGCCGGGACGCCATCGTGATCGGTCAGGTCCATATCGGGCGTGACGCTGACGAAAAGCGGCGTGATCCGGTAGTCACCGGCGTCTTCGTTCACGGCGACGATGGCCGCGGCGGGCGCGCCGTTCACATGGCATGACAGCAGCGCGAAGTTACTGTACTCGCCGGATGTCAGCGCCTCGAAGGCGCTGACGTGCTGATCGGTGATATGCGTGCTCATGTCACGATCCCCCCGTTGTCGCGGGCGATGGCGGCATAAGCGCCAAGGCTGCGATTGGCCCGGAAAAACCGGTCGCGTTCCGCCGGAAGCCCGAAGGCACCGCGGACGCTCTCGATCTCGGAAATCCGCACGCTGACGAGTTCGGCGCAGCCGAGCCCGAGGTCGCACAGCCCGAAGGCGATGTCCGGTTCGTCCGGATCGAGCTCGGCGATCAGCCAGGTGCAGTTCGCATCGGGGGTGAACAGCTTCACAACGGGTTTGTGATCGGGCTGCTCCTGCCCTTCGGCGAAGGCCGCGGCGGTCGCGCGGCCCTGCTCGATGAGTTTCCGGTATTCACTAGCGGGGATCAGTTTCATCGGTCTTCTCCTCGCTGTGCGGGTTGAACGTGGCCGGCAGGATCACGAGGCGGCCCTCGGTCGCGGCGAGCGGCGTGCGCAGGTTGCCCTTGAAGCCCTTGCCAGATTTGGTTGGCCAGAGGCCCGAGAGCTCGGTCCAGTGCGCTTCGCCTTCCGGCGTGTCCTGCACCAGCCAGGCCCGGAATTTCGGGCGTGTGCCGGACGGCTTGTCCTGCGTTTGGGTTTGCGTTGCGTCAGTCATTTTTAGTCTCCTTTTCGTTGCGGGCTGGCCCCATGCCAGCCGATGCCGACGCGTCCGGCGCATGCGTCGGGGCGGCTGCAACGCATTGTTGGGGGGACCGTGACTGAGCGGAGCGAGGGAAGCGGGGGAGCCGACAAAGCAAGTTGCAGCGCTGAACCCCGCGTTATGCGCCAGCTTCGCGCACGGTCTGGCAATGCGGGTTGCCCTTGCAGAAAGGCAGGAGACGGAGATGTCGCAGCGCCAAGCGATCGCGGATCAAAACGCCATGCGCCTGATTTTCGGTGCCGGGGACAGGACAAAACGCCGGTGTACGGGAGTGCCGAACCACGTGGCCGACACCACAAAATCTGGACAACAGGGCTTGCGGGCAATGCACAAACGCCGATCGCCTGCTAATATGCTGCCATGCGTATCCTGTTCGTCTGCACCGCCAACAAGCTGAGAAGCCCGACCGCTGAAGATGTCTTCCGCTACACACCCGGTATTGTAGTGATCTCGGCCGGGACGGATTCAGAGGCGCCGCGCCCGTTGACGAAGGAGCTGGTTGCGTCCGCCGACATGATCTTCGCGATGGAAAGCCACCACCGCGAACGCATCCGCAAAAAATTCAAGCAGCGCCCGCCGGACAACCGCATCATCACACTGCACATCCCGGACGAATACGAGCGCGGTGACCCAGAATTGATCGCATTGCTGAAAGACAAGATCGAGCCGCGCTTGAGGCATTCCGCAGACGGGGAATAACCGCAGAGCGTGGGCGGCCGAACCGCGCAATGCCAACTAGCCTGATCACGGATCGGGAAATGCTTTGAAGAGCTGCAAGGGGCGTCAGTTTCTGCGCGAGGATGTGCCGTAATCGGATCAATTCGCGGATTGTCCCACGCACCGTGTCCAACCCGTGTCCTAGATCGAGGCCCGAAAATCACCGAAATTCATCCTTGAACGACAAGACAAGGATGCAAAACGACAATGCTTGGGATTGTTCTGGGATCAGCGACTGCGGGTACAGGGTTATATGCCCTCCTGCGCTGGCGCTTCAAGACGGAGGCCACGACTTACGGCTCGGCCTCTACGCTCTCCCTGTTCAGCGCGATGCAGAACAATCTGTTCCGCCGGAAGGGCATGATCGTCGGCGATTGGTCGCTCGCCGATCTGCCGGTCTATTACGAAGACACGCACGCCATCACCTTCGGCCCGTCGGGCAGCGGCAAGGGAACGGCGGCGATCCTGCCGGCCATCCTAGATTCCCGCTTCGTGTTCATAAACGATCCCGGCGGCGAAAACGCGGCCATCGCGATCAGGGAATGGCGCGCGAAGGGCTACGAGGTCACAATCATCAATCCGTTCGGGATGCACCCCGAAGAGTCGTGGGCGCTGTCGCGGGACGGCTTCAACCCGGTGGACATTCTGGACCCGCGCAACCCGCAATTCGCCGCCCATGCCGAGCTCCTGGCCGAGATGGTCACGCCGCGCAGCGGAAACGAGAACGGCTCTTCGCAGTTCTTCAAGGATACCGGCCAGACCTTCAAACAGGCGCTGATCAGCCATATCCGCACGGCACGGCCGCAGGGCGAGCATCATCTCGGGACGCTCTACGAGCTGGTAAACCTCTCCGCTGACGGTTGGGAGAAGCTGCTCGAAGAGATGCAGGCCAATCCTGTTGCTGACGGTCTCGTGGCCGCCGAAGCCGCCGCGATGGAGCGGCGCGAAGCCCAGGCGCCGGAAGAGTTCTCGGCCATCATGTCCACGATCCAGCAGGATTTGCGGTGGCTCGCAGACCCGCTGGTGCGGCAGAACCTCAAGCGCAGCGATGTGGATTTTCGGGCGCTCAAGGGGACCGACCGGCATGGCCGCCCCGTGAAGGGCTGCATCATCGCCGTCGTCCTGCCGCTGGAATATAGCGAGACGCATGCCGCCATTCCGCGCCTTGCGATGGGCTGCGCGATCTGGACCATGCAGCGCGCGCCGCTGGCGCGCGAGAAGGTGCTGTTCGTGATCGACGAAGCGGCGGCGCTGCGGAAGATATCACGGTTTCCGAACTGGCTCGCCACGCTGCGCAAGTATCGCGTCGTGCTCTGGCCGATCTTCCAGAATATCGGTCAGGTGAAGGCGCTCTATGGCCAGGAATGGCAGGGCTTCATCGCCAACTGCGGTCTGAGGCAGTTTCTCGGCGCCGCCGATCTGGAAACGGCGGAGTATATTCATCGGCTGATCGGTGAGTTCACGACGGAAAGCCGCTCGGTCAATGCCGAGGGCAAGGCCTCCACGTCGGAGACGCGGCGGCCGCTTCTGACCGTCGATGAAATCCTGCATTTCGACAACAACAAGCAGATCGCCTTCATCCGCAACCTCAAGCCCGCCTTCTTGCGCAAGACGCGCTACTGGCAGCGGGCGGCGCTACGCGGCCGCTTTCACCGCAACCCGTATCAGTCGGGACGGACGCCACCGGCTTTCGGGGCGTGGGCGCGACGGCTCTGGGGCATGGCGCTCTACGCCGCCGCCTTCATGCTCGCGCCGCATCCGGTCGCGGCCCTGCTTTACCTCGCCGGTCTTGGCTACGGTCTGTTCCGCCTGTGGTAGGTCTTCAAACATGTCTTTTGAGCGCTGGATCATCGAGCTGCTGCCCTTTGGGGTCATCCATGAACCCTGGTTTCCGCATCTGGCTCTGTTCGTCTTTCTGATCGCTATTCAGATGATGCCGATCGTCATGATCGCCCTGTTCCGGCTCCTTGTCGCGTTCGCACAGCTTTTCTTCGCCGCCTTGCTAGCGATCCTGCCGGCGGCGGCGATCGGGCTCGGCCGCGCGCTTTCCATCCTGCTGTCTGTCGCCGGGCGCGGCGCGCTGCTTGTGTGGTTCATCGCGCTCGAAGCCGGACGCAGCGACGCACAGGACGAAGGCGACAACCCTTTCGGCCCGGAGGCCACGACAGGCGCAGTCGGTATCGCGGAGGCCTGCGCCCAGCTCGGCCTGCCCGAGCGCGGATTCACGCAAAGCGATCTCAAGCGCGCCTATCACCGGGCCATCAAACGGGCGTATCCCGACCAGGGTGGCAGCGCGGCGGACACGATGGCGATCCTGAACGCCCGTGACCGCATCAGTGAACATTTTGGATGGAGCTAGGAGAACGACCATGACTTTCAGATTACCGGACCTGAGAACATCGGCAAGCGTGATCCGGCGTGCGCAGGAGCGGCTGCATGCCCGCGACGAGGAACGGGCCGACCGGCAAGTTCTGGCCTGCCGCTGCGCCAAAAGCGACAAGCCTTTCACGGCGGTCTTTATCCGTCAGCGCGGCAGGCCGCGCTACGGGCTCGAAGCCGTGCGCGCGCCGGATCAGGCGGCAGACAACAGCGCCACCGGCACGGCGCCCGCCAAGCCGCATGACATCCGGCATTTTGCGCTGGACGCGCTTTCCTGCCCGAATTGCGGACAGAAGAAGTTCACCAAATGCGGGCGCTGCGGAGCCTTTGTCTGTGACGCGCGCTCGGAGCGGCGGCGCGGCGGGCTTTACTTCCGCTGCGCCCCGTCCTGCGGAAGCGAAGGGCCTATCGGCACGCTCACAACGATCGAGACCACCGGCCCGGCGGGTCAGAGGCAGTTAACGCGCAGCGCCGCGCCGCCACGCCTCCCGAAACCCAAGACCTGAAAGGAATGATCATGATGGAACCAGAAAGAACGATAACCGGCGATGGAGACATGACGCCTGCGGATGTCCCCCGCGATCTCGCACAGGCCAGCGATGAAGACCTGCGGCGGCTGATCAAGGTCACCAGCGATCAACTCGCCAGACGCGACGCGGAGCGCAAGCGCGCGGCTATGGCGAAGATCAGAATGCCGGCCAAGGAGCACGGGCTCAACGTGGCCATCGATCGCCCGGCTCGCAAACGCGGCCGCCCTGCCAAAAAGGAGTGATGCAATGACAGTCAGGAGCCTGTTTGAAACACGTATCTTGGGAAGACCGGTTATCGAGCGTCTGGGAGAAGCAACGCGCCTCGAAGGCCACTACCCGAACCCCGAAAAGGGTATGAAATTCTTTAGGGCGGTGACGATCATCTCGATGCTCACGCTCATCAGCGCGCCCGCACTGTATTACGGCGCGCCGGCATCACCGCCCCAAACTCTGGGTGAACTGTTGGCGGCGATAATTGGCGGTATTCCCTCCGCTCTCGCGCCACTCGTCGAACTCGCGCGCAACTGGCAGCCGGATCAGACACTGCCCGACCTCCAGGGTTGGAACACCGGCCTTGGGCTAGCGGTCATTTTTCTCATGTTTGGCTCCCTTCTCGGCCGCATTGGGTTCGATTTGATCGACCGCCCTTATCTCACCGTGGAGGTGCGGGATGCAACGCTGAGCATTCAGCGGGGCTTTTTAGGAACGCCCGTCAACATACCACGCGATGAATGTCTCGCCGTGCATGTCGGGCGGCGCCGTTCGGGCCACTACGAAGTGCTAATTCAGCACAGCGACACGCTGATGCGTATTCCACGACATGTGGCCACCTGTTCCACGCGCATGTGGCCAGTCATTCCATGACATGTGGCCACACCCGTGAGGTGATCTGCGAGGCAGTTTCTTCATGACGTGATTTTCACGTCTGGGTCAATGCCGACGGTTGGGCTGGGTTTGTCCATGGGGGGACCCGCGCGCCCGGCGCAGCGCTTATCATATAGCTGGCGGCGACGGGCGCGTGGGTGGGCCCTGTGGGCAAAGCCTGAGCGGGACATGGTTGTCATTGTGTGGCCTCGTCGGTTTCGACCACGGGGTCGGGCGGCGGGTTTTTTCGCATCGAGGGGCCATCGAGTTCGATCCGGTGAGCGTGATGCACAAGCCTGTCGAGGATCGCATCCGCGAAGGTCGGATCGCCGATGATGTCATACCACTTTTCCACCGGAAGTTGACTGGTGACGACCGTTGCCTTGCGGCCATGACGATCATCCACGATCTCCATCAGGTCGCGCCGCTGACCGGCGGTCATCTGTTCCGGGCCCCAATCATCGAGGATCAGGACATCGGCGCGCACGATCTTGCGGAAGATCCGCTCGAAGCTGCCATCGCCGCGCGCGGCAGCCAATTCGCCGAACAGGCGCGGCATGCGGAAGTAGAGGGTGGTCTTGCCCTGCCGACAGGCTTCATGACCAAGGGCGCAGGCCAACCAGGACTTCCCGACCCCGCATGGCCCGGTGATCAGGATGCTGCGGTGTCTGGTGATCCAGGCACCATCCTGGAGGCTTCGGAACAGCGCGCGGTCCAGCTGGCGCGCGGTGCGATAGTCGACGTCTTCCATGCAGGCGCCGCTCTCGCGCAGTTTCGCGGCCCGCAGACGCGTCTGAAAGCGCCGGCTGTCACGCGTTGCGCTTTCGCGGTCGAGCATCAGGCCGATCCATTCGACCGGATCCATTTGCCGGCTGCCCTCGCGTGCCAGAAGGTCTGCGAAGACCTCGGCCATGCCGTCAAGTTTGAGCGCGCGCAGCGCCTCGTGGGTGGGATGTGTGAGCATTCGGTGTCTCCTTTGGCTCAGTGGAAATATTTCGCACCACGCAGATTGGCGTGGGCGATCGTGGGCGCGTCTGGCGCGACCTCGATGGGCTGGTCCTCCAGGCGGTTCTGCAGGATGGAGGTGACGGATTTGAGCGAGCAGGCGTTGAGCGCCAGCGCGCGTGCGCAGGCCGTGTCCAGTCTTTCCGGACCAGAGCCGCGCTTCAGCTTGAGAATGCCGACACAGGCGCGGATGCCCTGTTCCGGTCTTGGCTTGTTGCGCAGGATGACCTCGACGAGCGTGACCACGTTCGGACCGACCTTTTGGGCCTCGGCCTGAACTGTCGAAGCGGTCATACCGGCATAATGGCGGTGCTTGGCGGGCATGTGCGCCGTTACCGTCGTCTCGCGCCCATCCTCGGGACCCGCGCGTATGTGGCTGGCAACACGTTTGCCGCCCTGAAACGCCTCGATGGTGCTGGCCGTGATCCGCACCCAAAGAGCCGCCCGCGCAAGGTCGTAGGGGACCGAGTAGTAATGGTCATCGATGCGGATGTGGTAATCGGCTCCGACGGTGACATTCTTCCAATCGGCATGGGCATGGCGTGTCGGGGGCAGCGGGATCAGGGCGGGTTTGTCCAGCCGTT
>Ga0307930_1002603_pt1 | contig 13670 bp, 13 predicted proteins | sample OrgLakmetageno46_FD_203161 | JGI IMG/M metagenome (GOLD analysis project Ga0307930, IMG submission 203161) | Saline water microbial communities from Organic Lake, Antarctica - #46 | ecosystem: Environmental > Aquatic > Non-marine Saline and Alkaline > Saline | place: Antarctica: Organic Lake... | reverse complement strand
CAAAAAAGGTAAAAGAGAGATACGAAGAACTAGATTAGGGAAAAGAGGGTAGAAGAGGATAGAAAATAGTGGGTAGAGGGAAGTTGATAGTGATTGAGAAATGCGCTATTAGAAGTTTGCAACTTCGTATTAATCTAAACATAAAAAACCAAAAAACTCGAAACTCTTAGGCTGTGCGAAGTTTGCAACTTCGTACTAATCTCAACCTAGAAAAATCCGAAATCCTTAATTGAGAAGTGTGAAGTGAGAAAATGAATATAAAGAATAGAAAACAAATTAGAGATAATGACAGGTAGAAGTTATGTGTTTGACAAATGTAGAAAATAGAGAATAGCATATAGAAAAAAGCTTAAAGGGGAAAAATCAAAAAACATTAGTCTTTACTCACTTAAGGCTCCCCACTAGTAACTCAAAACAGATCGCTAAACACTACTAACTGCTTTGTTTTCAACACCTTTTTTCATTTAAAAAACATCTTTAGCAATATAAAATCACAACTAGGAACCTATATAGTTGCTTTTTTTGTATTATTCAAGATAATATATAATCCAAAAAAAACATGGCATTAAAAAAGACAACAATTACAAAAGGATTTATTGCTGCTGCCATAATGAATATTAGTGGCGTTTTAATTTTTTCTAAATTATTTACAAATCCGTTCATTTCAGAATTTGATCCAATAGTAATGTCGAATTTTGGTCTAGTAATGATTGTTGTTTGGGGGTTCGCCTATTTGTCTGTGGCAAAAGAGTACAGAAAAGTTAAATGGCTTATTGGTGTCTTCTCGGTTGAGAAATTAATATATGGCTTTGTTTGGACTAAATGGATGTTTAACAACGACCTCTCCGCAGTCTATGATAAAGACGTAATGGCTGGAATATTCTTTACAATCTATGGAATAAATGATTGGATATTTTTTATCTTTTTCTGCTATGTATTTGCAAGTTTAATTTTAGGGAAAAGCAACAAAAATAGGTTTGACATTACCTAAAGTCAGGCTGCGCTAATTTTGAAACTTAGCATTTTAACTCGATGACTTATAAATATTCAATTAGTAACACACCTCGAATTTAAAACTTCGCAGGCTTTCAAACTAAAACGTATTCTAGATAATGTTGTCTATGTTTATTGAAATTGGAAGAATACCTCAGTAGCTTTGGAACTACACTCTACTAACTACCAACTAAAGACTAAAAGGCTAATAAGCTCTGTTTTGAAACTAAAAATATACTTTTCAGTCACAAAAAATATTCATGTATCACTACCCTCTACCAACTAAAAACTAATCTACTAAAATTGTCACTTTGTTGTCTTTGAGTTCAATTACACCACCTTCAATCGGAAAAACTTTTTTTCCGTTGATGTTTTGGAATTGGCTTTCAACTTTAGAGGGTATTTCTGCATCTCCAGCAAGTTTAATTCCTCCTTTTTGAAGGACAGAAACTACTGGTGCATGATTATTCAACATCTGAAATTCTCCATTAACACCAGGAACACTTACTTCTTGGACTTCACCACTAAATAAAACTTGTTCTGGACTTACTATTTCTAAGTGCATAAGCTGGGTTTATAGATTAGTTTTCAGCAATCATTTTCTCCCCTGCTTCAATAGCTTCTTCAATGCTACCCTTTAGGTTAAATGCTGCTTCAGGAAGATGATCTAATTCACCATCCATAATCATGTTGAATCCTTTAATGGTTTCTTTAATATCTACTAAGACTCCTTTAAGACCTGTAAATTGTTCAGCTACATGGAAAGGTTGAGATAAGAAACGTTGAACTCTTCTTGCTCTAGATACAGCTAACTTATCTTCTTCAGAAAGTTCTTCCATACCCAAAATAGCAATAATATCTTGTAATTCTTTATAGCGTTGCAGTAACTCTTTTACTCGTTGCGCACAATTGTAATGATCGTCTCCTAAAATTTCTGCTGTCAAAATTCTAGAGGTAGAATCCAATGGATCTACCGCTGGATAAATACCTAATTCAGCAATTTTTCTAGAAAGTACAGTTGTTGCATCTAAGTGAGAGAATGTAGTTGCTGGAGCTGGATCGGTAAGGTCATCCGCAGGTACATATACTGCCTGTACAGATGTAATAGATCCTTTTCTAGTTGAGGTAATACGCTCTTGCATCGCTCCCATTTCGGTTGCTAAAGTAGGTTGGTATCCTACTGCTGAAGGCATTCTTCCTAATAGTGCAGATACTTCTGAACCGGCTTGAGTAAAACGGAAAATATTGTCTACAAAGAAAAGTACATCTTTTCCTTCTGTGCTATCTCCAGCACCATCACGGAAATATTCAGCAATGGTTAATCCTGAAAGTGCAACTCTTGCTCTTGCTCCAGGAGGCTCATTCATCTGTCCGAAAACAAATGTTGCTTTAGATTCTTTCATGATAGATTTGTCTACTTTTTGTAGGTCCCATCCCCCATTTTCCATGGAGTGCATAAAATCATCTCCATATTTTATAATTCCAGATTCTAACATTTCACGTAACAAATCGTTTCCTTCTCTTGTACGTTCACCAACACCTGCAAAAACAGATAAACCACCGTGACCTTTTGCAATGTTGTTAATTAATTCTTGAATCAATACCGTTTTCCCTACACCAGCACCACCGAACAATCCAATTTTTCCACCTTTTGCATAAGGCTCAATTAAATCGATTACTTTGATACCCGTAAACAAAACTTCAGTTGAAACAGATAAGTCTTCAAAAGCAGGTGCTTCTCGGTGAATAGACATACCATCAACTCCAGTTTTAGGTAAATTTCCTAAACCGTCAATTGCGTCTCCAGTTACATTAAATAAGCGCCCGTATATATTTTTACCAATTGGCATTTGTATAGGGCTTCCAGTAGAAAGCACTTCAACACCACGGCTTAAACCGTCAGCTGAATCCATTGCAATTGTTTTTACAATGTTTTCTCCAACATGAGATTGTACTTCTAAAATAACTTTTACCCCATCTGGACGAACTACTTCTAGCGAATCGTAGATTCTTGGTAAGTCTTTTACATTATCAAATTCAACATCGATAACTGGACCGATAATTTGAGCTATTTTACCTTTTACTTGAGACATTATCAACTAGTTTTATTGAGAATTTATATCTAAATTTCGAATTGCAAATATATGGGTTTTAAAAAAACTTTAAACTTACTTTTCGATTTTTATTTTGCTTGCTTTTTTTGCTATAAAAAAGATTATTCTACGGTTACAGATTTGGCTAAATTTCGAGGCTGATCTACATTTTTTCCTAACATTACAGCAATATGGTACGAAAGCAATTGTAACGGAATGGTAGTTAACAAAGGCGTTAAAGCTTCAAAAGTGTCAGGAACTTCAATAACATGATCTGCAACGCTGCTTACTTGCTCGTCTCCTTCTGTAACTACAGCTATAATTTTACCCTTTCTAGATTTTATTTCTTGCACATTACTTACTACTTTTTCATAATGTCCTTTTTTGGTGGCAATTACTACAACTGGCATTTCTTCATCTATTAAAGCAATTGGACCGTGTTTCATTTCTGCAGCAGGATATCCTTCTGCATGAATGTAGGATATTTCTTTCAACTTTAAAGCACCTTCTAAAGCGACAGGAAAGTTATAACCTCTACCTAGATAAAGACAATTTCTTGAATCTTTATAATGCCTAGCTACTTCAATAATGTGTTTGTTAGCTTCTAAAGCTTTTTGAATTTTTGAGGGAATTAAACTCATCTCTTGTAAATACAGATGAAAATCAGAATTGCTAATCGTCCCTTTTTCTTTACCTAATTTTAAAGCAATTAAACTTAAAATGGTAATTTGAGTAGTGAATGCTTTTGTTGAAGCCACTCCTATTTCTGGTCCAGCGTGGGTATATGCACCCGCATCTGTAATTCTAGATATGGAAGAACCAACTACGTTACAAACACCAAATACAAATGCTCCGTTTTGTTTAGCTAATTTGATAGCCGCCATGGTATCTGCCGTTTCTCCACTTTGTGAAATAGCAATTAAGATATCTCCTTTTCCTATAACGGGATTGCGATATCTAAATTCTGATGCGTATTCTACTTCAACAGGAATTCTAGCTAAATCTTCAAAAATATATTCTGCTACTAGGCCAGCGTGCCAAGAAGTACCGCAAGCCACAATTATAATTCTGTTTGCATTTAAAAAGCGAGCTAGGTTATCATCTATGCCTGACATTTTTATAATTCCTTCTTTTACTAGCATTCTACCTCTGTAGGTATCTTCTATGGCTGAAGGTTGTTCATAGATTTCTTTCAGCATGAAATGTTCGTAGCCTCCTTTTTCAATTTGGTCTAGATTCATTTGTAGTTTTTGCACATAGGCATCAACTAAATTGTCATTTTTAATTTCCCGAACACGTACTTCTCTTCCTAATCGAACAACAGCCATTTCACCATCTTCTAAATAGATAGCGTCTTTGGTAAATTCAATAAAAGGAGATGCATCTGATGCGATGAAATATTCATCTTCGCCAACACCAATAGCCAAAGGACTTCCCAATCTAGCGACTACCAATTCGTTTGGTTTTTTTCTGTCGAACACGGTAATAGCGTATGCGCCTACCGCTTGGTTTAAAGCTATTTGAACAGCTTTACCTAATTTTACGTCCTCGTTTTTTTGAACATCTTCAATTAAATTGATTAAAACTTCAGTATCTGTATCAGACGAAAATGTGTATCCTCTATTGATTAATTCTTTTTTTAAAGACTCATAGTTTTCAATTATTCCGTTGTGAATAATCACCAAATCTCCAGAATTTGAAACATGCGGATGTGAGTTTACATCATTGGGTTCACCATGAGTTGCCCAACGCGTGTGTCCTATGCCGATAGTTGCAGAGGTGTCTATGTCTCTTTTACATTTTTTATCCAGGTCAGCTACTTTTCCTTTGGTTTTACAAAGTTTTATTTCATCGCCTGAAAAAAGAGCAACACCAGCGCTATCATAACCTCGATACTCTAGGCGTTGCAAACCGTTTATAACAATAGGGTATGCATCTCGCGTTCCTATGTATCCAACAATTCCACACATAATTTATATAGTTTAGTTAATTTCTGTAACTTGAAGTTTCAATTTTATGCGCTTGTCTTCATTTGGACTATTGCTTCCATGAAGTACAGTTCCTTTTGTAAATTGAACACTTGGTCTAAAGATCTCCTCGATTTCAGAAGTATTGGATTCTGCTTCAATCTGGATTGTAGAATTTACATTTTCGGTAATCATTAAACCTAGTTTAACGTTGATAGAATCTGAGTTAATCACTCTATTTAAATGGTCTGTTATGCGTAAACGATAACTCCTCCCTACTCCTTCCGTATTGGTTAATGGTCCTAAGTGGCTTCTTCTAGAAGAATTAGGATTATCATCAGCAGTTCGGTCTCGTTCATAATCTACAAGAATTGCGTTGTCTTCAATATTGAAAAGTATGATGCGGTTTACGTAATTGCTTTTGGAATTAGCTATTTCTTCATTCACAAAAAACTCAAGATTTGCTTCGTTTATGAGTAATTCTCTATCTCTTAGGTCTTGCAATTCATCTGAAACTCCATCGCCATCACTATCTGGACCAGAAAACAATTCTACCTCTGTAAAAAAGCCAGCGCCTCCTTTTAGATATAAATTTTCATCACCCTCCACTAAGTTAGGATTACTTGCATCTACATTAAATTCATCTTCAAAAAGATTTACTTTAATTCCGTTAAAGGCGAGTCTAAATCTATTGTAAACGGTTTCAAACTCTTCTTCTGGATCTTCTTCCGTTACTGGTAAAGGTCTTTGGGTATTGTAGTGCAAAGTGATATTGGCATCTTCTTGCAATAGATTAAATGCGGCAGAAGCTCCTTCACCACCTGCATTTTCCATTACAATATGTAAGCCTCTAAAAAAGTTTACAAAAAAAGCATTACTTACTAATTCTGGCTCTCCTATTTTATCTAAAATCAATTCTTGAAAAAGCGGTACGGGTAGTTGAATTCTAATTCGAGGACTTAAAGTTAAGGTATCTGAACTTTGTTCTCCTAAACCCTGAACCAATTCTATGCTTTCTGTAAAATCCTCCTCAAAACTAAAAGGGCCGGCTTCTGCAATAGGTTCGGTTGCTATATTGGGTTGAAAAACAGGTAGGTCATCTGAATAATAAATCTGGTTTTCGTCGAATTCTCCATTTTCCCCTGGACTGAAGCTTCTAAGTAAATGGTTAGATCTAAACACTTTGATGCGAAATTCGCCATTACCACTCACTGAATCTAAGGTAAAAATATCAGTATCGGTTTGTCTACTAAAAAAAGGTAAGGTCAAGACCACACTATCTAAAACTGGGTCAGTGCCAAAGTCGTTATTCGGATTGCTTAACAAAACCTGAGTAAGCAAACTACTTTTAAAGTTTCCAAAAGCAGGATCTTGAAAATCTGCAAGTGTATACACATTTAGGTTATTGGTTTGCACCCTATTTACACGTTTAGAGTACGCGATAACATTATCTGTTTCGTAGAGAGGAGGGAGTTCTATGGTATTGATCAATCCGCTTCCAGTTTCAATAAAATCGTCATCACATGACCAAATTGAAACTAAAACACTCACTACAAAAATTAATTTGAAATACTTTTTATTATGCATATTCATTGCTATTCAACTTCTTCGTTTAAAACATCTTTGAGGTAAAAGTTTTGATATACATTAGAAAATTCTTCTTTGGCAACATAGGGTAAAATTGGAACATCCTGTGCTTCTATACATTTCACAAGATTTTCAGGTAAATCTTCATCTCCTAAAATAATGGCATCAGAATTTTGAATCGCAATTTTCATCAACCCTTCATAGGTAGGATTTTTAAGCTCTTCTACCGTTTCATCTTCTATACCATCAAACAAAACTTTTTTAATCATGTCATCATTTAACGCACCTTCAAAGCTTTGATTGTATACAGAGGTAACTATTTTTGCTTCTTTAAACAAAGGTTCGTTACCGTAATAATTTTTCAAATACAAAGGAATTAAAGAAGACAGCCATCCATTTACATGAATGATATCTGGTGCCCAATTCAATTTTTTAACGGTTTCGATTACACCCTTAGCAAAGAAAATAGCTCGCTCGTCATTATCATCAAATAAAATTCCGTCTTCATCGCTGTAAGTTGCTTTTCTTTTAAAATAATCTTCATTATCTATAAAGTATACTTGCATACGTTCTTTTGGTATGGAAGCCACTTTAATGATAAGAGGCATATCTAAGTCGTTAATAACCAAATTCATACCTGACAAACGAATTACTTCATGCAATTGGTGTCTTCGTTCATTAATATTGCCAAATCTAGGCATAAAAATACGTGTTTGACCACCCATGGCATTCACCATTTTTGGGGCTTCAAAAGACATGGTAGACATTTGATTTTCAGGTAAGTATGGAATAACTTCAGAAGATACGTATAGTATGCGCTTATCATTCATAAGAAAGACTTAAGATTAAAAGTTATGTATAAAAAACGTGCAAATTTACAAAAATTTATGCGGATTGATGCTAAAATATTAGTTTTGCAGTCAATTTCTAAAAAAGACATGTGTTAGTTTATCAAACTTCTAAGCTACAAAGTGAGCTAAAATCAGTTTCTTCGAAATCTCAAAAAATAGGATTAGTCCCAACAATGGGTGCATTGCACTCGGGTCACTTGGCACTTATTGGGCAGGCTGAGGAATATTGCGAGCAAGTTGTAGTGAGTATTTTTGTGAATCCTACCCAATTTAATAATGCAACTGATTTAGAAAAATATCCTCGAAATTTAGAAAAAGACCTGGCTCAAATTCACGAAAGCTACCCTAACACGATTGTATTTGCTCCAGAAGTTAGCGAAATTTATGGAGAAAAAGTCAGCGCAGAAACTTTTGACTTTGGAAGCATTACTATTTTTATGGAAGGAGAATACAGGACAGGACATTTTAATGGTGTTGGTACAGTAGTAAAACGATTGTTTGAAGCGGTACAACCTGATTACGCTTTTTTTGGCGAAAAAGATTTTCAACAGTTAAGGGTAATTCAAAGGTTAGTTGAACTTACTAAACAACCTGTTCAAGTGATTGGCTGTGCAACGGAACGGCATGATAACGGCTTAGCAAAAAGCTCTAGAAATGAGCTTTTAACTGAAGAACAAAAACAAAGTGCCGCTATTATTTATCGTGCTTTACAAACCGCAAAAACCAATTTAGATAAATTGAGTATTCCAGAGATTAAAGCCAAAATAAATAGTATTTTTGAAGCTCATCCAGATTTTGATTTGGAATATTTTGAAATAGCAGATGTAGAACATTTAGTACCAACCGAAACCCTTAAAAAAGACACCCCTTACCGAGCCTTTATAGCAGCTTATGTAAACCGAGTTCGCTTAATAGACAACCTCGCTCTTAATTACTAATTATGTACGTACACGTAGTAAAATCTAAAATTCATCGCGTAAAAGTTACCGGTGCAGACTTAAACTATATTGGTAGCATAACCATTGATGAAGATTTGATGGATGCAGCCAACATCATTGAAGGAGAAAAAGTTCAAGTAGTTAACAACACCAATGGAGAACGACTGGAAACCTATGCCATCCCTGGGCCACGAAACAGCGGAGAAATCACCTTAAATGGTGCAGCAGCAAGAAAAGTAGCTCCGGGTGATGTTTTAATCCTTATGACTTATGCAATGTTAGAACTTGAAGAAGCAAAACAATTTAAACCTGCATTGGTATTTCCTAATGAAGCCAATAACTTATTGACCTAAATATGGCTAAATTAAGCCCAAAAAAGGCAGCTAAAATTGCCATTCCCATTCTCTTAGGTTTTTTTTTTGTAACCTACTCCATCACTTCTGCTTCAGCAGCAGAACGCTTGCAAATATGGCACACCATTATCAATGCAGACCCATTTTGGGTTAGTATTTCTGTAGGTTTAGGCTTGCTTTCTCATTGGCTAAGGGCTTTGCGATGGAAATATACTTTGTTGCCTTTGGGTTGTAAACCAAGAGTGCTCAATAGTTTTTTTGCCATTATGTTTGGTTACCTCAGCAATCTTGGCATTCCTCGTTCAGGAGAAATTTTACGTGGAGCAAGTTTAGCTACTTATGAGGATGTAAGTTTCCAAAAATCATTTGGCACCATTGTAAGCGAGCGTATAATAGATTTAGTTATGCTCCTGATTATCATTGGTGTTGCCTTACTTTACCAATCTAAAGAATTATTGGACTTGTTTACTACCTACCAAATCAATCCGTTCATGAGTTTATTTATTTTAGTAGTACTCATTGGGTTATTTTTTCTTTTTTTGAAAATATTGCGTATTTCTAATCATCCGTTGGTAATTAAAATTAGGAATTTTTTTGAAGGTTTATGGGAAGGCATGCAAAGCATACTACACATGAAGTACAAGTTCCCTTTTATACTCTATACGATTTTCATTTGGGGTTTATACATCTGTGTATTTATGGTGGTGAAATATAGTATACCCGAATTAGATGACCTTGGTTTCGGACCGCTATTGGTTGCTTTTATTGTAGGTACATTCTCCATGTCTTTGACCAGTGGCGGAATTGGCATTTTCCCGATTTCAATAGGAGTTGTGTTACAAATTTACGGCATAGAAAAAGTTTCTGGAGAAGCTTTTGGTTGGATATTATGGTCAAGCCAAACTGCTATGACGGTTGTTATAGGAATTGTTTCTGCAATCTTACTTCCAGTTTATAACAAGAACCAAATTTTTGAGTAAATTAGTTGCCTAATTTATCTAAAACTGAAAAGCATGTATAAAATTATTTGGACTTCACTTTGTAGTATCTTATTTGGAATGTTTGCAAACGCACAGCATCAATACGTTGAAGTTAGTTCAGATTTTTTGGAAGAAAAGAGACAAATCAAGGTTCAATTACCTCGTTCTTACGAGAAGGATTCCAAAAAAGAATATCCCCTAATTTTAGTTTTAGATGCTGATTATTTATTTGAACCCATAGGTGGAATGGTTGATTATTTGAGCTATTGGGAAGAAATCCCCGAGACTATTGTCGTTGGTGTTATGCAAAAAGGAAGCCGAAATAGCGACCTAGAAGTTGGAGGTGAAAATTATTTGCCTTTTAAAAACGGATTGGCCTTTTTTGATTTTGTTGAATTGGAATTAACCACCTTTATCGAAAAAAACTACCGAACCACTCCGTTAAGAATCATTGCTGGACACGGAAAAAGTGCCAACTTTACTAACTTTTTTTTACTAAAAGAAGATCCTCTTTTTCAAGCCTATATAAATTTTAGTCCGTTTTATAGTCCTGAAATGCAACCTAGGATTATCAACGCTTTAAAGAAAGTAGAAAAAGCGACTTGGTATTACCACGGCTTTAGCGAAAACGAACCTGCAAGACCATTAAAAGAAATGGAGCAACTTGCAGCTGAAGGAGATTCCATTGCAAATCCAGGCTTGTTTTTTCTGGCAGATAAACACAAAGACGCAACTCACTTTACATCGGTAAGTCAAGGGGTTGCTAATTCCTTAGAACATATTTTTGCCGTTTTTAAGCCTATTACTCCATCAGAATATCAACAAAATATAATTTCGCTAGAATCTCCTGTGGAATATTTAGAAGATAAGTATTTTGATATTGCCAATTTTTATAACTACAAAATAGATATGCGTATAAATGATTTAATGTTTGTATCTAGAGCAATTGAAGAAAAAGAGATTTGGGATGAATACAAGCAACTATCCAAACTTGCAAAAGAGCACCAACCAGAAACACTTTTGAGTTCCTACTTTCTAGCGAGGTATTACCAAGAAACGGGAAAACCTAAAAAAGCCATGGAATATTACCAATATGCATATGATTATGAAGAAGTTGGACAGTTAACTAAAGAATTGATGCTCATGAGAGCAAATGAAATTAAAGAAGTGTTTGGATACTAAATTATGCCGAAAAAAAAAGTAGCTTATTTTTGTCAAAGTTGTGGTGCACAATATGCCAAATGGCAAGGCCAATGCAATGCTTGCAAAGAGTGGAACACGCTAGTAGAAGAAGTAATTACCAAAGAAGATAAAACCTCTTGGAATACAACGAGTGTCCCAAAAAGAATTGCCAAACCTGAGAAAATAAATGACATAAAAGCAACGAAAGAACAGCGCTTAGTCACACATGACCAAGAATTGAATCGGGTGCTTGGAGGAGGTATTGTTCCGGGTTCTTTAATTTTATTAGGTGGTGAACCAGGTATTGGTAAAAGTACTTTATTGCTTCAGGTAAGTTTACAACTCCCCTACAAAACCTTGTATGTTTCTGGAGAAGAAAGCTTACAGCAAATTAAAATGAGAGCAGAGCGCATCACTACACAAAGCGACAACTGCTATATTCTTTCTGAAACCAAAACGCAACATATTTTTAAGCATGCAGAAAGTATGCAACCTGAAATTGTAATTATAGATTCCATACAAACTTTACATACAGACTATGTAGAAAGTTCTCCTGGTAGCGTTTCACAAATTAGAGAATGTACATCAGAGCTAATTAAATATGCAAAAGAAACAAACACTCCGGTTTTATTAATAGGCCATATCACCAAAGAAGGGAGCATTGCCGGCCCAAAAGTCTTAGAACACATGGTGGATTGTGTGCTGCAATTTGAAGGAGACCGAAACCACGTATATCGAATTCTAAGAGCGCATAAAAATAGATTTGGCTCTACCCACGAATTGGGCATATACGAAATGCATCATCAAGGTTTACGCCAAGTAAGTAATCCATCTGAATTATTGATTTCTCAAGGTAACGAAAGCCTTAGCGGCACAGCCATTGCAGCTACATTAGAAGGAATGCGTCCACTTATGGTTGAAATTCAAGCCTTGGTAAGCTCTGCTGTATACGGAACACCACAACGCTCTACAACCGGATACAATGCCAAGCGTTTAAACATGCTTTTAGCCGTATTAGAAAAAAGAGCTGGATTTCGATTAGGTGCAAAAGATGTTTTTTTGAATATAACTGGTGGAATTAGTATAGACGATCCTGCTTTGGATTTAGCCGTAGTGGCAGCCATTTTATCTTCTAACGAAGATGTTGCCATATCTAGAAGTTGCTGCTTTGCTGCTGAAATAGGTTTAGCAGGAGAAATTAGACCAGTAAGCAGAGTTGAACAACGTATTTTAGAAGCTGAAAAACTGGGATTTGAAAGTATCTTAATTGCTAAGGAAAGTAAATTACCAAAAAGCAGGTACAACATTCAATTGATTCGGGTTGCTAAAATGGAGGATGTGGTTGATTTCCTATTTTAAACCAAGTTTATTTGAAAATCTATTTGCAACTGAAAAACATTTTTCTTTACATCTAAATTTCAATACGTAGTCTTAAAAAGGTATCATATGCCGATTTACTATGCGGACTATGAATTCAAAAACGTCTACACTCAGGAATTTGAATTTCAATATCTATTAAAAGAAAAAAGCAGGATTGCTTAATAGTCATTGCATAACATAAGTGGCGACTTAAAATACAAAAGTTTTTCGGTTAGACCTTTAGTTTCTAAAATACACAAAACTCTGGTTTCAATCACAAATCTCGCCATATTTGTCATGCGCAGTTAGCGTGTCGTTTTTTACTGAAAATCAAATTCATCAACAAGCTGATTTTTAGCATTTTCCGCTCCATCAACAAGCATTTCAGCCAAACTTATGATACGATCTAAGTGTTTAAACGGTATTTTGTATCTCTCTTTCAGTTCTTTAGAATTTGGCTTGTAAAAAGAGTCCATTCCATTTTCATAGTTGGCTGTTATATATTTCTCGTATTTTTCATTGAAACTTTCAATTTCATCCAAAAACATCAGGTGTGAAGAGTGAAATCCTGCAACACCTTTAAATACTTTTGGATCCATATTCGACAAACGGCCGCTTTCTACTAGAGAATTAATAATTTCTAAGTGCCAGTAATCTCCATAAAACCGAATGTTAGCGGGTATTTCTTTTATAGCCACAAGGCTATCAAGTTTGTTTTTATGATTTTCAAAGAGATTAATAAAACCTTTGTCAAACTGTCTCTGACCTGAAAGATGAAATGCATTAAAGTCTTCAAAAATTGCTCGATAAATCTGAATTTGTTCTTCTTTATTGTTCTCTTCTTCTTTTCTTGCGTTTAACCAAAATGCGAGAAAAACTCCAATAAAAACTACAAGAAAATCAAAAAAATATTTTGTTGTTCTCGGAATTAACTTCTTTATTTTTTGAAATACTTTTTTCATGAGGTTTCCTATAAATGAGTTTTATTATTTCTGACAAACTTAATTTTTTTCTTACTGGTCGTCATCACTTTTTTGCGGAAATGATATAGGGTCATCTATTTCTAAAATATCAATTACAGCTTATTTTTTGTTTAATGTTGTGATTTTTCTATAAATGCACGCCAACACTAAGCTATAAGCAATGCTGCTATTTAATCAAAAACGATGTTTTGATTGACTTTTTGCAAATTAAAACATAAGAAAACCCAACCTTTGATTATCTTATGGTTGGGTTTTATAAAGTGGAGAATATCGGATTCGAACCGATGACCCCTACGCTGCCAGCGTAGTGCTCTAGCCAACTGAGCTAATTCCCCAAATTAGGAGTTGCAAATATATAAGTATTCCTTATTTCTACTCAAATTA
>Ga0307930_1002601_pt1 | contig 13674 bp, 20 predicted proteins | sample OrgLakmetageno46_FD_203161 | JGI IMG/M metagenome (GOLD analysis project Ga0307930, IMG submission 203161) | Saline water microbial communities from Organic Lake, Antarctica - #46 | ecosystem: Environmental > Aquatic > Non-marine Saline and Alkaline > Saline | place: Antarctica: Organic Lake... | reverse complement strand
GTGCCTGAGGATGTATAATTGATATCGAGCTCTGCCGTTCCAATTTACTTCGAATTGTAGCCTATGCCTCATCTTCGTCGAACTCGCCTTCTTCTTCGGCAGTCGCGTCCTGGTACTGTTGGTACTCGGACACCAGGTCGTTCATGTTCGATTCAGCCTCGGTGAACTCCATCTCGTCCATGCCTTCGCCGGTGTACCAGTGGAGGAAGGCCTTGCGGCGGAACATGGAAGTGAATTGCTCAGCCACGCGCTTCCACACCTCCTGAATGGCGGTGGTGTTGCCAACGAAGGTGTTGGCCATCTTCAAGCCCTTCGGTGGGATGTCGCAAATGGCAGCCTTGACGTTGTTGGGGATCCACTCCACGAAGTACGAGGAGTTCTTGTTCACCACGTTGAGCATTTGCTCGTCCACTTCTTTGGAAGACATGCGGCCGCGGAAGAGGCACGCGCAGGTGAGGTACCGGCCGTGGCGAGGGTCCGCAGCGCACATCATGTTCTTGGCATCGAAGGATTGCTGGGTGAGCTCGGGCACGGTGAGGGCGCGGTATTGCTGGGAGCCACGGCTGGTGAGCGGCGCGAAGCCCACCATGAAGAAGTGGAGCCGAGGGAATGGCACCATGTTCACTGCGAGCTTGCGCAAGTCGCAGTTGAGCTGACCAGGGAAGCGGAGGGAGCATGTGGTGCCGCAGATAGCCGCCGAAACCAAGTGGTTCAAGTCACCGTAAGTTGGGGTGGTGAGCTTGAGGGTGCGGAAGCAGATGTCGTAAAGGGCTTCGTTGTCGAGCGCAAAGCACTGGTCCGAGTTCTCCACAAGTTGATGCACCGACAGAGTGGCGTTGTATGGCTCTACCACGGTGTCCGAAACCTTAGGCGATGGGATGATGGAGTAAGTGGACATGACGCGGTCAGGGTACTCCTCACGGATCTTGGAGATGAGGAGGGTGCCCATGCCGGAACCGGTGCCACCACCCATGGAGTGGGTCAGCTGGAAGCCCTGGAGGCAATCGCATGATTCAGCTTCCTTGCGCACCACGTCGAGCACCGAGTCAATGAGCTCAGCACCCTCGGTGTAGTGGCCCTTGGCCCAGTTGTTGCCGGCGCCAGTCTGGCCGAAGACAAAGTTGTCAGGGCGGAACAGCTGACCGAAAGGACCAGCGCGCACCGAGTCCATGGTACCAGGCTCCAGATCCATAAGGATAGCGCGAGGCACGTAACGGCCACCAGTGGCTTCGTTGAAATACACGTTGATGCGCTCGAGCTGGAGGTCGCTGTCACCGTGGTAAGTGCCGGTTGGGTCCACACCGTGCTGTAGCGAGAAGAGAGAGTAAGAAAGAAATGAGCAAGAGTATAGCCTGCAACTGGCATGTTAAAAAAAAAAAAATGCTTATGCTTTTGTATAGGCAAAGATTGGTGCTCGCAGCGCGCGCACACATACCTCATCAGCGATGACCTCCCAGAACTTGGCACCAATCTGGTTGCCACATTGGCCGCCCTGGATGTGCACGATCTCACGCATTTTGAAGAAGCTGATCAAGATGGTGCAACAAATAAAGAGAAATACAGTGATGATATTAAATTTACTTTGGATCCAGCATGGACAAAAAAATAGAGCTTGTGTGATGATGCAAAACCGTCGGGGAGTGGCGATGGCGTATGGGCGGTTTTATGAGCAACTTTGCGAAACCAAAAAAACAATAAAGCCATAAGTGTTTGGCTGAAAAGCACCGACGAGATCAGATGTAAGATAAGCGAAACATTGAATGCGCGCAGCATTCGGCAGGCCAACATTGGGCACCCTATAACATCAGTACTTACTGTTGGTGTTGGTGAAACGAGAAGCTGCGCTGCTGGCTGGAAGCTGCTGATTTGTAACGCGCGTTTCCCGGTTCAAAATCTCCCAACGGATCGCAAACACTTTCCTCGGCGCAGTACAACATGTGATTGGTGGATTTTTGGATCTCACAGGAACAGAAAACAATGAATCTTGTTCGTGCGTCTTTTGGTGGTTGGTTGCTTGGTTGTGTCTTGCCGAAAACATGCCGACATGCGCAACAGCCCGAGCCTCAACTTTCTGCTTTAGCATAATTCCTCTGGCGAGGAATCCATCCAATTAGTTTGCTGTATTAAGATGATTATGTGTACTGCCGATTACCGTATTGATTTTCAGTCTTAGCCAAAGTGTGGATTTTCTAACACTTCACAACCATCCCGAAGAATGCGCGTAGATCTTTAAGCGCACAACCGCCAGCATAAATGCTAGCAGTCTCCAGCCAGGTCCCCGCGCTTCACACACCTTCGGACGAGTCTCCAAAATTCAAGAAAGTCGGGTCATTATATGCCTTACCCGAGTCTCAGCCCTTGCATGACCCTTCCATGTCTCATGATTCTTATGATACAAGTAAGATAGCGCCCAGCTCACCAGACGAAACATCTTTTCGAAGCGCTTTAGCTCAAGATAGCAGTATCAAAAACACGGTTGCCTACAATTCGAAGACATTCCAATGGGCCGAGCCTGGAAAAGCTTCCGACGCTGATGATGTTAAGGCAGCAGCTGCGAACGATGCTCTTTCTAGGTACTTCAATGAGATACAGTAAAGTAGGCAACACTCCTACGTACCTAAATACTTTGATTGCACGTGATAATGCTGTGTGAACGCTGTCAAGGTGCCGTGCCTTTTCGCGTCACTTATCGTTTTCACTTTGTGCGACTCTCTGACCGATCATTCTCCTCGGCAGGCTTGAAGAGCTCAGCAGTGCGGTGCTTGCCGAGCACACCGCTGCTTCTCTCCGCTCTTCAACGCGCTTTCCTGGTTCGGTGCCACCAGATCCACCACAATGGCTAGCTATGGACGATGCAGTGCGCATCTTGGCATCCGCACCGCGCGGAGTTGCGGGAATGGGGCAACGCGCTGCTGCAGCTGTAGCCATCGTGGCCGTGCTCGACCCCAATGATGCTTTGGCGCTCGTGGGTGCAGCTCGCTCGAACCACGCTACTGCGGGCATGTCACTGGACTTGAACGCACAGCCTCCTACCAATATTAGGTCAACTTATCTAGCAGCTTTCTGGACCGCGCTTGATTTACCTGAAACTGCCCCTGCTGCTGCTAACTTAAATGCAAAGACTTCAAGCAAAACGCCAGTGCCATCCTCAGGAGTAGGAGCTGCAGCAGCAACAGAAGTATCTCCAGCATCGTCCGGAAAGGTGACGAATTCAGGAGAACCGATTTACTCGAAAACGGGCGAAGACACGTCGGCGAAGGTCGCGGTATCCCCACGGCTGCGGCCGAAAGCCAGCCCGCCGAGACCTCATTCCAGAGGAAGCCCTCGCTCCCCACCTGCGAAGCGCGTGCGTTCTCCAGGGTCTTCGCCGTCTTCATCGCCACCGGGTTCCTCCTCTTCGCTCACGTCAGCCTCGATGTCATCGTACTCGTCTTCCACGTTTTCTTCTCCGACTCCGCTGCCTCGCACACCGCGCATGGACAGCATCTGGCGATTGGATGACCAACCTTCTGCGGCCGACACTGGCGGCGAAACTACGAATTTAGCTGCCGCATCGGGAGCACCAGTTCTAGCGACTTCAGCACTTCAGCAAGGCAGGTTACCTGAGGCAGCAGCGCTTGTAGCATGCATAGTCGCGCTGCTGGCAATAAGAGGTGCCGCACATGCAGCTTCTCGTGCAGCGAAAGCGTCCGAACAGGCAGCTGCTGAGGCCGTGGCCCTGGCTGCGTATTTGCGGCATGCTTGTCCGCCACGTTTTTCTCAACGAGCGCATGGTTGGTCCGCAAAAGTGATGCGAAGTGCCACCACCAATAGTAGCGGTAACAATACCAGCGAAACAAGACAGTTTGGCGCCACAACAAGAGGAGACGCTAGCACATCACAGCGCTTACACATCCAAGACGATTCCGATGACAAAGATTTATTTAACGCGGTGAGACTCCAACAATAACCACAAAGGCGCAATTTAGCAAAGAACATGAAGAATGTCCTTATCTGAAAGAGTTTATCTGGAATTCTTCAGACTCTACACTGACTAACACACTATGAATTTCATAGTGATTTTGTTGATGTTGCTTGCACCCAGGTGGGGCCAGCCGAGCGCTGGGTGGTGTTTGCTCGAGGCCATGCGGCTCGCTTCACGGCTGAGGCGCTGGAGGCTGCTGGCACCCGCGCTCGCGCTGAAGTTCATGCTGCCAAAGCTGCAAAGGCTATAGCTGAAGTTGCTGCTGTGTCTCTGGCTGCTGCCATCGCCAAAATTTCTCCTCCTTCATCGCCACCTTCGCCAATCACGACTTACCTTGCTGTAGATGCTGCCGCTGCTACTCAACGGATGCCAGGCGCCGTATGCTTCCAACTTGTTAGTGCTTTACAGGGTGCGATAGAGCGCGATTTCAAGCTGGCAGCGCAACTTCCGTCGTCGTCAGAAGATCACGAGGTGCCCGCAAGCAGTCCCAGAGGAGCTGAAGAGCTTGCATCACGATTAAGCTCTAGGAAGGCTGCAGCGTCGGCAAGAGCAGCCGCTGAATGCGCAGAAACAACAGAACAAGGTGCCAGTATTAGCGTCAGCGACACTGCTAACACTGGCAACATCAGCGTCAGTCGTAGTATTTTACAGACAACGATAGCTCGCTTAGCAATTCGTGCTTCTCAAGCGGCTGTGGGTGCCTCAAAAAATTGCCGTGAAGCATATGAGACTGCGGTCCATGCTGAGGCGAAATTGCGAAGGTGCGTAAAGATAAGCAATTAGATGCAGGATGGTGGAAGTATCCACCTGTGCATGATTCTAGTCTCTGCGTACTTGACAATTCTCCATGCTTTCGAATTTTGCCAGTGTTGTCCATGACACGCCCTCGTTTTTTGTTGCGGCTCCCAGGGATGGTACTACTTGTTTGCCTACTTTAGCGTGCAACTCGAGACGATTTCAGCGCGCAATCAAGCGCTCCTTTATGCACCCTACCGAGGCAAACACGGGAGATGTGGACGGAAGTCAGGTCCCCGAGAATACTAGTCTCAAATTTCACCCTGCTGGAAGCCCTTCAACGCACACAGTTTCGACAGCTGCAGAGTCAGTAGCAACAGCAAAGATTAGAAGGCGGGCGGAGCAGCATGCTTCCTCGCCTACATCTTCTCCTACTTCTCGCCAAAATGCTCCGTCAAGAACGCCATCAAGAACGCTGTCCCGAACGCCATCAAGAACGGGAACACCAGAAAGATCAACTGGTTGGAAATTGCTTGATTGGCATCGGTGGGGGTGTATTCCAAACAGTAAGCAAGCACCAGATACGTTGAAAAGTCGTATGTTTGGAAAGCGAAGAAGAAGAAGCAGCAACAGTGCGCTGGTTCGCACGTCTTCGATGGCAGTGCTCGAATCGCATCAAGTGTCTGCTTCCCAGGCTGCGCATCGACTCTTAAACCGTCTCGGAGGAGTGCCTGTTCACCTTGACGCTGGTGACAAGTCTGACGAGAAAGTATCCGACGATGCCATCAATGTTGCAGCTGCAGATTTCGCGGAACTTTCCGCTGGTTTAAGTGAATCTAGTGTTAGTCGCTTGTCATCGAAGCATCCTTTACCAACACTTGTAGTTGTTTCACCCTCTTCGGACAGCACATGCAGAACTTCTCTAGACTCCTCTGAACCAGTGCTCCTGTCAATGAGTCCTTCGCTGAGGCCGATTTTTCCAGTGGAAGCATCCAACTTTGAGATGGTTGCAACGGGCACTTCAGGGGCAAGAAGGAGCAGTAAACCAGGCAACACGTCTCGTGTACGCAAGTACGACAGGGACATATCACTGCCGTCGCCAACTTTACCGCGCATGCCATTGAGTAGCTCCAAAAACACCAACAATACTGTAGACGCTTCAACTAATAGCGACGATATCAATACTGCAGCTACTTTTTGTGTTTCCCATAGTAATGAGGTGTCATCAGAGATTGCTTCATTGAACGCTGCACTAGAGGCAGCTGCACTGAAGACGAAACTTGCTCTTGATGAAGTGGCATCAGTGCAAGCAGAATTTGAGAATGTCGCGCGTCGAGCAGCAAAGCAATTGTTAATAGTAGGGCTAGCGCACGCTAATGGCCGCGACTGCCCTCTCAACCCGCGATCGGCCCGCATCACGCTGGCAGCAGCCGCAGCTTTTGGCGACGATCAGGTCGTCGACTTTGATTCAAGTCACACTCCTTGTGATATGACCCTCCTGATTCCTGATTCTAATCTATCTTCGATGTTCCTGTTTGATTTTTGAAGGTCGTGCAATTTGCATTCGCTATTTTCACTCATGACTTTCATCTTCTTTGTTTCATACCACAGGCCCAGCTCGCCCTCGGCATTTTGATGGCACGTGGCAACGTGAGAGCCAAAGCTACGATGCCTTCGGCTCTAGAGCTCTTTGCGCTGGCCGCTGAACAAGGTAACGCAGATGCCATTTTCAACCTTGCCTGCCTTCTCTCCAACGAAATGGCCAAGAAAACTCGAAGCAGCAGCAATTGGACTGACTGGCGTAATGATACAAGTAGCACTAGCAGCAGTAAGACTGGCAGTCATACAGATTCTACCAAAAAGTGGACAACAGCAGAGCTTGAGATTGCGGCGGTGGATTTGTGGCAGCGCGCCACCGCTCAAGGCCACGCGGGCGCGCACTTTAATTGCGGTGTGGCACTCGCCAATCATGCCTCCGCTTTTCGCAGCGGCGGTGGCAGAGGTATCGGCCGTATCAGTAGCTTTAGAAGTGCCAGCAGCAGCAACAGAGGCAGTAACGGCAGCCGTATGGACAGCAGCAGCGGTCATCGTGTATTTGAGGGTCTTTCTCCAGGAATAGCGATGGTACAGGCAGCTGCTCATTATGCTGCTGCAGCCGACGCCGGTCATGCGGGCGCTGCTTTCAATTTGGGCTGCTTGCACGAGGTTTGGCCCATTTATCTTCATCAGCTATTTCTCAATTTCATCCTCTTTGACCCCCCCCCCCTTAGCCTCCTATTTCCCTTTCATGTTGAATGATATCTCCTTAAACACACACACCCCCTGTCTAATCCCTCCTTAGGCGGGGTTGGTAGCGCCCAGCCACGGTCCGGCCCCTGCGCTCGCCGCACTTTACTTCAAGCGCGCTGTTGCTCTCGGCCAACCTGACACCTTGTTACAATCATCATCACAGTCATCGTACTTGCACAAAAGTGCAACCAACCTGAATGCCCGCCGTCAAGGACGCCTCAACCACAGCAGCAGCAGCAGCAGCAACGGCGTTAATGAGAGCCCCGAGGAAAGTGGTGCTTTGGAACGCGCGCGACTGCAACACATGTCTAAACTGAAGCAGAATCTGGTGGCGGCTCAGGCTGCTAGTGCAAGGCTTCAAAATATGAAGAAGAGCTTGAGTAAAATGCCAATTGAAAATGCAGCTGCACTGGTAAATCCACCTTACGCCCAGTAATTATATGTCCTGTCTTCTATTTTAGATCTTTTCGCCCAATTCACTCCTGTGTATTTGCTTTGCATCTTTCTCCTCATATTGTCCTCTATCGTATTTTGTTCCTTCACGATTCACTTGACCTCCAACTTCTGTGCTTGAAAATGTACACATGTCAGGTGATGGATCAAATTGCTGCGTACATTCGCGTGTCGGGTGGCCCCGCACGAATGACTGAAGTCTTCAAGCGTTACGATCACCATCGTGGTGCGACTACGAGATGAAATAATGCAAAATCTCACTTGATTCAGATGATAAATCTAGACGAGAAAGATATCCGTTCGACATCCAAAAATATCGCTTAAAAGTGCAATTTTCATTTTTTTTAGCTTTCCCGCCCTGCCTGTGTCGATTTTTCTTCCTATTTCATTGTATGAGCGCATTTGCTTGCTTTTACTGCACAGCATAGATGGCACTTTAGGGGTTCAAGACTTCAAAGCAGCGTTGGCGTCGATGGGCATTTCTGGCGCCACTGAGAAGGTCACCAGCTTGCTCATAGCGAATGCAGCTGCGGCACCTGCTGACGGCAGCAGCCTCGTGCAGAGCAGTGACAATAGCACAAGTAGGCACGCTGAGACTCCTACGAGTACTCAGAATGAAATTGTGGTCTCGAACAGTCGATTTGCGGGCTCAGGATTCTTTTCATTGAGAATGAAAGCCAAAGCAGTGCAGCTCAACTATGAATTGTTTGCTGCGTCCCTACAGTTGCTAGCCAGTGCGCCAGCCAGCACGACCTCGTAGCTGCAGAAAACCTTGAGAAACCTTGTATCTGAACATATCATTACATTTGTATGGCTGGCTCCACTTAGCGTATCAAGAGATGTAGTTGTTGTGAACGGTGTTTGTGTGTGAGTGAAGCCCAGATGCCAGAAACGCCAGGTGCCCAGTGTTGCCAAAGTACCAAGAAAGTTATAAGCAAGTGCCAGTACCAAGGGACATTCCATTATTCCATTTCGTACATTTAACCGAACTCGATTTTAATCGCTGCCGATTCCTCCTGTTGTGCTTTGAAGCGCCATCTTTTCCCTATGGTGCTTTGAATTTTCTGGGAATTGGATGCAGGTGCATTTAGAAGTAGAAGTAGAAAAAGCAGCTGTAACTTATAACTCAACTTCCGCTTGCGCAATTCGATCATCATTGAGGTGTTCCCTGTTGTTCTCGCCCTCGCCGCTGGCCAAAGTATTACCGACTGCACCGAGGACCAAAAAGTGCACATACGCAACTAAAGCATGGCCATGACCCCCTATAATTTCTGCTAACGTCGCCCGCCCTTGTCACTGGTGTACTCTCCGGGGAGCTGGAAGGTCGACATGGGCACACTGTCCATGAAGAGCCTGCCCGTTAACGGCATGTGGTCCCACATCAACCGCAACTGCACGGTGGTGTTCCGCAGCTCCGCGCCCTGGCACAACACACGAAAGAATGCCAACGAAAGAAGCACCGCCACGAGAGATGAAATACGCGTAGGTGCATTCAGGTCAACGAATAGGTGGAGCCAATAGTCGGAGCCATAGAAGGCGACAGTAATATGGAGCAACATCGGTGGAAAAGGGCCCATTAGAAGACTTGGGGAACCGGCCAATGAGGATTCTATTGAATCAAGGCAATCGCGCCAGTGCCCAGTAATTTGGAGCACAACCCTATTATCTACAAATGTGCTGTAAAGAAGCAGCGTACTCCACATGCATACCTGATCGATTAGCCCGTACTCGACCGTAGCTTTATCCATGTGTAGATTAGCGTCTTTCGGGTACTCGATAATCTTATCCCATATGACAACCTATAATACGGGAACAAGGAGAATAGGTTCATGTTGGGTTGAAATGGAAACATTGGGTCACTCGCTTGAGACAAATTAGAGAAGTAGCATTATTCCACAATGCGGCTACTCTACGGTATGGCTATACGCACCTGGTTCAGAGGATTGCTGTTAGAACGGTACTCTGCAACTACGAAGACGAATAGCTGCTTGATGTTCCAATCGAAGGCAGGTGCCAAGTCTATCCACGCAAACAAGGAAAGTTTTAGACAATTATTAAAGCAAGGGATTAAAGTAGGGGCAACTACGAACTGCACTTGCAAATTCTGCACACTAGCACTTACCCGCATGTAAATCGAACGTGAGCACTGCGAAGTCTTTTTTACTCTAGAACACGAATCGATAGGAGAAGTAGACCAGGCAAGCGAAATCGTTAGCTGTTTGGCTAACAGGCGCATGATGGCAAGCTACAACCGTGCATACATTTGGTCGAGCGCCTGCAGGTAAGGAAGTAAGTATTTCCCCTAATGATAGCTGTATCAGGCGATCTTCCAGAATCTCCCTCTAAACGCACGTGGCTTCGCAGGGTCTTGACAGAGTTGACGCGCAGCACATCCACCGCCGGAAAGCCGCTGTGGCCAATCGTTGAAACCCAGGTAAGCGACGCCAAGCTCACAATCACTGTAAGCCCGAAGAACACCACTGCGTTCAACCGCACCCAAACGGTGTGCATTGCGTCACCTATCTTTGCTGCTGCCTTCGGAAGGTGGCGAGTAGGGCGAGAGGGCGAGCAGGAGAGCACACGAAAACACGAAAAGCTCAACTCATCATGCTTTTTTTCGCGCCTCCCACGGGGGGAGGACTGGTGTTAGGAACTATACAGGGAAGAGTGCCGTTTAGGCGACAGCACAAGAGCCACTAAGCCTAGCTCGTAGGCCAGGCTCAGGGTTTGTGTGGTAATGATAAGCGAACTCCAAGTGGTCAGAGTGGGGTGCGTTGAGGGTCTTCTCCAAGTCTCGGGGGTCAGACTTGGGGCGGGCTCCTGCCGTTGCGAGCGTCTTGCCGGTGTCAGTTGCTCCATCATGTGCCTGTGTGATAAAGTCGCTACTAGGAGCGGATGTGGCGATGGGGCAGCCGAAGTGGGCTGAGAGCGTGAGCATGCTTTTTTTCACGCTTTTTCGGCCGGCAGCAACAATTATTTTGGCATATATTAGGGAAGAGTGAAAGGCACAAAGGCACTGTATAATTATTTTGTTGTCTCTGTCACAAAATTAGGGCTTTCGGCCTTTTGGCAAGCCTTTGGCATCAATCACCCGTCACCCATCAAAATCGAAGATCGAAGCAGTGCACTGCGTGTGCGGGTGTCAGGTAACAAAAATGCACGTCTAAAACCAGCGGTGTGATTTCTCGGTGAAGTATAGTCGGATCCCGGAAATTACGGGTTACCGGAATTTAAATTGTAACACGTACAAGGACCGGAGATCCCAGATGTCCCAGATCCCAAGGTCCGTTTCACGTAAAGGTCGAACAGGCGCGATTCACATGCGAAGGCTTTAAATGTACTTCTACTTCGAATGTGATTTTAGCGCAATGAGCGCGCAATTCACACGTCAGATGTGCGATTTGCGTCTGGGGCACATCTTAGATTTTAGTGCGGGCGTTATTCACTTCGGTGTCGTTAAAAATTCACTTCCCACGTCCGCGTGATTTGCACGTGTCCGCCGCGTGCGTGTGAGTGCGCATAATTTCATAAACATATCGGTGTAAGCGGAATCCATAACCCGCTTCGTTATTACTTCATTAGCGCTGGGCCATTCACGTCGGCATTGGGCATTAGGAATATACAAGAAAATATTTAGAACTGGATGTATAATCCTCCTCGAGCTTATATTTGGAATTGCGTATGGCACCGTATAGCCCTTGTCCATGGCCGTGAATCCAGTCTGTATGTATTTCGAATTTGTCCTAATTGGCGCATAGAAATCCTGCGCACTTCATTCGCGAAGGTCATTCCATTCCTTCGGTTTACCCTCACTTCTGGTTTGTCATCCACGCAGGGAGTGACGTGCCTCGGCCGCGGCCCATTGGCCCACCAGGCGGCCCTCCTCCCATTCCCTGCGGTCCTCCCATTGGCCCGCCGGGCGGTCCACCCATCGGCATGGGTCCTCCCATTGGCCCATGGCCGTACGCACCCGGTGGATGCATGCCTTGCGGGTACCCCTGCGGCGGCGGCGGCTGCTGCTGCTGTGGCGGAAGGGGCGGCGGGTAGCCTCCCTGTTGCATCGGTGGCTGCGGTGGCGGCCCTAACGGGTACCCTTGCTGCTGCGGCGGCGGCGGCATGCCGTACGGTTGCGCTACCATGGCCAGCGCGGCAGCTGCTTCGTCGTATGCTGACGCCGCCATGCCTGTATACCCACCTCCGTTTCCTTGAGGCGGCATGCCGTGCGGCAGAGGTGGCGGCGGGGGCGGCGGCTGCGCCTGCTGAGGAGGCGGCGGTGGTGGGGGCACGGCAGAAGTGGCCAGCGGAGGCGGCGGCGGAGGTGGCCCCCGCCCCTGCTGCGCAGCCTGATCGCTGAAGCGCGACCTCTTCGAGGGGCGTGCGTCTCCTGCAACAGGCGCCCCGCCCGACGCGCTGGCTGTGGCCGAACTTTTGTTGCCTTGTGACGACGAGCCCTGCACGCCGTGCTTTTTGAAGTAGTTGAGGAACTCGTCCAAATGGCCGAACGTTTGACGGTCCCAGTGGTATCCCCGGGGCGTCACGCGCACCTAGTAGTACGAAGGTCAAGGACAGCCATAAGAACAAAGGAGATCAGAGGAAGAGTGCTCACATAAGTCAAACAAACAAACGATATACCAGGTATGTAATAACTTAATAATAACAATTATGACACACACGCAAACTTGCACACAGCGAATAATCGCAGGGGATAATCACGACTGAGCCAGAATACAAAGAAGCACAGCACGCACCTTGGCTTGTTTTGGCGCGGCAGGGCGGTGGGCTTCCACCATGGACAGCACCAAGAACCCGGGAATCGTCGCGTCTAAATGCAGGCCGTAAACCCCTTTCGCCGTGCCGCTCGGGGGCGTCACCTGGGCGCGCAAGCTGGCGAGGGCCGCGTCGGCGCCGCCGCTCACGAACCGCCGGTGCGGCTTCTGATTGGACGAGCCGGTGGCCTGCCGCAGCAAATCGTTCATCGGCTCGATGAACCGCGCCAGGACCTGGTTCCATGGACAATTGAAGTGCACATTCGAAGTTAGAAATAATCAAATGGTCTCTTGAAGAAAATAGGCAAAAATAAGACGCGCACATGTTTAAAAGAACCATATCGAGAGAGCATTGATTTAAAAATAAATATGAATATATCTGGGAAATTAAAAACTGGCAACGAGAAGTTTCAAGGCATATATTTCATAATCATGTGTTATTACACGCATACCTCGTCCAAGTCCTCGTAGTCGTCGGTGTCGGGGCCGTAGGTAATGGTGAGCTTTCGCCCCAGCACTTGGTTCGAGGGCTTGTCCGACTCCATTACCGTGATCAGCTTGATGTGCCCCGGTGAGGGCGCCCACACCTGACACGGTCGAGTTGATCAAAAAGGCCGGAGGAAGTATCGGATTGTCAGAGACATCACAAGAAGGGCGTCGATTCACAACAAGGACCTTTCAAACTCACCAATTCAAGCTCATTAGTTTTCGATGTGCGGGGGCGAAAGAAGCACTTTCCGGGCGCGGCATCGCCTTTCAGCTTCGTGTAAGCTGCCTCCAACAAGGGCCCCCCACTCCGCACAAAGGCCGGGTGAAAGACTTTCGCGTAGTTGCTCAAGGAATCCAGTGCCGCTTTGGCCTGAGCGGGTTGCACGACAGGGACGATCTTGGCTTCGTAGTCGGCGGCCAGCTTGCTGACGTCAGCATGGGCGTCCAAGTAGGGGCGGTAGACCACGTTGAACGGCACTTCCCCGAAATGTTTGGATTCGATTAAAGTGCGCATGGACGGCATTTTGTAGTCGTATTTGTCGCGATCCAACGACAAGTAAATCTGAGGTTCGTTTCGAGGACAGGAGGGAAATAAATGAAAGAATAATAAACAAAAAGGCAGTGACCTCAGAAGATTCTATGCATAACACATAGATCATATGAAAAGAATCTGGTTTCTATACTTCAAGAAAATGTCTTTCGCTTACCTTTTGTCGTTCGAGGTCAAAGCTCAACACGTAGGCCACATAAACCGACCCAATCGGAAATTTGGCTGCCACGTCAGCTTCTTCGGTGCGCGTGTCGGCTAAATCTGGGTCTCCGAGCTCTTCGCGCTTGATCTGATTCATTTAAAAAAAAATACAACACACACGTATGAAGGGACGCGCACATAGGAGAAATGGACGGCATGAGTGATACAGGGCCACAACTGAAGTTGAGTAAAATTAGGCCAAGTGAAGGTCGCTTCACGAGACCTGA
>Ga0307930_1002593_pt1 | contig 13684 bp, 11 predicted proteins | sample OrgLakmetageno46_FD_203161 | JGI IMG/M metagenome (GOLD analysis project Ga0307930, IMG submission 203161) | Saline water microbial communities from Organic Lake, Antarctica - #46 | ecosystem: Environmental > Aquatic > Non-marine Saline and Alkaline > Saline | place: Antarctica: Organic Lake... | reverse complement strand
AACTGGTCCAGTGGCCATATTGGTGCTACGACCCCGCAAGCTGCGGTTATAGCCGCCTGTAATTCACTTGGTACATTGTGGCTATTTTGTACAGCGTAGCTAGGGCTCATGACCGCTCTCCTGAACTCAACGGGTTAGCTTTTTGTAGCTTGGTCGGTGCGCCGCTAAGGCGCAACCCGCGAGCTTTTCTTGCCAGTGCTGCACTGACCCGGTTTAGCGGCAGGTCTAACCCTAATCCTTCACAGCAGTAATGGTGGAGCGCAAGGCTGATACGGCTCTGCGGTTTAAGCAGAATCATCAACGAGCCGGCAGCCAGAGCAGCAACGATGGCCAAGCCCGCTAGTTGTGCTGCAAGCGGAAGCACGAAGTTGTTGGCTGAACCCAAAGCCGGCGACAGCAACGCATGCAGCAAGCTATAAAGTGGCAAAAGCATCAAGGTACACAGCAGCAGGCTGGCCCGAACCGGGGCCTTTACCCAAGCTGGAATGCCCAGTGCGGCGGCGGTACACGCCAACACCAGCAGCGTACCCAGAACCAGTTTCCCTTCTACCAATGCCGGCACCGCCCACAATATGACTGCGGCGACCACTCCGGCAAGCACGCCGTTTATCACCTGAATACGCTCCACTCCGGCATACCCTGCCAGAAAATGGCTGGCCACCACGGTGCGGCTGCTGGCCAGGAACGAATGGGCCTTGTACAGCGAATGCGCCAGCAAGTGCAGAAGGGCCAAGGTGTAAGCGCCCAAACCAATTTCGAACAGCATGAATCCCATCTGCGCTGACGTAGACCACGCCAGTGAGTGCTTCACCGACGACTGCGTCATCATCACCAGCGCAGCCACCACGGCGGTCACACCGCCAACGACAAGAAGAATACCGTGGCCTGGAGTAAAGCCGTCAAACACCGGGTACAAGCGCAGCCATAGGAAACCGCCGAGGTTAATAATGCCCGCATGCAATAGGGCCGAAACCGGAGTCGGCGCTTCCATAACCCGCAACAGCCAGCCGTGAACGGGCAGCTGAGCGCATTTCAGCAGCGCGGCTATAGCCAGCAGAACAGAGGCGGACTGCAGCGCCAATGATTGGTCAACTCCTGCGCCCGCGGCGGCCATCATTTCCGGAATATAAAAGGTGCCGTAGTGGTGGTGCAGCAGCAGAACAGCGCTGAGTACACACACATCGCCAACCCTGCTGATAACAAACTTCTGCAAAGCAGCTGCATTCGCCGCGGCACGTTCCGGGTATAGGGTAAGCAAGTGATGAAATGAAAGACTTACGCTCACCCAGGCACCCACAAGGACCAACAGGTGGTTGGTCAATACCAGAACCAGAACGCTGGTCAGGGTGATAAGAAACCAGGGGAAAAAGCGCTCGCGGCCCGGGTCACCGCGCAGGTAGTCGTCCGCGTAACGAATGATGACCCAACCAATAAAGCCAACTAACATCGACATCCATAAAGCGAGGCCGCTGGGGAACAGACCAAACTGGGCGCCAATTTCCGGCAAACCGGTGGCAAAGCCCGGGCCGTCGGCAAACAACATCAGACCTATAAAACCCGTGATAGCCATCAGGATTACGAACAAGCTCTTGGCTGCAGTCCAGCAGTGGGTGAGCTTGCGTGCGTTACTGGTCCAGCGGGCATAAGCCGCAAGCAGCAGCAGCGACAGCGGAACCAGCAGCCAGCCCAACAGGGCAATCTCTGCAATAACGGTGGCGATAGGGTTCACTCAGCAACTCCTTGGACGGAAAATTAAGCAACGCTAATACTATGCCCACGGTGCATACATTTAAAAAATAGTTTATAAAGAAGATAACATTCTTTTTTAAAGAACGAACTCATGAGACTAAATTACCATCATCTTTACTACTTCTGGGAAGTAGCCCGCACTGGACACCTGACCCGCGCTGCGGAGGCTTTGCACATATCCCAATCGGCACTGTCGGGGCAAATACGGAAGCTAGAGGACAGTTTTGGTGAAGCGCTGTTTATTCGCGAAGGGCGGCGCCTGAAGCTTTCAGAGGCCGGCCGCGTGGCGTTCAGCTACGCAGAAGAAATATTTCGCCAAGGCGCGGAGCTGTCCGCTCTGTTTGAAAGCGGGCACCAACCGGCGCGAGAAACATTAAAGGTAGGTGCTGTGGCAACACTGTCACGAAATTTCCAGGAAGGTTTTTTGGCGCCGCTGCTAGAGCGGGATGATCTTGAGCTCAGCCTACAAAGCGGCGGACTTGACGATTTGCTGCGGCGCCTATCTGCACACCGGCTGGACTTGGTGTTGTCAAACCAGCCGGTTCAGGGCGACCAGCAGAACCCATTTCGATCTCGCCGCATCGCACGTCAGCCGGTCAGCATTATCGGGCCTCCCGACGCGGCTACCAACGTGGTATTCCCTGACTTTCTTCAGGGTTTGCGGCTGATTGTCCCCGGTGCCGAAAACAATATACGCCACGCGTTTGATCAGTTCTGCGACTACCACAAAGTACGGCCAAGGCTAATAGCGGAAGTGGACGATATGGCCATGATGCGTTTGCTGGCAAGGGATACCCGCTACTTTTCGGTACTGCCCCCAGTGGTTGTACGTGACGAATTGAAAGCCGGAACCCTGGTGGATTACGGGGCCCTGCCCGGGGTATTCGAGGAATTTTACGCCATCAGCATTCGCCGCCGATTCGAGCCTGCTATTCTTGCCAAACTACTGGCCCAGCCGGCTGGCGATTTTCTGAATCAGATTTAAGGGGTTCGTCAGCCCCCGCCCATTCCGCCGAACAGGCTGGTCAAAATAGCCAGCCCGATAATCCAACCGATCACTGCCGGCCAGAAGTTAACGGATTGCGGTGGCTGCTCATTCGGCTCGCCTTGCTCGCCCATCATCTCGGGTTCGGGGTAATTACGTGGGTCCGGTTGTTGCTCTTTACCACGGCTGCTCGGCGCTTCGCGCAAGCTTGGCCACTCAAACCAGTCACCCAGAAATGCCGTTACTGATGCCGGGAACGCGCCGTTTTCGGCCATCGGCCGCAACTGTGACTCAAGCCGACGGGCAATGTCAGCGCGCAAGGCAGGCTGGTCGGCAGGTGGCTCACACAGAATGGCCTTCCATACGTCTGCATTTTCCGCGCGGATACTATCGTTCAGCAGCGCTTTGATCTGAATGACCACCTCGCGCGCCACTTGCGCTGAATAAGCGTCCAGTTCTTGGGACTGCTCAGGCTCTTGCTCAGGCTGTGCCTCCGAAGCGTGTGACGCCGCTAGTGCCTCGATATCAGAGGCCGCCGGTGCAGCAGCACCTGTGGCCTCGCGAAAGGCTTGCTCCAGGCCTGGGGCCTCATCGCTGCTGGCAAACTTCAGTTGCTGTTGGTAAGCCTGTTCTATGCGCTGGCGATCGGATGTCGGCTCTATTCCTAGTAGGTCCCAGCAGTTCATTAATACGGATCTCCAATGATTACAAAATGTACATTTATGCGCGACAAATGAACCTCACTGCAATAGCATACGCTTTGCACTGCATAAATCGATCGTTCGAATCGCACCACACAACAAGTATAGAATCACAAACATGGCCGTTACGAATTATTCCTGTTGCCCGAGCGGTACCCGGGTGGATTCGCTCCTAGCAATCACGTCTTTGCAAGCGGCTCCGCACCAGACCATTCTACGCCGTGCACCCCGAGCATTTGGTGGCTTTTGGCTATTTTGCACAGCAACATTGCTGGGAGTCACCGTAGCGGTCGCACCCGCCTTGGCCGACGGCAATGACCTTTCCGATAAGGTTGAGCCTCTGTCCGGCTTTTACGGTTTTAGTGATGACATCCCTGAAGTTCTGACTACAACCCGATTGCGACAGCCCAAAACCCGAGTGCCTGGCAGCACCACCGTTATTGAAGGCAATTTGATACGGCAGCTGGGCATTAACAGTCTGGTTGAAATTTTTCGTCTGGTGCCGGGTATGGTTGTTGCCGAGGTGGGCAGCGGTACACCGGTGACAACCTACCATGGCACTGCGCACTACGAGCAGCGCCGTATGCAGGTGCTAATAGACGGGCGCACAGCCCATCGTGCCACGCTGTCGGATATGGATTGGCAAAGTATGCCGGTTGCGCTGGAGTTGATCGAGCGCATCGAGATCAGCCGAGGGCCCAACTCGGCTGCATACGGCATCAATGCGTTCCTGGGCAGCATCAATATTATTACCCGGGACCCGGCCGACACCGCCGGTACAGAACTGCGGGTGATGTCCGGATCTCGCGATTATCGGCGCACGTTTGCCAGCGTCGGCGATGCCAACGCCGACATGGACTGGCGCCTGGCTTTCGAGAAACGCGAGTTCGGAGGATTCGATTACCAGAAAGAGAGTGGCGAATTCATACCGTTCCATGATGGCCAGAATCTGAACTTTCTGACGTTCGACTCGCGCTTAAAACTGCAACCAGACTTCAACATAGAATTGCGAGCTGGAGTTACAGACGGCGTTAACGAGGAAGATCAATACAAGACAGGCTATTTCCCGGCGCAAGCCAATCCCGATATTGATGTGCGGGATTACTATCTGGATAGCCGCTTTAACTTCATCCCCTCGGCCGATCATTTTTTCCACGTTCAGGTCAGTTTTGAGAACTTCAAACGCCGTCAGCGTTGGCCTATCGAAGTCTCCGCAGACAAGAGCGATGATGAGAAAAAAAGCGAGCTCAACTCTTTATTTGACGGCATTTGCATCAGTGCTGGCGGCAACCCTGCAGACTGCGAAGCTCGGGCTGCTGCAACGGAGCCCTTAACAGCTAATCTGAACGCTGACTCCGAAGATTCGCGTCTGGAACTGGAATTGCAAGACACGCTGTTACTGTCTGACAAGATTAGATTGGTATCCGGGCTGGGTTATCGCCACAACACCTATCGTTCGGAAACCTTTTTTAATGGTCGCGGTACCAGTGAACAGTATCGGGTTTTCGGCAACCTGGAATATAGCCCTACGGACTGGCTGACCTTTAACGGCGGTGGTAACTGGGAACATACAGACACAACCGGCCGGGGTTATTTCTCCCCGCGCTTGGCGGCTAACCTGATTTTCAATAATCAACATGCGCTGCGTTTTGTTTACTCTGAGGCCGTGCGCACGCCGGACAGTTTTGAGCAAAATCCGGACTACGGTTATACACTTCGAAATGTCAATGCTGCGTACGCTGGTGAACTTGAGAGTTACCGCTTAACGATAAACGACTTACTCAATAAAAATTACGTCAACACATTGGGGGTCCATTTGACCGAGGAAAAAATTCGCTCTCACGAAATCAGTTATTTCGGCCAGTTCCCGGTGTCACCTGCCTTGCTCACACTGGAGGTGCGTGGATTCAGGGACGAGATGCGGGATATGATCGGCGGGGTTATCCAGTTCGAAGAATGGAATATTGATAACAGCGTGGATATTGATCAGAAAGGTTTTGAGGTCGAAGGCTCCGTGGTCTTTCCTTCAACAACTCTGCGTCTAAGCTATGGCTATCTTGATCAGGAGTCTCGCTACAGCGGCCCTGATAGTTATGACGAAAACCAGTTATCCGCCGGGCAGAAGGAAAACAAGCTCGCATGGCTTGGACGTCTTTCCGCAAGACATTCTGGAAGCATTGCAGCCATCCAGCGACTTCCATGGAATATTACCGCGGCGAGCGCGTTTTATTGGGCCGACGAGTTCCGCAACTCCCAGTTTGAGCGCTTGGATATTCGCCTGGCCAAGCAGATTATTCAGCCACGCTACACAGCAGAACTTGCGTTTGTTATGCAGCACTACCTCAACCGGGAGTTTGAGCTCAGCTCTGATAACAACATTGCAGACCACAACCAGTTTTTTGTGGAAGCAGGATTACGTTTTTAATGGACGCTCGTAGGTAATGGCTATCATGAATCGATCGCTCAGCAAGGTAGGCCTGTTCCGGATGGCCTACTTTATCGCCCGCGGACGTGTTGTTGTTGCGCTCTTCGGTTTGCTCCTGATGCTGGTTGCCGGCGCTGCCCGCTCAGACATTACGATTCCGTTGATCTATGTGGTGGGTTCAGGTAACGATGTTCTGGACAACTATTTGCTGGATCAGGTTCGCCAGGTGATCGGGCAAAAAGTACCGGTCATGCCGGTTAACGAATCTGAAACGGGATTAAATCCGGACGTGCCCATAATAACCATTGGCCCCAGCGCGTTTACCACGGCGCTGGGCAGGTATCCGCAGTCGCCGATACTGGCAACACTGATTTCGCAGGAATACTATCGGGCTATGGCCAGTGCGCGCTCAAATAAGAAATCGGAGCGCACTGTTTCTGCCGTTTACTACGACGTGCCTCTGCTCAACCAGGCGCTTACCGGCAAGGCCATACTTCCCCAAGCCCGCCGGATTGCCCTGTTAGCAACGCCAGACAGCACCCACCTTTACAGCGAATTGCTGTCGCAGTTGCCCAAGTACAATCTGGAAGCGCAGATGTTTGTTGTAAACAGCAGTAGCGAGCTCATACCGACTCTGGTGCGCGCGCTCTATTACGGTGATTTCGTATTGGCAGCTCAAGACCCCAGCATTTATAACCCAAGCACTATTAAACACATTCTACTGACCGCCTACCGCCGTAACATCATGGTCATTGGTCCCAGCCAGGCCTATGTTAAAGCCGGCTCGCTAGCCTCAAGCTATGCGCCCTATTCTGCGGTTGCGCAAACCTTGGTCAGTGCTCTGGAGCAGTGGTTTCAAGAGGGTTTTTTGCCGGAACCGACGTACCCGACCTATTTCAATGTTCAGATAAACGAGCAGGTCGGACGCTCCCTGAACATCCCGCTGCCGTCAGAGGACAGCGTAAAGCAACAGGTAACAGAGCTGCTGCGTGAGCAAGCGATGTCTGCCACCAAAGACGCGGCAGCGGATGCCGCGAACAGTGGGATTTTGCCATGAAGTCACTTTCTCAGGGCTCTCCTGCAAAGGGCAATACGGCGCACCGTCAACCGGCAAAGCTCGCCCGTAAGCTGCTTATTCTTGGCGCTTTGCCCGCGGTTGTGATGTTTACCGCACTGATGCTTTTTTTTACTTATGTGCGCTTGCAAGATGCCAATGAACGGGTGGCGGAATACAGCCAGATTGTTGCTGACAGCCTGGCTCCCGCATTGGAGTACGCGGTCTTATCGGGCAACGCCAACGTGCTCACCGACATTATTTCCGAATCTTTACGCCGCAGTGACGCTGACTGGATACTCGTAACGAGCATTCGCGGCGAGGTTATCGGCTTTGTCAGTAACGCCAGCGTCGACGCCCGTGCTCGTAAACAGGCTGAGGTGGAAGCACGAATAGCGACGCTCGCTGTGCCAGCTTTAAACAGAAACATTTATACCGCCGAGATTCTGCAAAAACCCTTGAATATGGGCGACCTGGATATCCCTGAGTGGTTCGACCCGGGTTTGAGCTTCGTCGGCGGAGCCTTACGGGTAGGCAGCGTGTATGTAGGCGTTGATCCAGACCTGCTGGCCAGCAAACGCCGCAGCATTTTGTGGACGTCTGTGGTTTTGAGTACTGCCCTGCTGCTTTTGACTATGCTACTGGTTAATTACTTTCTCACTGGTATTTTGCGCCCCATGCGCAACATTGCGCGGCGAATTAAAGCCCTCAGCCACCACGATTACAAGGTGACGCCGGTGAATCAATATCGTAATTCACAGGAACTGATCACCATAGAAACGCGCCTGAACGAGTTGGCCCAGCATCTGGAAGATCAGCGAAAGCTGCAGGAGAAAACCTTAACTCAAACCCGCTCTGCGCTGGAGCAGGCTGAGCGCAACAGCCAGGCCAAATCTGAATTTATGGACATTGCGAGTCATGAGTTGCAAACCCCTCTGCAGGCTGTGCTGAGCATGGTCAAGCTGATCGAGCGCGAAAGTCTGAGTAGCAGTCAGAGTGAATATTTGATGACCGCCAGTCGCTCTGCGCAGGACCTGTTGCTGGTGATAAACGATATGCTCGAGTATTCCCGCCTGGACGGTGGCACAGCGGTGCTGCGGTCTTATCCGTTTGATTTGCACCAGCTGATTCACAACTGCGTGGCGTCCCACCAACAATCCGCGCTGGAAGCCGAACTAACCCTGGACCTGAGTTTCCACTCGGGCTTTCCAGACGTAGCAATGGTGCATGGCGATGCGCCAAAATTGCGCCAGATATTAGCAGGCCTTCTGGATAACTCGATTAAAGGCAGTCACGATGGCAAGGTGCAGATTGAAGCCTGCCTGAAAACTGTAAAGACAGAACAATTGCTGGATCACCGGAACGCTGGCGATCAACTCCCTTCGGCGGTATTACTGAGCGTAGCAGTGTCCGATGCAGCTGTTCAGGATTTGTCCCACAGTTTAGGCTCTGGATTTGATAATTTTGATGAGTTCGACAAGGTGAGCCAGAGCAACCTGAGCGGAAACTCCGGGTTCATGGGTCTTAGCCTGCCGTTGGTGCAGCGCCTTATTGAATTGATGGGGGGGCAGCTAAAGGTAGAGACCAATGCCAAGGGGCATTCACTCTTGCGCTTCGAAATCCCCTTCGAACGATAAAAAAACGCCGGCTCCGTTTGTCAGAGCCAGCGCTTTCGTTTCACCTTCATGGTCAGTCAGGATCAACCCGAACCGGCTCCCGCATGGTGACAAACTCTTCCGCTGACGTTGGATGAATGCCCATCGTGGCGTCAAATTGCGCCTTGGTGGCCCCGGCCTTGATCGCAATAGCCAGGCCCTGGGTAATCTCACCGGAGTCTGTCCCCACCATGTGAGCGCCCAGCACTTTGTCGGTGCGGTGATCAACCACCAGTTTCATCATGCAGCGTTCATCGCGCCCGCTTAAGGTGTACTTCATGGGTTTAAATTCCGAGCGGTAAACTCGCAGACTATGCCCTGCCAGGCGAGCTTCCTGCTCGGTCAGGCCTACAGTGCCAATGTTCGGCTGACAGAAAACCGCGGTGGGTATCGCCGCGTAATCCATCTCGCCTTCACCGTCGCCAAACAACCTGCGTGACAACACCATTGCCTGGGCCAGAGCGACCGGGGTCAATTGCGGGGTGCCGATCACGTCACCGAGCGCAGAGATTGAGGGCACTTCGGTCTGGAAATAGTCGTTTACCACCACGTGGCCCGAGCCATTCAGCGCCACGCCAAGCTCAGCCAGGCCAAGGCCGTCAACGAGCGCGCGGCGTCCGGTCGCGGCCATAACGAGGCCGGTTTTGAGTGTTTCGCCGTTGCTCAAGAGCACTGAATAATCGCCGTTTCCGCCGGTTACCGATTCGATGGTGACGTTGAATTGCAGATCCACGCCTTTCTTCACCATTTCCTGGGCCGTAAACGTGCGAATGTCGTCGTCAAAGCCACGAAGAAACAGGTCACCGCGATACAGCAGTGTGGTTTTAACACCAAGGCCAGCCAAAATACCGGCAAATTCCACGGCTATATAGCCACCACCCCAAACGACTGCATGCTGCGGAAGTTCCGGTAAGAAAAACATTTCGTTAGACGTCAGCAGGTGCTCTTTGCCGGGAATGTCAGGCACTACGGGCCAACTGCCAGTGGCAACTGTAATGTGTTTGGCGCTGTAGCTTTTATCGCCAATCACCACTGTGTTTGACCCGCTCAAGCGGGCACTGCCATTGAGAATGGTCACGCCAGCATTTTCCAACAGGCGACCATAAATGCCGTTCAGACGCTCAATCTCGCGGTTTTTATTAGCGAGCAGTGTGGACCAGTCGAATTTTACGTCGGCAAGCGGCACCTGCCAGCCGTAACCGGCGGCGTCTTCCAGTTCATCGTGAACGTGGGCGCCGTAAACAAACAGTTTTTTTGGTACGCAACCAACATTCACACAGGTGCCGCCCAGATAACGCGACTCCACCACCGCTACCCGCGCACCGCGCTGGGCGGACATGCGGGCCAATCGAACGCCACCAGAACCGGCACCTATCACAATCAAGTCGTAATCTGCTGAGTCAGACACAGTGTCTCCCGTTGTTAATCGATTTGAAGCTGTTTCATTCAATTCAGTTTTACGCTAGCTGGGCGATTAAAGGCCAAGTGTTAAACGGGCTGTTACCTTGCCCGCTTCGGCGGTCTGTTCCAGCGCCGCCTGATCTATTACAACGCCATTTTCGACGCTCAGAGTTTCCAGCCAAGATGCCACATCGGCAAAGGGTACGTTATCCATCCATATACGAACAGAGTTATCACTGCCAGGCTCAAAGCGCTGCAACAACAGCCCGGACTCCCTTGCCGTGCGAGTCACCAGCCCCATCAAGGCGCGACTGTCTGCTGGCTTTTCGATAGCGCTGTCGGCGCCATCATCAACCGGGATCGCGCCTGCAAGTGCGCTTATACTGGCCGCGTTGCCGTTCATCCAGGCCAGCAGCTGGGCGGCGTTGAGCCGCGATGTCTGCGCGCGATCGTGATAACCGGTGGCCGGCAGCCAGAGGGCGAAATACAAAACACCCGCCAGTACGGCAACGGCCAGCCACCGCAGGGCTTTTTGATCCCGCGGGGGGAGTTGCAAATACTGCACCTGAAGTTTGCGGACACCGGCTTGATTTTTCAATTTTTCCAGCATCGTTTAACCTCCTGAAACCGTTAAACGCCCGCGAATTTCACCGGCTTCGTTCACCACCGAACCAATTTGCGCATCCAGCCCCTGGGCCGCAAGGCCATTGCGCAATCGGCTCATCAGGTCGTAACTGTCTGCGCGTAAATCCACCACCAGTTCACCGCGGGCCTGGTTATAATTCAGCGAATTGAAGCGAATACCCTTGCTGCCGGAAACCGCCGCATACTGCTGGCCGGTAAACTTCATCAGAGTTATAAAATTCAGACTTGGGCCGCTGTCAGCGTTTTGTCTGAGCTGGCCCTCAACCACCCTGCGCACATTGCCAGGGTGGGTGCGCCGATCGTCGGGAAATGCCTGGCGGTAAACACTCATGGCCTGTGCGTTCAGATTGTCGGCCTGACTTTGATAATACCAGCCTAGCCCTGTTTCCAAAGACAGTTGAAGCACCAGCCAGGCCGCCGCGACCAGAATTAAGGGCCGCCAGGGCGTCAGGGCACTTTTTTTCGCCGGGCCAGCGGCAAAGTTGCCCTGGCAAAGGTTGATGGCGCCAGCGCCCGTTTGCTGGTGAGACAGGGCCAACAGTTCCACTGGCAAGTGCTCGGAATGCTCGGTCGTAATCTCTATTTCATCTTGAGCGACCCTGTCCGTTATGAGTAAAGACGGCTCATCGCCAGCCTGCCCTTCAAGATACAAGGTCAGAGCCGTAGCCGCGTCGTTACCGGGCACTAACAGTGTTTGCAGGAACATGCTTAGATTGGCGGTTTGCACACTCAACCACTCTCCGGCCGGGCCCAGCAACATGGTCACCTCGCCATCTACACAGGCGCTCCAACCGTCAGCCCTGGGCGGGAGCAGCGATGCGTCGGCGTATATGCCACGCAAAGTAAGGTCGCGCCAACCGCTGAACACACCGAACCAGTTCGCCATGCGCTCACGATCAATCGCTGCTACGCGGTAGCCCTGGTTGCCGCCGTTGCCGAGCGCCAGATGCAGGGTTTCTATATCTTGCGCTAGCTGTTCTTCAACCGCATAAGGCAGTGCCTGGGCAATAAACCGCTGCTGTTTCGCGGGTATATTGGCCAGGCAGAATGCCGCCTCGTCACCGGGAATCAACCCAATTAGCAGGCTGTGTTCAATAGCGTTCTGCGCTAGCGTCTGCTCGATGTCATCCTGACTATCGGCTTCGCCTCTGGCCTGGCAATGGCCGGCACTGTCCAGCAGCGCCCAACTGTAACGCCGTTCACTTGGCTGTTGCTCTACAGCGGAAAAGCCTGAAACCGACCGCACGTATAGGCGATAAGACATGGTTATCCTTCCAAAATGGTAAACGGCGCTTTGGTAATTCGGTTTTTTTGCCCTGTGTCCCGGTGCAACGTAGACACCTTACCCTCTGGGTCGCGGTAAACGGTGCTAACCATGTGCACAACCCGTTTATCGTAGGTAATTCTTGCAACAACCTCAAAAAAAAGGGTCTGCAACGTCAGGCCTTCAGATTTTAAGCCTAGACCGGAAAATTGCGGCAGCGCCAGAAAATCTTTGATGTTCTCAAAGCGTTGTTCTTTTCGCACTTCAATCACCGCATTCACCTGGGCCGCGCTCAAATCCGCATGCAGGGTTCGTAACACCTCCGCGCTGGCGGTGTTTACATTGATACCCAGGCCACTGACCGGCAGCGCCGCCACGAAGGGCCGAAGCGTCTGATAAGCTTCCTCGGTCATGCCCTCCAGCAGGCGCAGCTCGGTCACGCTGGCAAATTTCTGATTGCCCGCGCGATAACCGGGCTGCGCCAGCAGATATTGGCCGTCTTCGGCGCCAAAAGCACTGATGGTCTGGTCGTTTGCATCCACCCAGTCAATAAACACATCGGCTTTCAGGCCGGTTATCTGAAGGTTCTGCAGTAATCGGTCCAAGCGTTCACGGCTCACCGGGTCTGGCTCGTTATCAGCACCGATAAGATCATTTAGATTCAGCCTGCCACCCAAACCGTCCAACTGTATCTCGGCCACGCCGCTATCATCTAACGGCAGTACAACTGAGTTAGCCGCCCAGAATTCGTCCAGGCTGTCGATCGGCGTTCCAGCTTCTTTGTCTTCTTCGTAGTCTGTAATCAGTATCTGGTGGGCGAACGCTTCTGCACCCAACGCCACGCTCAACCCTTGCTGCTGAGCCAGGTAATGCCCTGCCTTGAACACCCGAAGGCTTTGCTGACGTGTCATTCCGGTTGCAAGTATAACCACCAGTGCCATCGCCAGCAGCACCATGATTAACGCCACACCCTGCTGATTCCAGCGCGTCGAAGAAGCTTCACTGTGCCGCATCATTGGCCACCCTCCGAAACCGACGTTTCATCCTCGGTGGCGCTGTCGTTGGAGCCGCTTTCAACGCTGCGATTCAGGCTGACCTGCGCCTTGCCGGCATCGAAATCTGTTAGTACGAAGAGGCGCTCCAGTGTGCCAAAACGGTCGTGCTCTATGGTCAACTCCAGGCCTGCAGGCAGCGCGAGCGATTTGGCGCCGGTAGACGGGTCCTGCACCGGCCAGTTGTCCTGCCACTGGCGGTTACTGTCCAGAAAACGCAGTTTGAACGTCTTTAGCCCGTCCAGCACCTGCGCTTGCCTGCGAGTGTCTTCCTGGCCCTGGTCCAGCGCTGGCCAGTAACTGCGCACCAGTGCATTGCCATCGTATTCCCATGCCACGCGTTGCAATTCGCTGCGGCGCTGACCTAGAGGGTTACGCCAGCCCTGACGGGTAAGAAGCAGGTTGGCAGGTTCGCTGCGACTGGTCAGTGCGGGCTGAACGTCACCATAAATATCCCGCGCAGGGCGATTAATAACCTGGTTCATATCTCGTTCAAACAACAGCATGGTGCGCTGAAGCGCTGCAAACTCACCGGCAACTTCGTTAACCCGGTCGCGGGCGTTAATCACGCCGTTTAAAACCTGCCAAACGCCCAAGCCAATCACGGCGGTAATGGCAACGGCTATCAGCATTTCCATTAACGTGAAGCCGCGCTGGCCGGCCATCATTTTGCACCCACAAAAGCGGCCAGACTGTGCACTGTATCAGGGTCTGAGGATTCGTCTCGGTAGCGGCCGACACTCACCTCAACCC
>Ga0307930_1002592_pt1 | contig 13692 bp, 15 predicted proteins | sample OrgLakmetageno46_FD_203161 | JGI IMG/M metagenome (GOLD analysis project Ga0307930, IMG submission 203161) | Saline water microbial communities from Organic Lake, Antarctica - #46 | ecosystem: Environmental > Aquatic > Non-marine Saline and Alkaline > Saline | place: Antarctica: Organic Lake... | reverse complement strand
GCCACCCGAGGTATATCGCCGCCGGTGTAATCCAAGACCGCATATACTCTAGACACCGTCGGCGAGGTGGTGTGTCGAGATATACACGGAACTGAAATACTGCCCGAAGTGGGGTTCGATACCATGAAAAAAATCGTTGAGTTGGTGGTGTGATTTTTCAGAACAATGGGGGTATCATATGTTTGCTTCTAACCTTCGTAGCCTTCCACGCTTGCCCTAGCCTAAAGTAGACATTGTCGGAATGCTTTCATGGTGCTTCTATTATTTATCAAGCAACCGCCTGACGCCGTGCTTATTGTTTTCGTTTCTCTTTCGTAATGCTTCGGTCTAGATTTGAAGCCGTCGCCGTTGGAAGCGTGTGCCGTTTCGCCGAGGTTGACGTATGGGCCTTTACTTTATAAGAAGATGAACCATACGTCAACCTTTAGCCTTACGAACATATGATGATGAATTTATTTCTGCCCTCTTGGCTACTATGTGAAATTGCCGTGAAGGTTTCTTCTTCCTTCGGAAGGGTGCCGGCTTGCTGTGATTGTTGTGCTTCTCTCAATACTTCTCACACGGCTTCTATACTTCTCGAACGCCTTCGATATCATGCTATGAATTTGTTTCTGTCCTCAATTGAACTCCTAACATTAACCCGTGCTTCTGTCTCTGTGTTCTGTGTGCTTCTGTCTCTGTGTCTTGTGTGCTTCTGCCTAGAAACTGCCGCCGCCGTCGAGCATGATGCTATGGATTGAGCCGCTGGTTATGGCTGGTTATGGCTGGTTATGAGGTTCTATTTGGTATTAGGAACCGAATTCGAACTCTCTGTCGCCGTCCAGGAAGGAGCCGGGCCCATAACTAAGTTATGGGCCCGGCTCCTTCCTGGACGGCGACATGCGAGAACTTGCCAGCCGAGTTCCAAATAAGTGCAACAACTCCTTGAGCCTCCAGCGCAATCACGGCAGCAGCGGTCATGGTAGCGACAACAAAGATTGCGGTAGCAGAATGGGGGTGGTGCGGACATGGTTGTCGCACGTGTCGAGGCCATTCTTGGCACTGGGCCCTACAAACGCCGTGTACTCTTGGTGCGACCCGTATCATGCAGAATTGGAGCTGCGCCAACGGCTCGACGACCTTACTGCAGGCCATGGCAAGGACAGCAGTTTCAACGAAGGCATCATTCGTGCCTTCAGCGATGTAGGTGTCGTTTTGTGGTCAAAGGACGTCGCAAGTGAAGCCATCGCAGAGCGAGCGCGACTGCTATATCACCTCGGCATATGCCTTCACCAACAAATCACAAGATTCCCGACCATAATGTATTTTGATGCCGCAAATAGCTGCGGCGAGATCAACAGTAATAGTATGAGTGCAGAAAACACAAACAGCAGAGACTCTTTAAGCGACATCGCTACCGATGGTGCTCAGGGCTGGGCACGTGCAACGCGGCGGGGGCGATTTGAGCTCGCAATGGCCGCAACTGAGGCCTTAAGCCGCGCTTATGAACTCGGCTACATCAAAGCAGATCATGAGCTCAGGTTGCTTAGAACAGACGTGGCTGCAGAGGACGAAAAGGCAGACGTTGACAGAGAAATGCATACACACGGCAACAGCGCCGAGAGCAGTGCGTCAAAGATTGTTTCTAAATTAGACAGCGATGAGTTTACAGCGCGACTCCTTGAGCAAGTTGCTATAGTGACAATAAGCAACTTGGGATATTCAGACTACACACTGAATGCCATGGCAAGTTTGCAAATCCACTGCCAGCTCAGTTGTGTGCTTCAGGTAAGGAGGGGAAGAGGAAAGTTGTTGAGCTGTTGAGTTCTCATTCATATCAGAGTCACACCTTGAGCCATTGGACCAAGTTTTAGGTTTGGGTCATATCCTAGGAATAAAGGCATGTTGAGTCTGAAGAATGTATCCAATATCTCTTGTTCATCCCTCAAAAAAGGTAGTATGTTTGGACCGAGCTTGTTTCCGCAAGCTGAGCAACAGTTTTGAAGGTCGGAAATGTGCTGAGCCTACCGTACATCTAGCTGTAGATCTTTTAGCGCCAAATGAAACGGTCGGCAGCAACAGTGCTGATATTGGTGCTGACGTTAGTGCAGACAATGGAGAACGCCTGTCTTCGTTCGAAAAGTATAAAACCGATTTATTCAACGCAATCGTGCGGTACAAGTTCGAGGCCATCTTGTACTTTTTGGCACGTAAGCGTGTGGTGGTATATACCGACGGCGATGTGGTGTTTTTACGTCGGTCCTTTCTGCGAGAAAGTGTCTCATCCTTAGGCATGTGGCGTGGCGGCAATGGTAAGCTCCTGTAGTAGAAGGTAGAATATAGTAAGTATGTTGTTCTTCTTCCGCCATCATCCGCTCTCAGTGTTATTCGAGGACCCTTGCGACAGGTGGTTCCCAACTTGAGTTGCTCGCTCAATGTGATGCTACGCATAGTGAGCGGCGCTGCGATCTGCATATTTGTTCGGGTTATATGGCGATTTTATCAACTTCAGATACCAGGCGCCTCTTTGAACCATCCCTCGTTTTCGCTGATGGTTCGTAGCGCGCGTGTTGCTTTGAAAGTTGATTATTTACACACTTCATGGAGCCTATTTTGATGCGAATTATTTGGTTACCACAGGAGTGAGTGCTACTGTAAAAAGTCTTATATTCAATTTATCATTAAACTTTATGCCTTTTCTGATGTCGTCGTCTTTATGTGTGCACCTTTCGTTCAATGTTTTCCGCCTGTGGTAGTCAAATATCTGGCTTCCTTTGAAGACCAGATGTACCTCCATAGAGTTGTTCCCCGCGCTCTTCCCGGACGTGTTGATACTTTGCCGCGGCACCACTTCCCCAACGGGATTTTTCGTGCTGGTCCATACTATAACATCACGCACGCGCGCATGGTCCACTTCAATCACAACATTGGGCATGCGAAGGCAGAACAAATGGCCCTGGCAGGGCTATGGTTCATCAATGAAACCACGGGCGATACGAAAGTAAACTTTCAGTGGTAGCTCAGCGTTCTTGACGTACTATAGTATTATCACTCCTGCCAATCGGCGGGACTGAGTGCCTGAGTCGGAAGGCACATCTTCGTTGACGAGACGCCTAGAAACTTTTTCCCGTTCATTCACCCAAGTGAGTTGAGCACCAAATCGACGACATTAACAGCAAAGCTCGAGACCTCCAGCGTAGACATCACAGAAGGACCAAATTTTTTGAAAGGAAAAGTGTTTTGGATCTACTGGTACGAAGTAGCGAAAACTATTTTGCAAGTTAAATCACTCAAGGACCTGTCAAATGGGAAACAGTCGAGCCGTCGTGCCAGAGGGCCCGTCAAGTCACGAAAGAGAAATTATAAGCACAAATGGGCCTCCATGCGCAATTGAAACTTCGGCGTTCCTTTAAGTTCGTCGTATGTATATAAGTCCTACAGATGTGACTCGGGCGCCGCGTCAGTCGCTTATTTTTACTGGCTGGATAGCACAATCTCGGCCGAATGGGTGCCCTGAGATGACATGGGGTCGGACACCAAAGAAGGTGCTAAAATTCAAAGGGCTTCCGGTCAACTTCAATGAATGGCGCGCCATAGCAGAGGATAGGTCGGAGTGAAGATCGCGCACTTACTCGAAGCCCATTTCTTCTTCGAAGAATTGATTCTGCAAAAGGACGCTCAGCCCAGTCAGACTTGTTCTGAAGCTTTCATTAATATGCAGCTTTTTGCTAATTGTTGATGTTTCTTTGGAATTGGGGAAGAGTATAATCCAATCCAATCTGATTTAAAGACACCCGTTATCGGTCATGTAGGAAAGAGGCGAAAGCACTCGTAACATGCCAAGCCTAATTGCTAATTGGCACTTCATCCTTGACAAAAAAACTCGGGCAAAGCAAAATTTAATCATACTTTATGGTCGTCGAAAGAATAATTTAGCTGTAGTGTTTTTAGATTTGTAGCTAGCGAAACGTTCATTTTATGATGAAGATAAAGCTCTACGACCATATGAGTCGCTCGGCCTCCCGGCTCACTGGTCAAAACATAAGAGGACTTACTATCCTCCTGAAAATTTTGGCTTCTACCCGCTGGATTGGTACCTTATTTCAAGTTCGAGCAGCTACGCTGGTCGCTACTTCGGTGTAAAAAATCCATTTTCTTCTTAGACGCCCCGAAAAGAAATTGAAGAAGAAAAGTACTTCGAGTCCGGCTTTGACACCATCCGCGAAGGGGCGGATTTAGGAGAAGCAGCTGGTCAACTTCATGGAATGGCGTGTCAAACTTGTTCTGGAGAATTCATCAAAACGCAGCTTTATGCTATTTGTTGTTGTTTCCATGCAACTGGGGAGTATGATCTAATCTAATCCAATCGTGCCATAGCAAAGGATAGGTCGAAATGGAGATCGTGCATGTACTCGAAGCCTATGTCTCCTTCCGAGACTTTATCCTACAGGGTTCATGAGAGCAAAGATATATATTGCGTTATATGCAAAAGGACATCAGCCCAGTCAGACTTGTTCTGGAGGATTCATCAATGCGAGGCTTCTTGCTATTTGTTGATGTTTCTTTGAAATTACGGAGCACTATTTAATCCAATCGAATAGACTACTAGATGCTACAGTAGCAATGTCCCTTCGATGTTATGTACGAAGTACTTTGACCTATACACATAGTCCTCTGGGAGGGGCTAATAAGAATGGAATTCTTGGCGGGGTTTCATCGGACAGAGGCAAGTACCGGCAGTCAAATCATTATTCGATGATGAGAACAAAAAGTTGAGGAATTACCCTTCGATTTTGTTGAAATAAGCCGAACATCACGCGTCATCAGCCCATCATCAGCTCATCAAGCCGGAAAAGAAGAAGAAGATACAGTAGTACAGTCTGTAAGTACTGTACTGTAAAGTACTTCGGATGGGAAGGTCGACGGTGACATGATGACATTATGGCATGATGACATGATGATATGATGATTACATGATGACATTTCTGACCGGGCGAGGAAGGATGCTAAAATCCGCATTAAGGGCTGGGCGCTACTATTCAACAAAAGTTATCTCACCAGGAGAGCAGCCATCTCATTGGGTCCTATTTAACGCCCTGGAACTGCGAAATGAAGTTGAACGTGCTCACTTGGCTTCATTTCTCTCTCGGCTAAGGTCGATGTCCAAAGAGCGAGACACTCCCTCGCTATCTGGCGCAAATTCTTCAAAGGCATTTCTTGGAAATTCTCTGGGTAGTGATGTGGTCTTAGAGTTCGGGGGTGAAAGCGATTCCCTCGCCATGGCGCCAGCGCCAATTGGTGATGGCGAAGTAGTCACAGCTGCGTGGGCTTACGACCTACTTCGATTCTTTCAATCGGGGGGCAAGCTAGATGCTGACGAACTCTGTACCCTATTCACACTGGCGGCTGATCAACTCGAAGAAGAGCCAACTGTGGCGACCCTTCAGAGTGGTCCAGACGGCCGCTGGACTGTTATTGGGGACCTACACGGCAGCTTAAGCGACTTATCAAGCGCCCTTGAAAAAACCGAAAAGCTAGGCCTAGACAACTGCATTGTTTTCAACGGCGATTTTGTTGACCGCGGGTTTCAATCTGTCGAAGTAAGTAGTCGTCTGAGAAAATGTTTGTATCTTGTTCGATACCAAGTCTAATCAGACTTTACGGCTTGTTGATGCCGCTAAAATGGATTACTTCGTCTGTACTTGCGATTTTCAAACATTTTTTTACAGGTACTCGCCACTGTCCTTGCTCTTAAGGTTGCTCTTCCATCCTGTGTGCATTTGAATCGAGGGAACCACGAAGATCAGGGTCTTTCTTTTGCGTACGACTTCGCAGCTGAAGTTGCCCGTAAATACGGCCAAGACCGAGTTGATGAAGTTATGACAACTGCTGGCGACGTCTTTTCAGTACTTCCTCTCGCCGCTACCTTCAACGGTTCTCTAATTTTACACGGCGGGCTCCCACGTGTGGCTGACTGGCACCAACAATTTTCCCATGGCGGCGAGCGTGTGATGTGGGGCCTCAAAGAATTAAACGAAGTAAAACGCGTTCGCGGAAAATTCCGCACCGTTGCATTCGCGCGAAAAAGCGCACCAGTCACGCGCCTAGACGAAAATGGATTGCCAATCACAGGTGCTGCGCATAAATCAGGGCCGGACGCGAGTGCTGAAGAAGCAACGACCTTGATTGTGCAAGATTTATTATGGTCAGATCCTGGTGACGTCACCGATCGCGGCGTGGAAGTTCCACATTACGAACGAGGAGGCGCTGGATGTCTCTTTGGCGGCGGGCTAGTTTCTGCCTTCCTAAAGCGGCATGGTTTGAGAAGGCTTGTGAGGTCCCACCAAGTTTGCCCCAATGGAGTTGCCAAAGAAATACTGCCATTTCCTTTCTCGCTTGACAACGAGGGTAGCCCAGTGATAGATCGGGGACCTAAATTTGAACTCTGGACAGTGTTTTCTGCAAGCCAGTATCCGAACGGTAAAGGAGTGAATGGAGCAGCTGGTTTAGAACTTTCTTCAGGTGTCGATTCGGAGCCGGTTATCATGTCATGGGAAGGTAACGACGATGACGAAGATTCTATGGATTCAGCAGCGGGTGAAATGAAGCAAAAACTTACAGATAGCGTCACCACGGTTTGTTCGCTTCACTCAAGATAAAATATATCCAATATTCCTGAATAATGTTTACGCATGTACAGGTATATTGGAGGCATGAAAACTCCCTTCTTGCAGCCTGGACGGAGCGAGAGCTGCTCGAGCGCAACCAGCCCATTGGGCAATTGAGCGCAGACGTGTGGTCCGAAGTGCTCGTTAACGTTATTGGTATGCGGCCTGAAATATGGCTGGCTTTGCTCCCTTTACTTGGAGGCGAAGTCGATCAAAAGACACGCGCTTCGAAGTCCGGAACTCTTGTAAATTATCGACACCAGGTCTTTAGAACTTTACCTTAGTAAGAGCTGCACATTACGCTGGCATATACACTTGACTCATTTCCATTGTGTTGTACTGCCTCGCGCGTGTAGGCTCGTTTAATTGCCAATGAATATCAAAGAACCCTTCGGTTGGGACTTGACTCAACCGTGAACCAGTCAGGGGCTGCTGGAGCTCTGGCAGCAATCTACAGCGATCCAGTTTCAATAGAGGTGAAATCCTTGAGCAGAATACGTAACAACCGACGCATACATTATGTAAACGCAAAATGCTCACAGTTTTGTATGATGGATATACACCAGGCTATGTTTTCTCTACTGGATAATGACGGGAGCGGTGAAATATCGTTTCAAGAAGTGGAGACTGTTGTGGACCGTCTCAATGCCGAAAATGTCAAAGGAAGCCAACCTCATTTGAACGCCCAATCAATATGGGAAGTCCTTGATCAGGTAAGTGGAATTACTTAAAATCAATCAGTTGCGCGTCTTGAAGATTCAGACTTAACGCTTTTTTTCACAATTCTCCTTTGGCACATTCAAGGACCGATCTGGAAGTATTTCTTTGAATGAATTCGCAGAGAGCTCGCGTGTGGCCCGAAGATAGCGCGTGGCTTATTTCATGGGAATTCTGCCGCCGCTTTAAAAAAACATCACTTCAGGAGTTACACTCTAGAGCTACTGAAATTAACTTTAACACACGAAGCGTTGTTGAATCTCCGGGTGCTCAATTTTATTCATGGGTACATCCAATGGTTCCATCTCATGTAAATCAGAAATGTCTGCGCCATAGGGAATGGAGCTGTCCACCCAAAAATTTAACAAATCTCATCATCCCTCGCTTATTTTACTCGGACTCGAACTAATACAAACCCAAATGACACAGAAGCCAGTGCTGCGGGCAGAAGTTTACGCGCGTGCGTTGCGCGCAAGCCAAAATCGTTAATAGGAAGTTCGTAGAGGCGAGGAAGTTTGAACCACCCCTCTCTCTCTAAAGTGGAAACTGTTCATGAAATAAATTTGGGGCCAGCATTCTACAAGGTGGTTTACGAGCAGCAAAGGCTATCCAAATAAAAAACTGTATACTTGAAGGAAATATCACGATTTTAAGGAATCATGGCTAAGGGCATTCCAGATGGGCGCGCTCTCTCGAATTTCTTTTGCTTTGATAGGTGGATCAAACGGGGCATTCGGAGCTAACTTCTTCAATAAACGTCGCCCACATAGCAAGCTCCGAAGGGCAGGTGTCGGAAGGTTAGCAGGTCGAAATACACAGCAATACAGAGTAACTCTTGGATTTTTAATGGGTGGAAGGGTTTAGAGTATTGGGTATTGAGTGCAAGAGCAAGGGTACTTGGTACTTGGTAAGACGTAAGAGTATAAAATGAGTAACGAGACATTTGAGTTGATTTGAGACGTGAAATTTTGAGAAGTCAACAGTTCGTCGTCTCGTCGTCTGCTTTTTGGGTGTTGTTCTTTCTTTTTCTGCGTTTTCATCTTTTGAGACAGGCCCCGAAGGGCCGGAATTAGAAGACTAACAGGTAGAGAAAAAAAGCATCTTTTCATCCAAATGACGAAGCTCGTGCTACGTAGCTAGCTAGTGGTATAATTCAAGACGACGTCGATATCGTGCACTGCGGCTACTCGTAGCTACGAGTGATATAGAGCGCTATCTTGCGAATCACATTCAGTACGTCTTCTTGATGTGGTCTAGCGTCGCTAGCACAGTGCCGGCTGGTCCCGCTGCAGAAGACAAGGAGGAGCCCCCAGAGTCTACAGCTGATTTGCAAGCTGCGTTATTACGCTGCCTGGGCGAGGAGAACAATAAGGTCTTGAGAGGTCTCTGCGGCAAGCTTATCAAGGGTGCATGTTCTGCAACTGACTTCCACACGCAAGGGCTAGACCTATTTCAGCGCGCTGATAATGGCGGTACTAAATTTCTTGGCCTCTATCGACGAATGGTCTTGAGCCTGCCAGATGGCGACAAGAGGGCACTCCTCGTGTCTCTTGTGGACGAAGCCGTTGCTATGGCAGCCAAACAAGCTGAATCGTCAAATTCTCCGTCTGATGCAGTGCCTGCTACCGGAGAGAAAAGTGCGACCCAGCACCCTTCGGAGGTAGCACCACTGTCGACAGCCGATTCCACACCCACCACAGCAGATGCAACAGCTAATGGCGAGAACGGCAAAGCAGCCGAGGCAGAAGTCGATTCGGCGCAAATTTTAGATTCGACTCGAAAAGCGACTGCCTCTACGGAGAAAGCGATTTTGTCAGTGATGGCCCAGCGCCAGGCAGGCTTGGCCAAGGAAAAGCGCGCTCTCGACATGATCCGCGTGGAAATGGCGGCCTTGTCGCAACAGCAAAACAAAGAAATTGGAGAAGTGATGACTGCATTAGGCGAAACTGATAAAGACTTGTATTACTTGGAGCGGGACTTTAAGGCAGCTGAAGCTGAATACCTCAAATGCAAAGCACGGTGCGTGAATTTCCAGTTAACGCGAGTTGCACAAACACCTATCCTTCTACAGTATCGATGTTGTAGTGATGTCCAAATGCTCATTTTTCGTCCCTGTCTCTTCGTATGTGTAGGTATGACAAAATGCGGGCCACAAAGACGAAGTTAGCGAGTTCCCTTACCTCACTTACCCTCAATGCGGAGAAGCGCAAGGAAGAAAAACTCAACTCGATCATGGAAAAACTTAAAGCTGATGGCATGGTGAATCCTGGAGCTGCTCTCGCTAGTTTAGCAGAAGACTAGTAATCGCTTGATTTGCAGCTCCAAGTTTTTGTCTGCTTTTAAGGATCGGTACCGGTCTTGTTTTTGCTTTGACTCTGGGCACTCCTGGGCTCCTGGGCACGGCAAAAACTTTTTTCGTGCGCCATCCTAAACTGGGTTACTATTCGAGCGAATAATTCCAATTGAAATAAACTTTGCGAGATACAAATATTCGGCCCGGGATCTGCGTAAAGTAATCTAGGATTCAGGTGGGGTTTAGGAGTTAGGAGAGTTTGGAGGGGGGAGGGGGCGTCGGGATGTAAGTTCTAAGTAATATAAGTCACGAGTTATGAGTTATGGGCTAGAGAACTCCTTCATTAGGTAGCACCCAATTTGGTTTCCTATTCTGGATCTTGAGTATTGGGAATGGTTGGGATAGAGGCTCGCCTCGTGGCAGGTCGCACTGCCATAAATCCTGTCATAATATTCGGCCATGCCCAATGCTCATTGCCCATGCCCATGCCCATGCAAAACGTGGTATGATTGAATGCATATTTGAGTCAGAGAATTTACTTTTTCGTTTTCCTGCAAATTTTACTTTGTTGGCGTGTGTGGTCAGGTGGTCAGGTGGTCACTATCACTGTCACTAGCTTGGTGCTTCGAGCCTTGATGCAAGAGGGCGCCGTAAGTGTATTCAGAGGATTCAACTTAGAAGTTTGAGCAGTGGGTAATCTAATTGAATTAGTTTTATTGTGGATCATCGCTATGCAAAGCATCCTAGGCATAATCCTAGCTTTTGGACTCGCGTCATGCTTAATCAAGCCTGTCGCTGCTGATTCCGACACAATCCCAAGCGTGCCGTCCCTAGTATTTGGAGCAGTAGGGTTGGCATTAGTATACTTCTTTGCTCGAGGATTATACCTTTACAATTCGGACTCGAAAGAGGGTCGTGAATACCGGCGTTCGTGGAGCGAATGGAATCGAAAGCGAAAAGCTGTAAGTAGTTGTGATATTAAGCAATGGTTAATGCTGTCACTACTCAGCACAAGTCTAAGTGATACAATAGATTCATGCAATACCACCATATTCTGAAAAATGAGCTAAGTATTACTTGCCTTCTCAACAACAGGGCGCACGGGACACACAAAAGTACAAAGGTACCAAAGCAGGCTCGGGATCATCAGCAAGGGACTCGCGCGTTGGGTGATCAGTAGTGTCAGCGCTTCGCTCTTGTCTCTGTCTTCAAGCCCCGGAATAAATTCGCACTTCGTAGAATTATTGGAGCAATGAGGTGCGCTCTGGGCAGCTGATGTGGGAACCTTCGATGAAAAAGGCAAAGCACATACATTGGACCCACGAGCTTACAATGGAAATGCAAACAGATATTTTTTTATAAATAGGACGCCAGGGGCCTTATTAGCTGTGCGCCATAATAAGAACTAAGTAACTTCGGTAGTTAACAGGCGCCTACTAGCCATAGATAAGCATATTTTCGTAGAAGTCTACTGTAATAAAACTCTTAGCACAGAGCAGAACAGGGCGGTCAAATGGACCGCGCACGGCGCGCTCTCTCGCCATCTTTACCCTCTTGGGTTTTGGTACTTTGAATGGCGTTGTGTTGTGCATCATCCCTTCGACAGGGCGGGACAACAGAACCAAGGAACGATTCTTCTTTATTATCTGTGGCGCTGCAGTACCCGTCTAGTAGGCGGACCTCGCTGTACGCTGTATTTCACAAGTTTGTTTTCGCGGAGTCAAATGCAAATGGATTACATTACACATTCAAAAACACCACGGTAATTGAGTTGGTTTCATGGACCTCGAGCCGCGTCCTTCTAAACTTAAGCTGGAAGTTCCTAACAACTGGCTCATTACGGCGCTCGGTGCTTCACTTGCAACTGGCAATTCCGAACAGCTTTATGGCTACGGAAAAGTAGGGCCGAGGCGATGGCGGTAGTCGCCGTGCTTTTCATAATGGGCGATCGCGTTAGGTGTCTGTTTTTGAAAGTCAATATGGCATTGGTCTGCTGGTTCACGCGCGTCGATAACGAAAAAAAGAGTCACCAGGTAACCAAGAAAAGAAACGACTGCGCACACGGCAAACACTGCGGGGTAGCCTTGCGAGCTGACAAGCATTGGAAATAAGCTGGCACCAAGAAGGGCACCAAACTTCCCCAGCGCAGCACAAAGCCCGTTCATACTGCTTCGAATTTCTGGTGCGAACTAGATAAAGAAAGGTCGATGCAATCGTAAATGAGGTGCTTGCCTTTGTCAAGAAGGACCAAGAGAAGGAAATTGCAGAGAAAGCTCACCGTTTCGGAAGGAAGAATAAACGTGGTTGCATTTGGACCAAAATTAGAAAAGAAGAAAGTGGCCGCATACACGAAAAACAGCTCATCGGGAGATAGACTGCCCCATTGCAAGGCAAGTACAGTGTACAAAATTGTAAGCATTGCGAAGCCCATGAGCTGAATGTTTTTGCGGCCCAAAATATCCATGAAAAGTATGGACACGAAGTAACCTGAATCCATTGAAGAGATGCAAAGATCAGACATTCAAATTACACAATTTAATGATCATTCGTAGATTTACCGGGAAGTCCAATAGCGAAGAGCACCAAAGTATTCATAATGCTACTGTCAACACCAGCACTGTGAGGCAAATTGATATCGAATGGAGTAGGCGATGGTGTAGAATCCAGTATGCTCTCGCCATTCAAAGTTGCTGCTGGGGAACTGAACAGTGCTGCAAGCACCGCTGGCGCAAATAGAGCATTTGCATAGAAGGATATGTCAAAGAGAAACCATGTTCCAGCCGTACCAATCAATTGTGGCACAACCACACTTCGTGTTTCCCAAATTATACTGCAAAGAGAATCGGAAGATTCGTTGGCCAACTTCTCATTGCTTCGATTCTTATTTGTAGCTTTGGTTTCACTCGCTTTAAACGGCGCTAAGATGAGCCCTGGAATAGCACCAAACCCAAGAACGAAGCGCCACGCTATATTTCCCCTCGTTCCTGTGCCGTTGCTAAAAGCGATAACATGCCACGAGACGAAAGTAACCAGTGGCACTAAACACTGACCAATGCCTTGCGCTGAGAAAACCAGGCTAGTATTACGCCCACGCGACTTCGCACTTCTTGAAGATTCAGCAGCTACCGTCGCAGAGAGGGGATAAATGCCCCCCACGCCAACACCCATTATGACACGGCAAAAGCTAAGCTGAGTGAACAACCAGCTCGGGTCATCGTCCAGCGACGACACGAATGCTGAGGATAAGGATCCCAAGATTGCTAGCGCCATTGTAAGCCGTATCGCAGGGCCGCGCCCTAAACAGTCACCGATGTAGCCAAAGCTCAGCTGCCCCATTATGGCCCCACCGAATACAGAAGACGATAGCGCTGACTTCTGAACCGGGGAGGCATGAAAGCCGTTTGCATTCAATAGCACTAACGCCAAACTAATATTTGCGAGGTTGTAAGCAGTCGACAGGTTCGACACGGCTGCAATGACTGTCGGAACGGACACAATCAGGCAATCACTTCTGCGTACCAAGCTAAAAAGGAAATGCCAATGCATGCAATCAAGACGAACCTGTGTTACATCTTCTTGAAGAAGCTCTTTTGGCCATGAAAGCTCAATAGTCTCCGATAGAAAAGGCAACCGCGCTCAATAATGTTTGCGACCCTAACATTCAAACGATTCACATGCCGAGTGCGAGCACTTGAACCTAGCTACTACTACAATGTTAAAATACTGCTGCTTTAATATGGTGAGTCTGCCAGTCTCTATCGAACACGTAGATGAAGCTAGAGCTCAGACGCTGAAAAGCACGCCGAGACTTCCTTCATTGTTCAATGAAGACTACAGTGCTACAGTACTCTAGCTGTCTCTAGCTGGGGCTCGCTCGAGTAGTAAGTACGCTACGGTTACTGCTGTTACGTACTGTACAGCACAGGATCCGATCTTGGCGTTTTGTTCCCAACATTCCCAACCCACCTGTGACCGACTCTTTTTGTTTCTCGTCTTCTAATCCACTTGCAGCCTTGTGATGTGCCTGAGTGCCTG
>Ga0307930_1002590_pt1 | contig 13696 bp, 11 predicted proteins | sample OrgLakmetageno46_FD_203161 | JGI IMG/M metagenome (GOLD analysis project Ga0307930, IMG submission 203161) | Saline water microbial communities from Organic Lake, Antarctica - #46 | ecosystem: Environmental > Aquatic > Non-marine Saline and Alkaline > Saline | place: Antarctica: Organic Lake... | reverse complement strand
AGATCGTGCTGACAATGCTTGTAGCCGCCGCCAAAATAAATCAATCCTCCATTGTGCCTGCCTTTGATCAAACGAGAGTCCCACGGATAATTCAAGTACCAAGCGGTGCTGCAAATTCATAACGGATTATGTGTTCATTTGAAATTCCATTGTTTAGCTTTCGTTTCGGTGTTTCGTGTTTCAGGTCATAGTCATAGCTAAGGCGCATGGCGCTACAGTTAGAGGTTTAGATCTGTTGATGTGAGAACAGTGGAGCCAGTGGGGTCGTGGGGTTGACGTTTGAAGTCCCCTTTGGAGCTGCAGAGAGATACAGGGGGGCTTACCTTCCTGGCGATTCCTTCCACTTCCCAGACCCAGAACAACGATTTCCACTTCCGACTTCCGATTGAAACTTTGAACTTCCAAAGCATAGCAAAGCTGCTTGATTTAGCGAATCCAAATAAGAAATAAGCAGCAGGTCGCCAATCAATCTCAAGCCAATACAATCCCATATCGCTTAAATTGCCGATGGGAAGAACTAGTATTATAACCAACAGTTATCTGAAAGCAACATACCAAAGTCATTACGTACATAAAAGGCAATGCATTCAATAGACACCTCTCTCTTTCTCAGATGCTGCTTTTGTGGTCCTTCAACGTTTTATCCAATTTTAACCCCATACACCTAGCATCCTCCCGAGTCCCTATCCTCGGCCACTGCGCTATGTCCTCAGAGAGACAGCGACGTCAGCCACGCCACCACGACCAAGGGCCCAATTGCCGACAGGAGCGTCGGTTGCAGGCGGCCCCAGGCACCCGCAGTAATGGAAGGGGTGCACGGCCCGCCGTCTTCGGTGAACAGCACACTTCCGTCGGGCTGTTTGGCGCCCCTTTTTAGTTGACCCGCCAAAAGGGGGTTGGGGTGCGACAGAGGGTAGTAGCAAGCCCCACCGGCGCAGCACCGCTCTTCGCACTCCGCCTGAGTGATTGGTCCCCATCAAATGCAAGCAGTTAGACGCACATGCGCCACACATGGGTACACGCACATGGATTTTCATCAGGGAAAAAACATAAACAACGATGAAAAGCTCGGAAGCCAACACAAATTTCTGGAAGAAGATAGAACAGGAGACAGGATCCAATTCAAAGCTTTGAATTTTTGTGCAATTAAATCTCACGCACTCCTTTCTTATTTACTTAAAGCGCACCTGCAAGTCTTGAAAGAGCCCGCTCACGAAGTCTTCGTCGCAGTGAGCTTCTTTCAGGCACAGCAGGGCATCGGGATAGGCCGACGACGCTTCGAAGTCGTCGATAGTGCCGTTTAAATTAGGGCAGCACGCCCCCCACTCGTCCACATTTTCGTCGATGCCCAGCAGCTGCATGCCCGATTTGGACACCTGTGAGGCGTTGGTCAGCAAATTGGTTGGCGAAAAAAAAAAAAACTGTTCAAGTTACGAAAGTAAACAAACCATGTCTACCACGATCCCACACCAAGAAGAAAATTAAGGCAAGGCAAAAGGTAACTACTACACGTTGTGTATGCTGCTGCCTAACCTCTTCCGTCCAGCAGTGACCGGTTCTGTTTTCGCTGTCTGTTGAGAAGTCCTCAGTCGCATTGCAGTAAACCTGCGAAGGACAACAAGGTTCCGATACATCATCAGAAGGAGCTCCAAGATGTGGGAGAAGCAAAAGAATCATTAGTAGGAGGAGGAGAAGAGAAAGGGTTATTTCATAGGTTCAACGCAAGAGGAGACTAGGCACGAGCTAGCTTATCAAGCACGTGTCTGACATCGAATAGGGTCAGGGAAAAGTGGCAAAGGAAAAACAACCTTGCTAACGTTGTACGAGCAGCTAGGGTGCACGTTTCGGCTGCGGTTGTGTCTCAAGTCTTCTAAGCAGTGCAACGCTTCGTCGGTTTGACAATAGTACTGCTCATCGTGGCCGGCGTAATCTCCAAGGCCACGGCAAATGTAGTACTCAGGCACTTCGCCTGTCAATGAATTGAGAGCAATTGAACGTTTCGATTATTTTTATCAAATGACGGGGACATGCCTTTGATCCTATGATGCATCACTCCCCCTTCCAAAGCAGTCAATTTGCAGTATCTTCAAAGTTGACACTTTAAATTAGCTCAATGGCCTACGCACCGCCGCCCGTTTTGAAGCAATTGGAGCTTGACGCAAACGCAGCTCGCAAAGAGCTTGAGCCGGGGGTGGTGGTAGGCATCACGTCGTCGAAGTTCTTCGGGTCCGTTTCTGGCTTCGTAGAAGCAGACGCTGACTTGGGGTTAAACGCATTGTAGCCGGCGACGTTGTCACCTCTGGCTCCTGTTGGTCCTTCGGAGAGCGCAAGGAGGCCAAAGCTAAGCGCGGCAAGTAACGGCTGAGTTGCCAGCATTCTCAATACAAACTACTGTACTAAGAATAGAAAAGTTGCCACAATATTATGGGCTATGGCGTCACTGGTATGAGCAATACGTCGCTTTATAAGTGCAAAGATCCTAGCGTTGGTGAATTTCTAGCGCAGCCTCGAATGCTCGAAGTATTATTTCTAGTTTCAGAGTTGTCGTTACCGCGCATTCTCATTATTTGTGCTTGTCTTTTCCACCTTCTTCTTCTCTTCTTCAGAGCTCTCCCAAACCAGAGGACGTTTGATTGGTTGATTGGAGCATGAAAAGACCGAAGTTGATATTTCCTCGCTGCTTCGCTCTGCTCTGTGGGTGGGTGCGGCAGCATAGCAGCAACACTGCAGCATTCATTGTGATCCTATAGTACGGTCCGACACTTTGCGCTTATAGCTTATTGCAGCACGGCCTCTAGTTATCTAGGTAGAGCTCACCTTTTGTCATTTGCTGTGAACAAGCACCCCTTCTCCAGAACATCTGCGAAAAGCCCATGCATTCATGGAAATTCATATAGCCTCTAAGCGACGTATAGAGCATAGTAGTAGTAGTACCTCATTGGAGCCAATGTCCAATGCAAAGTCCTTGAAGCAGCACAATCAATCGGAAGTGCTAGCACCAGAGGCGTCAGCAGCGCCAGCTGCTTCACCTAGCAGCGCACATGAGGAAGTTCGCAGCATGGAGCAGCGCTTTGCAACGAGCGGCAGCTGTATCGTGAAGGCCACGCCCGATGAATGGCAAGCTTTGAGAGCGGCGAGTCCTCGAGCAGTAGGCGTGGACACAGAAGGGGTGCACTTTTCGCCGCCGCTCCTGGTGCAAGTTGCATACCGGTCGCCTCTCACGGGCTTAGTAGTAGTGCTCCTGGAAGCTCCCGTGAACGGCCAACTTTCGTCGTGCCTGAAAACCTTGCTAGGAGACACAGCCATCGCCAAGGCCTTCTGTGCTGCGGATGGGGACACTGATGCCCTCGGGTGCCCCGTCCGAAACATCGTTGATGTGCAAGCGTGGGCTAGGACAGGGAAATTTGGCCAGGCTCGTTCGAAACAACTTCAAGGCCTCGCGCAATTAGGGTCGCAATTTGCTTTTAACGGAGCTCCCATTAAGAAAAACAAGAAAGGTTGGGCGTTCTTTGCGTTCATCAAGAAACGGCCCTTCCACACGAGCTGGCCGTGCTTGCAACAACAGCACAAGCTCTGTGCTTACGCTGCGGCTGACGCCTGGATGACCCTTGAAGTTTACGACGGCATGCTATCCGCTCTGGCCAATGTGCTGTCACCTCCTTCTCTTCCTTCTCCATCAGCACATGCCACGTCGGCAAACTCGACTGCACCACCACAACCGCCACAACCGCTGCCACCATCGCCGTCATTGTTGTCAAGCAATGATAGACAAAGGCACCAGGGAGGAGAAGGTGGTGGAGGTGGAGGAGCAGGAGGAATAGCCAGAGCAGCAGAAGCAACAGTGGCTGTTCAAGGTGCTTCGACCGCCGTTGCCAGTGAAAAATTCGCACCCTTCTCCTCTTCAACGGACATTTACGTTTGCTCAGCCTGCGGTGTAAATTGTAATTCGGCACCTAACTTAGCCGACCATAAAATTGGAAGAAAGCATTTAGCCGTGCTTCGCCGCTTGCAATCTCTTCCTCCAGGCGCTGCTGGAGACTTGTTGCTTGAACAGCAGCCCTCACGTGCTGCTCCTGCTGCTTCTGTTCCTGCCTCTGCTGCTGGTGGTGGCAGTGGTGTGGTTACGAATGCTACTACGGCCAGTACATTCGCTGCATCGAGGAAGGCAGCCAGAGCAGGGAAGGCAACGGCAAAGCTCAATAACAAACCTATTGAGGTTGGTGCTGCCGCTAGTGCTGGCGCGACCATTAAAACTGCTGCAGCTGCTCTTCCTGCTGCTGCCGTTCGCGAGCCCACCGGCGCCCATCTTAATGTACCTCCAGTACCTTTACGCAGAAGCAACAAAAAGAAGGCCCGAGGAGCGGGGAAAGGGGGAGCTCCGCCAAACGGCACCTAATTTTATAGTTCGCAGTTCGCAGCTTAAATTTAGCCCAGCATGGCAGCAGTTTAAGTATTTAAGTGCCCTTTTACATCATCCAAACAAATCAAATCTCAAAACAAAACGTTAGGATGACGCAAAAGGATTGGCGTTTATCTCGGAATTTTCTTCATATCGCGTCCTGAAAGGTTTCTGAAAGGCTGAAAAGGCCCAAGAGGTAAGTTTATCAGCAAGGTCCTCGCCGTTTTTACCTGTATTCAAACGTAAAATTTTTGTAACCTTTGCCCCCTCCTTGTTCTAAATCCCCACCTATCACCTATTTTGGTGCGCCCAGCCCATCACTGTACCTTCAACGCGTCTCGAAGCGTCCCTCTCTCTCTCGCTCTTTCTCTCTCTCCCAATTCAGTAGCCCCAGCTCATCACGCAAGCCATCCGTCTCGCAGCACGAGCCCCAGCACGGTTTCAACAGTCTTGCGCTTCAACTGTTCGCTTTCGTGAATGACAGCTCTTTCCGCACTCAAGGCTGCACTTTTTGCAATGCGGACGCGCGCTAAGGCCTGCGCAATTTCAGCCGCCTAGAACGTCAAAATACAAATGAAGAGCACAGGATTTGAGAGAATTATTACGAAGAGAGAAGACTGGGTATGCATATAAAGATGAAAGAGAATAGAAAGTACACAAGTTAAAAAATATGTACTTTTGCTTCGCATACTACAGTCATTTTTTTCTTTTTAAGTATCAACAAACCTGAAGTTCCAGTACCGCTTCTTCTTCTGTACAGTTGTCCAAAAAAGTGGCCAATTGCACGCTTCGGTTCCCGAGCACGTGCCGCGATGCCCCCACAACTTTCAAGGAATTCCGACTCTTGGAGCGAGCTTCGTGCACCTGGCGATGATGACGATCAATGCGTACAAATACAAGGAAAAACATGCAAGAAAAGAGGAAACTCAAAGAAAAGAAGAGAACAATGCGTTATATTTATAGACACATAGACACTCTTTGATTCTCATGCATACAAAATAATGATGTTACTTTCTCCTTTCTCTTTTTATTTCTCTCGTCAGTACCAGTGTGTCCGCGCCGGGCTGGTAAACGTTGACGAAATAGTCCAAATGCCGAACTTTCCGCCAGGGAGCGCCGCCGTTGTCCCAGGTTAGCCTCAAAGTGCCGCTGTTTTTTACGGTAATTTCGCCCTCGACTGCCGCTACCTGTGTCGTGTTGTAGAAAAGCAAGGAATGACCTTAGCTAATGCAGGGTATCATCCTGCGTCAAAAACTAATAAATGGACTGAGAGGGAGGTTCATTTGCAATAATGGAGGGTGTAGCTACTAGTAAGTAGAGAAACACCGCAAAATCCCTATTCTTCGTTGCGCTCACATGGCATTGCTCCCGCGTGCGTGTTCTCAACTCCTTCACGTAAAACTCGTCACTGCCCTGGTCCTGTGTCCGTACAGAGAAAGTGCCGCATATACACAATGGTAATTAGACAATAAATCAAACACAGCAAACATGAGCAACAAAAATTAAACCCAAAGATCCAAAGTTGAGGGGAGATACCCACAAATAGAAGTGCTTCCAAAGGGATTTTGAAAAAAATCAGCAACATCGACCACAGGATCCTAGCGATTCAGATTGTGAGAGCACAAATTAGGATGTTGAGCGCATTTATGCTTCCATTACCAAGAAATGTGCTGCAAAACACAGGTCGCCTCCTACGCTTGAGAAACGAAACCGCACTTTTACTTCAGAGCCTGCATCTACCAAGACTGGCACTACAGTGGCAAAGCAAACAAAATAGAGAATGCGAGCAAAGAGATAGTTAGGGAAAGAGTGAAGCAATTAATTAAAATTATGACACTGTGTTGTGTTTGAAAGAACACGATCATGCCCCTGCTCCAAGACAAATACGTAGGTAAGTGGGTCTATTGATGAAGAAATCATTATCGATAGGCATAAGCAAAAATGTGGAAAGATTTCCGCACCCGGCAGGTCAAATTTATTGGCAAGTGAAACGTTGCGTGCAGACCATTTCAACGAAAGGGCCTTAGGAGCTGCAATCCCACTTCCCGTGGTGAGCGATGCTGCCTGTTGAGGATGAAGTAACATTGTTAGGATCTTTCAATGCAGCCTCCGGCCACTCGAGCTACCTTGAGCTGATTGGCTCTAGCACTAGCTCTAACGCTAGCAATTGTATTGTTCGTGCTCCTGAGAATTAGTCAATGCATATTATACTCAACGACAGGAAACTCACTGATGCGCCTGCTTTGTAGTGCTCCTTGAACCAAGATTCCCACGCAGCGGGCATGTCGAAGGCCAATGATTATGTATAATATGAACCCGTTTAGACGACAAAAAGTCTAGTGGATAGCGCTCTGACTAGTCTTAATTGTGATATACTACTCTACGCTGAAAACACACAATGCTTATTGCTTTTCAAACTCTCACAGCGTTTATATGGTTTAAGATGCCGGCTTCTCTTTCTCGAGAGCGCTTGATGAGGAGCTTTCGAGCTTAGATTAGATGAGACGACGAGACTATCTCAACATTCCAACAACGATGTTTTGCTGCATAGTTTGCTGTGCAGAAGAAGCTCTTTGTTGTCGCGTCTTTGCGTAGTTCACACCCTGTAGCTACTTATGTACCGCTGCGCTGGATTCAGTAAAACGGAGCGAATAAGCGAGCAACTTTCCCAGCAGTCCTCAAAAAGTGCTCAATGCTCAATGCGCTTTAGCCCACACTTGAAAAGGCTACTTCAACTGAAACTATTTGTTATCATTATTTCAGAAGTAAGCTCCTTGCGTATTCAGCTTGAGCCTTCATTCGGGTCTCAAATGGCTAGCTCGGTTGTTCCTCCGTCGAGTGATGGTCGGCGCCAATACATTTGCTTAGTCCGTCACGGCCAGTCCCGAGCCCAAGGCACGAACAAAAAAGAGCGACGCTCCAACACTCTTTTAGATTGCCACTGCTCCTCAAAAGGCATATCCCAGGCGTATTCGTTACCCGAGCGTTTGACGGCGCACGGCGGCGTGAGCGGCGTTGAATTAGTGGTGTCATCACCACTCACGCGTGCACTGACCACAGCCCTCCTCGGCTTCCGAGATCGCCCCGAGCATGTGCCCATTGTGGTGCACCCAGCTTGTAGAGAAACGGGCTCAGAAATTCCTGAAAACCAAGCTCGCTCGGTAGCAGCCCTCGAGCGCGACAAGGACCTTTCGAGCCTTCCTCGATTTGACGACCTCGACTTCGGGTTGCTCCCATCGTACTGGCCAAACGACAAGGATAGCGTATCGCCGAGGAGTGCAAATGGCGCAGCAGATGGTGGCGGTGGCGGTAGATATCACACTCGCAGCAAAGGTCCTGGTAAGGGCAAGAGTGTATTGTCAAAGCCTAAAGGTGGAAGCAGTCAGCTCGACCGGAGCAACGGGCTCTTTGATTGGTTACGAGCAAGGCCGGAAAGTCGCATTGTCGTCGTGTGCCACCACAATTACATCTCTTCACTTTTGGGTTTTGGCGCATTGCGAGTAGAGAATGCCATACCTATTGAGTGCATCTTAGACGACCAAGGCATAACGCTAGCGACTGAGGTTGAGGCTACAGAAACTGGCAGTACTTCTGATAGAAATGGAAGTGGGACCCAAGCAGCAGCTTCTGAGCTTTGAAAAGGCTCTTAGCCCTCAACTTACTGGCAACCCCCATGTTTCTGTATTTTTTTGTCGATAACTGCGAAGATATTCGACGTCGCCCTTAAGTAATGACTTTGACTTTGAATCATATGAGATAATTGAAGCAGGGGCGCAGGGCTCTTGGTGTAGGTAGTATCCATGCACCCGATTTATTCTATCCACCATCCACGCCGCATTGGTTCTTCAATGGCCTTAGAGGACTTTCAACTGAAGGTATATTTTTGTTATGATCTACGGGATTTAAAATTGATAGGTGCATTAAAAATAAAAATGGAAGGCCTATGAAATTTCCATTTGATTTGGTTGCTACTGTACATCCACCGGGTTACGGGTTATTTGTTTAGAATCCGCATCAAAGTTCCAAGGGGGAATCAATTCCGAATTCCTCTTGAAGAAGAATGCTTGGAAATGGCTAAATATCCTGGCATCTCATTAGTCTCGCATGGCACCAAACGCTGCGAGTTCAGCTGCCTGAGCGCCTTCTCCTCGTGAATGGCCGCTAAACAGCTCGCGCCGCACCTGAATGGAAATAATTAAAGCAAGGGCATTTGTTTTTGAGCTGTAAGCATACGACGTGGAATGTTCTTCATATAGAAAAGCATGGGCTCAAGATATAGCTCAAATGAAAAACACGCGAGGGTTGGATTGAGCATTTCCCTTCCAAAAATAAAAATCTGACTACATCTGTTAGGTATCAACACAGTGCAATAGTTGATACAAGCACTAAAGGTTGGGTATCAACACAGTGCAATAGTTGATAAAAGCACTACAGCAGAAGGGCAGAGCAATCCCAAAGACAGGGTACTACTAGCACAGAATATGTCTCTTCATACCTCGGGTGTGATTTGGTGGTGGTATTGTGCTTTGAACAGCGCTTTCAGGGCTTCTTTCTGAGCTGCTGTCACGTCATGCTTGTAGCGCTGGATAAACACATGCACACACCAAGATGGATACAAGTAAACGCGAGTACATTTGTTGAATACATTACAGTCATGCTGTTCAAGAAAAGAACCGTGAGAAGTTCAAAACAAAGAAAAAGAAACACAATGCCTTAAACGTTTGATCAAGCCTTTGGATCAATAATCACCCCTGTATTCGTCGTGTTCTTTTTCTTACTTGAGCAAACACCAAGAGAGACTGGTGCCAGAGCACGGGCAGTTCTCGCTTCTCGTTCACGAAACTCAAGAAGTGGTCGCTGACGGCGTCAATCACCCGGTGGGGGAGCGCGTACCTTGAAGAAGAGGAAGAAGGGGTCAATTTAGCAAGCACTTGGAGTACATTAAGGAGGGAAGACAGGTAAGGAGGGAGTACAACAGGGCTCAAGGATTCAGGCAAGACGTTTCATATCAAAAATATGTCGAAATTCTTCACTGCTTCGTGTGCGCTTACTTTTTGTTGAGGAGCACGCGAATGAACAGGCTGGTTGGACCGCTGTACGGCAGTTCACAGAGCTTCAGCAAGCACACTGCAGAATGGTTGGCGGGGACGGAGACTTTCGACAAGCATGCTGCTACCACCGTCGCCTCCTTCAAGCTGCAGGACCCCGCCGCCAGTGGGAGCAGAATCCCCCTGTAAAAGGCCGCGGGCTTGTAGACCGCTTTGCGCAAACTCGCAAACAAATGGTAGTTGAGCCGCCTGGCAGTGATAAATGAATGAAGGAATGAGTGAGTGGATGGCAAGGAGAGGTTACAGGGGCGGTATAATCTTTTTCTAGTCTGGAAGGATAAAATATACAAGCAGGCTGTGCATTGCCTAGCTGTAAACACTCAAGTTGTTCTCCCCTTCTGGATTGCTCTCTCTCACGCTTGTTTATATCTCCCTCTTACCCGTGCGTTTCAATGTCAGCCTGGACCCGGCCCAGCAGAATCAAGTTGAAGAACCGCTGCGCCATGCGCTCGTTGAAGTTGGACGCAAAGATACGGGTGGCCGCCAGCACCGAGGCAGGGCTCCATTCGTCAGGCTTGGTGAGCCAAAGCACCTGTCGGCAGGACAAAAAACACACACACCCAATCAACCAGGAAGCTCGCATAAACCAAAAGCCAAAAAAAGACTTGACATCAAACACGTGTAGTGTTTTTGGTAACGCGCGGTGTAACCCAAGCTGCCATACTAAAGTCCCGATTCTTTTCAAATTTTGAATTATTCTAGTCATGTTTTTGCTTACCTCTTCCCAGTTGGTTAAGCTTGGAATAATTTTGAAGGCCTTGGGCAGCTTTCCGGCGCTGTAGTGCTTCAGGAGCTGCGCAATTTCCGTGTACACGGCCACCACTTTGGGCGGCAAGCGAGGGCCACCGCTGCTGTGGCCAGCTTGGCTGCTGTCGTCCTGGGCCTGAGCTGACGCCGCCTGCATTTCTTCCTTTTCTCGGATTTTGTCCATGATCAAATCGTTGATGGTGCGCCGCTCCACTGCACCGCCAAAGAAGGAGGACATCACTGCAGATTCGGCTTCCGACAGACCTGCCCCAACTTCTGCTATGTCTACGTACCCGTCTTCGCCCATCTTGTGGTGTGGGTGCGGGCGAAGAAAATAGACGAAAGTGGAAGTTGAGTCCTAATACAATCTCAAGTGTTTGTTCACTTCGCCTAGCAATCGTGATTCGGTCTTCTGTAAAGTGTATCAAATGGAAAAAAAATATGTAGTCATAGAAGATACCTCGTATTCTTCGTCCTCAAACTCTTCCTCGCCTTCTTCTTCGGATTCGGATTCGCCCGCTGCGAGAAGGCCCATGCCAATGCCGCCAGCTCCGAGCTTTCCACCACCTGCATGCATTTCGCTAGCGGCAGAAGTGGACATCTCAGCGCGAGACTCTTCGTCGCGCTGTTCTTGCGCTTGCTGCATGATCTTTTTTGAAGTTTTCGCATCGAGAAACTCTGCTTTTGCGTTTAGACCGTCGTCTTCGGCGTCTCGGCGCTCAGCGGCTAGCTTCCGCCGATCAACCTTCTTCAACAGACCCTCTGCTGTCAACTTAGTCTTTTGAATGTGCTCGTCAAGGGGTACGTGCTTCATGTGGGCTACTCCACTCTTCGCGTGGTCGCCCTTTTCCTTAGGCATGTTAATTGTCGCCGACTCGGGCAGCTTCTCGCTGAAAGAGTAAATACAGCGATCGAGGAGATCGGGGCTCGAGGCTCGAGGCCTGCATATTATAAACGAACGAACGAAGTGCCTACAAAAAAAGCTAATATAGTATGTGATAATAAAATTTTCCGGAAGTTTGGTATCACCCTCTGGGTGCACTCTATGCGTGTGAGCAGTGAGCAGGAAGCTGAAAGCTCTCAACCTCTCTCTTTCTACTTGCCAGACAAGGTGCTCACGGAAGCGGGCACGAGGCGCAAGACTCTTTTTGATTATATTCGCTTTTCATTTGATGTTTAAGCTTTGCGTATAGCTGACACACATTTCAATATATACTTCAGCACTGTTTCTTATCGCCTCGCAAATGCAGATGTCTGGAGCATTTGAATCACATGCGAGGCCAGGGGAGGTAGCTACCGGCACAACAATTATGGCGGTAGCCTTTGACGGCGGCGTGGTATGCACGCAGTGTAGTTGTGCTAGCTATTTTTTCATCGATGCGACCCATCTCCGTGCTTACTTGCGCGTAATATAGTGTTTTTAGTAGCGTGTTCTTTACGCCCCTACGCCGGCTTCTCTCGTTCATAGGTGCTGGGTGCTGATTCACGCGTGTCAACGGGCACCTACATTGCTAATCGTGTCTCAGACAAGGTACGTATAGGCACTTACAGCCTATAGCCGTCTATGTGCGCGGCTTGATATTTGAGTAGCTTTGCATCTATCGATGCCTTTCACACCGTTGCCAGCACTTCCAAGCTCTTTTTTCCTCCTCTTTTCTGTCTAACTTGGCCCTCAATTGCACCTATGTAGATTGCAGCTCTGCACGACAGTATTTTCATGTGCCGGTCCGGCAGCGCCGCCGACACACAGGCGATCTCAGATTACGTGCGGTTCTGGCTGGAGAGCCATGCCACTGAGGTGTGCCAGAACTTTGATACACTTGCTTGATTCCAACTAGGAGCCGTTTGAACTTTTCGACTGAGAGGAGCATGAACGTTCGATAGAAAGTTGACTTAGAGAACGCGCAGGGGGCTAAGGGAGAATGGAGCATAGAGGGGGGGGAGGGCTAACGCAAACTCATTGACATATGAGGGTCTTGGAACTGAAGGATGCGACTACTGTAGTCTGTTAGAAGCCCGTGCCTAGTCAGCACCTCACAGCGGCACTCCCTGTATATGAAGTCCGATGCTCTTACTCTGCACATCTTTGCGCACAGGTGGACCGCGCGCCCACGGTGAAAACTGCGGCCGTGCTCTCGCGCAAGCTGTGCTACGAAAACAAAGACGCCCTCATGGCCGGCGTGATTGTGGGCGGCTACGACGCCGTAGAAGGTGGGAGCGTGTACGTGCTGCCCCTCGGCGGCACCCTCATGAAAATGCCGTTTGCGATTGGCGGCTCGGGTTCGACGTACATTTACGGCCACGTGGACTCGGAGTACAAGCCCAACATGAGCCGGTCGGAGTGCCAAACGTTTGTGAAGAAGGCGATCGCGCACGCTATGGCCCGGGACGGCAGCAGTGGCGGTATCATCCGGCTGGTGACTGTCGACGCCAATGGCACGGAGCGCGATTACATCCCCGGAGACCAACTCCCGTACGGGCCTTAAAGGCCTCTTGTTCCACGGAGTTTAGGCTAACGACCAAAATATAATTCTATCTTTTTCCTACCTGACAACAGCAATTATTATTGTTATGCTATACTTAGTACTTAGCTATTAGTGTGATAAGAAGTAGGGCCACTGCGATTAAGCGAGTTGCGAACGCGTAGTCGAGCTAAAAGAAATCCAAGCGGCACAAGAGCCAATTCCTCGGGCAGAAGAGAACGCGCGTGCGTGCGTTGCGCGCAAGTCAAAATCGGAAGGAGGTTAGTGTGGAGTGTGGAGAGAGCAGGAAGCAGGAAGGATTATTCTTCAAGCCCCCTTGGAGGTATAAACGATTCATGAAATAATTTGAAGCCAGGCTGCTTCTGCTCTGGTTCCTATTCATGAGAGCACGCCGTTGTTTAGTTCCCTGGGTGGACACGCCGCTCCAGGAGAGAGCACAACTCAGTGGGCCTTAAATCCAATGAAGCCCCTAACTTAAGCCTAAATAAGCTTAAATTAAAACAAGCTCATTTAAAGGGGAAATAAGCTTTGGGCTGTGATTATGAATGCAGTGGCCTGGACCCTTAAATTTAAGCCTAAATTTAGGCTTATTTTAGACTTAAATTTAGGCTTAAATTAAGCCCTTAAATATGCTTAAATGCACGACCACCGAGAAATTAAAGAATGCCGTGGCCTGGACCCTTAAATTTAAGCTTAAATTTAGGCTTATTTTAGACTTAATTTTAGGCTTAAATTAAGCCCTTAAATATGCTTAAGTGCACGACCACCGAGAAATTAAAGAATGCCGTGGCCTGGACCCTTAAATTTAAGCTTAAATTTAGGCTTATTTGAGGCTTAAATTTAGGCTTAAATTAAGCCCTTAAATATGCTTAAATGCACGACCACCGAGGAGGTAAAGAACACCGTGGCCTGGACCCTTAAATTTAAGCTTAAATTTAGGCTTATTTGAGGCTTAAATT
>Ga0307930_1002587_pt1 | contig 13709 bp, 18 predicted proteins | sample OrgLakmetageno46_FD_203161 | JGI IMG/M metagenome (GOLD analysis project Ga0307930, IMG submission 203161) | Saline water microbial communities from Organic Lake, Antarctica - #46 | ecosystem: Environmental > Aquatic > Non-marine Saline and Alkaline > Saline | place: Antarctica: Organic Lake... | reverse complement strand
GAAAACGGTGCACTCGTTTCACTTCGCATTCATTGTTTTGATCGTATATTTTGTTGATTTAGTAGTCATACTTTTCCGCTTTTTTTTTTTAGTTCTACGGTGAAACTTATCACATTCTCATGCAAAAATACATGGCATTCGCACCTCTTCAGCGACAAAGCCAAAGTAGTTGACCACGTCGTCGGGCACTCCGGGAAACTTGGCCCGCAATTCCGGCTTCTGCGTGCACACCCCCACGGGGCACGTGTTCAAATGACACACCCGCGCCATCACGCACCCGGCCGCCACCATCGCCGAGGTCCCAAACCCGAATTCCTCCCCACCCTGTTTAGTAAAGATGACGTATAGACCGTAGGTAAAGTACGTCATTTGGTGAGAGCATGTGTGTGAGGCTGGTGATGGTGTACTTTTGGAGTTCAGATAATGAAATAAAAGAAAGTAAGAACCCAAGTCAAAAAGTATGTTAAAGGTGGTCGTCACAGTACAATAGTCCAAAAAAAGGTGCTATTATAGTAAAACGAAGAAAGAATGAGGAAGGGCTATAAATTGGAAGGAAAAAAAATGCATTCATCCATCGCAACATCCCTGCGTTGCGCAATCTCTTTCATACCAGCAGCGCCGCCATGATCACATCTAGTCCCGTCCTCAGTCCTCCGTCCACGCGCAGCAGAGACGATTCTCGCAAGCCATTCAGCACTAAAGTGCGGTGGGCTTCCGCTAGACCCAGTTCCCAGCTCGAGCCCGCATGCTTGATCGAGGACAGGGGGCTAGAAATAGAAGAGTGTCGTACAGGGCGAAGAGAAGCAACATCAACGAACGAGACTAGACATGAACATTCCAATTGATAATTGTATAATATATATGAAATAAAGTAAAAGTACGAATTATAGTTAAACAATATTTCGAAAACGATGTTCAAAAAAACTTGTATCATCATCAATATGCACGTCATCCCTATACTATCCAGTTTACCTGGCGCCGGTGCCGCCATCGTGGCCCGATATTTGCACTACGTCAGCATTGGCTTTCACCACTCCCGAAGCCACCGTGCCCACTCCAGGCTCCGCGACCAATTTCACGCTCACTTTGGCCCTGGGGTTGACAGCCTTCAAGTCGAAAATGAGCTGGGCCAAGTCTGGTGAATTGGATTGATTGATGGTTAGAGGTTGGTTAGAAGGTTGGTTGGTAAATTTTGAATCGTCGCAGAATCAAAAAGAGGATGGAAAGATTCCTAAATCATGCTGACATCAGAAAAACACTACAAGAATTAAATCCTATCCGCCCTTGAATTCATCGCTCTCTCGCACAACCACCCATACCCATACCTTCAATGGAGTAAATGTCGTGGTGTGGTGGTGGAGAAATCAGCGTCACGCCAGGCGTAGCGCCGCGGACTTCCGCAATGTATTGAGAGACCTGTTGATAGTTCATATTGGAGCAGAAGGGAGCAAGAGGGAAAAAGAGGAGCAGAAATGGGAAAACGAGGTGAGAGGGAAAAAAAAAAGACGAAGGCGTCCATGGGAACACAAATCAATTGGAATAACGAGAGAACCAAAAGGGAGGTGAAACTCAATCCATTCTTTGAAAGCATACCTTAACAGCCAATAGATTCAAAGACTAAGACTCAAGAAAATGTTCAAAAAAAAACTCCTAGAAATCACTTCTCTCCCTCTTCACCTTAGGGCCCGGCAGTTGTCCGCCTTCTCCAGGCTTGGCGCCTTGGGCAATCTTGATTTCAATCTGGGTGGCGGACGCCAAGTACTCCGGAGTCACTCCAAACCGACCCGAGGCCACCTGCTTGATGGCGCTGGCCGCGCGGTCCCCGTCTTTCAAGCCCCCTGTAATAGAATAGAGAAGAGAAGTGAAGTGAAGTGAAGCGAAAAAGAAAAATGGCGGAAGGATGAGAGCAAGAGGTAAGAATGTAGGCGCGCATCAAGGACCTCACTAAGAAGCAACACTTGAAGAGGTTGGATTCAGGAGTTGGTCATTCAAAAAGGATTTTAAAAAAACAGAAAAAGATAGGCAGCTCCAAATAGAAAAGACATCGATGTGATGCACTGCGAGAATCGGGAGCTACTACAATTATTCAAAGGTACCGCTGTCGGAAGGTTTCAAGTGCGGCAAAGTCTTGGACAGGCCCGTGCTGGTGTCGACATCCCCCTCTGGTAGGGGGTTTGACCGCACCCTGTAGTGTGAACAAAAAGAAGAAGAAGAAGAAGAAGGAAAAGACAAATTAAAGCAAAAAAAAAGTATACGGTAGCGTGATTAGATTATATTGCCACCAACACCTACGTCTGCGCTGCGCTTAGAATAGAATTGGTTTCAAAATAGATCACAGAGACAGCGCAACTACTGCACATCCACTGCAGTCGTAGGTACTCACTTGTCCTCCCCGCCTTCCCCACTGTTCGACTTTCCGCCAATCCGATTCAAGGCTACGGCCAGTGTCTCGTGGCATTCGCGCGACAGAGCCCCGAGCGACATGCCACCCGTGCAAAAGCGCAGCATGATGTCCTCTACAGGCTCGACCTACATGTAGGTGGTGGGTACACGTGCACGGCATGAATAACGAAGAGGAAAGAGAGAACGCACGAGCGAGAAAGGGTCAAGTAAGAGAACAGTTTGGCAGCGCACGTTCACACATGTTTGGTTATGATAAATAGTGTCTAGAGAAGCGAACAATTGTGTGCCTACAACTGTGCAAAATCAAGAAGGGGGGTAACATAAAATGATTTTTAAAAAATAAGATGTCTAAAATGACACGTATACACGCGCATGTACTAGGCACACACGCACGCACACGCACAGACCTCGTCGAGCGGCACGGGCGTGCGGCCAATGTCTTCCGCCGAGCCCAACTCCAGCAAATCACGCAGGGCAGTCAGCGGCCGGTTGTTCAGGGAAGAAGACCACTGGTTGAACGACACCGTGTCCTTGTTGCGCACCGCCTGTAGTAGGGTGGGAGGTCAAGAGGATCCAGGACTATACGTGAGGGATGCGTTCATAAGCGTACCAGGGCGCGCAATTAAACATTGAGCACAATACTTCGAAAGAAAATATATGTAATCAAAGCATAGGTATGCATCGAATCAGTGCGAGCTGTGTTTTTTTCCTTGCGGTAACGTCCTAAAAACCAACTTCGGCCCTCAAGTCCCTCCTGAACCTCAACATGTGCGCAGGCAAGTACAAACAAACAAACCAGCGCATGAAATACCTTGTGCAACACTTTGGCGAGCTGCGGGCTGTTGGAGTGGTGCTCTTTGGACCCTTTTGGCTTCACGAAGCCATCATCGGCTAAGCGCTGCAGAGAAGAGGACCCTTTATCCGTATTTGGGGCCGTATCCTCTATATTGGAGGCATCTTCTGCGGTAGCCGAAGTACTCGTCGTGTCTGGAAACGCGCGGTCGTAAAACACCAGCAGCTCACGCCCCACGTCCGCGGTATCTAAACCCCCAACCCGGCTAGGCGTGCCCAAGAGAGGGGCGCCAGTGCCCTCGACAAGATCGCCTCCAAGACCTAACGCTTCGAAAATTTGCGCGCCGTGATAGGACGCCAGCAGAGAAATGCCCATTTTGGACAAGATTTTCAGGAGACCTATGTGAAAGCAAAAAAAGAGAGACGAGAACACGGTCGCACTAAGAGGGGGGAGGAGAAGGGGGGATGAAATACACCTTTTGCAAGCTGGTATAATTTACCATAATTTTGCATTTATGCTTTAGCAGAAGGCACCTTTTTCGAGGCCTTTTCGGAAATTGTTCAGCGCTTGCGCTTCTGACAGAGGGGCCATACGGCCGTCGGATTGCATTGCTTGCACTGCGGGAGACTTTTGCCAGTTGCTTACCTGTGTATACATGTGAATGAAACGAGAAAGAAGTTTCGATGTGATTTGTTAATGGAAACAAAAAAAAACATAAGAAACTGAATGCATTGGTTCGTCGAAGCAATTTTTGGTGGCGTCAGCGAAGAGAAAGAAAAGATAACAAGAACACAAAGAAGTGCATGTAGCGAGAATCCGTACGCTTTCCTTCATTCTCTTAGCCTTTCTTTCTCTTGTTCTCTCTTCCTAGGGTCCTTCAATGAAATCTGTATCTGTGCCGTTCTCTCTAGTAATTTTTCTCTCGAATCTTCCTCTTGAATTTTCTTCGTACCACGTCGTAGGCCAGGTAAGGATGCACCGCACTAGCCCCAAAGCCCACGAGGCAGGCCACGTGGTGGGTGGTCCAACATTGGCCAGTTTCCACCACCTTAAGGGGGGAGGAGAATGGGAGAAGGTGAAAAGGGTTGTGTGTCAAGTAAGAGACAATAATCAGGAATCAAGCATCGTAAAATGCCGACAGAAACAAAGAAAGCACTCTCGACATATGTCACACTCATTGTGCGCGCGTATGAAAATTAGGATAAGAATAAAAAAGTAGGGAACAGAAGCGTTAACTTCGAATGCGTCTTTTCTGTTTCCAGATTTTACCAGGGAGGTTTTCATCCGCAAGCCCTCTGCAATGAGGGCATGGTGCACGGCGCCTGCGGCGAGCAGCGGGGGCACGTACAGGGTGTGGGCGTTGAGGTCAACGGACAAGTCGGAAAGAATCAGCGCGTCCGCGCCGTTGCGCACCTGAGCCGACAACCAATACATGCATGAGCAGTCTGAGAAGAGAGCACGAGGTTTGATTAAGAGAAGAAAGGGAGAAAAGTTGAAGTGCACTGGCGGAGCAATCGAGGGCATGACACGTGTGAATGAACGCACAGAAATGTGTTTCAGATACACATGTGCATGCAGAAAGCTTCGAAAAGCAACGTGGTTTGTTCCTTCTTCATTTAACGTCTCGACTCAGCCTCTGCGCTTTCTTCCTTTGATTCATCTCATCCCATCTCTTTGCACTCCCTTACCGTCTCGACCGCCTTTTCTGTCAGTGCCTTCAAAGCTTCCCGTAAACCTGCGGTGTCGCCCTGCCGGAGCTTGGCGGCGGCGTCGGCTTCTTCAGGGGTTATATTAGGGCGAGAATACAGGGTGGAGATGGTTTTGGTGGCCAATAATTGCCCGTTGGTGCTGGTGCTGCCGCCTGTCGATATGGCAGGAATGGGTACAGGAGTAGCTAGATAGTGAGAATTCTACTCACTATAAATTACTGAAGGGTATTCATGCTTGAATTGCATGTGCGAGATTCATACATACTACAAATGGTAGGTAGAGGCCTGTAATGGCACGACAGGTATACAGTATTGATGACTACCTGCCAGCTAGTACAGGGCGAAGACATATTTACCGTTCCGCAAGGTTGTCATTTCGGATCCATCTAACACGGGGGACTGGGCCATCAGCAAGGAGGTCGCTTGATCGTCGTCTTGGGCGCTGTTCAGCACGTGACCGCGGCGCCCAATGGCCATGCTTAGAGACATGACTTCGCCTTCGCGAATAGGGTCGATGGGCGGGTTGGTGACCTGTAATTTTAAAAAAAAAAGCCATGATAAATTGAGGGGAGTAAGTTTATAGCAGGCCAAGACAAAAAGAAATCGAAATTGAACACGCCATTTTGAAGAAACTGGTCACAGTCTGTATTGCTCTGATCAATTGCTATCATCAGTCATTAACCAATGAATTCTTAATCCATCGTTAGCCATCATCATACATCCACCATCAACAATCAGCCATGATCAACATCAACCAATCTACAGTATCTACAGTATCATACCTGCGCAAACCGCTGCCGCAAATAATCATAGGGCACGTGTGGGCGAGCTGAGAGCATCGCGAGGGGGGCATCGTCACCCATGCTGAAAGTGGCTTCCATTCCTGTAGTTTGATTGATAGGCAACCAAACGAATATCAACGGTCAGAAGCATTCACAACTCGTGCGTACAGCCATAAAGATGATTGATGAAAAGATGAAAAAGTGAGGAAAAAAGAAGCATACGGTTAAAAAGAAAGGGAAGGTGTCTGCAAGAAATGGAAAGAAAAATGTTCCTCGATCACTTCATATCTTTGCATGCCTCTTGCTGCCGTCTGCGATATCTTTCCAGCAAAACCCCTCACCGGTTCTTGCCACGTCAGCAATGTTGATGGCCACATCTTCAGCCCCCCACCCAAAGGCTGCTTGGTAGGCCACGAGCTGGTCGGGGGTTACAGAGGGGGTCTTGGAGGGCAGCACGGGCGCCGCAGTGCCCTAGAAATGGTGAAGCAGAAGACAGTAAAGGTAGTGGAAAAAAAGAAAAAGAAAAAAAGAAAACAGAAAACAGAAAAAAAGAAAAAATGGAACAAAATAGGAAGCAAAGAATAGGAAGAAGGAGAAGAGGAAATACAACAAGGAATAAAAAGAAAAAGTAGACCTCTCTTCATTTTACCTCAGTTTCTCCTTCCTGAAAAGCGTGTCGGGGTAAAGGCGCTTGCGTGGCCTCGAGGCGTGCTTGCCAGTCCTGAGAGGTCGCGGCTTGCTGCTTGTGGTTGACGTCGTTCACAAAGGCACCTAAAGATGGCGATGGTAGTGATGATGATGGCGATGATCAAAACATAACCGTGATATCAACGACAATCACAGCAACGAATAGACAACGACAAGATAGTGAGAAATGCTCCTATGTATCCCAACACAAAATGAACTTTGCCACGTTTTCATTTGTACTGATAAACAGGGCAGATCAACTACAACTACCGTCGCCACACTCTACATACAACAAATCTGTAAAGAAATTAATTTGTTGTTGTCACCATCACAAGCAGTCTCACCTGTAGACAAGTCCACCGACACCATCTGCCCCGGCCCCAGCCGGCCTTTCTCTGCCACTTTGGACTCGTCCAGTGGTACCACGCCCGTCTCCGACATCAGGTACACCTAATATGGTATGATTGTAAAAAAATGATGTTGTGATGGAAGGTATAAGCTTAATAGAGTATCAGATGAGGCGAGTGAAAAAAAAGGAACTATACACGACAGGCGTGAACTCCAACATTGGTAAGACAAAAGTGCAGGAAGTGCGATAATGGTTATCCCATAATTTTTTCATCTCTCACACTCACACTCATTCACTTCAACTTACCGTGCCGTCTTCTAGCCTCGTATAGCGAGCCGGTCGCAAGCCGTTGCGATCCAAGGCAGCGCCCACCTAAAAGGAGGGAAAAGGAGGGGGGTGGTCATGATAGAGGGGAATAGAATAGAAAAGAAGGAGGTGGTAGAGGAGGTGGAAAGCAGAGTCTGAAAACTCAAAAGGGCGGCAAATAAGAAAAAAAAGTAGAATGCGCTTCACGGGACAACAGCAGACTCATTCTGTCCTTCTTTCTAACAATCCGCTCTCTTTTATCATTCAATTACCGAATTGCCGTCGGTGTACACCAGTAGCGCGGGCCCATCCCAAGCTTCTTGCAGGGGGGAATGAAACTGATGGAAGGCTAACAGGTCCTGGTTGTTGTTGTCAGAAGAAACACGGCCGTTCTCGTAGGCCTAGCATAAAAAGGAGAGATGACAGAAGAAGACGGGAGAAAGAGAAATGACTTATGAGTCACAAATTAAGAAAGGGAAAGAATATGAAATATGGTGAGACGGTAGGCAATTTATATATTTCATGCACCTACTCTTTTGCTATTCATTTCCATTTCCGCGCGATTGATCTGCTTATCGCACTCTAATTTCATACATCCTCAACCATTCAACGGTGTGTACCTGCGGCACCATGAGCATCAAAGCTTCCGCTGCAGACTTTCCCGCGTGAGCATACAGCTCAAAGACCGAGTCCAAATTGGCGCTGTCGCTGTTACATGTGTAGATATAATTTAGAGACAGGAGGGAACAGAAGAACATCCAGGTAGTTAAAGGGTTCCGAGAAAAAAAAAAAAAAAAAGGTAAGAAAGAAAGGCCACATGTTGAGAAACGAGCCTTGAAGTGAGGACCGTTGAGAGGACGCATCCAAGGGCAATGAAGAGTAGTATTGTTCCTCAGCTTCTTCCTCAGCTTCTTCTTCTTCTTCTCGGTACAACATCTTACAGCTACATGTGCTAACCTTTCTCTCCCGTACCTGTACTTGGTGTCGACCAATGGGCCCAACTCCACCGCAAACGACGAATCGCAATTGGCCAACCCTTCGGCCGAGAGGCCTGCAATTTGAAAGGGGAGACAGAAGAGGAGTGGAAAAAAAGGCACGCAGGATCGTTGAAATAGAGTGTGTGAGGGGATGCGAGAGAGAGAGAGTGTGTGTGTGAACGACATATATTTTGTCGCAGTGGACGAGAGATACTCAGGGCGAAAGAAGATGACACTAGCTCCCTGAACTCACCGCCGCCGGAGGTCACGTCAAGCATATCTCCAATGTCGCAACGCGCCTGCAGAAATGCAGTAAACAAAGATACGAACACAAGAGACTTAAAACAAGAGTTACACAAAAAAAAGGCAACGAAAAGGAAATTTCAGCTCAACCACCGTGTACGAGATCATGCATATACATGTAGCAACCCTACATGTAGCTACTATAATACACCAACCTGCGCGCCCGCCCTGGCGCGCATCCAATTCACGTTGCCGAGCAGCGTGTTGATTTCGCCGTTGTGGCCCAGCATCCGCATCGGCTGCGCCAGCGGCCACCGGGGCGCGGTGTTGGTGCTGAACCGACGGTGGTAAATCGCGAAACGAGACACGTAGTCTTGGTCTTGCAAGTCCAAATAGAACGCCGCGAGGTCGCTGGATTGCACCTGGTGTTGAGACATATGCAGGCAAGTATTTGGTACAAATAAGAAACAAAACACCAAAACAACAACGGACGTTCATAAACAGGAGATGGAATTAGCATCAAGCTCCAGTAAATGATGGAACAATCTCGAACCGTGCGCTCCTCTTTAAGATTGTGCGCCTGGAGATGGAGAGTACAGCCGCCTTAGCATCATACCAACTAGGAAGCCCACGTGAGCAAAGTCGCACACGCGCGCGTCAGTCGAAGGATGCTCATGTATATATATAATGCACATGTACATATATAATGCACATGTAAGTATATATATATTTCGATCCACGTACCATGCCCTTGTAAGTTATAGTTCTCGATGACAAACTCGCCACGTACAGCGAGTCCATCCCTAGGGAAGCTTCGTCGCTGGCCCCTCGCAACTTGCGCCGCAGCAAGTACAGGGCGCGCTCGAGCCCCTCGGAGCGCGGTGCTACTTTTGGGAGCGTAGAACCAGAAGAAGAAGAAGAAGCAGACGATCCAGCGCCATTTTCTTGAGGTTGTTGTTGGTCGTCACTTGGTTGTTCGGCAACTTTCTTGTCATCGTTGGCAAAACCGATGCCCCCAAAAGTGCCGTCTTCCGTGAGCAGCCGCACGCACGGCGCAAAGAAAGCCTGTTCGATGGTCGGCACGGTGGCCAGAGAGGCCTCGCCCAAGACCGTAGGATTTACGGGCACTTCTCGCCACGCGAGCAAGTCAAACCCTGCTTCGTTGGCCTGTCAATATAATACTTCGGTATTAGAAGAAGATGAGGAAGGAGAAGACTACAGTAGGAGACAAAATGAGGGTTACAAGGGATACGAGGAAACAGTTCAAGGAAAGCCCTCGAGAAGATAGAGAAAAGAATAAACAAAATATTTGCAGCTTCTCCAGTGCATTTCACTATTTAGGACTATCAAGAGAAAGGAAGACTTTACCTCCGCCTCCTGACCTGTTTCTCGACGAGCACTTTCGCAGTGGCACGACGATCATTCTCCTGGTCCAAGAAAAACATGCCCACGCCCACAGGACGCTTCGAGGCCAGAGCCGACTCCAGGGCGGGGCAGCTCTGGGCAAACAGTTGCCACGGAACTTCCGTCAACAGGCCGGCGCCGTCACCCGACCTGCCGTTTCATGGCAGAGAAGCACCCCCACGAAAAAGAAGCAAAGCAAGGAACCGCATACACCGAAAGGTTACGCACACGGGCCAAGGCTAGCAACTTGGCACTAGGAAGGCCATGTGACAAAAAAATCATGTAGCGCATATGCTCTTGAGCTTTATGAAGGTATTTGAGAGGGCAATTTTCGGATGAAACGGACAATCAAAGGGCGCATTCTACGTTACTAGCTTTCAATGAAATAAAAGCAGCTGCTTCCTCTTTCTCTCTCTATTCATCGCTCTTACTTGTTGTCGGCTGCGCATGCGCCCCGGTGCTCCATGCAGCCCAGCGCTCCCAGAGCTTTTTCGATGACGTCATGCCCGGCCGGGGAGTTAGGCTGCGCGACGAAACCCACTCCACACGCGTCCCGCTCATCCACCAAGTGCGAGTGGCCCGTCACCTGTTTTGTTTTTGGTGTTGGGTTATCGTTGTTTTTCGCATTCAATGAACGTGCGCGTGTGCACGCACATGGGCAAGATCTCAGGTATTAGGAATCTCGCGTCGTGCTAACAAGTAAATTGTGGCGACTTTCGTGACTATCACCGCTCAATTCTAGTCATTCTCACTCACTCCCTGCCGTCCTTGTCACCTCTAATTATCTACTTTCGAGAGCAGTCTACAAGATAGTACCGTTCGTAATTTCTTGTGGTATAGCGTGGGACTAGAAAACAACTCTAAAGTTCAAGGACGTAGACAGAGAGGGAATAGAAGCAAGGCATCCCCACGTACCACGCCGCTGCCGGGAGCAAATCGCTCCGATTCGTCTTGCGTCGAGCGTAAGGCAGCGAGGTTGCCAACCGTTGAGGTCGTAGCGCTGAGGCGAGTTGCGTGCCCAAAAGGTGCAAGCACTCCACTGCGACCTGTGCGCATCGATCGTGATGCAAAGCGCCCCTGAAGCCGCCGAGCTTCGAAACCACCAAGCCATGCCGCAGCGTAGCCCAATGATAGGAGCACTGCGACAACGGTTGGTCCCCAATTCATTCTCAATGTGGTCACGCAGACCCTAGTAGCGTTACAGATTCGTATAGGTTCAGATAAGGCGTGCCAAAGGAACCAAGAAGGAAAGGACGACGCAGAACCTGCAAAAAAAAATGAAAAAAAAAAAAAAAAAAAGCCGCCTAAATGGCGCCCTTCCCCTGTATAGCTACTAACACCAGTCCTCCCCTCGGGGGAGGCGCGAAAAAAAACTCCCCTCGGGGGAGGCGCGAAAAAAAGCAGCGAGGGGTTGCCGAACGCGCATACAGGGGGGGGCTGTCTTTTTTTAGAAATACAGTAGTATGTACAGAGGGGTATGCACTAAAACCAGTTGCGGACATTCCATTCAACTAACAGCCCGACCATCGGCGATTCATAGAACACTGCAGGAGCCAAATAATCTACGCATAACAACAAGCAAATTCTGATATCAATTCATTTTTGCGATCAAAGTTGGTATTTTTCGGAATTTTCAGGGGAAAACCCTCCAATTAAGATAAACGACTTACAGAAAGTACTGACGAGGGTCCTGTGGGCAAAGATGGTGCCCCCTGCAGTAAGTACGGACCCTACGGAGCAAGGACTGAGACGTAGATGTAGAGTGGGCTTGTTTAACACCCGAAACGAAGGCAGAAATTTTGACAGTGCATATATATCATTTGTTCTGGAGGAAGTACATATCATTACACAAAAGGACACTCAGCCCAGTCAGACTTGTTATGGAGGTATCATTAATATGCAGTTTTTATTTGCTATTTGTTGATGTTTTCTTGCAATTGGGGAGTGTACTCCGATCTAATTTCGTTCCTTTCCGTGGACCTGGGACGTGACACACGAACGAGCACTCAGAGCACGGCTGTCACAGCGGCGCAAAATGCACTTGAGCCGCATATGTGCGAGCAAAGTTGCCCCAGAAGGCCAATTAAGGCTCGAAGTTGCGTATTTCCTCCGAACATGTCGGCGAGACTGAGTTCTCGTTCGTGTATCACGCCCTAGGTCCACGGGACATTTCACCGAACTCGAACTCGAACTAATACAAACCCAAATGGCACAGAAGCCAATGCTGCGGGCAGAAGTGGGAATGCGCGTGCGTTGCGCAAACAAAGCAAGTGCGGAATGATTCAGGAGGGAGAGGGGCATTGGCCAAATTCCACGAAAATTTTGCAAAAAGCGAGGTATTGGTGGGTGTTGCGATCTCCGCAGAACAATAAAGAGGAAGGCGCGCGAGCAAAGAAGCTCGTGACATGAGGAACACGAGGTCTACTCGGCAGAGGTCAAAGTTTGCCTTTCAGCGCGCAAGGCGCCTATTGTTCTGCCCCTGAGCCATAAGAGGCTTTGACGGGACAAGAACTCCTTCTTCGTCCGCGGAGTGGCAGTGAATAGAAGAGCCCCCCCCCTCAAAGATACAGACTACAACATGCAAGTGGGCCGCTTGTGGCCTAGCGGCCCCTCTCTATCATAGAGCTAAACACATATATCTTCCATCAAACGCCACGGACGCTAGTCGAGGTTGTAATCCAGCGTTTTTCGAAACCCTCCCAAGGCCCTCCACCTTGAGAGCACGCTGTCTGCGTATACCCCGAAGAGTGCAGGTTCCGCGCTAGTGATCGGTAAGATAGTGCTGACAATGCTTGTAGCTGCCGCCAAAATAAATAAATCCTTCATTGTGCCTGCCTTTGATCAAACGAGAGTCCCACGGATAATTCAAGTACCAAGTGGTGCTGTAAATTCATAACGGAAGGGTAGCATCTGTCGGTGGCCCGAAGCTCCTAGGAATCCGTTCCCTACCTTGATGCCCACCGTGCATGGATGTGTCTTACAGACGAACCGTGGGATATTGTCGCCACTTTTAGAGTCCTACAATGCGATTCTGGATTCACAGCCATGAGCTCCAGTGTCAGAATTCCGTCGGAGCTTGCAGTCCATATCCCCCTCGAAATCATCCTGGACAACTACTCACAGACAAAGACTCATGTACGGAGTTAATCTAAGAGCGTTAGCGGAAAGGCATGCCGCGTTACACTTCAAGGCGACGCGACTAGAAGCTCGTGCGGTGGATGCTGCGTCAAGAACTGACGCCTCGAACGCGATGAAGAGGTGAAAATTGAACGACGGGCCGTAAACGACCGGCGATACTCCAAACACCTCACCTCACTAAGTTTGATATCCCGGTTGCACTCGAAGCGTTTATAGCTTCGAAGGCGGTGCTCGTCCGCCGCCCAGCCCCTCCCAGCATTCGCCCATTTTTGGGAAATAAACGGTCAGTACACACCAAGCTACTTTTGCCCCAACAGGGCTTCACCTCAATATCTCATACCTCGGACGCCAGCCGATCTCAGCATCTCAGCATCTCAGCATCGCCCGTCCTCTATCTTACTATCGAAGTGTGGGCCCAGAAGCCACACTTAGAACTCAGTAAAGTCAGACTTGTTTTGTAGTCTGGCGAATTTATCAGTACATTTCTTTGTGAAGCTTTCTTGTGTCCAAAATTTAGCCTGGTAATCGAACTGCTGTGATCTAATCTAACTCCGATTTCGATGCACCTCTACATATTCATGAGAATAGTGTTTCTTTGCAATTGGGGTGTATAATTTAACTTATTTTCGGACGGGAGTTCTACTCCTGAGCAAAAACACTCTGAGAGCGCTGAACATAGAAGACCGAGCCACTTCGAACCGCTACTATCACCTCTATGGCCATTTGCTGATGTATGTGGGGGATTTTGGCATTCTCGAGGCCTGCGTTATGTGATTTCGAACTCGATCTGGTACAAACCCAAATGACGCAGAAGCCATTTCTTCGGGAAGAAGAGGGAATGCGCGCTAGTGATGGTAGGGGTAAATTACCCAAATGAAATTTACGGTATTTTGTGGGGTAATTTACCCGGGTAAATTA
>Ga0307930_1002584_pt1 | contig 13718 bp, 15 predicted proteins | sample OrgLakmetageno46_FD_203161 | JGI IMG/M metagenome (GOLD analysis project Ga0307930, IMG submission 203161) | Saline water microbial communities from Organic Lake, Antarctica - #46 | ecosystem: Environmental > Aquatic > Non-marine Saline and Alkaline > Saline | place: Antarctica: Organic Lake... | reverse complement strand
TGATGTTATTCGCTTGTCAACATCTGCATCAGAGGTAAGCGAGTAGTGGAGCATTGAGCCCAAGTACTTGAACTTCTCACAAAAATCAATGAAACCAGTGCCATCAATGTAGAAGCGGGATGTGTCTGCAGCCTCGTACGCCATTCGAGGCGGTGGGAAGTACATTGCCCACACAAGCACAATGAAAGCAGCGCATGTGTTTGCGTTTGTATTTAATAGTGCACGGTGATACACCCCGCTTGGCCTTTAACCAAGGCTGTCAAGTGAGGTTCCTGTTGAGACATCTGTGGTTTGGAGGAAAGACGCCAAATTTTATGTGGTGCCTCCTGGGGCTTGCGAGTGTGCGAGTGCGCGGGTGTACGAGTGTACACTTCTACACTATACATGCGCGAGCTCATTGCACCTCTCTTTGAGGTGGATAACACGTCCCGGGAGCAAAATTCGATAGTCGAGACACAGATAGGGAGCGCAGCATATTTATGGCTGTAGTTGAATGCAATGTGCTATCTGATTTGACGACCGGTCGCTACGTCTAAGTCTATGTCTATGAATTATACATTAGCGATATTGATATCGGCACCGCCATGCAGTATACTATGTCCGTTTCAGTGGTGCTTCTCTATTGGCCGCCGTGGGGATATATTGCTAAAGACATTGCTTCGAGGTAATATTCGCAATCACTTTCGCTGTACTATTGTGCCGCTGTGGCAGTCACAGAAATTGAAGCACAAGTGCCTCCCGGTGCCCTGGATCAACTTTCCTTGAGTTCTGGTGGATGCTTGATATTTAACCGCAATGGAGCCGACAGAAATACAGTAACTTCAAAAGCCTTCGAATCTAGCGAAAAGAAGCAGCCCTCCACTTATTACTTGATGCTGAGCACTGGTCAGACTTTAAAGCGGTCTTCATCCTTGTTTTCGTAGTACCCGTTGGCCTTAAAGAGCCTTCGTCTTCTTGGTCTGTGATTCAAGCAATGGCATCGCTGACTTGGGGGTGATGCAAGCACCAATGTGAAGGTAGAGATACAGAACCGCGACGCACGCTGCTCCACTCATGTGGTCAAAGATTGTCGCAAACGTGAAATGCCCTGGAGTGTTGAGCGTCAGTTTCAGCACCGAGTTGTGGAGGCGACCAAACACGTGCAACTGCCAGTCAAACATAGGGTCGAGGAAAGGGTCTCCCGAGAAGGATTCTCCAGTATCGTGGTGCACGATCACATGCTTGTAAGCGCGCGATTCAAACGTGTACGGCCAGGCATTCACCATTTCTGGGGTCGCCACTTCGTGGTACAGGGGGTGCTTGTGCTTCACAGTCGACACCGCAAGCCATATGGCGAGATTCAAGAGAGCTACGACTACCCATGGGTTGAAGGCGGCGCGGAGGCGCGGCGAGCCAGTGATCATGAGGTAAAACACCAGGGAATAGAAGAAGCGGTTAGCCATGCCACACAGCAAGTATCCTTGCGAGATGGTGCCCTTTTCGAGGTTGAGGCCAGGCGACTTTGATTCTGCGTGGTGAATGATCGCACCCGTCATGAAGGTCACGTCTTGCTCGAAGTGAGTGTGCATCAGCACCACCTTGCATCGAAGAAATAGGAAAAAGCGCTTGAGCAGTAAAAGGTGATGAGAGAGGAAGGTTAAAAGGTAAGATGGTTTACTCATAGAAGCACTTTTTCATGGATAAATGACGCAATATAAGATCTAGATAGAATAAATTGTTATGGCTTCATAACCTTACGAACTAGCAAAGCGCAAGAACTCCGGAACATCGAGCTTACCGTGGCTCCCATGTAGCCCATGAGCAGGGCTGCTATGCTGTAACGCAGAGCTTTTCCCACGCCAGCCCACTTCATTTGCGCACACTGCACGAGCAAGCACACAACAGCGAGTGCATTCCACATGTTGGTCAAAACTACTTGCAGGGTGCCTTCTAGTACCGAAAACTGGTTTTCGCGGTACGCCGCAAGTTGCTCGCCAGCGCAGCTGTCGTCGTAGGCCATGCCCGACCAGGATGGGTGCACCGAGTACGCGCGCTACAAGATCAAACGCCAGGGCAGGGTGAACCGATACATGAAATACATTAGAAGAATGAAACGGAGATTCTGTTTACAATAGGGGGAGAATACGCAGAGGTTGTGTTGCGCAAGATATAATAAATGATCGGAGATGATCGCCTCTTACCGGATCGGTCTCGTTCACCAAGCGCGCTGCGCATTGTGGGTTGGAGTACAGCGGATCCACAAACGCTCGTAAAGAGATAAAGGTACCCATCACGACCACAGGCTTGATGAGCCATGCAGCCGCCAAAGTGCTTGTCTTGAGCTTGCTAGATTCCATGGTACGGCTTTTTTGCTGAGTGTTCATTTTAGCTGACTGATGACGGGATGACAGGGAACAGGGACCTTTCCGCCATTGGTGCAAAAAATACAGTATCAGTCAATCATCATTTTTTGAACATCATCCATCGAACATCACCACACAGATTTGTAACCACTACTTACATTCTTTGAGCTATTAAGGAACGGGCTCGCGAATCTACGTGATACGGGCAAGACTTTTCCATACCCACTCGGAAACATACATTCAATGTTTTTTTAAAGCTAGCCAAGTTATGTTCCCTTTGATTCTATTCTGCAGGTCGCCGATGAGCATGCGATCGACTGCTGCACTACTGGTGCTAACGTGCTGCGTAGCGGTAAGCCCGAGCGCAGCTTTTGCCTCTTCCCCGCAACTCAAGTCTACCTTGGGTGCAGGCTCCTCGGGTCCATCTATTCATCCGCCGACTTCTCGCCGCGGAGACTCGCACCTCACGGCGCCTCTTCGCGGCCAACATGTAGGTCGTCAAGCGGCTCTGCCAGTCGGTCACTTGGCGGTAACCGCCTCCTCGGCGGCCACTGCTTTGGCGCTGCGTGGCGGTGAAGTGGGTGTGGGCACGGCGGCTTCCCTCTTGCCACCCGTTGTAACCCTGGCCGTAGCGCTCATTTACAAGCAAGTGACGGTGGCCCTCTTTTTGGGCATTTTCTCGGGCGCCCTGCTCTTGAACAACTTCAACCCGGCGCTAGCCTTTTTGCGGTGCTTCGACACGCACATCGTGGACGCTGTCTGCGACCGGGAGCACACCATTGTCATATTGTTCAACCTCATCTTGGGCGGCACCATTGGCTTAGTGCAGAAAGGCGGCGGTGCCCTCGGCCTCGCGCAGGTAGATTCAAAGGAGAGTTTCCACAACGCATCACAAACTTCAACTTATTTGAGCACATCCTTTCGTAAACAATGTCACGCATGGACGCGAGAAACTGCGCGGCTGTCAAAATAATGTGAAGCGAAATGGCGCAGAGCCTACAGATTTCATAAGTTTATGTCATTGTAACCATCGTTGACAGTTAACTTCTTCTCCCATCATTTTACACCTCGGTCAATACTGCTCGAGGTGATTGTAGCCTCATGGTTCTCTTCCTTCTATTTTACAGGCCATCAAGAAGTTTGCCAAGGACGCCAAGTCCCTGTTGAGCTGTTCCGCGGGGCTAGGCGCGCTCATTTTCTTCGACGATTACGCGAGCATTCTCATTGTGGGCAATTCCTTTCAACCGCTGCTGGGAGCCCTCAAGGTGCGTGGGACCTAACACTCAATGAGACACTTTATTTTTACCAAATGAAGAGAACCGTTTCCTTCGTTCCAAATGAAATGAATGTCCTCATTATATCTCGTAGTGAGAAATGCGGCTTCTTTCCGTCAAATGCAGCACACATTTCCTTTGTGCACTCATGACATTTCTTGCATCCGTGTGGAACATCAACCCCCACACATTCACCACCTTCACCCCCAAACTCGCAGGTTTGTCAGCTCAAGTTTGCTGCCATCACGCATTTCGTGGCAGTGGCCGTGTCTGCGTGCATGCCCGTGAGCAGCTGGATTGGCCTTCAGGTTTGAGCACGTGCCTCTTCGGGGCTTTCGAAGATTTCAAGAGTCATTTTAGAAAGGACGAAAAGGGCTCGAAAGGTTGCTGAAGACCTCTTTACGAAATAGTGCTGAAGTTTTCCCAATAAGTGGCGACATCTCAAAGATTAAAATATACTTATGTCTATTATGCCTCTCTTCTGATCATGTCTCAAGCCTTTCTGAACTGTTGAGACATATGTTATCTTCTTCTTCCCCCCTCTTTTTCTTCTCATCTTTCATCCTCACCACCACCATCTACCATTCGCCACCATCAACCACATAGGTTGGGTCAGCCTCCACTGCTACCTCGGCGATTCGCGCATCCGGCGCGGTCCTGCCTGACCCGTTTGTCCTCACTATGGCCACGCTTCCGTACCGCTTGTTCCCGCTGGCCATGCTGGCGTTCGTGGTGGCCCTCTTGGCCACGAATAAGGTGAGGAGCGTTTTTTTGACATTTAAAAATCTCATTGCTAGTTGCATGCGTTTGTGTCTTCTGCACCCATTCTTTCTTTCTTCTATCACTCCGTCTGCCTTCACTCGTCGCCTCTTCATCTCTTCACTCCTCTCCTATGTTTCGTGCTCGTTCTTTTCCTCTCTTTCGACAGGACTTCGGCCCCATGCAAAAGGCGGTGGAAGACTCTTCCTCATCCTCCAACAACAAAGCCAAAGACAGCAGCGACTCGAGCAATGGCGGCGGCGCCGTCGACATGGGCGAGCTAGCGCCCGATCCGGGGACTCCTCTGCGCGCGGTGAACGCCTTGCTACCGTTTGCGAGCATTGTCGCTGCCACACTGACTGGCATGACTCTGGATGGGCGGGCTGCGCTGCTTGAGAAGGTAATGTAGTGTAGGACACTGGTGTTTTGAAGAAAAGCCATTTGTACGATGTCAGGCCTTGTGTATGAAGTCTCGATTGTCAATTGAAGGAATTCACGAGGGCGTGCCTAAGTTTTTCCTGAATTTGTTTTACATTCTACGACTGTGAAAGTACACGAGTATATTCGTTTTCGTGTTGCCAATTTCAGCGATCTCATTGCGAGTGCTGATGATCATATCTTTGGTTGGTGGTGATACACACCATCTCATTTTTTTTTTCTCCTATCTCTTCCTCCTAATTGTGCGTGACTTCTACAATTCCTAGGGCGTGTCGGCACCAGGCCTGGTAGCCTCCCTGTCGGCCGGAAACTCGGTGCTCGGTCTCCTGTGGGGGAGCACCAGTGGCATGCTGACCGCCATGACCATGCTGCTCGGGCAAAAGATTCTGAGCTTGTCGACCGTGATGGAAACGTTCGTGGCGGGCATGAAGGTATTTGGTTTTATGAAAAGATGTAGTAAAAAGCACGAGGTGAAACGCAAGCGCACTCTTTACACGGGAAGCAGGCAGAGAGAGGAAAGGAAGAAGACGAGTAGAGGCATGCAGATTCAAAGAAAATGAATCTCTTCTGTTATTCCTCATTCAAATCGATTAGTTCCTCGTGTTGGCGTGCACAGCAGAAAATCATAACTCTTTTATGACTCATCTCTCTCTGACTCTTTCTTGCCTTCGATGCTTCTTCCTTCATGAATATTAACGATGATACTTCATTAGGACGTGCTCGAGCCGGTAATCGTCCTGGCGCTGGCCTGGAGCTTGGGCGGCATCATTGGCCTCTCGGGCACTGCGGACTTCATTGCGAAAGGGCTCCTCGCTGGGGGCCTGCCTCTCTGGGCTCTGCCCTCCATCACCTCGGTGAGTGATTGCCACCAATATACTACAGATGTTTTGGTAGGTACAATTGTTTCTCGCTTGCTACCTTTTTTTTTTTCATACTACCTGCTGAGGTGTCTTATCTTTGCCTCTATGCACCTACTACAGATGGGTAGGGTACACTCTTCATCGTTACCATTTCCTCGCCAATTTCTTTGCGTGCCTTCTTCTATTGCACTTGTTGTTGTTGTTGTTGTTGTTGTTTTCTCTTCACCAGTTGCTGGCGTACGCTATTTCCTTCGCCACTGGCTCTTCGTTCGGCACCATGGGCATTTTGTTCCCTCTGATTGGGCCGCTGGCGTGGACGCTGGGCGGTGGCTCCCTCCCTGTACTCCTGCACTGCTTCGGCGCGGTGTACGGAGGCTCCCTGTTCGGAAACATGTTTTCGCCCATTGCTGACACCTCGATCCTCACGGTAATGTTTTCAAGAAATAAATTAGAGGAATCTCCTTTGACCTTTTATGCTCTTCCTTCCTCTCGTGCTTCATCTTCCAAGCATCTAGCTCCTGCTGTCTAAACTGTTTTTGAATTCCTTTTCATTGCTGTTGTGCGGGTGTGTTCCATGCTCCTCCTTCCACTTACACTCAGTGCCTCGCCACCAAGACCAAGCTCCAAGACCACGTAGCCACCTCCGCGCCGTACTGTGCTCTGGTGGCCCTCCTCTGCCTGGTGCTCGGCCACTTGCCCATCGGCCTCGGCCTTTACGGCCCCTTCGTGGCCCTGGCGGCGGTAGTGGCGGCTCAAACTGCAGTCCTGTCCGTCTTTGGCAAAACGCCCTCGTCGTCGTCGTCGTCGTCGTCGTCATCGTCGTCGGCGCCAGCGGCGAAGTTCTAAGCAACAGAGAAATGATAGGCGAAGTAGAGTCACCGTTCATGTGATGTCACTTGCAGTTCGACAACAATTCAAAATGGATGATTCGTTCGTGTGTTGAAATTCGATGGCATGCCTAAGCATTGGGACATGCTGCGAAATGACACATTCCATCGAAAACTTTTTCTTTTTCCTGTGCCTGGGAATTCAAAGTATTAACTACTTTATAGCTAATCCAAACCAATCCTGCATTGAATTCTGAATTGTTGAAGACAGTTGAGGGCAGAATTCGGTATTTGTAAAATGCCATTTGCTTAAATCCGCTAATCGCGAATTCTCATTCAGATCGAGTCGAAGTGAAGCCGTAGTTCTTCTTGTCTTCTTAGAACTTCTTGTATCTCGCATGCTGGTTTATAGAAATGGCTTGTGACTTCTCAGTTCATTGGCATAATCCACAAAGGAAAGGAGCACAGTGAACAACAACAGCCGTTCCTTCAGCTCTCCTGGCTTTCTTCGGCGCACCTCTCCCAATGCCTTCCAACTATTACTTCGCTATTCGCGTCACCTACTGCGCCTTGAACTCGAACTCGAACTCGGACTAATACAAACCCAAATGACACAGAAGCCAATGCTGCGGGTGGAAGTGTACGCGCGTGCGTTGCGCGCAAGTCAAAATCGTAAGTAGGAAGTGTGTAGAGGGTAGAAAGCATAATACATCCACCCCACTCTAAAGTGGAAACTGTTCATGAAACCATTTTGAAACCAGACGTAAGTCATTTCTGCGTCTGTTTCTGCATTGAAGAGAGCACGCCGTTGTTCAGTCTCCTGGGCACGCCACGCCAGGAACCTCCTCTTCTCCTCTGGTGTAAATTTGGTGTCGCACCGAGGTGACCGCAGCTGCGGTTTCCCGATGTTGAAAGGCGCTTGTCGTCTTCTCGGCGCCATAAAGGGGCAATCAGCCACTTGAATCTTTTCCCTACTTCAAGGATTCTCCCAAGTTCTTCCGAGTCCTTTTACTACCCTATATGAAGACTAACGACTTGATCAATTTCCTCCTGCGTTGATTCCCCAATCAGCGATCCACCGAACACCGCATTCTTCCCGGCAGTTCCAGATTCCACCCACATAACATCCCGATTCCAGTCCTTATACTCCCGAAGCTTTCCTCGCTTTGCTGCTTCACCCAAGCATTTCTTATCATAGCACTATTCATTATTTCTGCGCTGAATATACTCCACTAATTCCCAATTCGCCGTGCTCCAACCAGCACGGCTCTTAAAGAAGGTGCGACGGCGCTGCGGCCTTAATTAGTTCTTTTGGCAATAGAAGTCATATTTTTGGCAGCTCCTTTATGCAATTGCTATACTATCGGGTTATTAGCACGTGCTCTCAGGCACGCCCATGAACTATCTAGCCTTTTTGCCTCCTTTCTTTCCTGCTGTCTTCTTCATTAGAGCTGGGCCGTTCTTGTTGCTAGCACCACCTGAACTCCGAAGTTCTCCAGTTTTCAAGTCCTTTACTGACACCGGCTTTCCACTCTTTGGTTTCAGGGGCGCGTTTCCTTCATCTCCACTTTCCTTCTGACAGACCATTTCTTTCTTCCAATTGTTCCAGACTTTGGTACAAGCAAGCCTCCTCTGAACCTACAATTTCGTGACGCCACTCGGATAGTCAATGTATACTCTCTAGAACAAATCTCGCGAAATACCAGCAACAATAGCATTTAAAGATTTAGCCGCTGCCGATCATTGAAGTGCACACGCGAAGATAATCTTACAGCATAAGCCAAACTCTTTCAGGCGCAGGCGAAGTGCTGGGTCTAAAACTTACATGGTTGGTGTAACGATGGCTGCCGAGGGAGATGAAGGTGAACAAGGAGGCTGCTGCAGCTAAAGCGATGGTTATCACTATGATACGGCGCCACCACGCCATGCAGTCTCCACCAAATGCACCCAGAATCGGACAATGCCGCGATAAGGACACACACTTGTCTACTAGCTAATAGCTACAGAAGCTAGGCTACAGGAAACTTTACTTATTGTAGACGACTTCACTTCAGTGTGCAGTGTGGGCGTTGCTGAGATATTTGATATTATCTTTCGCGAAGTCGCGCGCGAACCGTGCGATCTTTCGTGTCATACTAGCTAGTCTGCTGTACAGATACAGAGTACTGGCAAGTTTGGCAAGACTACAGGTAGTTCCGGGTGTTACAGTAAGAGGTTGTCACGTTAAGGGAATAAGGGTTAAAATTCGGTACTTCCACCTGTTAGAAATCGATTTCCTTCTTATACTGCAGTACTAAAAAACGCTAAGAGAGCGAGGGCTGAGGCCAAATTCCCCCGCCCTTATTACCCGGAACTACCTGTACTGGCAAGGTACAAAAAAAAATTGCACTAGTATGGTACAAAAAGGAAAAAGAGGGAAAAAACACACTCAGTAAATCCGAGAACTGTAGTACTTACTTACAGAGAGTGTAGATTTTAGAGTGTTTTGAGTGTTTCGAGTTTCGAGTCTTGAGATTTTGGCGAAGACAGACGAGTATCACAAGACCAAAGTAGAAACGCGATCCAAACCAAGCCGTCGACCTAACTCTGAGATGGCGGCTGAAGAGAAAGCCGTGAAATCGCATTTGTCAAAAGGGGATGGAGCAAAAGCTGCGCATGGTGCAGAGCGCCGCCGTTCGAGCAACGTGGATGCAAGACAATATGGTAAAGGCAACGGGAGCGCGAACTCTTTGCGCGAATCAGTTTTTGAAGCTGTGCTAGATGTCCATCAGCTTATCAATGAGGCTGAAGGTTACTTGGGAAAGAAGTCCCCAAATGGCTTTTTCCAGCGCCGTTACTTTGTTGCCAAGGGGCATTACTTGAAATATTTCAAGTACGAGAATGAAGCGAGCAACATTGACTACTGCCTGGCCGCAATCGATGTTAAACTTGTCACGATTACGGACCCGTATGCAGAAAAGACTGCCTTCGGCACTGCTAAAGAGAAATGCATGTTTGACATCGTATTTCCTGATGGTGAGAAAAAAGTTTTGAAGGCTGAACGCGGGGAAGGTGCTAAACAATGGGTGGAAGCATTGACAAAAATGAAGGAGGCACCCTTGCCGCTACAGGAGGCTGGGCTCAGCGACTCTGATGAGTTGGCGAAAGCAGAAAGTGATGACGATGTTGACGGCGATGCTGAAGTATCTTACGCTGAAATTCAAGAACAAACGAAGGCCACATTGGAGGCTGCTTCACTTGTCACAACGCGAGCGCTAAGGAGTAATACTCTCAGAAAGAAGTCGTCACTTGAGTCGAAGTATGATACCAAGGCGCTCAAACCTAAGAGTGGCGAGGTATTTTGTCTGCTTTCGGGCGTGTTTCTTCATTATTCGCTTTTTCATTCTTTAAAACTTTTGTTGAAGTTCCTTATGCTAATCTGCTCCCTCATCACCATATCTTCTGTAAATCCCGTCTACATATGCTTTTTTTAAATGCGCATTTTCTCCTAGGTGAAAGAAGTTGACAGGACCGCACTTTCAACCACAACGGCAGGCCTCGAACGCGAGGTTCGAAAGCGGCACAGTCTTACAGCGCGAGCGTGTTGGGCTGAGGGTTGCGAAATGTTTCACATGCGTGATTCACCTTTCTGCCACGACCACGCTCACAACGACGCGAAAACAAATTTCAAAACCTTGGATGGTTCGTCTATTGTTGAAGAGCAAATTAACAAGGCTGTACAGCGTGCTCTTGACCACAAGCCTTTAGTAGATCCAGATGCCATTGCAATTGGCCAGAAACTCCATGCGTCACTGCCGGCCGATCTGCAAAACGAATTTCAACTCGAGAATGGCGGCGCCTTAGAACTTTATCAGCTCCGTCGCCAATTCCAAGCGCTGTTTGACGATGACAATGACGGGACCATCTCAGCAACCGAGATTCTCAACAGCGCCCGCAAAGCTGGTGACCTCATGGACGAGTCCAAGGTGAATGTGAGGTGGGCGCAGGTCATGATTTCGGGTATCCTGGGAACGAAGGATGCTAACGGCGACATGCTTCTCGACCCCAATGCTTCGCTTGACTTTTCACACTTTGTTCAGTGCGTCGCGACGCAGCGCTCTAGTCGTGGCACGGATCTCGCGTCCGTTGCAGCACGTGCTCGCATGGCTGATCCTGATTCGGACGAAGATGATGAAGGAGGCGAAGAAGACAGCCAATCAAGCCAATCAAGCAAATCAAGCAAAACTGGTGCTGATCTTATTACCGAAGTGGCGAAAGATAATGACGCGTCGAAGTGGAAGTACCCCGTCATTGTACCAGAGGAAGCAGTACCAGGAACAGTGCTCACTGTGCCCCTGCCAGGAAATGAGATTGTGTATTATCCTTGTGAGGAAGATGATAAGCCGGGTGCCACTGTTTTCGTACCAATGTCCGAGGTCTCTGTGGGTGCTTGCCTCAAAGCGGCTTCTGTAGCAGCTGCTAACGCAAGCAGCACTGCAAGCGAAGAGGTTCCCAAAAACTCGGGTGCCAGTGGAAGCATTTTCGAAAGTATGTTGGGAATGTTCTCAAAGGCAAATGTTGAAGACGTTTATGAACCTAAAAAGCCGCCAGTGAAGCCCGGGCCTGGTGCTGATTACTGCACAACGCGAGGGCGAAAGTTCTTTTGCACAGACGTATTCTCCTGCCTCCGCGAGGCCGCCTTTAGGGCTTCTGACTTGCCTCCACTCGAAGGGTGGATGCTGAAGCGTGGGAATAAAATGGCGTCTGGAAATCTCAATTCGTGGCGCCTTCGTTACTTCCGCCAGGAGGGACCTGAGCTCGTGTACTACAAGAAAAAGCCTAGTAGCGCGCTTGCCGAATCCAATATCTCTCGCGTCAACGACATCTCAGGCGAGAATACAGAAGTAGCACAAGCAAATGCCGCTGAGGCGATGGATGAGAACTCGAGTGAGCTAACTGATGAAGACAAAATTGCTACTCTTGCCAAGGCAATTCCAAACGAAGAATTCCGAGACAAAAATTTGAAAGGTGCAATTAACCTCAGGGAAATTGTTGGTGTTCTGTTGTCCATGAAAACTTCTATGCCGGTTTCTGCTGCCAAAATGTATTTCGCTGCCAGTGGTGAATCTCCCGAAACCCAACTTGTCGAAGCAATTGGCGGCGCAGCATCTCCGCGAATTGGCAAAGTCCGGGACGAGGAATACGCTGAAGGTATGGTTGTCTTCAAGGTGTACACCGCAAAAATGCGCCGTTACACGCTTGCTGTGTCAATGAATCGAATTGTGCCGCTCTTCACCGCATTTGCGAAGCATCAAGCTTTCGCAAAAAGTTCTCTTCATTTTCGGCGACTGTATGGCTCGGGAGTCCCCCAGGGTCTAACCCTTGGTGAGCGCCTTGAGTATGCAGCAGCTTCGCCAGCGGGAAAAATTGCAATAGCATCAATTGGATTTCTTTATGCAAATAAGTTTTGCCGCGAAAATATCATGGTAAGAAATTTTGTGAAAGATATGCGAGATGTTTGCTCGTTTTGTGCTTTTTACTCGCCTATATGTTGTTTCATGTACATTTACAGGGTTTTGACTTGTCATTCAAGACGAGTCCGATAGCGATCACGCCCACGCGAATTGTGGCCGCCTGTATGGTAACGAGTGCTGCCGTACACACCTATTACAGCAGCAAATATGCAACGCGTGAAGCAAAGCTTGGTATCAAGTGGCAATGGAAGAAAGATGCAAAACAGTGTGCACTCTGCGAAGCCAAGTTTCCGACGACTGCCGTGCGCAAAGAGCGAACCAAGCACCACTGCCGGATGTGTGGACGGGTAATGTGCCACGCATGTTCCAAGAATTACCTTTTTTACCCGGTCGAAGGCAAGGAAATGCGCACGTGCGACGATTGTGTCAAGAATGGTGGACCTCCTGATGAATGTATTCTCAAGGATAACTCGGGCCAGAAGTCTGTCTTGAAGCTTCTTTATGAGCAACAGAAAGAAATGGCTGCGAAATCGAAAGCAGCCAAAGCACATTACAAAGCGATTGAAAACAAAGTCAAGCTTAAGAAAATGAAAGATGGAGAGAAAAAAAGGGTACGGTAATGGAGCTTGAAAATGAAGACGCCATTATTCTAGCGGCACAGACGAGGGCCCCTATGGAAGATGGAAATATTGTCGACGGTGGAATCAAGGAAGGATCCACTGAAGAACATCCCGACTCTTTCGTTATATTCTTGCCTCCTGAAAGCAAACCAGGCCAACAGCTTGAGGTAAGAAGAACACATTCCTTGCTCTGTATCCTTATATCAAATATGTTGATTGATCTTCTTTGCATCTTTTACCCCTTCAATTTTGCAGGTTGTCACGGAGCTTGGTGACAAGCTTGTGACACGTGTTCCTCGGGAAGCAGACCTTGAGGTCCAAGAATCCGAAAAGCCGAGGATGATTCCTATCCCAGTGCTTGGAATCTCGAAGCAGTGGGGGAAAATGACTGTAAAGCGTGTATGGACTCAAGTCACCGTCGGGTATGGCCTCGACGGTGTCATGTTCGCCGTCAACAAAGATTTGCCGGAGCTTGTCGAAGTTGTTGAAGAAGAAGGCGAAGGAAAGAAGAAGAAAAAAGAAGGGCCAGAAGAGGAAGGTGAAAAAGAAGGACGCCTAGCTGGGGCTATGGACAAGCTTTTGTCTATGGGTCAAAAAGCAAGGGAGGTGGCGGGAGACTACTAAAAAAAAAGGCCAAGGACAAACTTGTTTTGCCCTCAAGTTGAAAAGAAAGCACTCACCAATGGCCACCCGCAAGTCAACGCACTGAAAGCACTTCACGAAGACCCCGAAGCGACAATTGAGATCCGAAGAGCCCGTCAAATCGCTTCTTTGCTTTCCACCAATAACAGCCATCAACGACAGAACACACCACAACAAGCACTTCACGAACCAGAAGCCTGTTGCACTCTTCTTCTTTATTGCTCTCTATGATGTTCATGGTAAACACCACATTTATATCCTCTAGGAGCTTCAGCTCCGTAGGAGGAGAATACAAGATTTAATTGTCCGTCCTCCGTCAACAATTCTGATCTTCAGAATTTGGATTCGTTGGAATTTTTTTTTCATAGAGAGTTCGTCCGATCGTCCGAAGGTTACGAAGCTTTCGCCTCAAACGCTTCGAGTTCTACGCTAACTTTGCGAAGCTAAAGAGAAGGTTGCGAAGCTTTCGACTCAAACGCTTCGAGGTCTACGCGAACGTTGCG
>Ga0307930_1002582_pt1 | contig 13727 bp, 21 predicted proteins | sample OrgLakmetageno46_FD_203161 | JGI IMG/M metagenome (GOLD analysis project Ga0307930, IMG submission 203161) | Saline water microbial communities from Organic Lake, Antarctica - #46 | ecosystem: Environmental > Aquatic > Non-marine Saline and Alkaline > Saline | place: Antarctica: Organic Lake... | reverse complement strand
AAACTCCACCAGAACCTGTTCAAGAGGGACGGATGGGATGAGAGGATGAAAAGCATGTAGGCAGCACGTATTCGCAGGAGATATTCTAACAGAGAAGCAATAAAGATGCACCTCCTCCCCCCCCCCCTCACGTACACCCAGATGTATAACCAATCAATTCTTTGACAACCTGGCTTCTACAGTCTGTTTAACTCCTGAAATCAGCCTTTAACAAAACAAGCTACTGCTCCTCGTCGCGCGCATACCGAAGTGAGTTCCGACGCCGCAGCGCCGTTGCGCGAATTGGGGTCCGCGCGCGCTGCTTCCAAGAGAGACCTCGCCAGAGAAGGCGGCCCGCCGCCACTGTAATGTTTACACACATTTGGATGGTCAAGTGTAGTAAAAGAGTGGATTTAGAGAAATTTAGACAAGAATTTATGCCCATATCTGTGTTGAGGACATCAACTATACGCATGAAAGCGGTGACCAACAATATTAAGATGACGCAGAGACTAGATTGACTACAATAAAAGAAGTCCTTCATTACCTGCCAAAAAGGCTCGACGCAAATCCCCCGCTGCCCGCTTGCCCCGACAAACTCCCCGGCAGCGGCCTGGCGTTGCCGTTGCGGTCACCGAGGAAGAAACTGAGCAGGCGTTGAATGTTTTCCACCACTTTTTGGTCTTTGGCCGACAATTTGGGCGCTAACGCTTTGAGAGGGCCCGGCACGCTGTTGCCTCGGAGGCCAATAGACACCGCCAAAGTGCGAAGCGCGTCTCGGCTCAGAGCATCGACGCCGGTGACCACCTGTGAGAGGAGGAGGGGGGTGTTGGTGTACGTGTATGATAGCGTGCATGCATTCGCATAGAGAAAATTAAAAGCAGGAAGGGAAGGTACTAGTAAAGAGAACAGAGCACCAGTAAAATCCAACATGGCCTCGAAAAATAAATGATAATAGGATGAGGTAAGCAAGGAGCATCAGCGAGAGCAAAGATGTTCATTGCCCTCCCTCCAACATCCTTCCTTCTGAAAAAGCAATCTTCTCACCTCATCAAGAATGAATTCCCGGAAGAAGTCGCCCTCGTCCGAGAACAAAAACCGCAAAGCATCTCGAGCAGCTGCACTGGACGATGGCCCCTTCTGCTGTGGCGACGATGGCGCTGGGACCCCTCCATTTGTGCTCGCAGCAGTCGCAACGCTCGCAGGAGTCACACCAGCACCGCTGACAGCTTTGGTGCCCACGAAGTCACCACCGGTGCCCAAATCCATGCCTCCTCTGAGGCCGTCCACTTTAAACGCGGCGCCATCGCCCTTGTCTTTGACTGCTACAAACTTCTCCAGCGCTTGCAGCAAATCAATGAGCCGTTCGGCGTCAAACACGCCCGACTTACCGTACACCTAGGACAGACACAGATCATGCGAAAGTGAAATCAGAAGAAAAAGGGTCAGAAAAAGAAATTCATATTTCCTACTAATAATACATGGATCTGTGGAACATATTCATGTTTTTCGCATAAATCCGCCAAGGATTACGTTCTTGGTCTATTATTGCATGCAGTTACGCGTACAAGAGCAAACAGTCGACGCAGCACACTGCATGTAATTAATGCTGCACTGTTATACCATGTAGCGCAAGGCCGCGCGCATGCGGGGCGACTTGTCGGTCAACAACCGCCTGGCAATGTACGGGTAAGCTTCGTCGACAATCGCAAACTCGGGGTTGCCCACTAATGCAATGCCTGTGTGGGTGTGTGATACACAAAATAGGACGATGAATTGAATGCGCGAGAGAAAACGATCATTGAATGTGGCAATGAAGAAGCAACAAGAGTGAGATAGCTGACAGATAATCGAGTAAAGCTTAGTAGGAGAAGCGAACAGGAAAGAACAAGAGAAGGAATCGTGCTGCTATTGATAGCACATCTGCCTGCAATAAGCTAAGTGCGCTTGACTCACTGACCTTCCAGCACCCCAATCGCACGAATCACCAGAGCAAAGTACGGCGGAATTTGGAACGGGTACTCGAAAGTAATTTCCGCTAAATCCGCAGCCAGCTCCTGTGGTGGGCACATGTCCAAGCACCAAATGTCAATTCAGGCGCGCGAGAGTATGAAATAAATGAAATCAAACCTTCGAAAAAGTATCTTCGAACAAACGCATTAAAAATGCAAGTATTAAGCCCACCTGAAAGTTGATGGATTTGGCGCCGCCACCAGCTAGAGCCGCGTCAAACACTCGCTTGAGAGCGGGCACAATGGGGGTCGTGTCGGTGCCCTCGGGAATGAAGTCCAAGTTGACAAAGTCGTCGCCAATCAGCTCGTAGTCCCGGTTGATCAGGTGGGCAATCGCTTCCACCATACCGTACTTCTGGTTGTCGGTCACCTGTGCAAGCGAGAGAGAGATATTTTGATGCAAAGGTAAGATTTCAAACCAAAAAACAAGAACGAGCTGAGGTGAGACGTGCTCGAAAATAGGCCTCGCAATTCCTAGCTTCGTCTGTTTTTTTTGTATGCAATCATGGGGTGGGTGGGCGTGTAAAAACATAGACACGCGAATTTCTCTCAAGCTGGACCCGTGCCCACCTGGGTCATCAGGCCGAAGTCCAAAATGACCAACTTCCCGTCGGGGGTCCGCAGCATGTTGCCCGGATGCGGATCGGCTGCGAGGAGTGGGAAAGAGCAAAAATAAAAGAAGAGAGACATGAAGGGGCGCGTAACGCAAACACAGAATAGTTGACTAACTAGTACACCTTCTTCGATCAATCTCCTTACTCGGTTCTGCCTCTTATCCATACAGCGCAACACGTTCTCATTCAATCATTCGCTTTTCTCTTCTTCTTCATATTCCTGCACCATGATGCACGCACCGTGAAAGAACCCCGTGTCGAGCAGTTGCGTCAAGTACACCAGCACCCCCAAATTCACGAGGCTCCCCACGTCGCCCGAGATGGATTGCGACAATTTCTCCCCGTCGATCCACTGCGCGACGTGCACGCGGCGGGTAGTGTATTCGGGGTAGTTGTGCGGGATCACCACCTGAGGCATGATGATATTCGATGCACCGTGCGTCATGCAAAGAAAACATAAAAAAAAAGAGCAGCTCATTGCATCACTGATTTTTTTTATTTTCTTTCTTTTCTCGAGCCTTTGAAGCTCAGAAAGAAGATTATTAAACGTGGGCAAAGCGAGGATAGGAACAACAAGAAGAAGAAGAACAACACTGGAAGAACCTTCCATCACTTACCGAGGGAAATACTTTCATTTCTTCCGCAATCCGCATCCCGTTCTTGCACTCTTCCACGTAATCCAGCTCGGAATAGAACCGCCCCGCAAATTCGTCCAACAGTCCTACCAAGTCCAGGCGGTCCGCTATGAACGGCAAATACCGTATTTTCAGCCCTAGCTCCCGGACCAAGTACAGATCCAAACTGACAGTTTCCAGCACGAAAGGTCTCTGCACTTTCACGGCGACGTCGTCGCCATTGCTCTTCAAAGTGGCTTTATAAACCTGCCCGAGGGACGCTGCAGCTACGGGCTCCGGTGTAATGGTGGCAAAGACGTCATCCACGCTGCTGATCCCCAACTCTCCACACAAAATGCCGAAGGCCTCGGTGGAGGAATACGATGGGACCTTGTCGCACAGTTGCTGCAGCTCGACCATGGCTTTCGGGGACAAAATGTCGGGGCGAATGCTCAGGGCTTGGCCCAGTTTGATGAAGAAAGGGCCCAGAGAAGTGATGGTGTCGCGGAGTTGCGCTGCGCGCTGTTGTTTTGATGATATCATATTCGAGCAATGAATTAAGAATAAATTATAGACTTTAAAAGTTGAGATTGTAGGCAAGAATAGAAAAGGGGCCCAGACTCAGAAGAAGAGCAAGCAGCACATGAAAGGACAGGAATCTCGTCAACACGTTTGCTTGTGGTGGTTTGAACAAGCACCTTCGAATCCTTGAAGTGAACATGATCAAGCGCATTATGCCATCATACCTTGATTTCCACGTCTTGCGCGTTGGTGATTTTGTCCCACGCCAAGCCCGACAGCAGGCCAAATGAGGCGCCCAGGACTTGGGATACCCGCTGAAACACCGCGCCTGTGTTGCGCGAAATTTGGAAATACATGTTTGGAAAGAGAGGGCGGAGAAGTGAGCTTACGATGATAATTACTTCAAACAAAAGCAGCATAGAATCTTTTATTCGAGACCTAGCTAGACTGTGTTTGCGTGCTTCTAGAAAGAGGATGAGGTCTACTATTCCTAGTAAGGCTATTTCAAAGTCGAGCATTACCTGGCCGCCTAGCAAAGTATTGCTGCAGCGCCGCCGGCTGGTAGGTTAGTGGGAGAGCGTCGTCAGCACCGCTTGAGGCGCGCATGTTCACTAAGCGCATGTCCATGGTAGACGTCGAGAACGCGTCGTCGTTGATGTTGGAGCCGCTGTGTGTACACGAAGATTGGATCAAAACAAGGATATTGTGAGAGCGCAAGGTAATTCATCCGTGAGGTCAACTCGCAGTGATGTTCTAATCTAGCTAAATTAGGAACAAGACATGTAAATCTCTAGTTATAAAATCTCAATACGGATGCTCTGGACTAGGAGGTGCGTTCTCTCCTCTTATTTTATGAGCTATTAAACCGCACCGAAGAGCTTGCATCATGATCTTCGTCTTCTCGTCTTCTTCCATCTGAGCCCGCACGTCGTTCATTTGTTGCGATATTTCGGACACTGCAGAGGGTCGCAGCCGATCGCTGCTCCGAGGCGCGCGAATGAGGATCCGCTGTCCGGTGCCCGTTCGGGTCGAAGGAGCAGTAAGCAACCCATTCACGACACCAGCAAAGAACAAAGCTACTACGGCACGCCGCAGGTTGCTCCTTCTTGAAGCAAGCATCTTCTCGGAAGTCCTCGCAGGACACAGAAGGAAAGTATACGAAGTCGAGTGTTTTGAATCGACAAGTAGTGAGCAGTCGTACGAACGCTAGTGTCGTTCAGCACGCCAGTTCACGAACGTAGCTTCCAAGACGAGTTAGTCAACCACGTCATTAAAGGCAACAAAAAGCGCACCACGTTCGTTCTTGGACGAAAACACGTAACTGCAGCGGCGCGCGCGCCGCTGCGCCACGATCAACGTAGTTGATTTCAGTGACGTGACAACGTGTCAGAACATGGTTGATGTCAGTGACGTGACAACGTGTCAGAACATACGTAAGGTGTCAGAACATATGTACCCAGATAAGAATGTGATGTGACAGACAGACAGACAGACAGACATTTTCCTTTGGTAGGCACTTTCTGGTCGTGGTCGCATAAAACATCAAACTACGTTGATCTATTAATGGGAGCACTGTTCGTTCTTGGACGAAAACACGTAATTAATGGGAGCACTGCAAGAAATGACGTATATTTCTGATGTTCTGCGAACCAATCAGGTCTTCTTTGGAAGGATTGGGTGTATTTGGCTAGTTTTTAGGTTTCTTGCACGGTGTCCCGCTCGTCGGTTGTTTGTTTTGCAAGCCAGCAGGTGCCCAGGGGCGCTCACACTGGCTGCCAAGGGAGTCTAGCAAAGTTTGCTCGAGGTGCGGGCACACGTAGACAAAGTGCTTAGCTGTGCTGACCCTTCGCTATTCACTCTTTATTTTCAAATTCCTTGATTTTAGAGTCCAGAGAAGTCAGGTCAAGCAATGGCTTCGCTTCGACGCGCGCTGCAGCTGTCTCTCCTGGCATCACAGGTAAGCACTCGCCCAGAACTGCAATAATGTTGCTGCTGCACAAACCACTTTGTGAAATTTGAGAGCTAAAAAAGCTTGTCTACACTGCTCACTATTGTAGCGTTTAGTAAATTGCGCTGTCTAACTAATTGGACAACACACTTGCATTGTCTGTTTGCAATATCCGAACGAATCCTCACAGGAGCCGCCAGCTGCGGGCTCAGGAGGAGGAGGAGCCGAGGGCAGTGGCAGCAGCAGTAGCGCAGATGCTAATCCAGGAAGCACCCTAGCGGGGCCTCTGACGCCTCCGCCACAGCAGGCGAAGACCGAGGGCAAGGACAAGGACACCAAGCTTCCTGGTGCTTCTCCGTCGCCTGTGCCTCACGCAGGGCGCCGCGAAGGCAAGCCTCGGACTACTCCTTCGGCAGGTTCCGGTGCAAGCCCTAGGAGCGCCGGTCAGTCACACGAGAAAAAGAAGCCCGCCACGGGGAAGAAAGCCGGGCAGAAGAGCAGCAGCAAAGGAAGTGGCGGCAGCGGGAGGTCCTCTGCCGAAAGCCTCAATGAAAACGACGACAACGACGACGAAGATGAAGACGACGAAGATGAAGACGAGTCGTCTTCGTCCACATCCTCCTCTGACGACGAACATGCAGAGCTGCCGCCTTCGGCTGCAGTCCGAAGTGCCAAGCATCCACCTCGAGTGGGGGCCCGCGTGAAAGTGTGTTTCGACTCGCACAAGTGGTACGGCGGGGTGTGCTTGACCACGGTGCAGGACGGGAAAGTGCGCATCAAGTACGACGACGGGAACACGGAAGAAGCTCGGTACCCGGATTCCGATATCGTGGTGAGCCCTTGGCGCATCTTTGCTCGCATAGTAATGATGCCGCGGTATGAAAGGGCACGAAGAGCATACCACGCCTCATTCGACAACTCATGCCTCTAATACCCCCGCGAACCTCCTCTGGCCTTCCTTGAAATTACACCTGTTTAAAGTCACCCTCGCTATTGTGTTGTTCAAAAATAAAAGGTGCTGGACAAGCCGCCACCGGGATGGGCCCCTCCTTCTTCCACGCTCTCGCCACCTCCTAGCAGCACCCGCAGCAGCCGGAGCAACAGCGTCGACAGCAGCTGCAGCAGCAACACGGGCAGCGGCACCGCCCTGTTCCCGAGCGCCTCCTCCGAGAAAAGCGAGCCCAAAAAGTCCTACAAAAAGCGCCCCCCTGCCGCACCAGCTGCAGGCACAGCAGGCACAGTGGCGTCGCCGCCGCCTGGTGGAGGGGCAGCTGCCAACAGCAGCGTCAGCACGAGCAGCAACAGCAGCAACAGCACCAGTGGGCCACAGGAGCCGGCAGCAGGGTCCGGGACCGAGTATCGAGGCGTGCGCCCTTCCGGTACATGTGTTGCAGTTGGATATGTGCTACTGGAGTGAGATTGGGATATGATGTCTGGATGCGTGCGTGTAAACGCACGTGCCACTATGCAACATCTGTGCTCCTTCTGCCGCTTGTGTTTTCTTTGCTTTTGAGCCTTCGTTTTTCAAACCAAGCCCCATATTGACACCGTCTCTTGCCTGGGTCATCAATCTACTGCCAACCTTTTCACAGGGAGTGGCAAATGGCAAGCCAGGATCTCGATACACGGGGTCAACAAAGACTTGGGTCATTTCGACAGCCCCATAGCCGCTGCCAAGAAATGGGACGAAGAGGTAGGAATGGTGTGCGATGGTGTGTGCGCTTCTATGCAGTAGTAGAAGAGATAGAGAGAGACTGGAAGCGAGTGCGTGGAAAATGAGCGTGTGGGAAAGTGAGGTCGCATGAACTATGTAGTGAGAGTGGTGGATGCGGTTTGGCTTGATGTGACTCCTTCTTTTTCCTTTTTTTCCCATAGAATGAATTTCAGAATATCACCTTGTTCTCTCCTGGCTTCCTTCTCTCTTTTGAACTGCCTCAGGCCATCAAACTGGGCCGAGAACAGCTCAATTTCCCCCCTCCTGGTGCAATTGGGTCTGCAAAAGCCAACCACCACAACAAGCGGCAAAAAGTCGACAACCATGGGGGCTCTTCTTCCTCATCTGATGCGTCGCCGTCACTCGATCATGGAACTGCCACCACCGCCTCAGCCACAGCAGCTTCAACGCCACTTCCAACTGCTTTCGTAGGCACGGGCACTGCCACGTCTACTTCAGTTTCTACGAGTAGCACTAGCAGCAGCAGCAGCAACACAGGAAAGCTGTCGACGACTACAGTACGTCCTAAAGCAACCACCGCGGCAGGAGCAGCAGCAGCAGGAGGAGAATCGGCGAGCAACCGCGGCGGTGGCGATAGCGCAGGTAAAGGAGCTGACTCGGGGTCGGATGAAGAGATGGAAGACTTTGCCAGCGATAGCATCGGCGGAGGACGAGGTGCTGACATGGCGAAAGTCAGCTCTCCGCGTGCCTCGTCGTCGTCGACAGCTACCACGACCGCTGAAGCTGCCGATGCCCCAGGCAACAGCAACAACAACAACAAGAGCAGCAGTACTGGTAGCGCGACGACGACAGGACCCCACAGTAACCCCAAGAAAGACCACAAAAAGGCCGCAGCGCAGTCCGCCGACTACCGTGGGGTGCGGTATTCCAGCAACGGGAAATGGCAGGCGCGAATCTCGGTCCAGGGGAAGATTCGGGATCTGGGCCTCTTTGATTCCCCCGAAGGTGCCGCGCGGATGTTCGATTCCGAAGCGGTGCTACTAGGCCGCGAGTTGAATTTCCCACACGAGCACCCAAATGCAACGACTACCTCAAGTGCAGCAGGTTCTGGCCACAGCAGTGCTAGCAGCGAGACATCTTCGTCGGCTGCTGCTGCAGCGAATGCTGCTGATACCTCTACTTCTAGCGCAGCAGCAACAGCAGGAGCTGCAGCCGTCGCGGCGCTGCCTAGCCGAAAGCGGAAAGAGGTAGACCGTTTTGCTCCGACTACATTAGCTCCTGCTGCACCTGCACAACCAACCCCTGCTGCTGCTGCTGCCAGTGCTGCGAGTAGTGGTGCTGCGGCGCCTATGAAGCGGAAACACGGCTCCGCTGAGAATTTGAATTCTCCTTCTTCGTCTTCCGCTGCCGCTGCTCCTTTTCAAGCGGCTGGAGGTAGCGCTTCTGCCACCAACAGCAACCTCGCCCTGGCGCGTTCGCAGAGTGCTGACGTCATCAAGCCTGCCGCCAAACCCAAACACCCGAACCAATACACCAAAGCCAAGCTAGCTGCAGCAGCAGCTGCAGCAGCAGCGGCAGCGGCGGCTGGTGGGAGTGGAGGAGTGGTTGGAGAGACGGATTTGAGCACCATCAGCAGCCTCAAGAAGGGAGTCAGCGACAGTGCGTTGAGTGGCATCACAGCAGGAGGAGGAGGAGCAGCAGGAGCAGCAGGAACTAGTAATGCCGGCGCTGCTTCAGCGAGTATGCGGCGGCAGGCAGCAGTAACCGCTACGGCCAAAATCATGCGCCGCGAAAACCCCGAAACTGCGGCCCTGGCAGAAATTAGCACGTTTGGCCTGAGCAGCAAGGAGCAGCAGGTACAGAGCGATTGAGACACAATTTAGTCATAATTATAAATCATTGCACACGATTCAGCAACTAGTGCAAGGATAGTGTCTTGTGAGAGATACTTTTTCCTTGTAGTCTTTTTTTCTCGAATGATTTTGTTGTTTCTATCCGCGATTCTTACATGTGCGTGCCTCAAAACCTTTGGAATTAGTCGTTGCCTATGGGCTCAACCGGTGGAGGTAGCAACGGCAATGACGTCACGACAAGTAACCAACCATCACGTCATCACGGCTTGGCAGGCGTTAACCACAAGAAAAGGACGAAGCAGGACAGGAAAGACGAAGAAAAGTGGGTCCAGTGCGAAGAGTGCGAGAAATGGCGCCTGCTGCCTTTACATGTGGACATAGGGGCGCTGCCTGAGAAGTGGTACGATATCATATTAGGACTCCTACTCTCCACGAATATTGCGAGCATAGCTCTAAAGAAACGTCTGCTCTATCTTTAGTTGATATTCTTTCGTTCTCTCTTGTTTTTAGCATGTCTTCATCCCTCTTTCTATCATTTAATAGCTCGCCCCGCCTACTCCTTCCAACTCAGGTATTGCCGCATGAACCAATGGGACGCATCGCACAACCATTGCAGCGCGCCCGAAGACGAAGCCGCAGGGATTGAAGACGACGACGACGATGATGATGATGACGCAGGTGCACTTGAGGAGTTGGCGCCATCTTCAGTAGCGGTCAAGCGCGCCGTTTCGGCTCCGATGTCTCTGCCACCGCCTCCCCCTCCTGCGGTGCCGTATGTGAAGCCTAAACAGCCCAACCAGTATACGGTGCGAACGACAGAAAAGCAAAGAGCGCATTTGAGTGTGCCATGCTGTAAAGCATGTGTGCATTCACCCCAATATCTCGTTTTCTTCTCCAAATATGCGTATCTTCTTAGCTGCCCCTTTCAAAGATACATGTAGATATACATTTAGAAGTATATTTCTTGCATGTGAAATTAGTCGCCTCCTGGATTCCTCTTCTTTTTTCTAGTCGGTTTTCTGCACGCTCATGACTTCCCTCCCCGATCCAATTCGTGTGTGCGTTCAACCCAATAACTCGCATCGTCTAACCCGCAGGTGCGGCGCGAACGGTTGGAGTGGGTGCAGTGTGACGGGTGCGAAAAGTGGCGGCGAATTCCGGCGTCGGTGATTGACTCATTGCCAGACAAATGGTTTTGCCACTTGAACCGGTAAGGATATCGGATGATTACCAAGAAGAGTAGTAGTACTACAATCTTTAGTACTACGGTCTGTAGTTGAAGGAGTTGAATTTGTCGTGAAAAGAGAAACAAAAAATTAGAGAAATATGACAATCGGTGCACGTTTTGGTATCTCGAAGCTTTTCTTATTGTTTATTCACGTGCTTTACATGTGAATGGATGTGCCCACCCACCTACCTACCTACCTACCTACCTACCTACCTACGCGCACATATACAGGTGGGATTTGACCCACGCAAACTGCAGTGTCCCCGAAGAAGACTCCAACGTCGTCAGCAGCGACGGGAGCGCGGGCTTTGCGTCCTCCGCGCAACTCGAAGCTCTGGGGCTGTCGGCGCGAGGGAACAACAACAGCAACAGTCATCACAAGTCGCATAGCAGCGGCGGTGCGGGTGGTGCATCGTCACGAGGAGGTGGGAGTGATAAGCACCATCATCATCATCAGCAACAATCGCAGCACCAGCAGCACGGCAACAGGAACAGCGCTCTTCCCGCACCAACTTCAACTTCATCGTCGTCGGCGCTGTCGAGGAGCCGGACTGGCGGCAAAGAAGTGTGCGAGTGGGTCGCCTGCGATTGGTGCTCGAAATGGCGAAAACTGCCCCCCAAAATCAACCCCAATTCTCTGCCCGACAAGGTATGTGTGTGTGAGCCTTGTGTGCTCATGTGCGCTGATGCACCTTGTCGTCTGAATGCCTTCTTTATCGTGTTTTCTGCCCGTTCAATTCGAAAGGCAAAATTTGGACTCAGGTTCAAGACTAAACGTATTGGTTTCAGAATCTTTGCTGTGCTTTTCTTCTACATTTTTGTATCGATGGTTTCAACAATGTTTTCTGCTTGTTGTACTCCCATTGTCTTGTTTTTTTTTTAATTATACCCATTCTTTTCGGGCTCGTTCCTTTTTTTTACTGCATCAGTGGGTGTGCCACATGAACTTTTGGGATTCGCTCTGCGCTTCTTGCGACGCTCCTCAAGAAGTTGAACCCGAAGACCGAGACAACAGCAGCAGCAGCAGCAGCAGTGCAGCAGCGAACAGCAATAACAGTCGGCACCGCAGCCAAAACGCCTCGTCGACTCAAGGAGGTGGTGCTAGCGCTGGCGGTGGTACTGGATTGATGGGCGCCCACGCAAAGGGCTTTGGCTACAGGGACATTCTGTTCAATCCGGATGGAAAACTGCGCCCACCGTTCAGGTTTGAGTGGCGGATTGATTGATTGATTGATTTTGCTCTTGCTCTTCTCTTGAATGAACACCTACGAGATGGGGAGTATATTTGTTCCCTGTTGAAATTTCTGATGCCCGCATCGTGCTCCTAATTTCGTGTTTACTTACGCCATTTTCAATTCAATACTATTATCCAGCGACAAGTCGGTGGTGTCGTCGATTTTTGCGGTGGGCAAAGAAGATACAGGGGGCGCGCCGTCGCTAGCAAGATGTCCGGACGTCGAGGTATAGCTGTGTATTATGTTCGTGCTGTGAGCCTTTTTCCTTGTCCCTTGTTTCTTCTTCTTCTTCTTCTTCTTCTTCGTGTTCATGTTGCTACGTTATTCCTTTGCAAAGAAAGCGATAATCATCGTCACTCTGCTTTTCTGCTTTTAATGTTTGCTTGCTGTCTTGGGCATCTTTTGTCGGCTGTTGTGTATGTTTCTCCCGCCTCGTACTTTTTCACGCTAATCTTATCTCTACACACGTGTGACGCAACACTACAACAGGCGTACTTCTTGTCGTCGCATTACGCGGCTCCGTGGCAACACGCTGGCACTCGCAGGAAAGCAGAATGGCTCGCTGCAGCAGCAACAGCTGCTTCCTCGTCTGCGAACAGCGGAGGGAGCGCAGCGGTGGCGCCTAATGTTTCCTCCTCTTTTTCCTCCTCTCACGGGGGTGGTCATAAGTGTGGTGGCGGCATCTTCATGAAGGCAGCCCGCTTAGCGTTGTCGCCTCCGGTTCAGCCCGTGCTGCCGCCACCACCTCTATTGCCCGGCACTTTAGCAGTAGCAGCAGCGGCAGCAGCAGCAGCCTTGCCTCTCGTGACTTCCTCATCGCGCTTGCCGTCATCACTAGCGGCAGGAACAGCAGGCGCAGGCGCAGGCGCAGGAGTAGCCCTTCCTCTGCGATCGCAGCCGCCGTCACATCAACAGCTACTGCAGTCGCAGCAGCAGTCATCTCAATCGCAGCAGCAGAAGTTGGCCACCAGCCTCGTGCAATTGTTAGCGGGCGCGCGGGCGCAGTCCCTCGCTGATTTGGTGAGAGTCTTTTATCGTTAGTGCAAAGTCAACCTCAGGTGGTAAATTGCGCTCAAATTGATTGGCTTGATGTGCGCTTTCTTTCTTTTACGTGCTGATGTCATCTTTTGCACATTTTTAAATGCTTTTGGTTGAGCTTTTGCATCATTTCTCACTTGCTTCATACATGCTTTATCTGAAGGTGCTCGCCTTGCACTGCGCGGTGAAAGACAGCGATTCTGCTGGTGGCGGAGGGAGCAGTAACCTGGCGCCTCCGGTAGAACCGACCGAAGTGAAGGCAGCTCTGGTAAGGACACATGTTTCAGTGTAAAAATAGAATAGAACCTAAATTCTCCTTCATCTTTTTCCCCCTGGTTTGTGTATAACGTTGAAAAAAAAATCCCATTCTCGCCCGTCTGCTAATTGTGATGTGGGACTGGCTCCTCGAGTCTTTGTTCTCATCTTCATTTTTTTCTTCGCCATCTTCTTTGTCCTCCTTTCTTTGTCTGTTGCCTCTTTCAGGTCAATCTCGTGGTGCGCGGCGTCGCCGTTGCTTTTCGTCGCGCGGTGTCTACGAGCAGTGCTGGAGCAGCAGTCAGCTCTGTTACCTCTTCTTCTTCCCTCTTGCTGCCTTGCGCGCCTTTGCCTCACGTCACCAACAAGGCAACCAACAGCAGTTCTAGCAGCAACAACATTGGCAGCAAAAGCAGCTCTTCGCTGATGCAAGGAAGCGAAACCGTGTATTTGTTAGCCGCCGATGCGGAAGACCTCGAACCAGTTCTCAGTGACACAGCTACTGCTTCCGCGAGTGCTATTAGCGCGGTTGATGCGACCGCCGACAACAGCAACGGCAACGACAAGGATAACAAGGAGAGCAACACTACCAGCAGCAGCAGCAGCAGTGCTGCTGACACAACTGGTGCAGCAGCAGCAGCAGTGGTAGGGTGGCGGCGGCGGGGGCCTCCGGGCATTCGGAAACCGTGGCGGTCTCTGACACTGGCCATGCGGGAACTCGAGAGGTGAAGGATTATAGTATATTAGCGTATGC
>Ga0307930_1002581_pt1 | contig 13728 bp, 13 predicted proteins | sample OrgLakmetageno46_FD_203161 | JGI IMG/M metagenome (GOLD analysis project Ga0307930, IMG submission 203161) | Saline water microbial communities from Organic Lake, Antarctica - #46 | ecosystem: Environmental > Aquatic > Non-marine Saline and Alkaline > Saline | place: Antarctica: Organic Lake... | reverse complement strand
CGCACAACCCGCACGAGGGGACGAGAGCACAGAAGCGCACGGCGCGCGGGCGAAGATGATCTCCTGATATTGCCTGTTTCTTTTCTGCTACGATTTTATACCAAACGAAACAGCACAACAAAGCCAAGCAAGGCCTACCAAGCCACTGCGTTGATGCCAGCTTGGTGCCATTTGCGAGTACACCTGAGTAATACGCCAACACCAGCAGGACATGTACTTAGCTAAGAGCTACGATGAATGTTATATTTCAGGCCACCGCACCGCACCGTGACCCGCAATTTTTTTGTGACGGATTTCTCGCTAATGTGGTATATTTTTTGCTCGTAAACTGCTTACAGAGTACAGTAGTGTTTTTTGAGACAGGCCCCGAAGGGCCGGAATTAGAAGACTATCAGGTAGAGAAGAAAAGCAAAGCAGCGCAAACTAGACCTAAGAAGCGAATCAGGCGCACACGCCCGAGTGGCCATGGAAGTGATGGTAGCGGTCGAAAGTGGCACGCTCCTCCATGCTCTGAGAGTGCAGCTCAAAAGAAGAGTTTCCGCCCGCAGAGGAGGGGACTACAACGAAGTCCCTCAGGCGATCCAGAAGAAGAGTCGCCCATCTCCGAGCAATTGCGTGACCACATTTGCGTGAAAGCTTCTGTCTGAACAAGGCTTTGGCTTCCGAAAAGCTGATGTTGTAAAATGCCGTGTGTTTGCGAGCCATTTCCCGAGCGACGAGGTCCAAAATGAGGCTGAGATCAGAGGAAGCACCCCCGTATCGGCCAATGACTGGGGCAAGAACACGGCCCCTGTGGCCGTACTCATCTGATCTTGCTGCGAGCCGTGCAGCTCCGAGTCGAGCTTCCTTGAACGATCGTGGTACTCTTTGTTGACAGCTTTTTGCCTTTTCTCCAGTGTTGCCCCGGGAATAGTAGAGGTGTTGTCGTAGTGTGAAAGGCCTTGTAGCGTCTTGAAGTCCACAATTTGGTTAGTGCCGTCTAAGTCACAGCCGTCACCATTGCTACCTGATATATATGAGGCTCTTAATACAAGATCTGGTATGATTTTGTTTGTTTTCTCAAGTGAAGAGCCGCTCGGGTTTTCAGGAACTTGTCGCTGGAAGATGTTCATGGTGCCTTGTCCATTAGTAGATCCGGTGGAATTGAAAAGAACACCGGCGTCGTGTAAGCCCACTTCAACGTTACCCAGGACCGTGTTGTGGTTGAGAGATGTGCCTCCACCAGTGGCGTAATGAGAGTTTCATATTTTTTTTCCTGAGTGCGCGAACTCGAACTAATACAAACCCAAATGACACAGATGCTGTGGAAAGAAGTGAGAATGCGCATGCGTTACGCAAACAAAGCAAGTGCGGAATGATTCAAGAGGGAGAGGGGCATAGGCCAAATTTCTCGGAAATTTTGCAAAACGCGAGTTATTTATGGGTGTTGCGCACTCCGCAGAACAATAAAGAGGAAGGCGTGCGAGCAAAGTGGAGGCTTTGACGGGACAGGAACTCCTTCCTCGTCCGCGGAGTGGCAGTGAATCGAAAAGTCCCCCCTCAGAAATACAAACAGCATCAAGCAAGCGGGCCGCTTGTGGCCTAGCGGCCCCTCCCTATTATAGAGCTAACCCCATTACCTTCCATCAAACGCCACGGACGCCACTCGTGGTCGTCCTTTAGCGTTTTCCGAAACTCTCGCAAGGCCCTCCACCTTGAGAGCAAGTCGACTGCGTATACCCCGAAGAGTTCAGGTTCCGCGCTATTGATTGGCAGGATCGTGCTGACAATGCTTGTAGCTGCCGCCAAATAAATCGATCCTCCATTGCGCTTGCCTTTGATCAAACGAGAGACCCACGTATAATTCAAGTACCAAGCGGTGCTGCAAATTCATAACGGAAGGGTTCATCATCTGTCGGTGCCCCGAAGTTCCTAGGAACCCGTTCCCTCCTCTGATGCCCACCGTGTATGACTGTGTCCTACAGCCGGACTGTGGGATATTGTCGCCACTTTTGAAGTCCTACAATGCGATTCTGGATTCAGAGCCATGAGCTCTAGTGCCAGAGTTCAGTCGGAGTTTACAGTCCATACTCCCCTCGAAATCATCCTGGACAACCACTCACAGACAAAAACTTATGTACAGAGTTGATTTAAGCGTGTTAGCGGAAAGGCATGCCGCATTAAACTTCAAGGCAACGTGACTACAAGCCCGTGCGGTGGGTGCTGCGCCAAAAATTGACGCCTCGAACGTGATGAAGAGGTGAAAATTGCACGACGGGACGTAAACGACCGGCGATACTCTAAACACCTCACCTCACTAAGTTTGAGATCCCGGTTGCACTTGAAGCGTTTATAGCTTTGAAGGAGGTGCTGGTCCGCCGCCCAGCACCTCCCGGCATTCACCCATTTTTGGAATATAAACGGTCAGTAAAGGGTAAAAAAAAAAAAACTGATGGCGCACTATGCGGGCAAGTAGTCAACGACGGGAGGCAGCTGATTTGATCGACCTTTGATGGCCCTTGTCAATGTGGTGCCCGAGCCCCGAGGAGATGACCAACGGTCAAGAACGGGGCGGCGGCCGGTGTTCTCCGTACTACATTAGGGCGGCCAAAAATACCCCACCTATTCCTCTCGGCCATCTCCCTCTCATGAAAGCAAACCCGTGAATAGAAGACCGTCTTCTACGACATCTATTGCGCGGCGCGATGTGCAGCTTCGACATTTAGACTACGCCTTCGCCAGTCCACCGCGCATGATACAACCAAGCGCGATATGCCGGCAATACAAAGACCGCCTTTCTTCCGCCCACAGCCAAGTCCAATACTTTACCTCCCTGTAATCGGGTGCTTGGGCATTTGGGCGGTTTGTGGGGGTTGCCCCAAAATACCCAAACTTGGATAGTGGGTAGTTAGGTAGAAGCTTTTATGGGCAGCTGATTTCTGATTATGTGTGTATCTAGTTGTTTGATTACTACAGGTAGTTTCGGGTAATAAGAAGGGCAAAATTTGCTCTCAACCCTCGCGCTCTTAGCTTATCCCTTACTTTTTTGCGTAGCACCCTCAGGCTATTATTTGCGAGGCGCGGTGTGTACCTAGCTGCGCTTACGCTGGCGGACCGATGAAGTACTACAGACAAGGAGGCCACTTCGATAACCCTCGCGCTCTTAGCAAAAGACCAAATTTTGAGCCTCAGTCTCTTAACGTGACAACCTCTTAACACCCGAAACTACCTGTACTGATGTATTATCGCCTCCTAAGTGGCCGGCCTACTTGTTTCCTGAGTGCGCCAGAGCGCACTATGCGGGCACGTAGTCAACGATGGGAGGCAGCTAATTTGAACGACCTCTGATGGCCCTTGTCAACGTGGTGCGCGAGCCTCGAGGAGATGACCAACGGTCAAGATCGAGACCATCTTCTACGGCATCTACTGCGCGGCGCGATGTGCAGCTTCGATTTTTTATTCTTTTTTCGCCCTTCGGGTAAGGCGAGCCCCTGAAAGAGTCTCTACATCGATGCTTTGCCCCCAAATACCTAAGCTTGGATAGTAGGTAGTTAAGTAGAAGCGTTGATGGGCGACTGATTGCTGATTATGTATGTATCTAGTTATTTGAATACTGATGTATTATCGCCTCCTAAGTGGCCGGCCTACTTGCCCAAACAAGATCAACAATGATGACATTCGCCGTGCTTGCAGTCGAGAGCACCTAGTGATTCAGGGCACCAAAGCTAGATGCATACAGGCTACGGTCTATTCGGTAAACTAAGTTTACGAAGGATCTTTCAGAAGGTTCATTGCAATGCTGGCGCCCGGCGCCTGAGAAAAACATTGGGACGGTGCCCTGAGGCAAAAAGCAGCCCGGAGAAAAGTTTCGTGGGCCTGAGACGTAACACACGAAAGAACTCTTAGTCTTGCCGACTTTTCAGAGAAAAGGCGCCAGGCCTTCTGGAGGGAATTCGCTCACATATGCAGCTCTCCTTGGCTTGGCTGCTTTTTACAGCGGCCATCAAGATATATTACGTAATTTCGTTTCGAAATTTCGTTTGCCGAAATCCACCAAACGCGAAAGTGAACCATATGCAGCCGAAATGGGGGGAAGGGGGGGGGGGGGTCGGAGACATATGAAGTATGGAACGAAGGCAAGGAAGTACCGGGCACCTGTATCTTCAAGCTTCAAGAGGCACTTTTCCTTGCGATAGGCCTACTTATTCAATGCGCCGCTTTGCTACAGCCCTTGGATGGCCGCGTGTTTGCGTTGTGCCTAGTGCCTCGTTGCTCGTCGCTGATATTATCGCTGTCGTCGTTGCTGTTGTCTGTTGTCGTCGCCAGCTGCTGACTCAACACTCAACAGGTCAGAAGGAGTACGAAGCCGGAATATGGCGAAATTGCGCTAGGAACCGAATTCCGTCCAACATGTAGCCGCAACGAAATTTTGCCAATTCCGTTAAATTTAGACGAAACGAAATCCCGTAAAAAGCAGCCAAGAGCCCAAGTGTATTTTGACGTGCCTTTGTGGCTGCTGTGTGCTGTTTTGGGAATTTTGGGCGGGACTGCAACTACAGGGACTGTAGTTAAAGAATAGCTAGGCTGGACTAGCAGAGTAAAAAGCGGCTCTAATCTCAAGCCAGCGACAACACAGTTGCTCGACGAATAGCTCTTGAATTTAGCTGTATTCGAGCAAAAATGTATATTATTTGACCACAGGAGTAGGAGTGCCCATTAATTTGCATGGCCCTGTTTCATCGACCACGGACAGTCAGCAAAATCGCACGCCTGCCTTCCAATGGATGTGTAATCTCATCACACTCAGCAATTAGCGCAAGAGCTTGGTAATTTCCGCGTCGAATGCTTTGCGGGTGCTGGCGTCGGTGGTCAGGGGGGTCAGTTCGCTCAACTTGGCGAGCACCGGAGCACTCGTAAACACCAGGCGCTCCTGAACTGACTTGGGAAACAGCGGCTTGAAGAGCCCCACAAAAGCTTGCAAGATGAACGGCAAGTTCAAGATCATGGTTTGGCCAGCCATGGCCGGGTACAGCTTTTCGTATTGCTGCGACGACGACGTCAAGGCTTCAGAAAAGCGCTTGTCGGGGATGTTGCGCGTGCCCTTGATGTCGTTGGCGAAGACGACTCCACACAAGCGGCCAGTGCGCTCTGACCGCGCATTGGCCACCAAACTGTGCACTTCTTTCACGTACAGAAAGAAGTCTACGAGCTGCGGCACGGGCACCTTGTTCATCATGGCCTTGTCGTCAATCCCGGAGGCACGAATCACGTACAAAAGGTCGCCAGCTTCCGTGGAGAGGGTCAAAATACTTTTGCTAGTAATGAATTCGTTGATCGTAGCCGCATTGGGCGCCGCGTTGGCAACGGCTTCGTTGTCCCAACCTCCGTTCTCGGTTGCCTTCGCCACGGCAGCTGCAGCTGACTCAACAATCGAGCGCCCAGCGCCTTCGCGCCACGCAATCGTGTCCTTGAGATTGCTTTCAGCCTCTGCTTGATCTGGGAACGCGAGTGCGAAGCGCAGCCGAGTAATTTCTGGAATGTCTGGAGCGACGGAAGCCAGCGAATCTACTTTGGCGCGGTTGCTCGTGAGCAAGGACTTGTAGTCAGCCCCGTTGAACGAGGCTGTGGCCGTACGAACCGTCTGTGAAGACGCCTGTCCCTTCGACCGCATGACACTTTGCCTAACGCTCGGCATAAAAGCCGCAGATGAGCTCAGGCATAGTAAAAGCGCCAAGACAGACTTGCTCATCATCTTCGCGAGTTAGTGAGTTTGTCAAGCAGCCACCACTCAAAATGCCAAGCACCAAGCACATGAGTGAAGTATGACGTAAACGTTTAAAACGACGGTACCGAGAAGTGAATAATAATTGACCGGGAGTACTTCGGTGACAGAAATTCCGAAATTCTGGCAGGATTCCAACTGTATTTTTACGGGATCGTATTATATTGGGTTACACGTCTGCTCTCGATTTCCGCATCTCGCTTCAACTGCCGTGCACTAACGTAGGATAAATGTCAGGGGTGCACCCAATGGTTGCCCCGAAACAAAAGCTCGTGCTCGCTTTACTGGCATGTGTAACTGTGCATAGTTTTGTGCCTAGCACCCCCCGCCGATTGCCGTCAGAGCTTAGCCGGTACGGCGCTCCCAAGTATAAAGGCGAAAATGAGGCCCCTTGGCTCAAAGATGACAGCGGCGCAACCACTCCAGCTCAAGCGAAGGTGGTCGACGTGGAAGACTTGACAGAGCAATCGTTAAAATCCATTGCGAAGGTGAGCTGGTAACGAACTGTCTTTGAGGTGCATACGGAAAAGCATTCTTTTGAGACAAAACTTGGGTACACTTTGAACGAACAACTGCCAAAAGCTCCAACTGTCACCCTCGGCAAACTGAATCTGCTCTAGTCCACCCCCCTTCAACCACCTCGTATTCCAAGAAACTCTTCTTTCATCATGCGCGATTTTTTTAAGCGTATGTTTACATTATCTACTATCTAGCCAATCTTGTTCTCACCTGTGGCGCTTTTATACTGTTGTGCTTTTGCGTTGTCGTCACCCGTAGCAATCGAAGACGCCCGGGTCCAAGGGTGGAGGAAGCGGAGCGGGTGCTGCTGCTGCCATGGGCAAAGCCGATGCAGCAGCGGCCATGCAGCGGCAAGTGGAGCAAGACGTGAAGAAGTCGGAAGCCGCCCGCCGCGAGGCCGAGCGCGACCTTGCGCTGGCGGAGGCCGCTCGCCAGGAGGCCGAAGAAGCCATGGCGCAAGCCGAGGCCGAGGCCGCAGCGTACGCGACCGCGCAGCAGGTCGCGCCAGAAGAGCAAGGCAAGCAAAGACAAGGCGAAGCCGCTGCGGCAGAAGTGGCGCCGCGCGCGAAGGAGGAAGAAGAAAGCGCTCGGCTGCAGGTGTGAGACGAGAACGAGGAGGATAAATTGCTGAACCAATCATGAATCCAGTCCTTGTCCGACTCGCTTTGCGCGCACAGTTGCCTTTTTTAAACTCTACTTCAGCATCCATTGGTTTTTAACTTTACACAAGCGTTATTCTTCTCTCGTCTATTTGAAAGGCGGTAGCGGAAGCAGCCAGAATCGAAGCCGCGCGCATTCTCGAAGCAGAAAAAGCGGCCGAGGCATCTGCGAAGCAAACCGCGGCCGAGGCGGCGGCAGCAGAATCAGCCGCGGCTAAAGAACAACAGAAGGCAACTCAAGCTGCAGGCCGCAACGTGGCAGTCCGCGGCGAGGAAAACGACTACAATGGCGCAGCCGTTGAAGCCCAAGAGTTAGCTCAGCTGAAAGCGAGCAACGCGGCAGCCAAGGCCAAAGCCGAGCAACTCAAACAACAAGTGGAAGCGGCAAAAGCAGAAGCACTGCAGCTTCAATTGGACGAAAAAGTGAGGATCGGCGGCTTCTCAATTTTCTTGTACAGTTAGCTTAGAAACGACCATCTGAAAGTGAGGACATGGCATGATGCACACGTCATATATTTGTCTCTTCCCGCCCCCCATTTTTTTTCTTATTTTCTACACAGGTCGCCATTGCAGAATTAGCGCACTTACAGGCTGAAAAGGAGGCTGCAGCTATTGCTGCTGCGACGGCCGACAGCACTGCTTTCGCCACCGCCACCCCAGAGGGGGGGTCCGTTGATGCATCTTCCGCAGCACCGCCGCCCCCGCCGCGGTCGTACTCGCCGCCTCCGTGGGCCCGGCAGAGCGAAGGGGGCGCCTCCATTCAAACCTCTTTTGGGGCTTCTCCAGCATACGCGAAGCCCTGGCTGGCGCAGAGCGAAGGCAGACGCGCAAGCGGAGATGGTTTGCCTTCGGCCGCTGCTGCTAATGTCGTAGCTGCACCAGTGCCACCGTTGCCGCCGCTGCCTCCCTTGGGTGCAGCTCCTGCAGACGAAGCTGCGACGGCCACAACTGCCGCGCCGCCACCGCTGCCCACGGCCACTGCGCCAGCACCGCCTTCACCTCCAGCAGCTCCAGCAGCAGCAGTTACTGCAGCTCCTGCAGCACCACCTTCACCTCCAGCAGCCCCAGCACCTCCAGCAGGAGAAACTGCAGCGGTGCCACCACCACCACCAGTGCCACCACCACCATCAGAGGTGCCGCCACCGCAATCGGTGCAGCCGCCCATGAATGCTGCTGCTGCTGCTGTCAACCCCGCTGATTCGGGTGCCGCCCCCACGGATTGGCTGAACCAAGCACAAGCCCCCGCGCCGCCGTTGCCGCCGTCGTGGGCCCGCCCGTGGCTCGCCCAGAGCGAAGGCCTGAGCGCCTCTGCCGCGGCCGCGAAAATTGCACGCCAAGCACAGACACCAACGCAGGCACAAGCACCAGCACCGAACGACCAGATGCCTGGAGCAGCTGCAGCTGGTGGCGGTGGAGGAGGATACGCGCCGCTGCCAAAACAAAGGACTTTGCCGCCCTACGCTGGGAACCCATTCCAAGAAGCGTCGCCTCAGAGCGCCATGACTCGCCGCAACGGCGTGACCACCACCAGCAGTGGCTACGGCGGTGGTGCTGTAAACCCAACCCGTTTCGTGGTGCCCAATTACGCTGGAAATCCTTTTCAGCAGGTGACGATCGGCTCTGGCAGCGGCGGCGCCTTCCCCATGGCAACGGCGCAGTTTGCGTCGGACCGGTCGGCCGAAGCCTTGAACATGGGCGGGCGCTCTTCAGTTATGAACTTGGCGATCCGGGGCGAGCGGTCCTTGGGAGGGAGGAAGTCGCAGAATCCTGCGGCGGGTGCGGCGGCGGCTAACAATGCGGCTACTGCGGCAGCGGCTGCGGCGGACAAACAAAGGTGGGAAGAGTGGCAACAACAACAACAAGTGCCGCACGCAGGAGCACCACAAGAGGTGGCACCGGAAGCTCCTGCTGCCGCCGCTGCTGCTTCTACTAGTGTTGGAGCTTCTGCACCGGCGCAGATGCCACCACCATCAACATCCCTGCCCACTGCTGCTGCTCCAGCGCCTTTTGACGCCACCACGCAAGCGTTTCCACGGTTCGAAATGCCCGACTACGCCGGCAACCCCTACCGGCAGTTCAAGATTCCCCCCAAGTCCGCCCAATTTGCGCCCGACAACACCAACACCGCCCTCTCCAGCGGGGGGCGCTCTAACGTGATGCAGTTTGCGATCCGCGGCGAACGGTCGGGGGGCAAGAAAGCTGGGGTGCAGCAGGAAGAAACATACGCCCAGAAGGCCGAAGCGATGAAGCGCGAAATTCAGGCGAAACTAGCGCGCGGCGAACCGATTGGAGTCAACGACTACTCGGCGCGAATTCTGGCGATAGGGGGGCGGTCGCCGGTCAAGGATTGGGCTATGCGCGGGGAAGGCGCCAGCAGCAACAAGGCTTCGGCTCCTCCTGCTGCCTCTCCACCTCCTCTTGCGACTCCTGTTCCTGGTGCGGTCGCGCCTGAGCAGGGAGCACCACCAACTGCCACTGCTGCTGCTGGCACTGCTGCTGTCGCTGGTACCGCTGGTGTGCAGGGAGGATTGGAAGCATCTTTGGAGGCTCCTCCTGTGAACCTGGAAGCGCTTCAGCAGGCTCAACAGGAAGCGGAAGTTCAAGCACTGGCAGAGCAACAACAACAACTGCAAGCTGCTGCCGCTGAGGCAGCGGTTGCAGCACTAGCAGAGCAACAAGCTGCAGCGGCAGCAGAGGCAGTGGCCGCAGCGCAGGCGCTAGCGGAGAAACAAGCTGCAGATGAAAAGGCACAAGCGCTAGCTGAGAAAAAGGCGGCAGAAGAAAAGGCAGCGTTAATGCACCAACAAGCAGTGGCAGCAGCCAAGGCCATGATCGAACAAGAGCAGCAAGAGGCGGCGGCAGCTGCGGCCGAAGCGCAGGCGCTGGCTGAGAAACAAGCTGCTGAGGAGGCACTAGCCTTAGCTGAGCAGAAGGCCGCCGAAGAAGCAGCGGAGATGCACCATAAGGCGGTGGCAGCAGCCAAAGCTCTGATCGAAGAAGAAACCCAACAAGCTGCTGCGGCTGCGCAGGCGCTAGCAGAGCAACAGGCGGCGGAAGAAGCACAGGCGTTGGCTGAGAAAGATGCCGCCGAGGCCAAGGCAGCCGAAGAGGCCGAGAAGTTCAAGCTGGCAGTGGCCAAGGCCAAGTATGCCCTGGAACAAGAAAGCCTGCTCAAAGCCAGCGTGAAGGCCAACGAAGGCGGCGAAGACGACCCACGAGCAGCAGAAGCGACCGCGAGGTTGCAAGCACGTGCAGAGGCCACGAAAGTTGAAATCCTTCGCCTTGAAGAATCAGCCAAGGCAGCAGTGGCCACCGCAGCCCAGGCAGCAGCGCAAGAAGCGGCATTGCAAGGCGAAAACAAGGCGAGAACACCTGCTGCAGCTGTTGCTGCTGCTGCTGAAGTAGCTCAAGGCGTACCACCGCGCAACGAGGCAGCAGGAGAAGGAAGTGCTGTTGCAGTGGTGAACGACACGGGCGGCTACGCTGAAGAAGAGGAGCAAGAGCCTTTCACGATTGGCGGGTACGTGGCGCAGGAGCCGCCTTGGAAGCGGGGACCTGCTGCTGCTGCTGCTGCTCCACCACGAGAGCCTGCGGCGCCAACGAGCGACGAGTTCCAGGTGCGTCTGCAGTTTGGCGTTTAGAATGACAACTACATTGGGTTGTCGCCGAACTTTCTTTGGTATACAACGCTGCGTTCTCCCACTTTGCTACGGAGAAGCATTCAAATACTTTTGCGAGTGCCGTCAAGTTCTGCTTCGAAATGTCTGCATGCATTGTTTCCTCTCATGTTATCACCCTCTCGGCCCACTTTATCTTCTCCTTTGGTTTCGTGAACAGGAAGACTTGACCAGCTTGACGGGCCGCCGCGGGTTCAGTTTAACTGGCATGGTGTTGAAAAGCGAAGGTTCGCGGAATACTGCTCCATTAACGCCCAAGACGCCTTACAAAGAGCCTGTCGCCAGCACTAGCGCCTCTAGCGCCAGCAGTGGCGCGACCAGCACCGGCACCAGTGGCGCTAGCGGCAACGTGCGGCAGGGTTTCAGTTTGACCGGTATGATGTTCCAGAGCGAGCGCTCGAAATCGCCAGTAGGCGCAGGTGCTGGTGCAATTACTCCTCCTCATCCTGCTGATGCAGTTCCTGCTGCTCCTGCTGCTGCTCTTGCTCGTCCACCTGCTGCTCCTGTGACGAGTGGAGAGCAAATGCCACCGCCATCGCCACCGCCACAACGCCGGTTAAGCAACCTTGGGTACAGCCTCAAGGACTTGACGATTCGAAGCGAGCGGTCGAGGGCAATGGACACCTCTGCAACTTCGTCGTCGTCGTCGTCGTCACTGCCTATTTACCAAAACTCCAAGGCGAACTTCCGTGGCCTCAGCCTCGCGGCAATGACGTTGCAAAGCGAAGGCAAAAGCAAGCGACAAGCTGCGATGAGGGCCGCAGCCGCGGCGCCACCGCCAGCACCAGCGACAGGCATAGGAGTACCAGCAGGAGTGGGGTTAGGAGCTTCTCCTGCCACCAATACGATTGCTCCTTCTGCCACGGCTGCAGCTACCCCACTCGAGCTCAGCCAGCACTCCAGCACGCCCGAAGGTGCTGATTGGTTAGGGCAAACCAATGCTTGGGTGCCGGCGTCGCAACTGCGAGCGCAGAGGGCTGCTGTGGCCGCTGCTGCTGCTGAAGCCAACGCTGCGGCTGCTAAGTCTAGCACTGCTGCATCCTCAGCGGCTGCAGCCACTGCGGCCGCGTCGAAGGATAAAGCGGTGCAGGAAGCGGCTGCAAAGCTGAAGGCAGCTGCAGCCAACGAGTCTGCTGCCAGGGAGGCGTCCGCTGCTGCTGCTGCCACTGCTGCTGCTGCTGCTGCCGCAGTGCAGCCTACCGCTTCAACTCAGGGTGATTCGTCCGAGCTGTTGGTGAGTTCAGTCGAAGCTGTCAAGACGCCGGCGCCGTCGCTGCCGCCTTTGGACGAGACACCTTGGGGAACTCCCTTGGAGCCGTTGGAAGCTCGCTCGCCGACAGAGGTCGCTGCTGCTGCTGCTGCTCCTGCTCCTGTTGCTCCTGCTGTGCCCACTGCTACACCCGCGAACAGTGCAGTAGATGGCCTCGCGACCGAGCTGAGCGAGCTGGTGAAGTGCAAAGTCGCAGGCTTGCTTTCCGATGCGGAATTCTCCGCGGCCAAGACGGCAGTGCTGGCGTCTCGAAAACTGGTGGCGGCTTGAAGAGAAAAGAGAAAAGCACGTAAAAACGCATGCTCAAGAGAGAGATTATAGAGGAGATGGCTATTTGCCGGAGTTGCCATACTTATAAGAGTGTAGTGTTTCCTGTTTATGGCACTTGACACAGGCTCCGAAGGGTCGGAATTAGAGGTTTGGGCCAGGCTAGTCTAGTTAGTACCACAGGAGATAAGGATATAAGGCCCAGACAAGCCCCACGATATCAAAGACCCCCGCCGTCAGCACAAGCGACTCCAGGGGCGTGTAAGGAAGCTAGTGAGGGAAAACCAAGCTGCCTTGTGAACTGCAGCTGAATTGGAGCACGCTGTCGACGAAGAGGGAGCTACGAAAAAGCAAATTTCTGGACCGAGGAAGGCGAGCGCACCAGCAACGAGCACGACAAAAACCATTTTGTATACACCACTCGGACATGTGCGCCTGAATAGCTTCCAAAGTTTGATTTGCGCTGCTTTGCTTTTTATCTCTGCCTGTTGGCCTTCTAATTCAGACAAATAATTATCTATGTAGGGGATAGCGATGACAGTCCTCGGGCGGAACCAGAGCACGCACCGCAACTCCAGTATTATTCATCGACGGGTTATCCTCCCTGGTAATATTTCGGTCGTCCGATTCCGATTGTTACCCGTATCATCAATCAATGCTACGGCTGGAAGAGTGCCGCCGGGGATTCTTGTTGAAGTCACGTTGCGTTATTTTTCTGTGTGTTGGCCCTCTAATTCCAGCCCTTTGCCCTTTGGGGCCCAAATCGAACTCGAACTCGAACTAATACAAACCCAAATGACACAGAAGCCAATGCTGCGGGCAGAAGTGTACGCGCGTGCGTTGCGCGCAAGTCAAAATCGTAAAGAGGATAGTGTGAAGTCCTCTTACGTTTTGACCAGTGAGTCGGGAGGCCGAGCGACTCATAAAAAATCAAAGCCCCAAATCAATGTACTTACACCGAGCTCTTAATTACTACGACGGGGACTTGAGGGCCTGATGCCTCATTTGGAATTCTGGCTATACAACCACCTCGTATTATTCGTAGACCTACGACCGAGCAGGTTCGTTGCACGTGATATCTCGCCTGGTTGGCTTTTTTGGTGGCGTCGTGGTAACGAAGGAGTGTCAATAGGCAGCGAGTTTTAGCTGTGTTGAGGCTTCTGGTAAAAAATGATGCGCACATCAACAGTTCTAATATAGCATGATTATAATGATGGCGATTGTTCTTCTCATTGTACACTTATTTTGTAAAAATTATTATCTATTGACATGACTAACGCTCCTCCGGAGTGGCTGGCGCCAAAATTCTTCGAATCTGAATCCGAAAGAAAATAATGTCGGTAAACCAAAGGTACGGAAAAAGTAAAAAGGAGTGTGTCGAAAAGTTTGCTTGACTCCATGCTTGATCGCGCTGCAGGGCTCCTCAAATGGGCAACTGCGCTTCATCTGAGTCTAGTCTAGTTAATACTCCCCAAAATACAAAGAAACACCACTGTGGCAAATAGCAACAGAAAAATGTAACCTCCAGAACAAGTCTGACTGGGCTGAGTGTCCTTTTGCGTAATGCAATTGTAA
>Ga0307930_1002578_pt1 | contig 13738 bp, 19 predicted proteins | sample OrgLakmetageno46_FD_203161 | JGI IMG/M metagenome (GOLD analysis project Ga0307930, IMG submission 203161) | Saline water microbial communities from Organic Lake, Antarctica - #46 | ecosystem: Environmental > Aquatic > Non-marine Saline and Alkaline > Saline | place: Antarctica: Organic Lake... | reverse complement strand
AGCTTCGCGAGTTCGTGTAGCCTACGAAGAGTTCGAAACGAAGAACTCTTCTTGAGAGCATCGCGGACGCTACGAGTCACTAAGTAGAAATGAAATTTTGCATTAGAGTTGAGGGCTTCGCAAAGTTCGCGTAGGCCTCGGAGCGTTTGAGACGAAAGCTTCGCAACCACGAATTTCACACTCATCCGACTTGAGAGCTTCGCAAAGTTCGCGTAGACCTCGCAGCGTTTGAGACGAAAGCTTTGCAATCACGAACTTCACACTTGTGAAATTTAGAGTTGAGAGCTTCGCATGGATCACGTAACCTCGAAGTGTTTCGAACCGCACACTGTGAAATTTCTTATTAGAGTTGAGAGCTTTGCAAAGTTCGCGTACGCCTCGGAGCGTTTGAGACGAATGCTTCGCAACCACGAATTTCACACTCATTAGAGTTGAGGCTTCGCAAAGTTCGCGTAGACCTCGAAGCGTTTGAGTCGAAAGCTTTGCAACCTTCTCTTTAGCTTCGCAAAGTTAGCGTACGCTTCGGAGCGTTTGAGACGAATGCTTCGCAATCACGAATTTCACACTTATTAGAGTTGAGAGCTTCGCAAAGTTCGTGTAGACCTCGAAGCATTTCAGATGAAAGCTTCGTAATCTTCTCTTTAGCTTCGCAAAGTTTGCGTAGAACTCGAAGCGCTTGGGACGAAAGCTTCGCAACCTTCGTACAAACTCTTTGGAATATTCAATCTCTTGGCGACAAAAAAAATCCTACGAATCCAAATTCTGAAGACAAATTCTGAAGATCAGAATTGCTGACGGACGGACGTACAATTAAATCTTGTACGTAGAGAGTCCTCCTACTAGTACGGAGCTGAAGCTCCTAGAGGATATAAAAAAAAAAAGTTAGCTCAAGCTAGGTGGCGTACCAACCGATAGAGAATACTTTAGAAGCGCAACCAGGATGGCGAAATGTGCTCAATTGCTAGTGGCTATTTCCCTTCTTGCAAACGCCACGGCTTTCGTATCCCCGCTGAGACCTCATGGTGCATTAATTTCACGGCGACGGAGCTGGGTAAGCTCTCCTCTTGCTAGCGACAGCAGCGGCGTCACGGAAGGAGCTCCCTCTGAGGAAGATGAAGACGGCGGCACGCTGAGTCTGGATGACTCCAGGCTGTACCAGGTTGAACTGCCTGCGGCTACTGGCATTCAATGGGGCAGTGATCTTCAGCTCAGGTGCGACTGTCCTCTTTGCCTCCTGACTAGGACATGACCCGATTAACTGGCCTAGCTTTTTGCAGTCTACTAGCTGCATGGTATCTTTTCAACAGCAGCCTTCTTTTCAACCAAGCACTGTTTTTCCACTGTGCGATACCACTTCAGGTGGGTACGGGTGCTCGGCTTTGAAGACGCAAGTGCTGCGCCGTCGCGAGGCGTGTCACCAGGCGACCAGCTCGTGAGCGTAGGCGGCGAGTCTGTCGTAGACGAAAGCTTGAGTGACGCAATGATGCGGTTTGGCGCCGCACGCAAAGAAGTTGGCAGCGGTGGTGATTTAAGCCTAGTGCTCTTTCGTGGGAGCGCAGAAGAACTTCAAGACATGATCACTGCAGCCGCTGCCAAAGCGGGAAAAGACATTGGCCCGATGCGCCAGACAACAAGCACAGGTTCAAAAAGTATTACTGTGACTGTCACTGACGAATCGAAAGGTGGAAAAGTAACGAAACTGACGTGCGAGCCAGGCACAAACCTCCGCGACTTGTTGCTCGCGAATGCCATCAACCCGTACCGCAACATTGCGAGGTTCAGCAACTGCAGCGGCAAACAGTTGTGTGGAACCTGCATCGTTGACGTCACCAAGGGCCTTGTGGAGTGTACTTCAGTAAAAGGGCTGGACGAAGCGTCAACGCTCAGGTCCAACCCAGACACGTACCGGCTGAGCTGCGTAACGGACGTGTACGGAGACGTTGACGTGACAGTTGGCTGCAAAGTTGGCGCAGAACAATGGACCCGCTGATTCATGTGATGTGTGCTGCGTGTGTGGGATTTACTTCGGTTTGAAGCCATTGAAATGGAGAAGTAGACGTAATTGATTTTCTACTTGATAGTTATAGTCCCTGGCTAATTTATTCCCGTGTCCCGCAACGCGATATGCGCCTGTGTGCGGCATGAGCACGAATTTCTTTGTAGAGCCAGAGCCCGCTTTTGAGTAATTCTATAACCTAGATAGCCTCGTGGCTCTAACACATTCGACCTCCGAGCTCCTTGTTGGGTGGCGGATTAGCCGTGGGAAGTGAATGAGTTATATCTTCAACCTCCTTCCCACATGCCCACATACATCTTGCATTCCGGAAAACAGAGAGGCAGGGACTTAAAAAGTATACTCTTCTTTTTAGTTTGAACTCTATATTAAATTTAATCATACTGAGCCACCTCATAAGCGCTGGACTTCAGAACCCCGCATACTGGTGCTTGCTGGAAAATTGAACTAAACAAAAAGCACAGCGCATTCGAATGCACCCGTTTCAGAAGACTGCCACCAGATGTGGATGGTGTGTCGGCGCAATGCTCAGTGGATTACTTGCTCTGAGAGCTTGTGCGCCACTGTGCAATGCGCGTCATGTACCCAACCAACTAACGACCATCAACGGCCATGGTCCAAGCTTCGCGTCTGTAAATGTTGTGCTCCTTGCTCATAATACATTGACTGTCCTACGTGTCCTTGAGGTTCTCCTTCAAGTAGTCTTTGATACTCTCTACATTCCAACCAGTGATGGAAATAACCTCCTTTTCAACATCGTCCTCATCCATCATGACTAACCGCGGCTTTTGGCCACTGGGGTACGCCACCTGAAGGTTTGGAAATGCGTCGGCGTGCTCCGCGATGAATTCTTTCACCAGCGGGTACGCCTTTAACTTTCATTGGCACACGTCCAGCCGCGCGTGGCCGAAGCTGGCAGTCGATGCTGCGGGGGAATGGCAGCAAGCACGGCAGTCCTCTTCGAAATTAGCAGCTAGAGTTGAGACTGCTCCCAGGCGATCGCAAGTAGTGCATGCCAAGTTGTCGCTAAAGCCTAGGCCAAGACATTTACTTGCGTCAACATCAGCTGCCACGGGAGCGAGCAGAGCAAGGAAAGCCAACGCCCGCATGGTACTTCGACTAAAACTAGTCTGTATAGCAATTCTGAAGCGCGGTATAAATGAGCCCAGGACGAAGAGACCTTCGTTGCTTGCTTCGAAGATAAGAGACGAGGAGTCTTCGTGTTTTTTGGCTTTGGTGTTCCGGCAAAAGAGCTCCAGATGATGGACAGCTCACTGAAATATACTTACAGGGTAGACCTGATGAAATTCAGAACAACACAAGATTATCAGAAATTCTCATCAAGGCAACTGGCGGACGGCACCGACGTTGTTGGCACGCTAGCTAGAACTTGTTGGCGTCGATGTCCTTGTTCCGCGTGACCCTAAAACGGGCGGCACCCCTCGGCTTGGTGGCCTTGTCAGCGCACAATAACTCAAATGCTGCGCAGGCTGCTGGCGACGACAAGGGCAGCAACCTACCTGATTTACCTGATTTGGGCAAGATCACCGAAAGCATAAAAAATTTCGACATTTCCTCGGTCAACTTCGACACTGCGATTCCTATCGCTTCGACGACATCGTTTGGCTGCCTAAGCGGCTACGCATGTGGCACTGTGGTATGAGCCTAAAGTTCTCTGGTGCATGTAAACCATTGCGACCCTACCATCACCTTCCTATCCTCTACTCTGTGAGCTTCCTTACACGTCACGCCGCATTTGACCAACAGGTGAAACAAGGTTTTCGGTTAATGACCGGTCTGTTCGGCGGGCTTTTCATTTTATCTCAAATAGCGCATCACAAAGGCTACGTGAGCGTCAATATGGACAAGGTTTGTTGGTTGCTCAACTTTGTAATGCCATTGTGCTGGATCGCATAATCGAGCAAAATTGGTACTGTTTCAGAAGTAATGCTCCCACACACCCTTCTCATTTTCCGCATGAAAGAACTCTTCGTTTGCGGGCCAATTTGTTGACAGGTGGAGGCTGACGTCATGTCGTTCTTGGACACTAACATGGACGGGAAACTCGACCAAAGCGATTTGCAAGACTGGGCGAAGAACGCAGTTGACGTCCTCGTCACGGACACAAAACTATCTGCAGGTTAGGTTATTTGTTTTCTTTGTACAGCCTTGCTGCTTTCTGCTACACCAGTTTCGTACGTCACGATAGAAAGAACTCCAAATGTGTGTAACATGCGATTGCTGACTTTCGGCCGAACACGTGCCCTGTATGTTTCCAGGATCCTTTGGTGCTGGTTTCTTGATGGGCCTTCGAAGGTAGCCATTTAAGCCTCCGTGGCTGTCTCCAGCACGCCCCTCACTCGGCGTTGATTGTTTACTTGGAACACTCAAAAAGCGTTCCCACTAGAAGGGCCATTCGTCGTCTTGGAATGGCGTGTTTGGTGTCTCGTGTAAAAATAAGAAAAGAGGGATTAAAATATAACATTTAAAAAAGAAAGAAAAGAAATGCCCTTCTAGCTCTTTTTGGTTTTGGATCTATCGCTAATCGGCCTATCGCAATCCAATAAACTTTTTCCACGGCAATATCAAATGATATATCATATAATTGAAATCGAAATTAATAGCAACCCACCAAAGGAAAAGGGATTATAAAATTAGAGGAGGGAACTATTCAAGGGGTTAAGAGTCAAGAGAAGCAGGCAGGCCAAAGGAAGTCGAATTCGAAGTAGAAGGGCAGAGAAGGAGAATAAGGGCGGGATAGTGATGAAGAAAAGCGGTTGCTGTATTTCGGCCTGGCGTGGATGTATCTCAATGTCAAAGCGAAGGCTGGTTAACGACCAAATACCTAGGAGCCGCCTCAGTGGATTCCCATATCCAGCGCCCACTCGCGAGCTTTTCCTGCTCACAACTCCACTCCGCAGAGTAGTTTTGTAATATCCAATTTGGCGTTGTGCATGCGCATTGAAGGCGTTACCATTGAGACACGCGCGTGTTTGCAAGAGCCACACGTGCTGCGGTGATTCTTCTTACTTCTTCTGCATCATGATGTGAGATGGCACCATCAGTGCCGGCTGAAGAAGGAGAACAACGGTGCCCACACAAGAGAGAAACATGAACAAATCGAGGACAAGTTAGCAGAGCTCATGATTGTAAATATATATTTTAAAAAAAAGGCACAAAGAGGAACATATACAAAGACAGGAGTGAAGGTTGGCGACAAAGAAATGCCTACAATTAATCAATTGCAATGTCTACCTTGGGCTTGGGTGCTGCCGCTGGAGCAGAAGAAGCAGCAACCGCTTTTGGGGTCGCAGTGGCAAGAGGCTTGCCTTCCTCGGGCGCAGAGGGTGGTGGAGCAGGTGGTGGCGGCGGGGGCAGCACAGCCGCCACCTTGGCGGCAGTCCCCAAGTCTGGGAACGACTCGGCGTATTGGCCCATGTTCAGGCCGCCTTGACCTTTCTTGTTGCTCGTGCTGCTGCCGGTGGCTGCAGCCTGTTGTGGTGGAGGTTGGCGGCGTTGCTCATGCTTAGCTGCCTGCTGCTGCTTTCCTTTCGCCGGCTGTAGCTGCTGCGGCTGCTGGAATTGAGGCGGCATTCCTGGAGCGGACATCCCCGGAGGAGGAAGAGGATAGCCCATGCCGGGAGGAGGCGGAGGATAGCCCATGCCGGGAGGAGGAAGAGGGTAGCCCATGGGCGGCAATCCACCCGCTGGGGGGTAATTCATCGGCATGGCCATCGGTGGCAGACCACCCGCAGAAGAGGGGTATGGCGGCATGCCCATCGGTGGCATTCCTGGCCCCGCTGCGCTGCCTCCTCCTTGATTGCTTCCTCCAGCAAACCCAAACCCAGGAGGAGGCAGAGGAGAAGGCCCTCGTGAAGGCATTAGCGGCGGGCCAGGTGGGAGTGGAGGCCGGGAAAAAGAAGGGGCTGAGTTGGTGGTTGAAGTAGCAAGGCTGCCTCCTCCGCCTCCAGCGCCCAGCATGGCCAACAACTCGGCCAGCGGGTCTGCCGCGGCTACCTCCTCTGTAATAGTGGCAGCAGAAGCACTCTCTGGGCCTTCTTGTGCACCGCCGCAACCGCTCTGGCTTGCCTTCTTCTTCTCCATCTTGTTGCTGTCCTTTTTCGCCGCTGCCTTGTTGGTGTCGGCCTCACTATCAGTTGTGTTAGCAGTGGTTGCTGCTCCTACCAGTCCCGGTGTTGAAGCAGCCACTGGCGTTGGGCCCTTAGAGACACTGCCTACTGCGCTTCCAATAGCAATTACCCCACCGCGGCCGCGGCCCCGAGCGGCAAAGCCGATGCTGCCGTCGGAAGGAGGCCGCGCCGCTTCACGATAGGCTGCGCCTTTGCGCGATACAGAGGAGGGTGCAGCTGCTGCTGCTGCTGCTGCTGCTGGCGGGGGCGCCGCCGGGCTAGTGATTGCTGCGGCGGTGTCCTTAGTGCTTGCCTCTGCTTCTCCTGCCGCAGCAGCAGCGGCAGTGCCGGTAGTGTTGGCAGTGGCAGTATCCGAAGAAGTCGAAGAAGGCGCAGAATTGAAGAGTGCTGACACGGCAGGGCTACTGGAAACGCTACTGTTGCTGCTGTTGTCGTCGTCTGTTTCATCAATAGTAGTGGAAGAAGTAGTGCCACCTTGGCTGCCGCTGCCGTCTGAAGCAGAAGAACCGAAGAGGGCGGACACAGCAGGGCTACTGAACACGCCACTGCTGCTGCTGTTATCGTTGTTGTCTGCTCCCTCCGCCACTGCCACAGCAGTGGTGGTATTAGTAGTACCACTCTGGCTGCCGCTGCCATCTAAAGCAGAAGAACCGAAGAGGGCTGACACAGCAGGGCTACTGAACACGCCACTGCTGCTGCTGTCGTTGTTGTTGTCGTTTTCGCCAAGGAGCATGGCGAGGAGGGCAGCTCCTTCGCTGTTGGTTGCGCCTCCGCTGGAGGAAGACTGCTGCTGAAGCATGGCCAAAAGGAGCTGGCCTGGGTCGCTTTCTGAGTCGATGCCTTCCTGCTTATTGTAGGTGAACCCATATTACATTTATGTTCCACAACGACACATACAAAACGAGACGAGAGAAACAAGTGAGATTAAGACTTGTTTACCTATCGTCGACTTCAGAAAGCACTCAAAATATCGAGAAACGAATGAATCGCACTATCGAAATTCGCTCTATCATTGATCAACATTTTTCTTATTCACCTCATCTCCGGTGTCCCAAGTGTCATAGACAAACACGTCGCCTTGGTCGTCGTCCATAATCGCCCCACTACCGTCTCCATCTTCGTCGTCCACAACGTCGTCTTCTGCGTCCTCAACGTCTTCTGGTCGCACCCCGTACTGCCTAGCACTCGCTTCCTGCGGAGGTGCTCGCGTCGGTGAACGAGGCGATGCTACACTGCTCGCGCCTGCTCCGGACACACGCTCCACGGTGGACTCGAGAGCGACGTAGAGCGGCGGCTTCGTCTGCGCTGGGGCTGCTGCGCCTGCGGGAGGTGCCACCGGAGCAGCGGCAAACAGGGCCGCCACAGCTGGCGCCGTAGCTCCACTAGTAGTACTAGCAGAGGCACCGCCGCTTCCAGCAGCAGAACCCTCGTCTTCATCGTCGTCCTCGTCGAACAGTGCACTTTTCTCCGGTGCCTTTTCTGTTTTCTTCTCGTCGTCCTTGCCCTTCTTGGCTTTCGATTTAGTTGAGACTTTGCTAGGGGCGCTCTCGCCCTTGCCGTCAGCCTTGACCTCGCCGCCTTTGCCCTTGCCTGGTCTCGCGTTGGCTTGTTTGCTATCCGCTGCTGCTGCCACCCCTGCTGATGTGGCGGTGCTTTTTCCTTTCGCGTTTTTCTTGCCCACCAACACGGTGCTAATTTTGGTCGCACCTCCTCTTTCAGCTGCTTGTCCTGTCGTTTGAGCTGAAGCCGGAGCAGCGGCGATCACCACCGCAGGAGGCGCAGTACCCGGCGTGCCCGGAGGCGGAGGCACCCGAAGGACATGGTTCCAGGGCAAGAGCCGGCCCCGAAACTTGTCGCAGCTCCCCTGTAGGGTGGACCCCCCCACGAACGGCTCGTCGAACACACACTCCACGGCGCCGCTGTGGTGGTGGATGGCCACGACGGTGCCGCGCAGGCCAAAGGGGGCCCCCACCTTGGAGAGAAAAGAAACATCAGAACGAGAAAGAGGACAAGAGAGAAAACTACTGAAACGAACCGCACGAAGAAAGAAAAGCACAAGCCAACTCTCCAAACTATCGAAGGTGTTCGTTTTGTAATTCAAATTCCTCTCATGAAATCTTGAAGACTGTTTCGTTCTCTCTTTCCCGCCCCATTCGCTTCATGAACACCAACCTCGTGCACGTTCACGACGCGGTCCCCCAACAAAGGGGGGCCCAGGCCCAAGTTGAAGTTGACCTTCACGTCTCGCAAAGTGTGGGGATGCGGCGCCATCGCCAGCGCGCTGACTGGCACCTGCTCCACCACTTCGTACGGTAGGAGCTGCCCAGCGCCTTTGGTCAGCCGCACGTCGGCGGCGCGCTAATGTGATGTGAGAATGGTGCACCAGCACAGCACACGAGAGGCAATGAACACAAAGGCATGAGGAGGAGAAAAAATTACATAAATGCACGTATCACGTGTCATTTCATATTTTCAAAATCAGGACATGTCCACTCAAAAAAGGCACGCATATAAGTGTATCAATCATGAGAAGCCTTCACCTGGATGGCGCGCACAGCATCGCTGGGTAAAGCTTCGGTAGTCAGGGGCGCCCGAGGCAGGCGCATCACTTCAAGGCTGCCCAGCCAGTCCACCACCTTCGTGACGTTTTTTTTTTTTTTTAACATGACACACGCGAAAGAGACTTTAAAAGCATAGCAATAGCACTATTCGAAAAAAAGTTGTGGACAAGGTCCTCACTGCCACACAGTTCAAACAAGCAACTGCATACCTTGAGGAGTGCGCCTTGCACGCCGCCCTGGCCCTCGTTGGCGGCGGCGCTTCCTCGGAACAAATTGCTGGCCTGAAAAGTTCGGTCCGTAGGTGGCGTCGCTAGAAGCGCGGCAAAGAACTCGGGAAACGCCGCTTGGTAGGCTGCAACTAACTGCACGCCTTTCACACTCAACTCCCAGCCGCCGACTACTGCACTAGCACCTCCGCTAGCACCACCAATGCTACCCTGGTTTGCAGTAGGCTTTGGTTTCGAGCCGATCACACGAACAGCGTCCCGGCTGGATCCCCAGGCGCCTTCGGAGACAGCATGCTGCTCCTGCTGCTGCTGTTGCCTTTCTAGTGCCGCGCCCGTGTGACGAATGTATCCCAGCACGCGCAGCGCTGCGCCTTTCTCTCCTTTCACGCCCGAAGGCTCGTTGATGCGCAGCCTCAGGCCCAAGTCGTACGCTTCGTCTCTGCCTGCGCTCACAATCAACGAGCCCAGGAGCCTGCCCAAGATGTCCGGGCGAATCTTCAACGTGCGAGCGACGGCTCCCATCGGGAAATATTTGTCCACCACCGCGGCGGCGATCCCCAGCCCAAACGGCGGCTCCGGCGGGTGCACTTTGCAACGCACTTGCACCGTGTTAGTAGCCGCATGGTGCCCCACGACCTCTCCCAGCCGGCCGTGGTTGGGCCATAAAGGGTCACCTTCTTTGTCCTTCTTCTTGCCGCTCCCGTCTGCTTTTGCTCCTTCTCCTGCACCTCCAGCACTTCCTGCACCTCCAGCGGCTGCGGCTTTCATGGCTGCTTGCGATTCCAAGAAACGAGGCCATTTTGATGGGTCAGCGACCACCACGGCCGGCGACCCCAGTGGAGCCAAGTCGGCCAAGCTTTGCGGGCCTTTCTCCAAGAAGCGGGGGTCGGGGGCGGGGTTGTCCCGAATCGCCAATTGCAGAGGTACGTCGGCGACGCTGCCCGAGCTCGCGAGCGCAAACACCTGTGTTAGAACAGAAAGAGGAAGGGCGGGAGAGATCAAAAGAAAAGAAGAAAAGTGAATATACGAAAACCACAGGGCTTGGGTGTACACCACCCTCATGCGAACAGATGATCCATAGGAGCTCCCAATCCACATGGAAGCACGTGTACAGTAATAATGTATCTTTGTCGTCACCTTGGAGGTGCTGCCCGTGGCGCGGTCCCGCTGCATCCCTTGGAGTGGGGCCACGCTTAACCGTAAACCAACGGCGCCAATGTCCACCCCTCCTTGCCCCGGCGTCCCGCGCCCTTTCAAGTACTCGTCCCGCAAGTCCGCCGCCGCCGCCGTCTTTAAAGTGTGTGCGAATATTGATCCGTTCATATGCATCCAGGGCGGTACAGGAATAGAGATGAGCAGGAAAGCGAAGATGAAGTAGATGAAGTCGGATCACCCAAAGGACATTCGTTTGAAAAGAAAAAAATCTACTGTATAAGAACTGACAATCTATTTCTGTGGCGGGAGATGAAAAAGAGCTCATATTTTATCTCTTACCCAGGCGCGGGACTCGTCAGCGGATAAATTGCGGACGACTACTGCACCGCTGTCTTCTTCACTTGAGCCTGCCACCTCTAATGCTGCTGCTGCTGCACTGCTCCCACTCGTGTTGCTGCCCTTGGTCGCTGGTGCTTTTGCGCGGCCCATGCCGGCTAGGTTAATCGGTGAAGGCGCATTGCCACTCGAGGACGATGCGCGAAGCATGGGAAGAGAGTACTCTGAATGGGCGTCGCTTACTGCTACCACCTGGGAATTAGGAAAAAGCGACAGATTCAGAAAACGAAGAAGAAGAAGATAATAATGAAAAAATGAGTTGGAATTGAGGAAAAAGATATACCATATACGCAATTCAGACTTGTGTACACACGATAATGGTGCACCATTTAAGCCCAACAATTATAATTACCTTGGCTTCGTGCATCATCGGCCAGTTGACAAACACCGAAGTTCCGAGTAGTTTTTCCGCCACGAGCGACGCCGGGGGCAGTTGATCCGGGTCCTGAGTGAAACAAGAAGTAGAACCGAAGATAAGCCGCACAACAAAAGCGCATAAAGCTGGAAAAAGTTGTATTGTAAACGACGAGGAAAAGCAGCAGAGGCTCATGGAAAAGACCTCTGGTGTTCAAATCGCAAAAGATAGAGAGTAAGAGAGAGATGCAGTGCAAGCTTCCGCAATATAGTATTTTTTTTGAAATATGCAAATGAGAGAGACACAGACCTGTTGTGGTAAGCTCAGGACCAGAGTAGAGTATCTCGAATCCGACCCAAAGCAGTTGAGTTTGATCGGCTTCAGAGCGGCCCCCGGCACGGGCAGCACGAACAACGACGGAAAACCCGCGTACGGCAGCCGGCACCCGGGCTTGATTTCGGCTTTGAAGGTCACGTCGGTGCGGTCAAAGAGCAAGTCTGGCCGCGGCCGAGCCATGGTTTTGCAGCGCGGCAAATCAGGCAAGCCAATACTGGCGTTCACCTGTGCATGAAGGGGGGGGGGATGTGAGGGTATGTGGGTTCATGATTAGTTGCTTGTTTTATTGGGTTAGTGGACACTTCGTTCATTTTCGCATTTGAAATAAGAGAAACTGAAAAAAAGCACAACATTTGAAGACAGGATTCCAGGAAAAGTCCATCAGAGAACAGATGCATCGCGGCTTCAATGATTATCATGACGAGTCTGTATTTCTTTCACGCACCGACGCCACGAATTGTTCGGCGTTGCTTTCGTCGTAGACAAACTCGATGGGAGTCCCAAACGAGTTGCGCTCGCGCTCCAGAGCACTCAACGAGTGCAACGGCGCGTGCGTCTCGATGGCTGTAGTTTGCACACACACACACAAACGCACACACATGCATACAAGTCCAGGAGACACATTGTTAAAGGACATGCGCACTCAAAATCTTCCACGCGCAGGAACAGAAGCGAAAGAGGTATAGTTTAGTCTCTTGTGCCTCGCTTCTGTTGTTGTTGTGCATACCCTGCTTCATGCGAGTGGCATCAATGAATGGCAGCAGATTCACGCCTTCCCACGGGTTGCGCTTGCCGTTCATGTCCACCTTTTGGGGGGGGAAGCAACAAAAGGAAATTGGAACACAGGGAAGAGTTCAAGACGCGGCATAGGTGAGGAGAACAAAACATGAAGAATTATCAACCATTTAAAAGATTGACTCGACTTTCAGGGAATATAAACACCAGAACCACGATCACAGCGATATTACTGAAGTTGCCCATTCAGAAACGCGCCAGAAGTACAAAGGAACGCACTTGGAAATCCGCTGGAAAAAAGTCGAGCAGCGGCGACTCAGAGTGCGTCATGAGCCACTGGTAGCCGCTTGGCAAAAACTGTTTCGAGCCCGCGGGCAAGCATCCTAACAGCTGCTGGAAAGGCAAGAACGGCTCTCCCTTGTGGAAGGACGCGTCGCTGACCCCCAAATTTCCCTGAGGAAAGGAAAAGAGAACACGAGAAGAGCAACCAAGGAAGGAAAAAAAGAAGTATACTTTAAACGTGCTGCAAGCTCATCCAGAAACAGCGATTAGTAGGAAAAAGAAAGCTGGAAACAATAAGCTCTTGACAACTAGGTCTTCAAAAGACATAGAATTCAGTATCTTTGAAAACTCACCAGATCCACCATGTCGCTCATCATCGGGCCGTAATGGAAGGGGTAAAACCACCCCCAGGAGACGCAGCCCCGGTAATAGTACGCCAAGCACCACAGCAAGCCTTCCAAGTAGTGCTTTCGCACAGCCTCATGGACCGACGCTGGAATAAAAAAAACACAGCAAAAAGAAAGAGGTTGATAAGATGTGAGAGCAATGTCGATTTTTGGGTTGATCTCTGGACTGCTACAATCTGTGAAAAAAAAATGAATATCAAGAAGACGAGTCTAGAGATCTTTGTACTTTGTAATAACGTTCTTCCAAGCCAAGCCCAAATTTCTTTCATCTTTCAAATTAAAAAAAATGCAAGTAAAGGGATATCCCCAGCATGCTTTTAATGTTGGAAGTCGTTACCGTGCTTCGGGGTGATCCCCAGCTTTTCGAAATAGTACTTCGCTTTCAAGTATTGAAAGTCCGAGCGATCTTTGGCAGCAATCGCACTGCTGCCACTGCCACTGCTGCCGCCACCGCCTAGCATAACGGGCTGGCCCTGAATAAATAGGCATGAAGCAAATTAAAAAGAAAAAAAAGTCAAGCAAACACAGTCAGACAAGATTCGTCTAACTTCATCTTCTTTCTTCGTTTTTCGTATGAAAAAACATCAATAGGTTACATCTCATAGTTTCGCTCAACTTCGGGTCAGTGAAATGACCAACTGATCGACATCCCCAACCACCTATCTACATGTCTATATATATAATACAGTACCTGCGCCGCCATGGCCTCTTCAAACGCGTTGGCCGATGCCATTTCCCGCAACTGTTGCTCCGCCTCCGTCTCCACAGCCTTGCCATTGCCGTTGCCACCCCGGCCGTTGCTCCGTTTGGCGAACTTGCGCTGCCGCGCTTGAAATTCGGCCTCGTTGGAAATCCGCTCCCGGAAGATTTCGTCTTCCTGCTGGCCAATGGCCGCCAAAAAGCGCTCCAGGCGCGCCAAGTCCGGCACGTTCCCTAATACAATAGAAGAAAATACGCGTAAATGCGTCGAGGAATAAGTAGGTACAGTATAACACATTGGGCGATATGGGAATTAAACGACATGACCTCGCGCACGCACCTCCACACGCACAATCACGAGCGTGCGTGCTTATTCACAGGTGCTGTTTTGGGGGGGGGGGGGGGGGGGGGCCGCGGGCC
>Ga0307930_1002577_pt1 | contig 13742 bp, 13 predicted proteins | sample OrgLakmetageno46_FD_203161 | JGI IMG/M metagenome (GOLD analysis project Ga0307930, IMG submission 203161) | Saline water microbial communities from Organic Lake, Antarctica - #46 | ecosystem: Environmental > Aquatic > Non-marine Saline and Alkaline > Saline | place: Antarctica: Organic Lake... | reverse complement strand
CCCAGCACAAGCACGCCCACTCCAGCGCCGGTGGTCAAGTCCAGAGGATGCTGGTCCCCTTGTACTATGCTCCAGCGGTGGAGCCAAGCTCGAACCAGGTAAGCGCCAGTGGGCAGCGAGACAAGGCCGTGCAAGAGCAAGGGAATAGTTGGAAACAGTTGATGCCACAGTATTAAAGCGTCATGGTAGGGCCTCGGCAGCCATATAGATGCTAGCACGGCTCGAGCCGCTTCCCATTGAGATCGATGAAGCGGCGCTCGGGCGCGGTGGTGGTTCAAGAGTGGCGTCGGCTGGAGCACCTGGGCTTCCAGGGTTTGAATGATGAGAGCAAGCACGACATCGTCGAGGGACACCAATGGCAGGCGGTCAAAAGCGCGCGCTACTGACGCTGAGGAATGGGCCAGGAAAGGCTGCGACGTCACTACTTCAAGAGTTGGGAGAGCCACCTACACAAGAGCATCGACACGTGCACGTTTAGCTCAACACTCGAGGAGATACGGGTGAGGGGCAGAGCCTGAGATTCAAACAAGCCCATTCACGAACCCCTTCGAAACAACCCAACGGTGGGAAATTGTGCTCGAGCCAATCTTCAATCATCGAGGGCAAAAGCAAGCGGTCGAGATTGGCGTCGAACACCAAAAACTGCAGAGACAGACAGGTGCCATGATACAGACACACACAAAGTCAATAAGACATAACCTTCGAATAACGACGAAAGAGATCAGAGAGAGTGATTATGAATGTCTATTTCGTAAAATATGCTACAAACAGGGCGGGATTCTCACCTTTGCGTAAACTCTAGCGATGAGCACGAGCGCAACGCGCGCTTGTATGAGGCACAGCGCCGCGAGAGCCCCAGCTGTGAGCAGTCGCACAATCACACAACAAAGGTGCTCCTCGCATGGGCGGTCACCTCCAGCCGCAGGGCGCAAGAACACGTGGTTCATTGCAGCGCCAAGCCCTTTCGTGAGCACAGTGGGACGGCAGCAGGGGAGCACACAGTCGGTGAGAAATCGCCCGAAGGTGGGTGAACTCGCGATTGCTTGTCGATTTGGACCCAGGCACCACGGAGCGAGGCAAGCGTTGCACTTCACAGCGTGCTCGAAACCGCCAAGAGAAGGCTGTTGGCTCGAAGTGGTTACCCAGCGGCGAAGGCACGCGAGGTGAATGTGTGCTACAGAGCCTCGGCAAGCGCAAGGAGCCAGCAACGGGTTGGCATTTGTAGACACCCCAGGCTCTTCGGGAAACGCACCTTCGCCACAGACCCGGCACTCTACAACGTCGTCTTCTTCGACATGAGCTTCTTCTGTACGATCGGTGGATGAAGCTGCTGTCTTTTCAGAGCCGCCCTCGTTTGCAAATTCCTCATGAGGAGATCCCGCAATCACCCCAGAGCTACCTTCATTCGCATGCTCCACTCGAGAGGTAGCTGGTGTCTTCTCAAACATGCTCTCATCTACTGTATTCTCTGTAGAGGTAACCCCTGTCCTCGAAAAACTAACATTGTTGGCTAGGTTCGTGTTCGCTGCACCCACTGTAGTTTGAATGTCCCTCTCGCCAACTTCGCGTTCTTTCTCTGTGCCGTAGCTTCCTGATGACTCAGCATAAATCACATCACTAGCAGCATCAGCACGCGCACCAGTTTTGCCTCCTGCAATCGCAACTTCCTGGCTTGGAAGCTCGGCTGCGTTCATGGCAAATATTGAGACACGACAGCCTCAAATTTTTACTCAATGCGGAGGAAGGACAAGGCGATAGAAGAGAGGATGACGCAGACGTTCTTAACCTGGGTGTGCTATCTGAATTATTCGTGTACTATCCTCTGCGTTTTTTTCTATTACTGAGCGTCACACAGGGTGTATCATAATTCCGTAGGCCAGTATGCGACTGTAGATCCATTGAACAGCGTACAATAGCTGGCTAGACCTCTACGCAACTTTAAAGAGCACTCAACGAAGCATTCGCGTAGAGAGACTTACTGTTACAAGGCCACTAGCTAGTGCAGTTTGTATGGTAGCTTCTGTTTCGAACCTATTACAAGAGTCAGTCTTGGATATCGGAATGGAATGGAGGAACGAAGAAGAAGGCACGAGAAGAAAGCAAAGAGGAGTTTTGATTGGTCAATCGGTGTTTTACAATCATCTTCATTACAGGGGGATTACAACATGTGTCAGCGCTGCGGTTGTTGTCTCGGTGTCTCCACTCAATTCTCACTGTACTTACTTGCGCAGTAGCGTTGGCTCCACTTCCTCTTGCCGGCCATTTTATGAGACGACTAATAGTGCTCCTCGACAACCTTCAGACTTGAAGAACTTGGTGTAAGCAGGCTCTCTGCTACGACGCCGAGTCGCACTATCAGTACGAGTCAGGACACTCATCTCTGCGTTTGGGCGCGTTAATTTCCCACGCCTCTTCCCCACGCCCTCGCTTGCGTGGGAGAAATTCGACAGCTGGCTCGGCCGTCATCGCTGCTATAACAGGCTTTTAAAATGGACGGGGAAATTGCAGCTCTGGCAAATGCGGGCCTGCACTTAGACCAACCACTGCAATTGCGGTTTGTCCGGTCTGAAAGCGAAACGTGGGTTAGCCGAGATTATCGCGTGGATGAGGAACGGGCTACCGACGCGTTTAACGCCTTTTTGCGCGTGCGAGATTTGCACCGCGAAGCTGCCTTTCTTAAGGCTGGTAAGCTTAGCCATGCGAAAGCGGCAGCCATGGGCGGTGCTGCTGCGGGCGCTGACGCATTGCGCCGGGCTGATGTCCATCGCCTCGTGGCGCTGCTATGCGACAAACCTCAAATTGAGGAGCAAGTAGACTTGTTTATGGAACGTTTCGAAGACCCTGAAAGCCCGCTGGACACACCCATTTCTCGTGACCGCTTCTTGGAAGTGCTCGAGGAAGAGGCAGCGTCGCTGCGCCTCAATTGGTGCGAGCAGCTTTTCTTCACTTGCGACGAGCCCACGTCCTCAATGTTCTCGCTCTGGCTAGCCTTGGGCGTTATGCTCGTCATCATAGTCTCTTCTGTCGGCTTCATCTTCTCTTCGGAGCCAATCTTCCAGGTGCCCTCAGCAGACGGAGAGACCCCACCGGTCGAGTTGGCCAGCTTGCAGGTGCTCGAAGCTTGGTGCATGATTATCTTCTCTGTGGAGTACGTCGCGCGCCTTGGGACGGTGGGGGCAGTGCGCGAACATCTCCGACCTCCTGTGGTGGACTTCACCATCATCTTCCCAACACCACCGCCTCCTGAAGAAGAACCTTCATCGGTGCGTCAAGCGAAATGCAGGCTACGTTGCTTCGTCATTCCAGTGAATTGTTTCTTTTCTTCTCTCGTCTCCTCCCACTTCCCTGAAAGAATGCGTACGAACGTGCTCAATCGGCAGCCTCTATCAATCCTTCACTTCTTTCTTGTTCTTTCTATGCGTTGTCCCTCCGCTACAGCCAACTTTCTCAAGGCGACAGGCGCCTCCGGTCATGCAGGAGAGGGTCAAACTGGGAGTAGCAGCCGAGGCGGTTCGAGGGCTCGAGGAACCTCAATCGAAGTACGGCGTCGTGCGCATATGGCATTACGGCACCAAAGCCCTCAATCTCATTGACCTCGTGGCCATTTTGCCATTTTATCTGGAACTGTTGTTCAACATGGGCGGCGGCGGGCTAGGGGTTTTGCGCATCTTGCGGCTGGCTCGCGTGTTTCGGCTTTTCAAATTTGGGGCTATTCAAGAAGGCGTGACTTTGCTTTCGGACGTAATGCAGGTGAGTTACCCGTCACTGCGCCTTTTGGGCTTCTTTGGAGCGCTAGGCTGCGTGTTGTTTGGGTCCCTCATCTACTTGTGCGAGCTCGGCGAATGGGTGCCTCCTGGCGACGACGACGCCCTTCCGGAAGGCGCCTTTTTGAGAGTTGACAAGTTCGGCACCGGCAAAGAAGTAACGCCTTTCCTGTCGATTCCGAGGAGCATGTGGTGGGTAGTGACCACGGCCACCACCGTGGGCTATGGGGACCTGTACCCCACCACGCTGCTCGGGAAACTCGTGGCGACAATAACCATGTTAACCGGCATCTTAGTGCTCGCCCTCCCCATCACCATCATTTCCTCCAATTTCAGCGACGAATTCGACAAGCTTCAAGCTCGCAAAGAAGTGGCGCGTCAGGACGCTGCCGAACTCCAACGGCTCGTGGCGCGCCCTCCTGTGAGCCAAAAGGCGTACAAGGGCTGCTTGACGCTGCGCCTGGAGCAGCACTTGGGGGTCCTCCTCAAGGGTTCAGCAGTGCTTTACTTGCTCGAGTCCCTCACCAACGCGTCAGCGGTTTCAGAAGCTTTCGCCGTGGCCGTCGCCAAAGAGGTCCTGGGCCTCATGGCGCGAGTGGCGCGAGGGGGCAAGCAAACCAAAGGGGGGCTCGCAGGGGTGGGCGCAGCGCGGTCGTTCAACGTGTGTGAGGTGGACACCTGCGTGCAACTGGTGCTGGTGTGGTTCAAGCGGACCTTCAAAGCGGCGGAAAGCCCGGTCTGGTGGATGGGCCACGTGCCCGGAGTCTCCTCAAAGCGAAGCAGCCACCCGCTGATTGCGGCAGCAGTAGCGATAACGCCGACCAGCGGAGGCAGCAACAGCAGCAGCAGCAGCATAGACGAAGGCAGCGAGAGCGCCAGCACCAGCGCTAGTAGCAGCGCGAACAGCAGCGGCGACACTACCAACAACAACAACAATAACAACAGCAGCGGCAGTAGCAGTAGCACTGCCCTTGAGCTCGGCAACACAAACGGGAAAGGCAAGGGCATGATGGAGATGCCGCCTCAGCCTCGCAGCGTGGCTCTAGTGCCCATAGCCGGCCTTTTGGCGGCCTCTTTGCCTCTGCGGCAGCCCACAGAGGACGAAGAGTACGCCCTTCGGCACGCTTTCTTGAGCTTCGTGGCGCAGTGCGTGCCGGCGGTGTCTCCGCCCGGCAGTGCGAGTTTATGAGTTCGCAAGCGTAACCGTAACGCACATATACACATGTGACGTCGAGCAGGAGGTCAGAATTTGGTTTCTGGAGTGCACTAGAGTGGACTTGACAACCGACAAGTAAAAAGGCGTATCTCAATTAGTTCAAAATGTGAGGTTAAGGTCGTTGTAGGAAGTCAAAACATGAGGTCAGCATTACTTTGTACTTTTCTCTTTTCAACAGAGAGACAGAGGCATAATACATAATACATAATACATAATAAGAATACAGTATATAAGAGAAGGGTGTGTGCACGTGTGAACTGCGGCTACGTAACTGCGCACGTGTAATCTTCGCATAACTTAATTACCCAGGGGCACCCGAATTCCACCTTGCTTCTGTTCCTGATTCCTAATTAAAACCTCCACTGGCCCACGGCGTATATCTTATACACTGCGTGTTAACTGTGCATCTGTAAATAATAATTCCATACCGCACATCGCGTTGTGCTTGAGTCCATATCTACATGAGTCCCCTCTTTGAATTTAAATGGAAAAAAAATCCGCAGCGAAAACGAAAAGAGGCGACACTTCAAAAAGTAAAGAAAAGGATAAGGGGCCAAATATATTCAAAACGTACAGCGTTCGACTCCTGCTGCCTGCTGTTCCTGCTACCAAGAGCCAAATCAGTGGCGGCTTGAAGTGCATGGCTCAGGCTGATTTGATTCCTGTTGCGAACCAGAGTGCTTGAGGTTAGCTACAAATTATTTATGAACGAAAGAAAAATGAAAAGAGCAAACCAACCACAAGCCACGCACACTCACCTCAGGAAATCGAGCATCCCAATAAACTTCGAAGAAAGTCTGCAGAGCTCTTCGCGTGCGGCCAAGCATGGGCTCTTTCGGTGCTTTCGAGCCAAGCCCTGCCGCTTCACGGTTGAACCAATGCTGTTCTGGGCGCACGGCAGAAGCCTTGGCGGATTGCATTGCGCTTACTTCATCCACGCCCAGAAATCGTGCAGTGCGCTGTAAAGCATCAGCCGACCACTCTCCAGTGCTTCGCAAGAGCAAGACCTGGGAGCACGCAAAGTAGCGGAGCCACCTGGCGAGGTGGAGCGGGTAAAGCGAAATCAGCAATCGCCCGGGCAATCTCTTGGAGTTTACGGCATGGCGCCCGAGCTGATCCGTGCGAATAGTCTGGGCAAGGAACATGAAGACACCGTGAGCAAAATTAAATAAAAGTAAGAACGAAAGTGGTATTAATCACATGAATCAATCACCTCGCAATCCCAGCGTAATCGTTTCTTCACCGGAGGCGGCTTCCAAATCAGACGGCCATCCGGTAAATCAACGAAACACCGCTGCAATTCAGCTATCTCTTCGTGGACTCGCGCGTCAAATGCCTTGGGAGAAAGTTGTTGCACAAACGCTTCCGCGCCTTCTTTGCCAACTAAACCCCCTGTAACTTCTCTGACCAAAGCAGGTTGCCGCAATGCTTGAAGTCGCCCAAAGAAATGGTAGTCGCTATAGGTGCGCTGTAGACACAAAGAAAATAAACTTGAGCTAAGCACCCCCCAAAAAACAGCAATGTAACGTTCAGTGGCGAAATAAAGCACACGCGAATACAAATACCTGCACTGGGTCACGCAGAGTCACGATGAGCTTGACAGTTGGGTGCACGCAGGCAAGCCATCTCGGCACCATTGCTAAACCATGATGCTCCCATCCCAAGTAAGCAGGCGTAGCCTCGCCAGTAATAGCATCACAGCTCTCTGAATCACGACCCGGCGAACTGCAATTTGGGGCTGCCGACTGGTATTTGCGCCCTCTGAAGTATTTCTTTCGAGAAATATTCAAGGGAACGTCAATCTTGCGTTCCCCCGAAATGTGGCCGCTGAGTTCCTTGAAGTACTTTAGACTGTACGACATCAAAGATTCTTTGTGCTGTGATGGAATGACATTTTCAGACCAAAACCCAGTCTCTTTGACAGCAGAGGGCACAACGCCATGCATTAAGCCAATCCGGTTGTATAGATCTGTGGTTCCAGTCTTTTCAGGTCCCAATGCAATGAAGTACGGCAAGCAGCCCGTGCAATAGACACGGCCGCCAACGGCACTCGTCCCCGGTGGTCGCCACTCGCCTTGGCAGCAAGCTCTGTTAAGACATGGCATACAACAAGGATGTTAAATGTATAACTTGAATCTCAATGCATGCACTGCTTAAGCGATGGAGTACTTACGCGTGATGGACCTTGTTGCACAGCATTGACTTTTCGTCAGTGATGGCACCCTTTCTGAGAGGGACAGCACTCAAAATAACTTCTCTTGGACCAGTCATGCGGTAGCACTGTGACTTTGTGCCTTTTAGACGCGTAGATGAAGCATTTAAGAATAGTGCACTTAAATCGTCCACAGCATCGTCATTCAGAATGTATTGTTGAGGAGATGGACTGGACTTAATCTGCCCGTACCGAAGACATGCGTCGATAGGACAGCTCTTCAGTACACTTGCCATAGGCGGCTCAGGATCATCGCTACCAACGGAAGACACACCTGGCAGTAAGTCCTTTAAGAGTGGACAAGCGTTGAACGCAGGCCCACTCCAGGACCCGCGCTCCCACGCAAAAGGCCCGCCTGCATCTACCACTGCGCTGGCCGCCAGCACGCGTGCTTCACGTGCTCCTCGCATGGATCCTTCCGCCAGATCTCGATATGACTCGCCTTTTATCTTCCCTATAACACGCCTCCAGAGGTTCATCACTTTCGCATTCGGAAGCCCCAGCTCTTCAGAGGTGGAGCTTAGAAGCCACCCTCGCCCAAGGTTGGCAATGACTGCTGCTGTTGTGCCATTCGAACGATTTCGGAGATAAGGATACCCATCAGATAACCCAGCTTGCTTCATGAGCTCATAAAGTTCAGTGCTTTCACTGTCTGATTGCTCGAAATGTGTTCTCACATCAGTTTCAGTGATCATAGTCGACATCGCAGAATCTTGATGCGCCGAATCGCTCCCGTTTAGTACAGAATTCGCATAAACATCCGACGTTTTTCTCTTTTGATTTAAACGTTCAAGCTTCTCCTCTCTTCTCTTTGCTTTTTCGTTTTCTTTCCAGAGCTCTAACTCACTGGGAGTTGCTTGCTCATACCTAGCTTTAGTTCTAAGAAATTCGGGGTGCAGTGTGCCATCCTGCAGCCTACATCGCTTCCCAGATTGCATGTTACATCCGCGAGGAAGTGGTGGATCGGAGATAGGAACATCCAACAATGAATGCGATGAAGACAAAGCCAGCACCCAAAGCAGCCTTTTCATCGCTCGAGTCGAAGACATAAAATCAAGCCCATACTAGTAAAAAACAGAATTTCTCCCTGAGCGCTTCAGACTGCTTGAATCGCGCTGGTCAACGAACCATCAGCAGTTTCTCTGTTCAAATATTGCTTTATACTGTGACCTCTGACTGTTACGAAAAGTAATGTTATAGAATAATCGACAATTTCCCGAGGTATCTGTAACTGTCTACTAGAAAAAATCGCATTTAGCTGGTCTAGCCTTCCGCTCTTTATCAGAGAGTGCTATCAAAGTACCCTTGGTGCTATTACACCTGACGATCTATAATTGGCCGGCTGACTGAGGTAAATGGCACTGTAAGTGCATCTGCGCGACACTAGCTAAAGTACCTTTTAACTGTGGCTAGCTACTCTGAAGTAAAGAGTAGAGGACTAGAACTATTACACCTACTAGTACCTACGCCTTTTTCGGATGTACTGGCGAAAGCACGAAAGCCCGTAGCTACAGGGTGTTTATCTTCTCACATCACAGCTCTCGACTTTGGAACAACTTTGCTTCTTTCTTCGTTATCATTACGGTAGCATAGGCCTTAAAAGCTGCTTCGGCGGCTACATTGAGTAGGAGCAGTCTTGTAACATACTTAGTGGGGAGATAGGTTTTACGATTGGTGACGTTAGTGACCTTTATCCCATTCAGCAAGCGATGAATTCATTCACACTAAACAAGAAGGAGATGTGATACGGGTGACTCCTACACCTACGTAGGACTTCTGCCAGTGCCAAATTTAAACTTTTAAAAGGTTGTCAGATATCGCCTCTAGATTCTAGGTTCCTAGCATGGCAACCCCTGTGGTGCAACGCATGCTCAAGGCGCAAGAGTGGTGGCATGTTGCTGACAGCGCAGCAGCAGCAGACAGTGGCAAAAAGAAGCCAGCTACAACCGCTAAGGAAGATCCGGCAGTTAAGGATGCCCGGCTCAGTGATAGCATCTACCATCACATGATGTTGAGGTTAGGGGATCAGGAACTGTCCAAACTACAAGCTGAGACGAAGGTTGCAAATGCTGCAGAACAGGAACTACGAGCCCAGCGTGATGCAGCGGTGAGTCTTGAACCTCATTCGTGTGGCTTATTTGGAAGTTACAAATCTACTCCATGAGCCCTTCCATGACATACTTTAACCCATCCGCTTAGTAAACACATCTTTTCTATTACATGATGATATTGGCGATGAAGTTGATTTGGAATAGTCCGCTATTTGGTGTTCTTATTTTCATGATATACTATTCTATGTGTGTGGCTCAAGGTAATTCGGGCAGAAGCGCACAACTTGCTGGTCCACTCGCCAGATGCCTGGTGGGATGCTTTCCCGAACGCCAACACACCCACGGCCATGGTGGTGCTGACAGTCGACAACGCGGGCTGTTTGCAGCGGATGCTGCGGCGGCTTTTGAAGGGCGCGCGCGACGCGAACCAACGAGAGCACGCCATCGACGCCCTCCTCGTGGAGGTGCAAGTCGCCCTCGACTTCGAGTCTACGCGCCGGTCGCTGGGCCCCGGTGCCGCCCTCAAGATCCAACGCTTGGCGCACGCTTACCTCGCGCGCAAGAAAGTGCGAGCCACCATTTTGGGCCGTTGGGAGAAGCGGTGGCGGCAGAAGGAGCAAACCTTTGTGTTTGTGGACACGGTGGCGGAGCGCGCGGAGCTGCGATCTTCCATGAGTGGGGGGTTTGGGGGCAAACAACGCCCTTTCGTGAAGCCTCCTTGGCTTGTCGAGTCCAAGTACCCACCGGACGTGCTCCGAAAACGCCAGTTCAACCCCGTCGACGCTTACAGGGGGAATTTGCAGCACGCCACCATTGGCTCGCCTCGCACCACCGAGCGCAAGGCCACCAAAGAGCAGTCCAGAGGCGATGGCGTGCTTGCCGAAGAGCGCTTAATGCGCCCTATAAGCCAAGCGGCAGCGGCGAAGCGGGACGCGCTGCTCCACGACCTGTGCTCCCTCGGGGCCATCATGGAGGCCATTGGCCAATCAGCGCGCGTGCTCGCGGAGCAGTGGCCTGCGTCCACCAATGAGAGCAAAGGGCCGCTAGCGAGCCGTTTCGTGCCGCCACCGTCCACCCCAAGCCAGGTGAAAGCCATTGAGATTGCCACCAAAGCTTCTGACGCCGCAGAAGCTGAGTGGCGCGCGGAGCAGGTTGCGATTCACGGCGAAGACTTTGACGAGGAAGGAGGCGAACCTCGGCCGAGTGGGCCGGCGCCTGAAGCCATTTTGAAGGTGCGTGAGTGCGGTTTTGCTATATCTCCAGAAGCAGCTTTGATTTTTACAATTTTCGGTGCTGTCTTTGGATGTGCATTTTTTTTTTCGAAAACTCTAAATAAACCATCAAAATGCTGCACTCACTTCCTGCTATTATTCTCTCTTTGGTGGCTAGGTCTGGAAAGAGCTCAAAGAAGAGCGCGACGACGATGAAGCCGAAGCAGCGGAGAAGCTCCAAGAAGACGTGCACAAAGACCGGGAATGGGCCTGGTGCTTAAGACAGGGAATCGACCCTGTTGCCAATGCCGCTGCCATCGAAGCAGACACTGGAGGCGGGGTCTCGGTCCCCGACCTCGACTCGGAAGAACCCGTAGGCTGCCAATTTACGGTCAAGCTCCTGCCGCCCTGGCCGTCCCCGCGCTCGTCTACAGCCGCTCAAGCGCTACAGCGCTGCAATGCCGATCATGATGCCATAAAACAGGTTTGATAATGACTTGTACTCTATAAATATTTTTCTGGTCTATGTCATTCGTACCTTCGCATGTCTTTTGGTCCTTTCTCATTCCCTTCATGCGCCTCGAATTCTTACCACAGGCGGATTTGGAGGCGGTCAAGGCAGTGGTGAAGAGAAAGCGGGGTGTCACGAGGAAGAATGCCACCGAAGAGTCGCAAGATCCCTCCGAGCTGTTTGGCGGGTGGGGTGCGCCCGCTGCTTTGAAAGATTTGGCAGCGGTTCATGCCGAAGCAGCAGAAGACGAAGAGGCCGAACGCGCAGCCATGTAAGTCGTTGTGTGTGTATGGTATGACCCATTGCGAGTAGCCAGAATTAGTGTGGAGTTTTAATGTAAAATTGGTTCTTGGCGCACTCTCGCAATTCCACTTTTTATGAGTTTGGTATCTATGTGCATGTCTTTTCATCTTTCCCCTATCGCCACACGCGCATACCCAGGTACGAGAGCAACGACGACGAAGTTGACGAAGCGACGGCTGAAAGAGAGGCCGAAGCAAGGGCCACGACCGCTCAGAGAAAGGGTTGGGAAGCAGCGTGCAGCGCATGCACCAACGGGGACCCGCCGACCTTGAGTGCTTTCTTAGAAGTAGGTGGTGGGTAGATTTGCATGTTGATCGTCTGTACCTGGTTCTTTAAGCCTTGTTTGCATGTACATGTTTCCATGTTTTTCTTCTGTGCTCAAGCTCAACATGCCTCCCTCGCTTCCTTCCGTTCTATTCGCCTCCAACACTGACACCAGAGAATCATGTCTAGTTTTTTTTTCAGAGCGACTTATCATTTTATTTTTCTTAAACCAGGGTCATATATTTTTCGACAGCTAGACATGATAAACCCTGTCCTTAATCGCGGTGTATATTTTTCGACAGGGTTTAGAAGCAGAAGCAGCCGCCGCTGCTGAGTTAGAGCAAGAAGAGGCTGCTCTCGCGCACGGGCGAGAAATGCGAAGCAGCAACGATCAGTTGCAATCATGGCGCACGCACCAGAAGGAGCTCTTAATTTGCTCCCATGCCGCCGACGCAATGAAGGTGACTGATGAATAAAAGGCATTGATGTATTTGGATTAAATCATGATATTGATGGATATATACGAAAAATGATGCATGAAACGGCGTTCTAGCTATTCCTCGTCTTCTTCCGCGTAAAAGAATGGAAGGGCATGAATACATTACATCGATCTCTCTCCCTTTTCTTTTGCTCTGCGCACTCTTGCTGCGTGTATCTCCTTCTTCGTCATAGGTGCTCCTTCGCGACGCCGGCAACGTTTTAGGAGCTCTGGCGGCGGGTCAGCGGATTGCGAACAACAGTCGCGCCTGGCCTCACCGAGCCCTCTTTCCTCTTCCTCTGCTGCTCCACAAGCACGTGCCCTGTTTGGACTCCGGCGCCCCCCTTCCACCGCGCCCTGTGCCGGAGACGCCAGGCGATGGGGCGCCAGTGCCGACCAACGTGTTGGCGTCCCTGGAACGGTCGCTTCCGGAGGGAGGAGATCAACCAGGATCTGAAAACGGAGCGGCGGCCGGGGGCAACAGCAGTGGGAGTGGCGGTGGTGGTGCCACAGCGAATGCCGTTCCAGCAGCCAAGCCCAAAGCGGCAACAGCTTCCTCGTCGTCCAAAGATCCATCATCAAAAGCGGTCATCGAATGGGCCGCCGAGTGTGCATGCCACGGTCCTGCCCCTTCCTTTCGAGCTCTGCTCGTGAGCCCACCCACGAGGCCATCGACTACCAACAGTGCTAGTAGCCTCCGCAGCAATAACACATCCGTCGACCTTCGTGTCATGGCGGTGCGCGGCAGCGGTGGAAGCTGCGCAGCTCCAGCGGCCCTCCTTGAAGGCGGCCTTGCCAAGCCTGCTGTGCCGGCAGCGCTCGAATGGTTGGAAAACCACTCCGCAGCGATCCGAAGCGCCTTGAAAAGCCTCCATGCGCCGGTGCTGCCCTCTGAGTATGCCGCTGCACACGACTTTCTGGTGACGAAAAAGCAGCGCCAGCCCGAAGACGTGGACGCTTCCATGGAGCTTCTCGAAGAAATGGGCGACCAGCGCCGAGAACGGCGCGCAGCTGAGGCCGATGCCCGCGGCGACAAACGGCTCCCGCTCAAGCTTCCGTTGCTGGCGTTCTGCGCCACGGGGACCAATGCCAAGGGCCGCTACGCTGCCGTAGAAGTGGTGCCTCCTTTCACCCTCGCGAGGTGGGGCATGCGGCAGCACTCCGCGAGATTCGAACAAGCGGAAGCGGCCGGCTCTGCCAAAGCTAATCGTTTGCTCACCAACAGCAACAGCAGCAGCAGCAGCAGTGGTAGCGGTAGCAGGGCTGGCACCCCCAGAGGAGGAGGAGGAGAAAATGGCCTTGTGGCGAGGAACGAGGACCCCGAGTCGCCTCAAGCGATTGAGCGCAGCCTTCTCGCCGACTGTGTGGCAGTGGACGTGGTGGTCGATCCCCTGGTGCGGCAACAGGTCAGAGAAGCCGCGTTTGAAGCCATTGGCGATTTGGACAAGAGCGAATTCGCCGAGCCCGACAAAGAGGTGAATATGATGGTATTGGTGGTGGCGGTGGCAGTATTCGATATTGCGCTATAGTGCTTAATAACGATTCTTTGGTTGAAGCACTTTTCGACCTCTTTTTATACCCTCAACCTTTCTTCCTTTGTCCTCTGCCCGTCGGTCTCACCTTATTTATTCGTTGCTGCTCTCGATTTCTCACCCGTCATGATGTGCGTTTTAACTACCGTAGGTGTTCTTGACGCGGCTCCGCTTCTTCAAAGTCGACAACATTCCCAACC
>Ga0307930_1002572_pt1 | contig 13757 bp, 14 predicted proteins | sample OrgLakmetageno46_FD_203161 | JGI IMG/M metagenome (GOLD analysis project Ga0307930, IMG submission 203161) | Saline water microbial communities from Organic Lake, Antarctica - #46 | ecosystem: Environmental > Aquatic > Non-marine Saline and Alkaline > Saline | place: Antarctica: Organic Lake... | reverse complement strand
CGTCCAGGCTCGCGTAGCGGTCTGAAAGATCGAAAAAACCCATCTGTGCCATCGTTGCGCCCCCATGCCGTTTGATCGCTCCGATCATACCAAAACGCTGGTGACAGCGCAATTTTTCGAGGTGCCCATGAGAAAGAACCGGCGGCTAGACTCATCATGATCCAGAATCGCGGATGGCGGACTGACCGAGGTTAGGCTGCGCGCATCACAGAGGCTGTGGATCAGAACGCGAACCGTTCCCGATGCTTCGCTTGAACCTTGCCGCCTGGAACAAACCGCGCCGGGCAACCCTCGCGATCAATTCAGCGGGCTCTGCTGGTGCGCAAGGCGCAACCACTTGCCATCGTCGTTCAGGTAGGTCGAGGTGCAGAGCGCCTCATAGATCGGCTCGTCGCTCCGTTCGGCGGAGACGCGATAGGCCAACACGGCAATGTTGTTCTGGCATGAGAGATAACGCTCACTCATCACCACCGAACGCCATCGCTGGGCTATTTCTTTTTCTCTCCAGAGCGCATCGCCCTGAAGAATGCCGGCAGGAAAGGGCAGGACAAAAACTGCGTTCTTTGCCGTCGCATGGCGGGCACTGTCGGCGCCTTGTGTCCAAAAGCGTTCTTCCACGTCCCAGAGGGCGTCATCTGCGGTCACTCAAGGCTCCTTTCAAGGCTCACGGTTGTGCCGGGTGGTGGCTGTTTCGCGCAGGAGCACATCTCACTGGCCTTGTGCCACCATGGCGACCCAGCCAATGAACAGGGCCGCCGCGATAATCCATCGGAACGGGGATCCCTGCGGTGGGAACACAAGTCCGGCCGACGCACCGTCCGAAGCCGGTTTTGCCGTGCTTGCCTGCCCCGGCAGTAAGGCAACGAGCACCGAGACGATCCTGCTCTGATCCGGAACAGGGGTCGATACGTCATGGAAACGTGACATCAGCGCCTCAAGTCTTTGCCGCGCGGCCCCCTCGGGCAAATTGGCAAGGTCCGAGGCCTCGCCCCAGGGGTCGACCCCGAGCCGGGCGAGCATCGACAGAACGGTGACGCTGCCTCCGCGTCGATCCTCACCCACGGGCGCGGAAAGAAACCGTTGGTATCGAGGGTCTTGTCCAAGTGGTGTCGGGGTGTGTGCCATTGCGGGATCCTTGCTGACGCCGTTCGCATGGGCCGAATTGGCCGATGTCATGGTGCCGTTCGAACCGAAGCGGGCGGGGTGCCATTGCTTCAGTTGCAACCACCATGACGCAAACCGCGCACGCTTGTGCTGACCCAGATCAGTAGGCGCCCACGAAAGCCCGCGCGCGCTCATCTTGCGCCGCGCGCGGACGCCGTGCCGGTCCCCAGTTCGATGATCTCGGCGGTGATCGCCTCCTGTCGCACCCGCCGCAGGGTCGCCTCGAACTTGCCCAGCTCGCGCGTGATCTGGCTGCCCGCGGCGGACATGGCCTCCATTCTCGCCTCGTTCTCGGCGGCAAAGGCATGGAGCGCCGCCTTGCACACCAGAGCATGGAGGTAGTCCCCGCTGAGACTTTTGATCAGGGCGTCGGTGGGAAGCTGGGTCAGTGGACGTGTCGCCTCGGTCGGTGGCAGATCCGACAGGTCGACCGGCAACAGAGCCTGCCGGACGACTTGAGGTTGCCCGGACGCCCATCCGGCATGGATCATATCCATACGGTCGAATCGACCCTCGTCCAGGGCGCGATAGATCGCCTTGGCGATTCCGTCCGCCAGTTTCGGGATCCCGGGCGTGTGCGAGGACATCGGCGCGGACCAGACCGGATCAACTCCGCGGGCCGCCGCGACCGACAGGCCACGGGTGCCGATCAGAAACAGGCTGGTGGCGGGCAGGTCTCCCTCGATGCTGTCCAGAACGCGTTCACTGAAGGCCCCGGCAAAGCCCTGTTCGGCGCAGAACACCAAAAGGCCGGTGCTGCCGTCGACTTGACCTCCGGATGTCTCGGCCGGTGACGTGGGATCCGCAGGGCCAAGTGCATCCGATATGGCGGCGGCAATTGTCGCAGTATAACTGTCGACGGCCTCCAACTCGGCACGGGCGGTGTTGGCGCGCGCGGCGGCGATGCCCTTCATCGCGTTCACCACGGCGCCCAACTGGCGAATGCCGTCGATCCGGGCGCTGACATCGGCAAGGCGTTCGGTCATGTCGCTGGCTCCGTATCGCCAAGCTGCGTCGCAAGGCGGGTCATCGCGGCCATCAGGGCGTCCCGTGCCTCTTCGTCCAATTCCCCGGTCTCGGAGATGGCACGCAGGGCATCGCCGGCATCCTGATCAAGATTTTCAGGCAGTTTGTCCCGAAAGGCGGTAACGGCATCGAGCGACAGGGGCTCCAGCAGCCCCGACTGTACGTCGAGCAGGAGTCCCGATCGTGCCGGCGCCCGGCACCTACGTTCACCAAACCTGATCCTGCCCCCGCGTTTGACAGTAGCAGGCCCGCACCGAGTGACGGGGATCCTCGACAACAAGCGGTTGATGGCCAACCGCATCTTTTCGAAGTGAAACCCGGCTCGCGGTTAACGCCGATCAGTGCGGCGAAGGTTTATCTGCGGCACACATGCCCTTGTCGTCGGTTCAGACGACTCACTGAGCGGAGAAGCACCATGATCGGATATGTTGCCAATATCGAAAAATTGACGGAAGATAACACCAACTTCCGGCGCGTTCTGTACTCCGGGACCAAGATGCAATTGGTTCTGATGTCTTTGGAGCCGGGGCAGGAAATCGGTGGCGAGATACACCACGACACGGATCAATTCTTTCGCATCGAAGACGGAAAGGGGCGGGTCGTGATCGACGGCTCGGCTCACAAGATCGGGCCGGGCGACGGCTTCGTAGTGCCGGCGGGCACTCATCACAACGTGATCTGTACGGGTCACGAGGCGCTCAAGCTTTACACCATCTACAGCCCGCCGCATCACGAGGACCAACTGGTTCAAAAGACGAAAGCCGAGGCCGATGCGTCCGACGAGGTTTTTTCCGGAGAAACCACCGAGCAGGCGGCAGAGGTGATCCTCGTCTATGCGCAGACTTGATGCCCGACGCATACAGATCACTTCCGGACAGCAGTTCAAACGCCACGACATCCCGATACCCGACAACCAGAGGAAAGCAAAATGTCAGCTGATAACGAGACCAAAGGGAAAACCACCGCGGCAGCCGATATCCAGGAAATAAGCCGGCAACTGGCTGCGCTGCGGGAAGACATGTCGCGTCTCGTAGAGACTGTCAGCGGGATCGCGGGACGGCGCGGTAACCGGATGGCCGCGGACATCGCTGAAGGCTTTGACGAAGCCAGGCATTATGCCGAGAGGAAGGGCCGCTCCGCAGAGGCGCAAGTGGAGGAGTCCGTCACAGCGCACCCTTTCATGACAATCGGCCTCGCAGCAGTCGCAGGTTTTCTGGTCGGCGCGCTGTCGCGGCGTTGATGCGTTTTCTCGATGAAATAGTGCACAGCATTGGCCAGGACGTCCGAATGGACGCTCGAGAAATGCTGTTGCCGGCCCTGCTGGCTCTGGCCGGTGGCCTGACCGGAGCCACAGGTGTGGGGTTCCTTACGGCCTGGGCGTATCTCACGCTCGGCATTGCCGTGGGGCATGGGACTGCGGCACTCTTGATAGGCGTGGTATATACGCTGCTGGCCGGGGGCCTTATATTCCTCGCGCGCAGGCAGCTGTCGAAACATGACCCGGAGGACCCGTCCAGGAAGCAGCCGAGGGCACATGGAAAAGACGCAACCGATGCCGCCTCCCAGTTTGCCTTTACAGCGGCATTTGTACTTGCGCGATACCTTGGAGAGGGCAAGCGGGACTGACACGGATCTCGCCCCGATCCGGTGGGGGGTTACAGGTTTGTGACCGTGCCGGTGCCCAAAACCCGACAAGGCAAGCCAGCCGTCCAGCTGAGGCGGAGCGCCGCCGCCATCAACCGTCGTGGAGCTGATTGACAAGTGATGGGCAAACGCCAGTTCGCCTTCGATTTTTCACGGGATCGGCGTCGCCCACAATAGGAAAATGGCGTCTACGCCTTCAGACGTGTCAGCGTCGGTCCGCTCTTTTTGCCAGAATGCTTTCGAGCGAATGTTTCGTCTTTACCGCCGAGCCCTTGGCCGCTTGGTCGACAGACGCAGCCGACGCTTTTGACCTGCCCCAATGAAATGGTCCGGTCTCAGTCTTATTGCATGACGGGTCTGGGATGTGCCCGCCCGTCGTCGAGTACAGCCCGGAGTTCCAGGCTCGGGCGGTCGAGGACCTGAGAGCATTACCGGATGGCTCGGCCATTGGCGAGATGCTGAGCGACTACGCCGTGATGCGGGAGCAGGCGCGAAGCCGCTGATTTTCTAACATTTGTCACGTCCTGTGCATCGCGTCTCGCACGATGGTGTCCGCAGGATCTGTCGGCAACCTGAGGGAAGCCTGGAAACCCGAAGACGACCCCGGACGCGGCGACTCAAGAATGAGTTGGCTTCCGATCCGGTCCGCGATGGCAACGACGATGGCAAGGCCGAGTCCGCTGCCATCGGTGCTGTCACTTGCCCGCTCGAAACGGGCTGTCAGTCGGTCGAGGGTGTCGCGCGGCAGGACGGGACCGTCGTTCGACACGATCAATTGCCCATCTCCCGTCAGGGTCACACCGACCGCCGCAGTCTCCGCCCCATGACGGAGCGCATTCTCCAAGAGGTTTCGGCAGAGGATGCCGAAGGCGTCAGGGTCGATATCCGACATGACGGCCGTGTCCGGCAGGGTCAGCGCGATGCGGCCCGGCGCGCTCGCGCGCGCCAGATCGTCCACCACGACACGCGCAACGGCTCTCAGGTCTGCGCTTCGGTCAATCCGCAGGCGCCCACCTTCCGCTCGCGCAAGCTGCATCAGGCGTTCGGAAAGCCGAGTCAGGCGCTTCAGCGTCGCCTCGATCTCGGCAGCCCGCGCGTCAGTGGCCGGGTCGCTTGTCTCCGACCGAAGCCGCTGCGCCTGAGCGATGGCCCCCGCCAGCGGGGTTCGCAGCTCGTGCGCGGCGTTCGCGGCAAAGCTGCGTTCGGCATCGAAGGCGTCGCGCAGTCGGCCCAGAAGGGTGTTCAGGGTGGTCGCCAGCGGATCGATTTCCGAGGGAAGGTCGTCTCCGGGAACCGGAGAGAGATCCCGGGCACTGCGCGACTCCAGATTGGTGCGGAAACGGCGCAGCGGGACAAGGGTGGCCCGAACGGTAAGCACGATCGCCAGAAGCGCGACGGGGGTGACGACCAGAAGGGGCAGCAAGAGGCCAAGCTGGATCTCGCGCGAGACGGCCGCGCGCTGATCCAGCGGCTCGGCGACGGTGATGCGGATCGTCCCCTGCAGCGCCTCCTCGTTATAGAGCCTGTGTGTCGCGGTCCGGCGAAAGCCCGGCCCGTCATAGTCGGGAAACATCGCGAGGTCCGCGGCGTGCGACTGCAACAGGATGCGCTCGCCAGCGTCGCGCACGATGTAGGTGAAGAACTCGTCATGTTCTCGGATCGCGCCAAGCCGCTGTGTCACGCCTTCGGTTTCACGTCCGACGATCTCCGTGACGGCCAGCGGCAGGATCCGCTGTGCGGTTTCCTGAAGCGTGGAGTCGAAGACCTCGTCCATCTCGCTTTGCAGGATCACCGCCGTCACGGACGCGGCCGCGATCCACAGAACGGTCAGCAGAACCCCGAGCGACAGCCCCAGCCGGGCCTGCAGGCTGCGTGGCAGCCTCATGGCTTGCCCAGCCGGTAGCCCATGCCGCGCTCGGTCTCGATGACGCCGCTGCCCAGCTTCTTGCGCAGGCGGCTGACATGGACCTCGATGGTGTTGCTCTCGACCTCGGAATCGAAGGCGTAGAGCTTTTCCTCCAGCCGCGCCTTGGACAAAAGCTGACCGGGACGGGACAGGAACGCCTCGAACAGCGCCCATTCGCGGGCGGTCAACTGGATCGGCTTGCCGTCGCGGCGGATGCTGCGTGCGGCGAGATCGACGTCGAGCGGACCATGGGTGACGATCGGATTCGGGTTGCCCGAGTAGCGCCGTGCGACCGATCCGATGCGCGCCGACAGTTCGGTCAGGTCGAACGGCTTTACGAGGTAGTCGTCGGCGCCCGCGTTCAGGCCCTCGATCCGGTCGGACACCTGATCGAGCGCGGTAAGGATGATGACCGGTGTGACGTCGCCCTTGCCCCGCAAATCCTTCAGGAAGCGGATACCACGGCCATCGGGCAGCATCAGGTCGAGCAGCACCAGATCATAGGCGGCCCCCGCTATGGCATCGCCCGCCGCATCCAGCCGCGTGACCCAGTCCAGAGACTGCCCGTCCCCGCTGATCTGATCCCGTACGGCGGCGCCCAGAACGGTGTCGTCCTCGATCAGCAGGATGCGCATGGCTGTCCGTTTCCCCTCGTTGCCCATCCTTTATTACCGCTCAGGCTGACGCGAAGCTGACGTGGATCAGCCCCGATGCTTCAGGAAAATGTCAGGTTGGCTGCGCATGTTGGCGTCAAGATGACCGTAACAGGAGTTTGGCCCATGAAGAAGACACTCGCAATCGTTGGTTTTCTCGCTTTGCTTCCGGCTGGTGTCGCGTTCGCCGACGACAACGACTGTTTCGTACCGATGGCCAACTGGCAACCGCGGGAGGTTGTGGCCGCGCTGGCCGCCGAGAACGGCTGGACGGTGCGCAGGATCAAGATCGATGACGGCTGCTACGAAATCGACGCCCGCGACGCCGACGGGCGCCGCATCGAGGTGACGGTTCACCCGCAGACGCTGCAGGTCATTGAATTTGAATACGAGGATGAGGATGACGACGATGACTGATACAGCGAGAACTGACACCGGGGCAGAAGAAAGCGCCCCGACCACCAGGATCCGCGTCTGGGATCCCTTGATCCGGGTCTTTCACTGGGGGCTCGTTGCAGCCTTTGCCATTGCGTATCTGAGCGCTGAAGAACTCGATACGGTCCACGAGGTCGCAGGCTACGTCGTGGCGGGCCTCATCGCGTTCCGGCTGATCTGGGGGCTGGTGGGCAGCCATTACGCCCGCTTCACCGAGTTCCTTCGGGGACCGTCCGCGACGCTGGGATATACGCGTGACATGGTGCGCGGCCGCGAGCGCCGCTATCTGGGCCACAACCCGGTGGGCGCCGTGATGATCGTGGTGCTGCTCGCCGCGCTGTCCGGCACCGCCTATACCGGCTGGCTGCTGGAAGAGCCGGGCCGCGTCGCGATGCTGCCCGACATGCCGCAGATCGCCGCCCCGGCCTTTGCCGATGAAGACGGCGAGGCCGGCGAATATGGCCGCGAGTCGGGAGGCGACGAAATCGTGGAAGAGCTGCACGAGACACTGGCCAACATCACGCTTTTCCTGATCGCATTGCACATTGTCGGTGTCGTTCTGTCGTCTTTCCGGCATCACGAGAACCTCGCCCGCGCCATGGTCACCGGCGACAAGCGCGCGCCCGGACCAGACGATATCACCTGACCGGAAACGAGAGGGACCGCACGGCCTCTCCCGGCCCTGCGGCCCCACTGGTCTCCACCTCGCCCTGCCTTTTCCGGCAGGGCATTTTTCTTCCTGACGGCAAGCTGAAGCGGGAATCGCCACGCCGTCAGGACGCCCTCAGATTGGACCGTCATATTGATCTCAGCAGATGAAAAGGAGACCCTGCCATGCGAAAGACCCTCACACTTCTTGTCGCCTCCACGGCGCTGACGGCCGCCATCGGCCTGCCGGCATGGAGCATGATGCAAGCGCCCGCCGATGGAGCGCCCCGGCCCTTCGCGACGATCCTCGAAGACGACGCGCAGGCGCCGCCTGTCATCCTCGCCAGCAACGATGACGACGACCGCGGGTATCGCGAGACCTCGCGGCGCGGCCACGATGACGATGATGACGACGACGATCATGATGAAGACGATCATGATGAAGACGATCATGATGAAGACGATGATGACGATCACGACGACGACGATGATGACGATGACCGTAGCGGGGCCCGCGATCCCGCGCCCGCCGGCACCGTCGCACCGCCGCAGAACGGACTCTTCGGGAATGGTGCCGCGCCCAAGGCCAAGGTGAACTGAGCCATGCCGCGGAGCGGCGCAAGCCGCTTCGCCGCGCCTTCCACCCTTATCAATCAGACCCGGAGATATCCCCGATGAAATCGCTTCTCGCAACACTCGCGCTGACCACGGCGCTGACACTTCCCGGCCTCGCCATGGCGCGGCCGGTCACGCTGACCACGACGCTCAACAATTACGGCGGCGACGGCGCCTATCTCGCGTTCTACGTGACCGACGCCTCGGGTGCCCATGTCGGCAGCCTCTGGATGGCCGGCGACAAGTCGAAATACTACGAGCACCTGACGGACTGGTATCGCGCCACCGCCGGCGATACGAGCCAGGTCAACGGTATCACCGGCGCCAGCGTGGGCGCGGGCCGGGAACTCGAGATCACGCTCGATCTGGCCGATGCGCTCTTCGATGCGGGCTACACGCTGCATATCGACGCCGCCGTCGAGGACATGCGCGACAGCCCGGGCGAGGTCGCCGTTCCGCTGACGACGGATGGTGCCGGCGCACCTGTCAAAGGTCGCCGCTACATCGCGAACTTCACCTACGACATGTGAGGAGGCAGGCCATGATCCGCGCACTTCACCGCTGGCCGGGTCTTCTGGCCCTGGCTATTGTCATGGTGCTCGCGCTCAGCGGGGCGGCCCTGTCGGTCTTCCCCGCGGCCGAGCGCATCGCCGCGCTGCAGGCCGGGGGAAGCCTGACCGTCGACATCCTCGCAGCGCGTATCCAGTCCCAATATCCGGGCGTCGAGCAGATCCGCCGCTCACCCTCGGGGCGGATCATGGCCTACTGGTTCGATCAGGGCACGCCCGGCGCCGCCGTGATCGACCCCGCCACGGGTCAGGGTGCGGCCTCCGCCGACCCCAACCAGACCGAACGCTGGCTGACCAACCTGCACCGGTCGCTGTTTCTGGGCGACGGCGGCCGCATCGCCATGGCGGCGGGCGCGGCGGCGATGCTGATCCTGTCGCTTTCGGGCGTGGCGCTGGTCACGCGGCGCGTGGGTGGCTGGCGGCACTGGTTCGCACCGCTGCGCGGGCCGCTTGCCGGGCGTCTGCATGTCGAGATCGCCCGGATCGCGGTGCTGGGCCTTGTCCTGTCGTCGGCCACGGCGTTGTGGATGACGGCCTCCACCTTCGATCTGCTGCCCGATGGCGGCGCCCCACCGGCCTTCCCGGCCGAGGTGAGCGGTGAGACCGGCGTGGCGCTTGGCCGTCTGGCGATGCTCGGCGACACGCCGGTGGCAGAGCTACGCGAGCTGAGCTTCCCCTATCCCGACGACGCCACGGACGTCTTCACCCTGAAGACCGACCGCGGCACCGGCTATCTCGACCAGGGCACGGGCGCTCTGCTGAGTTGGGCCGACCTGACCGGGTGGGAGCGCGTGTCGGAAACCATCTACATGCTGCATACCGGACAGGGCGCCGCGCCGCTGGGGCTCGTGCTCGGCATCATGGCGCTCGGCGTGCCCGCGATGGGCGTCACCGGCGTGATGATCTGGCTGGCCGGGTGGCGTGGGCGACCGCGCATCCGCGACAATCAGCCTGCATCCCGCGCCGACACCATCCTGCTCGTGGGCAGCGAGGGCGGCAGCACCTGGGGCTTTGCAGCCACGCTTCATGCCGCGCTGACCGAAGCGGGGCACAGCGTGCACGCAGCCCCCATGTCGGCCTTCGCGCCGCAGCGCTACGCGCACGCGGACCGGATCATCGTGCTGGCCGCAACGTACGGCGACGGGGATGCCCCGACCTCGGCCAAGGGCTTTGTGGAGCGAATGGAAGCACTGGACGCTGCGCCTGACATACCGCTGGCCGTTCTGGGGTTCGGCGACCGCAGTTTCCCGGCCTATTGCGCTTTTGCCCGGACCGTCTCGGACGCGGCGAAGGCGAAGGACTGGCCCGAACTCATGGCCCTTGAAACGGTCGACCGCCAGTCGCCCCAGGATTTCGAGCGCTGGGGTCGGGCGCTGGGGCAGGCCCTGGGGATCGACCTGGAACTGGCCCACCAGCCGGTTCTGCCCGCGACCGAGAGGCTCACGCTGGTCTCGCGCCGCGACTACGGCGCGGACGTGCAGGCGCCAAGCGCGATCCTGCGCTTCGCCCTGCCGCGCAGGACACTGTGGCAGCGGCTGACCGGGGCGAGCTTCGCGCGCTTCAACGCCGGCGACCTGATCGGCATTGTCCCAGACGGATCGCCCGTGCCACGGCTCTATTCGCTGGCCTCCGCGCGCCGCGACGGGTTCATCGAGATCGTGGTGAAGAAGCATCCCGGCGGCCTGAGTTCCGGCCAGCTTGCGGCGCTGGAGCCGGGCGGCACGGTCAGCGCATTCCTGCGCCGCAATCCCGGCTTCCAGCCCGGCCGAGGGCGAACGCCGCTAATCCTGATCGGTGCGGGCACCGGCATCGGGCCGCTGGCGGGCCTCATCCGCGGCAATGCGCGGCGGCGGCCGATCCACCTTTTCTTCGGGATGCGCCACCCCGACAGCGATTTCTTCTATGATGAGGAGATGCCCGTCTGGCAGGATGCGGGCCGCATTGCCCGGCTCGTCACGGCGGCCTCGCGCGAGAGGCAGCCCCGCTACGTGCAGGACGTGCTGCGCAACGATGCGCCAGAGGTCGCCCGGCTCATCCGTGACGGCGCGCGCGTGATGGTCTGCGGCGGGCGCGACATGGCGGCGGGCGTCGCCGACGCGATGGCAGAGATCCTTGCGCCCGCCGGGCTGACGCCCGCAACGCTGAAAGCGGAGGGACGTTATGTCGAAGATGTCTACTGAAGCGGTGCGCCATGCCCTGAACGGCCCGACCATGGGCACGTGCTGGTCGGCGCTGTTCTTCGCAGGGCCGGGCTTCGACGCGGCACCCGTCCGGGCCGCGCTGCAGGCGGCCGTCGACGAGGTCGACGCGCAGATGTCCACCTGGAAGCCCGACAGCGACCTCATGCGCCTCAACGTGGCGCCCGTGGGCGCATGGGTGTCGGTGCCGGATCGGCTGCGGGAGGTTCTCTTGCGCGGGCTCGAGATCGGGCGCGCCTCGAAGGGCGGCTTCGATCTCGGCATGGGCGATGCGGTGACGGCCTGGGGTTTCGGGCCAGAGGCCGCCGCGCCCGACCGTATAAGCGCCGCCATTTCTGCGCACCGCGTGCCCGCGCATGCAGCGCTCGAGATCGACGACCATCATGTCCGCAAGTCCGCGCCCATCGCGCTTGATCTGAACGGTATCGCCAAGGGCTACGGGGTCGACCGGCTGGCCGAGATGCTTCGCGCCCACGCGATTACGGATGCCCTCGTCGGGATCGACGGCGAGATGCGCGCGCTCGGTCTGCGGCCCGACGGGCAGGCCTGGACCATCGCGGTAGAGGCCCCGGACCCTGAGCGCCGCGTGCCCCAGTCCATCCTCGCGCTGCAGGACGCTGCCGTGGCGACTTCGGGCGATTACCGCCATTGGGTCGAGGTGCAGGGCCGCCGACTGTCGCACACCATGGACCCGGACCGTGGCGGGCCGCTGGCACACTCACCCGCCTCGGTCACGGTCGTGGCGGAAACCTGCATGGCCGCGGATGCATGGGCCACGGCCTTGATGGTCAGAGGACGCTTGGAAGGCGCGACATTGGCGCGTACACTTCATCTTAACGCCCTTTTCATCGACCGCGAGGGCGATCATCTTCGCGAAACGCGCGTGGGACGGCTGTTCGAGACCCGTCCGGACCCCGGGTGCGTGATGTGACGCCGGGGATATGCACCAGATGAAAGCATTGTTTGAGGATCGCCTGAACGTCGTCCTGCTGGGCATGGCGCTTCTTGGTCTGGTGTCCGGCGGCGTCCTTTGGCTTTCGGGGCGGCCGGACCTTGCAGAAATTGCGTGGGCGGCGGGCGTCATCCCCGTGCTCGTGGCCCTCTGCATCGAGATCGTCCGGAGCCTGTGGAAAGGCGAGGTCGGGCTGGACATCGTGGCGGCGCTGTCGATGTCGGCGGCACTGCTGTTTGGCGAAACGCTGGCGGCGGCGGTTGTCGCGCTGATGTATTCGGGCGGCACCTTCCTCGAGAGTTTCGCGCAGGGTCGCGCCCGGCGCGAGATGAGCGATCTTCTTTCGCGCGTGCCCCGGACGGCCACGCGCCACCGGAACGGCGGGCTCGATGAGGTGCCCCTGGACGATATCGAACCGGACGATCTGCTGCTGATCCGGCAGGGCGACGTGGCGCCGGTGGATGGAACCGTCGAAAGCGACCGCGCCATGCTCGACCAGTCGGCGCTGACCGGCGAGTCGATGCCCGCCCGGCTGGACCGCGGGCAGGACGTGATGAGCGGCTCGACAAACGCGGGCGAGGCCTTCGATCTTCGGGTCACGCGGCGGGCATCCGACAGCACCTATGCCGGGATCGTCCGGCTGGTCGAAGAGGCGCAGAAGTCCAAGGCGCCGATGGCGCGGATGGCCGACCGCTATTCTTTGCTGTTCCTCGCCATCACGGTCGCGCTGGCAACCGCCGCTTGGTGGTTCACGGGCGATCCGATCCGGGCAGTGGCGGTGCTGGTGGTGGCGACACCGTGCCCGCTGATCCTCGCCGTGCCGGTGGCGTTGGTCGCCGGGCTGTCGCGGGCGGCGCATTTCGGGGTTCTGATCAAGGGCGCCAAACCGCTCGAGGCGCTGGCCCGGATCAGGACGCTGATTCTCGACAAGACCGGCACGCTGACGGACGGGCGGCCGCAGATCGTGTCGATCGACACGAAGGGCGACCTCTCCGAGGACGAAGTCCTGTATTTCGCCGCGGCCCTCGATCAGGCATCGAAACACCCGATCGCACAGGCGATCGTCGCGGCGGCGCGGGCGCGCGGCACCGCCTTGCCGGTCCCCGAAGACGTGGTCGAGACGCCGGGCGAAGGCGTTGCGGGAACCATCGACGGACGACGCGTCGTCGTGGGAGGTGCGGGATTCGTCGCCGCGCAGGCCGGCGTGGCCGACCCGGAAGGCGCGGTCATCGAGGCGGGATCGGTGGTCGTGTCGCTTGCCGTGGACGAACAGCTGATGGGCCATCTCGTGATGGCCGATGCGCTGCGCGGCGGCACGGCCGACCTGCTGGCCGGACTGCGCAGGTTGGGCCTTGCCCGCATCCTGCTGGCGACTGGCGATCGCCGCGCCGTGGCCGAGGCCGTGACCGAGGGGCTGGGGCTCGACGCCGTCCGGGCCGACCTGACCCCCGACCAGAAGGTGCTGCTGGTCCTGACCGAGCGCAAGAACGGTCCGGTCATGATGGTGGGGGATGGCGTCAACGACGCGCCCGCGCTGGCGGCCGCCGATATCGGGGTCGCCATGGGCGCGCGCGGTGCGGCCGCTTCGGCCGAAGCGGCGGATGTGGTGCTGCTTGTCGATCACCTGGATCGCCTTCTGCCGGGGATCGAGATCGCGCAACGCTCCCGCCGGATCGCACTTGAAAGCGTCGCGGCCGGGATCGGCCTGTCGGTCGCCGGGATGATCGCCGCCGCGCTCGGGTATCTGACCCCCGTCCAGGGCGCATTGTTGCAGGAAGTGATCGACGTGGCGGTCATCCTGAATGCGCTCCGTGCCCTCAGCCCGGCATATTCGTCCAATTCATTTCCGGGAGGTTGCGTGCGCCAGAAAGCACTGTAGAATCAGGCTGTTGAAACAAAAAACCGCAGCAGCCACGGACGCACGCATGGGTGAAACGCTAAGACCGG
>Ga0307930_1002571_pt1 | contig 13758 bp, 11 predicted proteins | sample OrgLakmetageno46_FD_203161 | JGI IMG/M metagenome (GOLD analysis project Ga0307930, IMG submission 203161) | Saline water microbial communities from Organic Lake, Antarctica - #46 | ecosystem: Environmental > Aquatic > Non-marine Saline and Alkaline > Saline | place: Antarctica: Organic Lake... | reverse complement strand
AACGCTCAAGATCCCGACGCAAATCGAGGTGGTTGTAGATCTCGCCATTGAAAACAATCGCGAACCTACCACAGTCTGAGAGCATAGGCTGTGCACCAGCTGGACTGAGATCAAGGATCGATAGTCGTCGATGTCCCAATGCCACGCTTTCGCCCAACCAGATCCCTTCAGCGTCAGGTCCCCGCAAGCGCAGGCTGTCGGTCATCGGCTGAATACGGGCGCGCATGTCGTCAATGCCTCTCGCTTCGCGGTCGAGAAAGCCAGTTATTCCGCACATGCTGTGGCTCCATTCGACTGATCCAGCACCGCTTCATAAAGGCGGGTGTATGCCGCCGTTCCACCTTTGAGGGAGAAAACCTCTTCTGCAGCGGCGCGGCAACGCGCGGGCAAATCAGGATCGGTCATGAGCTCATCCAGTGCTAATAGCGCAGCCTTCATCTGCTCAGGCGTCGGGCCATCGACCAAGATGCCAACGCGATATCTCTCGATAATTCGCGCTACGTCGCCAACACCGTCATTCGCCACCACGGGCAGGCCGCATCCTAGAATTTCCGCCATGCGCGTCGGAGAACTGCCGAGCTTGCTGAGCCCTTCGGTAAAAAACATTACCGACAGATCGTGGCCCCGCACCGCATCGGGCATCTCCTGAGTTTGCCGCGGGCCTATCGTGAGGCGATCGACAAGACGCCCCTCCGGATCAATAGCGAGCCGGACTTGCGATGGATCATCCCTTGTGACGATTTCAAAGCGAGCTTCCGGATCGTGTGATGCTGCCGCAGCCAGCCAAGCGGCAAGCCATTCCGTACGAAACCAACCACTTAGCACAGTACCAATGCAGCTATGGACTTTCGGGCCGCTTTTACGCTCCACCAATGGAGTGAAACGATCAAGATCGGCACAGGTCGGAATGACTACAAGGCGCTGGTCAGCCAATTCCATTGGATAGATATCTTTCAAATGCTCAACAGCCGCATGGGTTAGCGAGATCACTCCAGCGGCAGATGATAAACAGGCTCTTTCAGCAGCAGCGATGGCCCGGTGGATCAACGATCCACGTTTCAACCGCTCTGCCGTGATCAACTCCTCCGGCCAGAGGGCCCGCATGTCGAATAGAAATGGAACACCCGTCATTCGGCTGACGGTCAGGGCAACGGCAGCAGGAATGTATGATCGCGCGTGGATCAGACGAATATTCTGCGCCTTCACCTCGCGCAGGACAAGCCAAACCATGCGCGCCATGCTCAAAGCTGGGGCAACAATCTTTGGTCGCGAACGAAACTGCTGTGGCAGCCAGCGGATACCGTGCGCCACGCAATCAGCGCGCGCGTCTGACATCCGATCACTGTCTGCCCAGTCCTCAAGCTTTTCATAGGTGATTAGAGTGATTTTATTATCTAGCGACAATCCACGCAAGTAGGCGATCACCTGGCTTTGGCCCAAGGGTTCGAGCAGACCGTTGCGGGTGAGGTATAGAGTATGGCGCATCAGATCAATCTATCTACCATGACATGGGGTTTGCCTCTGGTCAGTTTGAGTGCCTGGCCACCCATAGCCACGGCGATAATATCCGCTATAACCGCGACACTATAGTGCTGCTCCACCACAGTTGGCCCGTCGGGAAATACCTTACGAAGCTGAAATCGTTGACAATACGCCGACTCCAGCGCATCGCGCCACTCCTCAGCCGTGGTGCAGCCGATACCGACCCTACCTTTGGCCAACACTTCCGTATTCATGCCTAAGTTGCTAACGATGCAAGGAACACCGCAGGCAGCATAAAGCAGCATCTTGTACGAACATTTTCCCCGCGCCCAATCGCTATCCGGTATTGGCATTAGCCCCACATCAGCATCTTGGATCTGCTCGACTTCGGCCTCAGAACTCCAAGGTTCGTAATCTATATAATCGCGCAGCGCTGACAACTCATAAGGATAACGATTTGAGCAGATGTGGAGACGTGCATCGGGCTTCGCACGGAAGAAGCCGAGGAGCGTAGGCTCGATTGCCTTCAAGTAGGGGAACGAACTCGAGGTGCCTGACCACAATACTTTGAAGGGCTCACTTGGCAGCCAATTGGCGTCCGGACGAAACCGTGCAGTGTCTACGGCCGTAGGAACGATAACGACACGATTAGAATACGTAGAGCAGTAGTTGGCTAGAAATTCATTGCCCGCAAAAACACATTCCGCCCCACGGATCAGCCGATCAATTCCGTTTCGTTGGATATTCGAGCGCAAAAAAACCGCATCATCAATGTCGAAATAATAAGGTTGGCGAACGAAAGGCTCCCAAGATGGATGACCAATAACAATCTCACGACTAATCCAAGTGGCGTCAAAACATCGGGTCTTTGTCACTCTCTTCAGAGAGTGCATCAGATCGCAAGCATGCAAGCCGATAGCAAATGCAAACTTGCGCGGATCGCGTCTAATGCGTGTGTTTGGAAAAAATCTCTCCGAAAGCTGCGTGCTAAAGCGGCGCGGCAAATCAGTAACAGCTACGCCACGCTGCTCGAGCGCTGGAATCAACGCGCGTATACGAAACCGGCTTGAGGGCGTATTTGGCAGATCCGTCAGAGCTGAAACCTTAATCATGTCCGTGCCTCAAAGTGCAGAATACCAAGCGCTCGAACGGCTGTGGTAAACCGTTGTAAAGCATCACCGGCAGCAGCTCGGTTAAGCGGAAGCGGGGGCGGGTTTGCGATAGCCTCGCGGATCGAATCAACCAAAGCATCCAGATTTTCAGGATCAACTGTGATGTCGTGAAAGCCTGTGGCAATATTATTGGGATCAACGGGCAAAAAAGCGGTCAGATGCCCTGACTGTTTGGCCTCATAAAGCAATGAAGATACCTCACCTATAAAAAGCGTCCACGGCCCATTAAGCAATTTGACCTTTTCAGAACGATCTATGCAGCCAAAAATACGTTCGCATTCGACGATTTTTTTTGGCTCGCCAAACTCCTGTGGATGCGGTCTGTAAGAAATCTCAACGGTACCGAAAGAAGACCGGATCGCTTTGGCAATATTGTCAAATAGCCTGATCCCGTCTGACTGATAAGGGCCCGCGCCGAGCCCAATAAAGAGAACCCTTAACTGCCCTTCGGCGGGAGCCGCCGTCGCCTCATAAGGCAAACCCACTACTTTAGTCTTTTCTGGTCGGTTAGAAATCCAATCTGCCTGCTGGTCACTCCAAGTCAGGTTATATTCAGTAAGTCGTCCATCAGGTCGGTAGGGGCTGACGCGGGGGTTGAAGTGTCCATGTTGGATGCAAATAGCATGGTAGCAATACTCGTCTGAGTCCGAGAGCAGCGCAAGAAAAGTTCCAATTGGTTGAGTATCTTCATAAACTACAACCGTGACCTCCCGATCAGAGATCCAACGCCTCCAACGGCGCAAGTGCCATCGTGCAGGCAATTTAAGATTACGATGTATTGCCAGAAGTAGGGAGTACAGAACCGGGTGGGCTGGGATGAAACCATAGCCATGAGCTCTAGCGTAATTCCGCTCTATCCAAGATCCTATAATATACAGCTCTTCTTTTGGAAATAAGCAAAACAGACTACTGCTTCTTAGCCCTTGAAACAGCACCACACTCCGAGGCGCTTTTGAGTTTGGGCGCCAAAATAACCCGTACGCTACTTTTAACATGACTTGGATGCTTCTATTTTTCAATCGTCGACGTTTCATTTCACGAGGAAGGGTTGCCTCGGAAAGCGCGTTCCATTCTCGACAAGCCGCGATGATCCTATCTAGCTTGTCTACGTCTTTGGTGCGAATCCACATAGTGTGTCCTTTTTTTGTTCAGGAAGCGGCGCAGCTACGGATCGGGGATCATATGCCGGCGTTCCCAACTCATCAGATCTGGCGAGGAGATGAAGCGCAGATCTAAAGCGCTAGCGAAGTGAAGGCACACTAACCGCGCGGTGGCAATCTAGAAATTGAGCTGAACGCTATAGGAAGACTCGCACCGCGACAAAGTTGTGACTGCGCAAGTAGGAATCAATGCCGATCTTTACTTCTGCGAGAAAAACTAATCTGTAAAGAGGCAATAATCCGTCTAACCATTGCGCGCCTTGCCAAGCTTAAAGCTCGGGACCATCTTAATTAAATAAAAAATTTTTAATTCAATTACCTTCAATCAATTCAAACGTTACCGGAGTATGCAACCTAACGTTCTGCTTAACCCGTTTCCCCAAGATTGAACTCAGGTATTTCGGCGCCAAACCATAGCCCGGCCTTACGCTCTTCAAGCAATCCTCCGTGATCAGCTCACCAGCGTTCATGTTTTTCACAAAATACAGCGAGCGACGGAACTTTACATTGCCCAGTTCGCTCGATTTGCGCCCGTAATCAACCTGCCCTACCGCCTGCCAAGCAGTTTTAGCACCCGCACAGAGCGCGGCGAATTCTTCTGGCTCGAGTGAAAAGCTGTCATCTGGCCCACCGCCTTTACGGTCCAGCGTCATATGCTTCTCGATAATGCATGCCCCCAGAGCCACGCTGGCAATCGCGGTGGTGTTGTCTAGGGTGTGGTCCGATAGGCCCACCGGAACCTCGAACTGAGCGGCCATGTCGGCAAGTGTCGCCAGGTTGTAGTCCGACGCCGGTGCCGGGTAGCCTGAAACACAGTGCAAAAGCGCCAGCTCACGGCAGCCCCCTTCTCGCGCTGCCGTGACTGCTTCCGTGATTTCTTCGAGGTCGGCCATGCCGGTCGAGATGATCATCGGCTTGCCCTTCGACGCCACACATCGGATCAGCGGCAAGTCCACCGCCTCGAAGCTGGCAATCTTGAAGGCTGGCGCGCCTAGGCTTTCCAGCAAGTCGACCGCTGTGGGATCAAAGGGCGAGGAAAACATCGTGATGCCGCGTTTGGCCGCATGGTCGAACAGGGTCTGGTGCCAATCCCAAGGAGTATGCGCCCATTCATAAAGGTCGTAAAGCGTGCGTCCAGCCCAAAGCCCTTCGGTAATCTGAAACTCTGGTGCATCCGATTTCAGGGTAATGGTATCAGGGCGGTAGGTCTGAATTTTTACAGCATCTGCACCCGCCTCGACAGCGGCATCGATGATTTTCAACGCCTGAGCCAGATCACCGTTATGGTTTGCCGACAGTTCAGCAATGACATAGGGCGGATGGCCGGGGCCGATTTGGCGTGTATTAATCTCTATCGGTTTCATCTGTGCACATCTTTTTTAAGGTCAGGGAATAAACGTGATTACGGTACCTAACAAATGCCGGGTATCGATCTGGGTCTGAAATGCGCAAAAGCTCAAACACCTCAGAAATCGATTTGTCAGGGCTAATTTCACTGTCGGCAGACGTTCGGCGTGGATAGTAAGATGCGCCAATATTGTCTTGGTCAAAAGGCGCTTCACCTTTGGCTATCATAACCAGCGCTTTTTCCATCAGTCGCAATTCACAATCGAAGATATGTGCATTTATCTCGTCAAACACGTAGTGACGTGGAATTTTTATCTTTTCCTTCGCCCATACCGCACCACTGTCAACCTTATCTTCGGCGTTGAGTAACGTAACAGTCAATTCGGTTGCCCCCTCGAGGATCGACCACACATGTGGAGACCATCCACGGCCTTTGGGCAAGTCACTTGCGTGGATTACCAAGCTATGGGCGAAGCTTGCGCGCGTTGTTTGATTAATAAGTTCAGCACAAGAAATCAGGAAAAGGACATCCCCACCACGCAAATCAACTTTCTTGCGGTAAAGACGAATGTCATGCTCCACTTGCCTTTTTTCAATCCAGATCGCTAACCATTGGTTGACTGGATGAGTTGGGTCAGAGCAAAGGATATCAATCTGCATTTTGTCAATCACCTCCCAATACTGGTTCGCAGTGATGCCTACCACTATCTACTCTTGTTGCTTTCGACAACGCCGTGAGAACCCGCGCCACCCCGTCACCATCACAAATCCCAGCTGCGTTTTGCGACAAAGTGGGCAAGTTCTGGGTGGCCTGATCCAGCGCGTTGCGCAAGTTTTGCGCGAAGTCAGGGGCGGTCAACAGGCCGGGACCCAGCGCAGCCTTTGCCGCTGTCAGCGCTTGCGCAATACCGGCCTGATTGTCAGCAATCTGCAAGATCACGCTGGGCAGACCGAGGGAACAGCGCTCCCATGTGGTGGAGCCAGCCGCACCGATTGCCAGATCAGCCGATGCCATATGCGCGGCCATGTCAGGAACGTCCACCACTACTTGCGTGGCCCAAGGCAAAGTTGCGGCTAGCGTCTGAACCCGCGCCACCGCGGGCGCATTCCCACCCATGACGACGGTGATACTGACATCCTGCGGTAAGGGCACGTCATGTAAGGCCGTTAAGACCGCTGAAGTGGCGTCGGCCGCATCCACCCCACCCATGGTGATCAACACCTCTTTCAATCCCCGGCCTGCACGATCAGCAAGCGCCTGCGCGCGAAGGGCGGCAAATTCAGGGCGCAGCAAGGCATAGGAAGGGCCGATCAAACATTGCGTATTTACCAAGATCAATCCGTCATAATCCGATGGCTTGCGGCCCAAGTTCTGGTCCAGCAGCAGATCGCAGACATGAGGACGGTCCGCCAGGTCATCTACAACCATCAGCTTTGTGCCATTGGTCAATGCCGCCTGCTGCCAGCGCATATCAAAAGCGTAATGGTCCAGCACCAGCCAATCGGCAGCGAAGGCTGATAGATCAGCCCGGGTTTGATGCGCGTCCTGTTCCCACGAGACACCGGCCCAAGCCGCATGCGCTGGCGGGCCTTCAGATGGTGCCCCATCGGGGGCAGGCAGTAGGACCACTTCAAACCCCTCGGAGGCGATCCGGTCACCCAGATGCCCCGGAAGGTCCCGGGTGATGAAGCGGCATTTTTTCCCCGCATCACGCAGCGCTCGCGCCAAGGTCAGGCAGCGCATCACGTGTCCGGTGCCGATCTCCAAAGATGCGTCTGTGCGGAAGGTAATATTCATCTGTCCTCAAACATCTCAAATGCTTGCATCATGCATTCAGCCCGCTGCCAGTCTTCCTCGGTGTCAATGTCCTGAACCCGATGGCGGGGTAGCGCCAAACCCTGAGCGTCTGCCTCAAAAATACCCTTGGCAGTTTTCCAGCTGTGCGCTTGTCCCCAATAGAACTGTCCGGCATCGTGCCAGGCTTCCTCAAGATCCTGCGATCGAGTCTGCATCTGTGCTGGATCGAACATCTCGACCCCGCCCGAAGAGTCGCGCCGCAGCGCACGCTGAATCGGAAAGGAATAGGTGGTGACCGCCAGCACAAAGGACGCGTCGGTTTCCATAAGCAACCCATGACCTGCCTGCAGATCGTGCTCGGTGACGAAAGGGGCAGTAGCATATAGGCAGCAAACTGCGGTCTGACCCCCAATATTCAGTTGCTCGACGGCATCGGCGATTACGGGAACGGTAGGTGTATAGTCATCGGAAAGCGCTGCCCCCCGGCGAAAAGGCGCTTCAGCCCCGTAGGTTTGCGCAACTTCCGCGATTGCGTCATCATCGGTGGAAACAACGATGCGGTCAAAACACCCGCTGGCCACTGCAGCTTGGATCGACCATGCTATCATTGGCTTGCCGCAGAAAAGACGGACATTCTTGCGCGGAATACGTTTTGAGCCGCCCCGCGCAGGGATGACACAGATACTCATGCCGACAGTGCGTCCTCTATTGTAGCTACAACTGTCTGCTGTTCCTCGTCCTTCAGTCCTGCATACAGCGGAATTGAAATGGCACGGGCATAATAATCTTCAGACTTTGGGAAGTCGCCTGGCATAAAGCCGAGGTTGCGGTAGTAAGGTTGCAGATGAACCGGGATGTAATGCAGGTTTACCCCGAGGCCACCCGCACGGAGAGTCTCGAAGATCGTGCGATGACGCGTGGTGTCTTCCACTCGGATTACGTAAAGATGCCAGGACGAATTTGCGCCTTCCTGTCGTGAAGGCAGGCGCAGGGATAGCTTAGCCAGTGCCTGGTCATAGATGTCAGCCAGCACTCGGCGACGGGTAATGAAACTGTCCAATTGATCCATCTGACTAAGCCCAAGTGCAGCCTGCATCTCAGTCATTCGGTAGTTCCAGCCCAATTCAAGTTGCTGATAATACCACGGCCCATCCGGCGCATGTGTCATCAGCGCAGGATCACGGGTTATGCCGTGACTGCGCAACCGCTCCATCCGTCCCGCCAAATCTGCATCGTTAGTAAGCGCCATACCACCTTCTGCAGTGGTGATAATCTTGACTGGGTGAAAACTGAACACAGTGATATCGCTGTGCGCACATGCGCCAACTGGCACACCCAGATAGTCGGCGCCAATGGAATGACTCGCATCCTCGATCAGCCGGACGTCGTATCGGCGTGCAAGTTCATGTATCCGCGCCATGTCAGGCGACTGACCACACATATGCACCGCCACGATCACCTTTGGCAGACGGCCTGTCTGTGAAGCTGCTTCTAATTTTTCGCCTAGAGCACCGACGCAAATATTGAATGTGTCAGGGTCGATATCGGTAAAATCGACGTCAGCGCCACAGTAGCGAGCGCAATTGGCCGAAGCGACAAAAGTGATGGGAGATGTCCAAAGCAGATCACCCGGCCCCAGATCCAGTGCTAGACAAGCTATGTGCAAGGCCGATGTAGCAGAATTAACTGCGATGGCATGGGCAGCACCAACCCGGTTCGCGACTCCCGCTTCAAAAGCTGGCACAACCGGCCCCTGGGTCAGAAAATCTGACTTTAACACATCTGTAACTGCTTTTATATCAGCTTCGCTGATTGCTTGGCGACCATACGGTATCATTAGAAAGCTCCTATTTTATTTTTATGGGACGCAATCCAGTCTGTCAGTGCCTGCGACGTCATCCAGTCAGGGTTGAGGTCACTAGTATAAACAAAATCCTCAGCCACTTTGGCACCGTCCTTAATGCGAGTTGGATCATCAGACCAATTATTAATCGCAGGCAGAATTTTGAAATGCTCAGCATATTCATAAGTATGAGCCGCGTCCTCAATGCCAATCATCTGCTCATGAAGCTTCTCGCCTGGTCGGATGCCTACAATCTCATGGCGCGCCTCAGGTGCCACGGCTTTTGCAATCTCAGTCACCTTCATAGAGGGGATCTTTTTTACATAAATCTCCCCGCCGACCATGTCGTCAAAAGCATGCCAAACCAGCTCAACACCTTGTTCGAGGCTGATCATGAAGCGGGTCATCCGCGTGTCTGTAATCGGCAGAACACCCTTATCAGCCGTGGACATGAAGAATGGAATAACAGATCCGCGCGAGCCCATGACATTGCCATAGCGTACGACACTAAAACGGGTTTCATGTTCTCCCACATAAGAATTACCAGCCACGAAAAGCTTGTCCGACGCCAACTTTGAGGCCCCATAAAGATTAATCGGCGACGACGCTTTGTCGGTCGACAGAGCGACTACGCCCTTCACCTTCTTGTCTATGGCAGCATCGATAACGTTCATCGCGCCGTTTACATTTGTCTTGATACACTCAAACGGGTTATATTCAGCGGTTGGAACGATCTTCGTGGCAGCAGCGTGCACCACATAGTCTACACCATCGAAGGCACGATACAAACGCTCGCGATCACGGACGTCCCCGATAAAAAAGCGAACGCGCGGATCATCGCCGTATAGCTTAGCCATCTCCCATTGTTTCATCTCGTCGCGGGAAAAAACAATAACCTTCTTCGGGTTATATCTCGCCAGCGTCATGGGCATAAAGGCATGTCCAAACGATCCTGTGCCGCCAGTAATCAGAATAGTGGAATTGGAGAGCATATTTTTATCCTAAGTTATAGAAGGTTTCAGCATGCATAACCGCGATAGGGACTAAGCCGCAGAGCCAAGACGCGCAATTTTCTGGAACACTGCATTGTCGGTCATCAATGCATCCCAAGTGTCACAGCCGACAAGTTGCCCCTTGTCTAACACGATTATCCGATCACACCCTTTTACGGTGCTCAGTCTATGCGCAATCATCAGCACGGTTTTGTCACCGGGGAGGGCATCAATCGCCGCAATCACATCGTGTTCAGTTACATTGTCGAGCGCACTGGTCGCTTCGTCAAATACGATAAGATCTGCATTATGATATAACGCCCGAGCAATTCCAATTCGTTGGCGCTGACCACCTGACAGCCGCACCCCACGCTCACCGATATTGGTCTGATAGCCGTCAGACAATTCATTCATGATGAATTGATCGATTCTCGCAATCTGAGCAGCTTCTCTGACGCGACCAATATTAATATCTTTTTGCGATATACCAAGCGCGATATTTTCAGCCACCGGTGCGTCTGTCAGAAAAATATCCTGCGGCACATATCCAACAGTCTGCATCCACGCGCGTAGATTATCTTTAGTTATTTCTATATGATCTACCATGAGCCTACCAAGTTGTGGCTCAAGAAGCCCAAGGATGATATCTGCTAATGTCGTCTTCCCCGCACCTGTTGTCCCAACAATTCCAATCTTCTCACCAGCCGTGATAGAGAGCGAAACGTTTCGAACTCCCGCCTGGTCTGTATTTGGATAGGCAAAACACACATTTTCAAGTTGCAAACCGCTCTTCAGCCCCATTGCTATAGGTAACGACTCCGGCAGTCTGTCGCTGATTTTACTTAGAACAAGGTCCTCATAAACTGAATCTACAGCCGCAGACCCTGCCTGAATTAATGTCAAAGAATTATAGAGCTTTGAAAGCTCGGGCATCAAGCGTTGCCCAGCAAAGGCGAAGACACCTAAGGTCGGCAAAATCCCACCCAGAGCTTTGCCTGACGATACGCCATCTGGATCAATCAGTAAAAGGCACAAAAGGATTACACCGCCTAACGCTACGGCCTGAAAGACAAACTGAGGCACGCTTGAAATAATAGTAATCTTGGATTGTGCTCGAGCCATCTGAATCGACGGAGCAGCATACCTTTCAAGATAAGCTTTTTCTCGACCAAGAAGTTTAATATCCTTAATGCCAGTGAGCGCTTCGTTGGATAGTCGAAATCTTTGATGATTGGCAGCGACTCGTGTTTGTCCTAGTTCTTTGATATTTTTGCGGGCCAGACGATAGATAAGAATATAGCTGCCGCCAATGACAACAAATGAAGCCATAGTCACGATAGGATCTACCCATAGAAGCAGGCTGATAATAGCCAATGTAGTAAGCGTAGCTGCTATCAGTTCTGCAGCGGGGCTGAGAAACCGTAGTACGACTTGTTCGGACTCGGTCAGCACGCGTGCTCCCATTTCTCCAGAATGTCGATTGAGGAAAAACGCATAAGGCTGTGCGAGGTAACTAGAAAGGAGACGATGGCTTATTGAGTGAATACGCATCATTGAAAACTGAGCCACTGCCCAAGTTCTAGCGATTTGGATCAAACTTGAGACGATGATTACTGCGAATGAGGCAATCCCTAATCCGACAAGAAACCCATAAACCGAGGAAAAACCAAACGCCTTAAAGGCCCAAGCTAGTATTGGCGTGGTTTCAATTCTGGACGGATCTGCCATCACGGCAAGAAACGGCATCACCGATCCAACCATTACAGCAGAAGCCAATGCCCCGATGATGATAACGCCAAGGACAAGCCAAGCATTGCGGCGCTCCAGCACATCTAAGAGTGCCCAAGCCTTTTGCCATGTCGATAATCCGGTCATGTAAGACTGCTATTATTCATAATTAAATGCTCCAAGCTTAACAATTTTGAGCGAAAGTCAGAGCCTCAGATCGCTCTCTTCACGTCCAAAGACGCTCTTCAAATCGCAGAACACGTGATCGCCCCGGCCATATTTCCGCAATGCTGTAATACCAGCATCGCGGTAGCTGTCATGGGCCACCGCCAGGACGACACCGTCGTAGGTCTGCGGCCCGGGAGACTGGACCAACGCAAGCCCGTATTCTTTCTGAGCCTCCGCGGGATCGACCCAAGGGTCATGAACATCAACCACGACGCCGTAGTCGCGCAGCTCAGCCACCACATCTACCACACGGGTATTGCGCAGATCAGGACAATTTTCCTTAAACGTCAGCCCCAGCACAAGCACGCGGGACCCATCAATTTGGATGCGACGCTTCAGCATGGCCTTGACCAGTTGCCCGGCTACGTAGGCACCCATCCCGTCGTTGATTCGACGTCCGGCAAGGATCACTTGCGGGTGGTACCCTAACGCTTCAGCCTTGTGGGTCAGGTAATACGGATCGACACCGATACAGTGGCCGCCGACCAGGCCGGGACGGAAAGGCAGAAAGTTCCACTTTGTACCAGCAGCCTTCAAAACGGCCTCGGTATCGATCCCCATCTTGTTGAAGATGATCGCCAGTTCATTCACGAGCGCGATATTGAGGTCACGCTGCGTGTTCTCGATGACCTTGGCCGCCTCGGCAACGCGCATACTCTCCGCCTTGTAGGTTCCGGCCGTGATGATGCTGGCGTAGAGTTGATCTACCTCCTCCGCCACCTCGGGCGTGGAGCCGGATGTCACTTTCTGAATATCAGGTAGGCGGTGGGTCTTATCCCCGGGGTTGATCCGTTCAGGCGAGTAACCCGCGAAGAAATCGACGTTGAATGTAAGCCCTGAAACGCGTTCGAGAACCGGCACACAATCTTCTTCGGTCGCACCCGGATAGACAGTGCTTTCATAGATGACGATATCACCACGCTTCAGGACCCGGCCCAGTGTTTCTGACGCCTTGATTAGCGGCGTCAGGTCGGGGCGCTTGTGGGCGTCAATCGGTGTTGGCACGGTGACGATGTAAATCGAGGCATCAACCAGGTCAGCAGCATCAGTTGTGAACGAGAGCTGACTGGCAGATGCCAACTCTTCAGCAGACACTTCCAGCGTGCTGTCGCGGCCTGCGTGCAAGGCATCAATACGGATTTCATTGATGTCAAAACCTATCACAGCCCGAATCTTGCCAAACTCCATAGCGAGGGGAAGACCCACGTAGCCAAGGCCAATCACCGCGATTTTTTTCATGTCTGTCTTCATTTCCCTGAATACTCCCGATACCACTCGACAAACTTCGCGATGCCATCGCGGAAATCCGTCTGCGGACGATAGCCTGTGAGCGTTTTCAGAAGGTCTGCATTGGCCCAAGTTGCGGGCACATCGCCCGTTTGCATGCCCATGTAGTTGCGCTCGGCCTGCTGCCCGAGGCACTCCTCGATTGCGTCGACAAAATCAAGCAGACGCACCTTTTCGGAATTACCGATATTGACCACCCGGTAGGGGGCTGCAGGCGACAGGCTGTCGCCCTCTGGTACGACACCATCCGCAGGTCGCACCGGCACCGCATCAATCAACAGGCGGATCGCGCGCACAAGATCGTCGACATAGGTAAAGTCGCGATACATGTCGCCGTGGTTGTAGATGTCGATAGGACGCCCATCGAGGATCGCGTCCACGAACTTATAAAGCGCCAAGTCAGGTCTCCCCCACGGTCCATAGACAGTAAAGAACCTGAACATCGTGGTGGGCAGATCGTATAGATAGGCATAGGCATGCCCCATACTTTCATTGGCCTTCTTGGTCGCGGCATAGATCGTCAGCTGCGTGTCAGCCTTCTCGGTTTCGATGAACGGCATCTCGGTATTGGCACCGTAAACTGACGAGGTGGAAGCCATCAGTAAGTGCTGCACTTCCAGCCTGCGTGCAGCCTCCATGACATTGAACGTGCCGATCACATTGGCATCAAGATATGCACGCGGATTCTCCAAGCTGTAGCGCACACCGGCTTGTGCAGCGA
>Ga0307930_1002570_pt1 | contig 13768 bp, 10 predicted proteins | sample OrgLakmetageno46_FD_203161 | JGI IMG/M metagenome (GOLD analysis project Ga0307930, IMG submission 203161) | Saline water microbial communities from Organic Lake, Antarctica - #46 | ecosystem: Environmental > Aquatic > Non-marine Saline and Alkaline > Saline | place: Antarctica: Organic Lake... | reverse complement strand
ACTGGACGGCAGATCGATACGACGGAATTGTGACAATTCACACTACGAGGGAGGTTTTTTTTGGGTCGATTCGCTCCCAGTTAAATTAATCCCCTTGGTACAAACACTCTTCCACCCTGTAGAGACCAACACGACGACTTGACGAAGGTGAAGAAGTTGTTGTGTGTGTTGTTGTTCCACTTGAATCCGCGGGGAGCTTGAATCTAGCTAGAGCGGCTAGGCTCAAACTGCACCCTCTAGCGGGCACGCCCTGGCTAGTCAGTAGGTTTTGTTAATTGGCGAATTACGAGATCAATGGGGCCAATGAAAGTTTTAACATTACCCCTTTGTGTGACGGCCTTACTCGCGACCAGCGTTTTAGGCTGGTTGGCTCCAAGGCGCCTCGCGCGATTCAATAAGCCAAAATTGCACCGAGCCCAGGTGGCACCCTCAGAACTTTCCCTTGGTGCGCCGAAAACTCGCCCAGAATCCAGTGAATACACTTCAGCCGGCGGGGTACAAGTGAACGTAGCCGTGAACTCGATTCAGAAGCCAGAAGAAACCATCGAGCGCCTTGTCGATGCCCTTGACTCGCGCCTCGGTGCGTGAATCCCCAGTGTCATTCGTGTCTCTTTCGAAAACATAAGTTTCTTTTCGTCGCACAAAAAAAATTAACTTTGCACGTATTTGGGTGTTTGGTGACGTGAGGAAATTTGATTTGATTGGCTGATGATGAATTGATGAATGAGTATTTGCCTTCTGGTGTGCTCGTGTTAGGGGCGCTCTTCTCGTCGTCGTACGAGTTCCCGGGCCGCTACGCTCGCTGGACCTTAGGATTTGTGAACCCTCCCCTGCGAGTCACCGGCCGAGGCCGCTCCTTTGGAGTCACCGCACTCAACGACCGTGGGCTCGTCTTGCTCACTGCGATTCAAGCTACTCTAGCCACCCATGACCATGTAACCACGCTAGAGTACACGTCTGACAAAGAGCTCAAGGGCACCGTGGCGACTTCTACCGAAGTGTTTGCCGAAGAAGACCGAAGCAAGCAACCGTCGCTTTTCAGTGTCGTGCGCGCCATTCAGAATCTCTTTTACCACGAGGGAGAAGCGCAGGTGTGGATGCGGTGCTCTGCCCTGTTTTTCGTCTTTCTTTCTTCTTGTTGTTTTGCGCTGCTTCTTCGTGCTTTGGGATAATGCCATGCTTTTGAAGCAGCTGCAGCTTTTAAGGACTAAATTCATGTGGTTCTCAATTGTCAGTGGCTTTACTTGTAGCAGAACACATAATACAATTTTGCGACTCATATTCCGCTTTCTTTCTTTTTCACTTTCATGAACTTAACTGTACTTCTTTTTACCCCTCTCGTCCTTCCTTCTTCACGCAGCTCGGGCTTTATGGGTCCTTTGGGTACGACTTAACCTTCCAATTTGAGCCCATCACTTTAAGCCACGAGCGGAGCGACGCACAGCGGGACATTGTGCTGTATTTGCCGGACCAAATCATCGTGGTGGACGCCAAGAAGAGAGACGCGTGGGAGCTGCGGTACGACTTCACCTACGAAGGGGCTACCACCAACTGGCAGGCGCGAGAAGGCGCGGAAGAACTCTTTCAGCCCTACCAAGAAGAAGAAGGAGAGACGTCCACTCCATTGAAAAAGCGAGACACGCCACCGGGCGCCTTCAGCGAAAAAGTGAACTTGGCTAAGAACGAGTTCACTGTGGGCAATTTGTTCGAGGTGGTGCTCTCTCAAACCTTCGTCGAGCCTTTAGACGTGCCCCCCTCCACCCTTTTCCGCCGACTGCGGCGCCGCAACCCTGCCCCTTATGGCTTCTTCCTGAACTTGGGGCGTCAGGAGTATCTGGTAGGGGCGTCACCCGAAATGTTCGTGCGGTGCGAAAAGACGCCCCAAGGCCTTCGGGTGGAGACCTGCCCGATCAGCGGGACCATTGCGCGCGGCGCCGACGCCCTCGAAGACGCCCAACGGATCAAAACCATTTTGGCGAACCCCAAGGAGGAGTCGGAGCTCACCATGTGCACGGACGTGGACCGCAACGACAAGTCGCGCATTTGCGTCCCTGGGAGCGTGCGAGTAGTAGGGCGGAGGCAGATTGAGATGTATTCTCGTCTCATTCACACCGTGGACCACGTGGAAGGTTTCTTGCGGCCCGGATTCGATGCTTTGGACGCGTTTCTGTGCCACACCTGGGCGGTTACGGTCACCGGAGCCCCCAAGACGTGGGCGATTCGATTCGTGGAGAAGCACGAGGAGTCGCCCCGGGAGTGGTACGGCGGCGCCGTCGGGCTCGTGGGCTTCGATGGGCACCTCAACACCGGCCTAACCTTACGCACCGTGCACGTCCGCAACGGCGTTGGCACGGTGCGCGCGGGCGCGACTTTGCTCTTTGATTCGGAGCCCGAGGCCGAGGAGCGGGAAACCGAGCTGAAAGCGTCGGCGATGCTCGATGCCTTGGTTCGTGCCGACGCCGCAGATGACGACGACGACAACAAGGAGGAGGCTGCTGCTGGCAGTGCGAGTTTCAAAGTCCCAAGCGGTGACAACGACTCCTCAGACCAGCAGCCGCCTCGCGTGCTGCTCATCGACCACGAGGACTCCTTCGTCCACACTTTAGCCAATTACTTGCGGCAAACGGGAGCGGACGTGTGCACTCGCCGCAGTGGCGCCCTTGCGAACGCCTTCCTCGATGCGGCAGCTGCGGCAGCGGCAGTTGACAACAGCAATGACGACGACAGCAGCAGCTCGTCAGATGTTTGGATGCCGGACTTGGTGGTGCTGTCGCCTGGGCCGGGCAACCCCACGGACTTTCAGCTGAGCCAAACTTTAGACAAGGTCACAGCGATGCAAGTGCCGGTGTTTGGAGTGTGCCTCGGCTTACAGGGCATCTGCGAGCATTTCGGGGGCAAACTCGGGGTGCTGTCTTACCCGATGCACGGAAAACCTTCCACCTTGTCGCTCACTTCCGAGTACCTGACACAGGGTGCGTGGCCGGTCTTTGAGGGGCTGCCGCCGACCTTTGAGGTAGCTCGATACCACTCCTTGCATGCTCTGGAGCTGCCGGACGAGCTGCGTGCCACTGCGTCGACGGAAGACGGCGTGGTAAGAGAAAATAAGAAGGTAATAGGGATGCTTTAAAGGTTTTTTGTTACCCAATTCTTTACTACCCCGCTTTTTAAACGAGAAAAGGAAGTAGTTGGGTCTAAAGGGGTTGCTCTCTTTTGACTATTCAGAAATATCATTCATCATATTTTTCCTTGCTTTACGATGCCCATTCACAGGTCATGGCGCTGGAGCACAAGACGTTACCGATTTCCGCAGTGCAGTTTCACCCCGAGTCCATCCTCACGAACCCCTCTTACGGCCTCACCATCCTCAGCAACTGCCTCAACTGCCTGTCGTACAAGAAAAATGTGTAAAGATCTGTTCATACCGGGTTTATCGGTTTATCACGAGCTGTGCTGTTGAAAAAAAAGTCGTGTACGGGTGTTGTGTTCCAGTTGTGTTCAGCCGTTGCGTTAAGTGCTCTGTGTTCTCAAATATGTGAAATGCCAATGCCAATGCAGCCGTTGTTGTTACTCGTATTGGCACGTAGGGCGCCTTTAAATAACTCTGCGATTTGTATGTCAGAGATGATATGATATGAGGTAGATGCACTAAGCAAAACAACTAAAAGTTAAAAGCTAGAAGTCAAAGTCAAATCTCAAATCAGGAAGCCAATGCAATGCGGAATGCTCGCAAGAGCCATAGAACTATACCTATCTCAGGATTTCCCACGAGTCGACTTATGCTTTACAACTAATGTATCCTGCGCGTATGCTACTCCTACTTGCTCAATTTTAAATGCGGTGGGTCTTCCCTCAGCATCTTGCCCTGACACGCGAGCTACGAGGGCCATCTTAGACCAAAAAATCGAAAGTATTCAACTTACAGCCACGCAACTCAAAAAGCGCCAAACATTTTCAGTACCCAAGGACCTCGCAGTGGTTGCTTCGAGGAAGTCTGCGCAGATGAGTTCGAAGGCATCCGGCAGCAGAGAGCGCAACTCTAGGAAAGAAGGCAACAGAACCGCTGCCTCTTGCTTAGCTGCGTCAGCATAGCTTTCATCAACAGTGCCATCAATGCGGAGGTCTCGGCAACTTAAGGAATTATCAGCACCAAGTGTGTTCATACGAAAGGAAGAGTTGAAGTCGCCATCGAGAAATGGATCCAAAGCAAAGTGCTGCCATCGAGTGTCTAAAACCGCTCTACCAAGATCTGCAAGGTCCATATCAAGCGAATTAAAGACGCTCGTTAATGCATCAAAGAGAATTGCCTTACTGGATAGAGGGGGTCGTCGGTGAAGTGCTCCGAGGATCGCCTTGTGAGGGGCGTCAAGGTAGGTGTTGATCGAAATGGAAGGTCCTCCTTGCTTGGGCACTGAAATGAGATGGAAGTGAAAAGCTGGAATAAAAAGCGACTGGCCCGCTTGAAGAACCACTTCTTCGATTCCCACAGCCAGAGCATCTCGAAACGTGCCATTGGCAGCTCCTAGCAACGCCACTGGCCCACCTTCGAAGGGTGCCTGAGACTGGCGAGCGAGGGGATGCAGAGCAGAATAGAGGTGCAGCAACCGCCACGCGCGAGGGTTCACTAACCAAACGTGCTTTTCACCTTCGAGTTGACTCAACCAATTGTCGCTTGCGTCAAAGTGCATCGCTGCCGTCACGCCAGGAGATGAGAGCCACAGCCCGCCTTTCGTTTGTGCTTGATCCACTCGCTCCGGTAAACCTCTTAAACTATCGACGAGGGCCTCGTTCAGCGTCTCCAATGGCACCGAGCAGTAGTAGCTTTGCCTGGGCTCGACCTCAAGAAAAGAAAGTGATCGTTGCGGGCCCCAACCATAAAGCGGAGGTGTAAACGTGATGCCCTCAAGGCGCGCCAAGGGAGCGCCAGGGTTGTAGTAGTAAACCGTTTCATTGTCATTTAGCGGCCCAATCACATTATCAAGGGTGCTAGGCAGGAGGCGAAAGATGTCGGCACGTGACAATGTCACATCCCAGAGCACAGTCGTCGGCCTCTCGGGGATACTTCCAGCCTGTGAAAGTGCCAACACGACTATAAGAATGGTGATAAAGCTTACGGAGCCCATATTGGAATCTTTCTTGTTTAGCACTCACAGTGTCTCGTTACGTTAAGGCCCCTGCCTGGCCTCGGCTGCGGTATATTTCTCATGGATAGATTTCCTGCTCCACTACCACTAATGCTGCTGTTGCGCCTATCGCCATATTAACTTTAAATACTAGAAACTGAAGTCCAGCTTAACAGCCATGTCTAATCTCTGTTAGCTACTAGCTTGGTTAACTAAGTGCATATATATCGTACCCGACCGACGCTACTGTAGCAACGTAGCTTTTTGTACTACAGTAGCCACTACATTACAGAAGTACAGAAGCTCGTACAGGGTTATTTTTGTTATCATTTAAGAATCGAACAATCGAATCGCGAATCGAAGTGCCAAGTGCCATTTTTTTCTCAGCCACAGCCACAGCCCCAGCCCCTACCACTGCACTTCTTGAGCACACCATTTGCCTCCTGGGGGTTTGCTTTTGGAACTAAGGCCAAGTGAAATGGAGGTAAGGTCAGAACTGGATCAAAATTCGCCCCCCAAAGCCCTAAAAAACTCGAACATCGGAACCCACTTCTGCCCGCAGCATTGGCTTCTGTGCCATTTGGGTTTGTATTAGTTCGAGTTCGAGTACATATGACTTATGATTATGGCACGTCGACCTCGAGGTGGTGATCCTAACCTAGCGCTGCCAGTGCCACTAATCTTGTCTGTTCTAATTCTAGTTGAAAGAAGATAATTCAATACACATCTAAGGTAAATGTCAACATGGGAGCTGATGAAACGTCCATTGACCGACGAGAATCCCGTGGCCTAGGTTAAGACATACCCCGGAAATTAAATCCGTGAATGATGCGTACCCAGCGTTCATGCTCTACGCTTGTTGCCGCGCGCTCGTGTATGTGAAAGTTGATCTCCTAGAGAAATCGGGCAATTCCACGGGGCCCTCAGGCGTTTTTACAGTAAAATTAGGGTCTTTTTGAGCAGCCGTGGCCGCTCGTGATTCGCTGATTGGAATCGAAATCTGCAGCAGAATAGAAGCGCACACATTATCGAGATATGCAGGCATGCACATATTCAGGAATGTCGATAATCACTGTGAATTAGATAAAAAGGGCATAGATTTTTTAATTCAACCGCACCTTTTCGGCCTCCGCCTTGAGAAAAGCTGCTCGCTTCGCTAGAATATCCGGGCCTGCTTCACTCCAACGCACCTAATTTAGCGCACAAGAATAGCGCAGATGTTCGAACAAGTAGAGTGAGATGATGCGAAGGTATACTAGCCCTTCGATTGTAGCTTAAAGTAAACGAGTAATCCTATAGCAGATGGCATCACCTTATCGTTGATGAGCCAATTCGGACCGTGGTTGAAAAGAATCGTGGCGTCAATACCGCCCCGACCGATTGCTTCTTTGGTGGACACAGGGCCCATATCTTTCCCGGCGAACTCCGTAGGATTTCGGAAGTTGCGACGGTGATCCGTGGTCTCAGTGAATCTAGGACAAAGCAAAGGCAAGTTGATTAGATAAATTCTAGCCCAAGGAATGCTGCCACACACGAAAACTTGAATAACAATTCGTGTTAAGATCCGAGGACAGCCAGCTAGCCCCTCTCACCTTGCACCAACTCGCGTAGGAGCAAAGACAGCTCCGAAATTGTCTTCAGCATAGTTCCCTTCCTTGACCTTGGACGAATACGTGTTCTTGTGACCGCAAATGCCTGTGTTTTTCGGGTATTGTTGAGAGTTGCGAGCTAGAGGATGTACTACAGACTTCGAATGAGGATAACAACACAAAAATAGTCTAGGCTGTCGAGCATAAAGTATGCGCAATCAGAGAATTCTCGACACACCGTATCCGCCTTGTAAAGATGTCATTCTATTATTATCAATGGGCCTCGGAGTGCGAGCGGGAGAAAATTGATTTGACGAAGAACGAGGACACGAAAGGAAGCAAGACTTCGGAGAATTTTTGGCGCTAAGTTATATTCTAGTTTACAAACAGCACGCAACCCAACGAGCCCGACAGGAAAGAGAAAAATATATCAGAGCTCAACGAGGAGGGGTCGGGTCCGGTGTTCAGCGCTGTTTAAGTGTGAAGCACTTGAGCGCCCACAACCATGGCCGACCTTCTGATGGACTGGATGAACCAAGATTTAAGACTCTCGCTGCCAGTCAACTCACTCGAAGCGGTCCGTCTTTTGCTATGGGTGTGGTTTAACGCTGTTTGCCGTTTTCACTCTAAACTGTGAACTAATTGTGCGTGCTATAGGACCTGAGCAACGGCTATTTGCTCGGGGAAGTGTTGTGGCGGCACAACCAACTGAAAGCTGTCGATGCTCTGAGGCCTGCCCACAATCCTGACGCGCAAATCAACAATTTTTGCCTGGTGCGCTAGTCAATTTCATAGATTGGCCTGACTGCCTTCTTTTGTCTTTTGAGCACTCATGTATTCATAGGGGACAGATCTCGTCGTAGCCTTAGCTAATACCTAGTATGAGATGATATGTGTGTACATCAATACAGTAACTTTGGCTGTGCATTGTGCTGTCTATGTGTTTGGGCTCTTCCTTCAGGTGGAACCGGTGCTTCGGGCCATGGGCGTCAAGTTTGACGCACAGATGGCGTATGCCATCATGAAAGGCCGCCCGGGGGCTGCCGCGACGGTGTTTTACAAGGTGAAAATGGTGCTCGACCGCTTGAAAGCATACACGACGAAAGCAGGCGGCGCGCCTACCTCCGTCTATGAGTCCGGGGAAGGAGGCGTGATGCCTCTGCCCAACATGCCGGTGCGGCTCAGTAAACCGGGCTATGACGCAGCGTCTCAGCAGCTCTTTGAGCAAGCCATCCGGCAGCTGGTAGACAACCCAACGGAAGCGATCCTGCACGCGCACTTGGCGCCGTTTCGCGAAGCTGGCCAGCGCTTCAGCGACCAGGTCGAGCGAGGCCAACAGGAAGATGCGGCAGCTGCTGGGGCGGCGGACGCGGCGTCACGCGCAGCGCGGCTCTACGAGCAAGAGCAAAACCGAAGCTTCATGGAAGCGTACGAGCAGCGGGGCTTAGAGATCTGGATGAGCAATCAGGAGCGCGCGAAGGCTCGGCTGCAGGTGAAGCGTAACGTTGAAGTGAAGATGGAGGCCACGCGAGCCAATCGGCAAGACAAATTGAGGGCGGAGGCCGCTTCGCAGGTGACGGATGGAATTGAGACCTTTGAAGCCAAACTAGCGCTGATCGAGTACGCGGCCGCAGACGAGCAGCGGGATCCGAAAGAGATGGCTCAGGAGGCTGATGCTGCATATGACAGTGGTGCCAGGGCTGCAGCAGCGCAACAACGATTGGCAGCAGTGCGGGCCAACAAGCGCGAGAAAGAAGATGGCGCCGCCGTGCGAGAGAGGCGGCGGCGAAGGTTCTTAACCGAGCGAGAAGAAGCTCAGGTAGGGGCTTGTTAAGATCACGGACGATTGAAAACTCTCCTAGTAATCGAGCCATTCGTTCGTTATGGACCTTCTTCTTCTTGTCTCTCTTTTTCTTCTCCAAGTCACTTTTCGAACCTGTTTCACTAGAAGCTCCCCTATTCATGATCACTCTTGCTTCCTCGTCACTGACAGGTGTCCGAGTACCACATGCGCGCAGCCGAGCATTTGCAGGACCAGTTGTCGCGATCGTCCATCGCCGAAGTGGCCATGGAGGACACGCTCAAGCTGGTGGCGCAGCATCGGCCCATGATGGCCGAGAACCGACGGTGAGAGGAATTGTGTGCGTAGAAAGGAGCTGGAGGCATACCCCCAAATTAGGAGAAAGTGATGCCGCATACAGCATTTTGCGTGCTTGCGCGGCTTGTCTGCCCCTTTCTTTCTTCTCAGCTCCCATCCCACCTTTTGTTCTTTCACCCTTCATGTTACATCAGATGGCGCTCCAACGCAGTGCGAGCCCGTGGACTCGTGGACCTTGAAGAGGCCTTAAAACGCGACAACGCGCACCTCGACGATGCACGCAGCATGTATGCCCTAGAGCTTAACGCTCAGGCCACGCGGTACGGGATGTCCCTCCAAGCGCGCGCCTGTGCTCAGCGGAAGCGCAACGAAGACTTGTGCCGCGCCGTGGTGCATCGCACCGTAGACTTAGCTCTCAATGTGGTGGCTTACCGGCGCTTTGCGACGCCGCCGCTGCCGCACCTGCACACCGCTGCCCTGGCGACTTCAGGCTTCGAGCAAGATGGCGGCGTTGGTGAAGCTACGGCGATGAAAGGCGCGGGAGCGAGCACCGTGGGGGGTCTCTTGATCCCAATGCAGGAATGGAACGACATGAAGAAGGTGTTTGTGTCGTCCTTGCCGTTGATCGAGCTTGACGGCGAGCAAAATCTCAATGGTGGCATGGTGCCGTCATCATCATCGTTGGAGAATGAGGATAACGGCGATGTTGTAGGCGCACCATCTCGCGTCATATGGGGCCACACGTCAACTCTGAAGCAACCATCACAGCAACAGCTGGCCTTGACGGAGGCCACTGCTGCTGCTGCTGCGTCTGCTCCTTCGTCTCCGTCTATCAGCAGTCAAGGTGGCACCTCAGCAGCCGGAATCGCAGCACTCAGCGGGGGCGACGTCACAACGCAGGCAGACGGCGATGAAGCTCCACAAGAAGACCATCTAGCACAACCATGCCCGGCGGCTGACTTTTTGGATTCAGAAGAACTTGCAGACTATTTGAGCAATGCGGGTGAATGGAAGCACGAAGCTCTAGCGCAGGCCGAGAGTGCAGCACGCAGCTTAGCACCACTTGTGAGCCCTTCACCTGCACAAGAGGGAGGAGAAGGAAGCGAAAACGTCGAAGAAGAGAAAGAAGGAAAAGCAGGAGATGGCAGTGGCACCGCTCTTCAGGATTCCTCTCAACCATCTTCTCCACCGCCGCCATTCTATGCACTGGGCGAGTGCGTAGTCGCAGCTAGGCTGGCCAAGCAACCTCTGCCGCCGCCGCCGCCACCGCCGAAAGTACCCTCCTTTGAACTCCGCGTGGTGTTTGTCGGGAAAAGCTTCGCCGGGAAGAGCGAGCAAGCTTACTTAGTGGCCGACCGCTTTCGACTCAAGACGTTGAGTGCGGAAAACACTTTGCGCGAGGCCATCAGCGCTCATCTGGACCTGAAGAATGGGCGCATCCACAATGAAGAGCTGGAAAACATGGACCCTGTAGCTCGAGAATTGCTGTCCTTGGGGCAGGTCGCGCATCGATCGCTTTTGAAAGGCGACTCGGTGCCTGATGCTCTCTACGCTTCCCTCGTGCTCTGCGCCATCAAACAATTGCATGCCGAAAACGCGGCTTTACTCGAGGAGGGGAAGCTGGCGTGGTTCGGGTGGACCTTAGAAGACTTCCCCCAAACGGCGAACCAGGCCAAATGCTTAGAGGCCACTTTGACCGGCTACGACGAGCAACAAGGCAGCGACCCTACTTCAACTTCATCCTCGGCTTATGCCAGCCCTCTAGCCCCGGTGCGGGCTCCAAAAGTGCTCACTCCTCACGAGCGCTTGGCGGGAAAAAGCGGGGTAGACTTGGTGTTTCTGATGGACGCAGATCGCGAAACGGTGAGTGAAAAGGTTGAAGAAGAGAGCTTGTGAAGAAGATGCAAATTTAGGACAGCCTTGGCGCGTGTTTTTTTAAAAGTCTCACCACAGATATTTCCATGTTCGATTCCTAGTTCGTTATCCTCTTTGTTGTTCTTTATCTCAATCTCATTGCTTGCTTACGGGATTTTAACCACTACCATCACAACCACTTTTACTCTCGCATGCATTTAGGTGCTGCGTCGTTCACTGGGGCGTCGTATTGACCCCGAAACAGACAAAGCGTACCATTTGGATACTAATCGCCCGCCCTACGACCTCATCTGCAAGGAGCGCCTCATTGCTCCCACTGATGCTTCCAACCCATCAGAAGCTTTGGCTCTACAGCTGGCCAGCCATGATCTGTCGGTAGCGCCCCTGCTGCAGCTGTTGCGGCCATTCGGGACTGTAAAAGTAGTGGACTCCTCGGCCCTGTCGACACAAGGCGTCTTTGCGCAGTGCGTGCATCTCATTTCCGACTTTTTAGAGGCTAAAGCGGCAGCAGCAGCAGAAACTGCAGAAACTGCCGCAGCAGCAGCGGCCGAGATGGTGGTGGCTCCATCATCCGCTGATGCTGCTGACACTGAAACCGAAGGAATGGAAGGTGGAGAAGCGGCAGCAGCAGGAGAAAGCGAGGCCGGCGAAGGAGGAGAAGTGCCATCTTTAGCACCGCTGGTCGCGCAGTCGTCAAAAGTCATCTCAACCATGCTCCCTTCCCTCGGTGGCCTGCTCGCGTCCCTGTGGAGTACCATGGAAGACCAGTACACGACAGGAACCAAGCAAGTGTTTCGCGCTCTGCGGCAGGAGCGGCTCTTAACGGCTTCTTGGCTCAAACAACAGCGCGCCACTTTCACCGACTATTTGACGCGGCCCGACGCCGAAAGGCCCGCGATCTGCTCGGCCTTTTTGGCGGCATTCAACGGCATTCCCCTCGAGCTGCGGGCCTCGGCTTCGGACGAGCTGCGAGCGCGCTGCGAGGAATTGAGGTGGGCGCTGTGGGCGAGCGAAGAAGTGAGAGAAGCCGCGGGGGTTGCGCGGCTGGAGAGCATCGTCTCCAATGGGTGGCTGGCATCGCGCGTGAAAGCACTCGAGCGGTGCTACGCGATGCTCTTGCAGCTGGAACTCGTGCGCTTCACCACTGCGTTGCATGTGCTCATGGATTATGCCGCGGCGATGCAGGGCAGTGGTGTGCTGCCTGAGGGGCTCTTACCGCCGCTCGCTGAATCTGCCAGCTCCCCGGATGCTCCCGACGCAGGAAGTGGCAAGGGTGGTGGCAAAGGGGCGAAAGCAGAGGCCAGTGGTGCACCGCCAGTGCGGCCGCTGGCGCCTGCCGTCTGCACAGCGCCTGCTTTTGCTCCCAATAACGACGAACACGCCGATGCACCAGCGGCGCCTGCTGCGACGCCCTCCAAGAAAGGTGGCAAAGGTGGTGCCGCTGCAGCTGCGAAAGATGAATCGCCTGGTGCATCACCAGACTCGATGTCGCCTTTGGAGCAATGCCTAGCTCTGGCGTTGGAATTCGTCACGCCCTGGCAGCAGGCGCGCTTTCCAGTGGCAGTGAATGAACCTTCGGCCACCAGCGGCGCCGACAGCAACAATGATTGCGAGCCTCCGCCGCCTCCGGCCTCCATGCATCATGCCATTTGGTCTGAAGCGGCTCTCTGCGAAGCGCGCTTGAAGAGGTGCGCTACCAAGGGAGCAGAAGCAGTGGCGAAGCTTAAAGCTACCGTCAGCCACGCGCACGAGGAGATGGGGCAGTGGGTCTGCACACGTACCGAGGAGGAACTGCTGGCGGGGGAATCCCTGGTGTCCATCGCCGAGGAAGCTTGTGACTCGGGCTTGCCCTTACCGGACGATTGGCAGCTCGAAGGCACTTCGTTAACTCGAGGGCCTCTGATGCTGGTTGCTCCACCGTTACCGCCGCCTGTTCCCAAGGTACTGCCCCAGCATCACACCAACTTCAACGCCCACCAATCCTCGCTGCTGACTAAAGGGCTGGCGGCGGCAGCGGCAGCGTTAGGCTTCAACGATGACGCAGCAGCTCACCTGAACCCGCTATCCACGCTTCAAGACCGGCCACTGTCGCCTCCGACGGGTGGCAGCACTGGCGCTGGCACCACCAACACAGGTGGCTTCGTGAGCTGTGACGCCCTCGTCGACTTGTTGCTCCGATTGGCCGCATCGGACGGTGATTTGCCACTGGAATGGTGTGGCAGCCCCGCGCGAGACAAGTTCGCAGAGCTCATTGCAGCGCTGGACCCCGAAGACAGCGGGTTGGTGGCCGTGGAAAATGTGTTCCGGTTCTTCGAGGTGGCATAGGAAGGGGAAGATCAAGAGGCGGGGTGCGCTGGGAGGGGTGTTTGTTTCCTTCTCGCGTTATTTCCATTTCAAAGTGAGGGTAACCCCGCCCCGTTCTGGATGTAGGAGCCTTCGATTATAAACGCCCCTTTCAAGTGGGTTGGGTTGACTCCCTGAACTCCAGTTCCTTTTTCTTATAAATTCAAGAATTGTAAGTTGGAAGTACATGAACCATCTTATCTTATATATCGACTTGCTCTCAAGGTGGAGGGCCTTGCGAGGGTTTCGAAGAACGCTGGAGGACGACCACGACTAGCGTCCGTGGCGTTTGTTGGAAGATTTATGGGTCTAGCTCTATGATAGGGAGGGACCGCTAGGCCACAAGTGGCCCGCTTGAGTGACACCAGAGGAGAAGCGGAGGTTCCTGGCGCGGCGTGCCCAAGAGACTGAACAACGGCGCGCTCTCTTCAATGCAGAAACAGACGCAGAAACGACTTAAGTCCGGTTTCAAAATGATTTCATGAACAGTTTCCATTTTAGAAGGGGGTGGAAGAATTATGCTTCCTGCCCTCTACACACTATCCACTTTACGATTTTGACTTGCGCGCAACGCACGCGCGTACAATTCTGCCGGCAGCATTGGCTTCTGTGTCATTTGGGTTTGTATTAGTTCGAGTTCGAGTGGCCCGCTTGCATGTTGTTGTTTGTATTTTTGAGGGGGGGCTTTTCTATTCACTGCCACTCCGCGGACGAGGAAGGAGTTCCTGTCCCGTCAAAGCCTC
>Ga0307930_1002567_pt1 | contig 13778 bp, 19 predicted proteins | sample OrgLakmetageno46_FD_203161 | JGI IMG/M metagenome (GOLD analysis project Ga0307930, IMG submission 203161) | Saline water microbial communities from Organic Lake, Antarctica - #46 | ecosystem: Environmental > Aquatic > Non-marine Saline and Alkaline > Saline | place: Antarctica: Organic Lake... | reverse complement strand
AGAGAAGGACAGAAGTATGACAACCATATGCTAGCCATTTGGTTGTCTGGCGCGGCGAATGCGACACGCACACAGAAGATGTGGCTGAGTCAGTGGCAAGGTTAGCCACGGCAGCCACCACAACACATTTGTCAACACATTCATCCTTGAAGTCTATCCGGGAAAGAAGGGAGTTACTTACCTGCCCTTGACTTGCATCTAGCTCTAACACACGGGGCCCTACGGGGCCCCCAAAAGACAACAATACCTTCCTGCTACAACTATGAGAGGCATAATAAGCACCGTGTCATGTACTATCCTCCTAAATTTGAATGCCATCTTATTTGTACGTATATTTAAACGCTCCTCGAAAGCACGATTTGATTCAGGGATTATAGTTGCATGGTACATAAAAGTTGGTCGTTGCGCTGCACAGCTGCACAGTGCTTTAAAGCATCCACGAACAATAACAGTTTAAACTCTTTAGCCGATAAAGAAAATACCGCCATCTTCTTCGCCTTTCGAACTATCACAGCTGCTGCTAGGCGCTACACCACTTGCTGTCTTCTTCGCGTCCGCAGGCGGATCTTCCCCAGAAGGAGCTTTGCGCTTCGTGCTACTGCTGTCGCCACTGCTACTGCTGCCGCTGTCACTACTGCTGCTACTGTCACTGCTGCTGCTACTCTTGCTCAAATGATCCGCGAGCACGAAGGACTGGCAGGCTGAGGTCAGAGGCGGCACGAACTCTTTCTTGCGCGACACCCGAGACCCCAAATCCAAGACACCGGGCGACTGCAGGCTGCAATCGGGAAAAGCTTGGGCTGCCAGAGCTGACTCGCCGTCGCCGCAGAGCAAGAGGACGGCACGCATCTCAACGATGTTCACCACTGCCAAAAAGAGCAAATCCACGCCCTGCGCGCACCGAACAATAGTGTGTACATCGTGTGGTCGTGAATAATGAGGTTTAGAGTGCCAACGTGCAGGAGTAAAAAAAGGTAGCGAGTGTTATTACCCTTATAAGTACTTCTAATCAAGGTTTCTCCCTGCTTGCATATATTCAAATGCGTCTCTCCTTAAAACACCAAGAGCATACAAAAATGAAGTCCTTTTAAATCAAGTACATGTATACCTAGAAATTACATGCTCTTCTCGTCTTTTCTTCTTCTTACCCGATCTTTGCGGCCCGCCACTAGCTCAGGCAAGAGCTCTCCTTTCCGCTCGAGAATGACGCCATCGTCCGTGGTCTCCACCACCGCGAAGCCCACCTGTACTCGAGGAAAACACCATACGAAAAATGAATAAGAACAAGATGAGGGAGAGAGATAGAGTTCAAGCTAAAACCCCGCTCAAACTCAAAGGCACGAACAACTGAGCGACGTAACAGTTGAAGCAGACTTACCCTACTTCAAAAACAATTTAAGATACTGGATAAAGAGAGATAATGCATTGATTTTAGCCATATTATCACCACTGCCTCCTTATACCTTGTACACGACACCCGACTCCAGCGGCCCGGCTAATTTGAACACTTTGCAGTCGCCACTGCACAACTGCGCTGCGTTCAAGAGGGCGAGCTCCTTGGATTTGGCTTTAAACTGCTGAGACGCCAACAGATTGATGTCTTCCACCCCCGCAATCACCGCCAAAATAACAACCATCATTTTGTCGAAGGATGTGGTGGTTGGACCCTGTAAGTTCAACGTGTCGCTGATGATGGCGCACAGCAGCATGCCTAGAAGGAAGGGGAAGACGAAAAAAAAAAGGGCGCATGAAGAATAAAAATGAAGGTTTCCTTCTCAAGCGGAAATCTTTGACGCTCGAAGTAAACAAGGTCGAGGCAAAAGCAAACCTACACTGCACCTTTTCACGTACCACCACACCAACCCCCCAATCACACCGCAGCAAAACCCTCACCACCTAAACAGTCAACCAACCACCAAGTCACACCACCCCAAGACCCACCTACCTGCGATGGGCTGCGGCGGCTTGTGGCCCGCTGTCAAATACCCATGCGCAATGATGGTGCTCATGGACCCCCACGGGCGAATGTCGATGAAGATCGGCATTTCGGTCACGATGGTTTCGCTCTGCAAGGCATGGTGGTCGATCACTCCCACAATGCGCTGTTGTTGTTGTTGTGTTCGTGCACGTGTGCGTGTGGGTGTGTGGGTGTGTGGAGAACAATAAAAAGAAACGAGGTGTAAAGAGAGGAAAAAATGAAGGAATAAGTGAGGAGCTGAGTAAAAATTATGAAAGAAAATGAAGAAACAGCAGGGAGCAATGGAAGCAATCTTCTTTCGAGCAACAAGGCAATGGCGATACGAATGAAGATAAGTATTTTGCTTTTAATTGATTTAGCAATTGCACCTTGGAGGGAATCGAAGGGTTGAGTTGTGACGTTTGCTGATGGTCGACCAAGCACACACCAGCGTCCGGCATCGACACCAAAACGTCTTCAACCGGCGGTGGCAGAGGCACTTTCCAGTAGTCCAAGCAAAACTTGGTCTCCGAGTTCACCTGGATGAGGTGTTGATCACATGGTATGTTTTAGAGATCGAGGGCAAGAAGAACAACGTTGCACATATTATAACTCTACGAAGGCGCACGAGACTTCAAAAATAGCCCTCTTCTCTCATGCCTTCTTTCTGGTGCAATCCACCAAGTCTCCACCCTTCTTTCCTTCCTCGTCTGTCTCCTTATGAGTCAACTACCGCCACCATCAGCCCCATGCCTCACCTCCGACGCTCGGCTCGCAGTGCCTTGGTACAAGTCAGCTGCGCCAATGGCGCCCGCGATGCTGTCCATGTCCGTCACCAAATGGCCGCAAAAGATGGCGCCGTTCAGCGCCGAGGGCACGTACACTTTGGTGGGGTCGTCGTTGTGCACTTCGATCAAGCCTTCGATCAGCGCCTGGGAATGGGTGGGTGGGTGGTTGAGTGGACTGGTGGCAACACAACACTTCACCAGGTGAATACGTACGTACCAATGCTAGACAGGGAAAGAACAGAGAGTACGCGAGCGAATCGATGCTTCTCAAAAGTGCGATCAAACGTAATGCAGTGTGCGCACGTACTTCTCTACTTAGACTTTAACTGGATAATTCATTTTGGATCTTTCGTGATCGGTTTATCAATTGATTTACCTTTAGTAGAAGCTACAGTTTTACTAACCTCCGCAGCATCGTGACGAGCAATCACTTCACGCTCCAAGGTGGTGCGCTCACGCCGCGAGTCAGCTACTTTGCCTGTTGGGTCATGGTACACTTTCTGCTCCTCTTCGCCTGGAGTATGCAAAATAAGCAACATGTTAGCTAGTCATCGCTAATGGGATGAATGCAGGAACGGCCATAGCAGGATGTAACACCTTCGTCGTGCTTAAAGAAAGAAAATGCTAGCGATGGCATTACCTAGGTCAACACCGCTGACAGACCGCGTCAGGTAATCATTTAGAGACGAGGCTGCCATGATGTATCCGGTAGCTTGATTGGGCCTACCGGTATGAAAAAATGACGTACACAGTTGCAAAGGTTCAAACACTAGCTCCATTCCACACGTAAAGAAAAGTGAATCAATGCAGTGACAAGTAGCCAGGCACACCAATGATGACTAAGGTAAGTTATAAAGCGAGGAATTCGCCAAATAAATGAGCAAATAGAGGCGAATGACGCCCGTGAGCACGTTAGTACACACCTGAAACAAAGGTTAAAATTTTGTGGAGTTAGTTGTCTTTGTCTTGCAACTAACAACTTGCAACAAACAACACGTCACAACACGTCACATATTTTTTTGCTTTCACTTTTTCCGACTTTCACTTCGCCTAAAAAATTTACTTTACGGGAGTCGGAAATCGGGGTGGCGGCACACGGCACAAAAAGCAACACCAAGCAAGACAAACAAATCGAGAAGGAGAGCTGAAAGAGCTAGCGAGCTAGCTTGTGTTGCTGTAGCCGGAAGAAGGAAAGCCAACACTTCGAACCCAGATCACCGTCGCTATATCTTCATTCTTGTTACAATGTCTGTCGTTCGCATGGTCCGCTTACGCGTGCCCGCCGGTCAAGCTAAACCGGGGCCGGCCATTGGTCAGGTGCGCGAAATCGAAAGCTTTCATCGAGTGACTTGTTGGGGTCTATAGCAAGAAAGATGCTGAAGTGGGAAGGGCCGCATATTTTACATCTAAGCAGACTTTTTTTTGGCTTTTTTGCGAACACAGGCACTCGGTCCGCTAGGCATCAACATGATGGAATTCTGCAAAGCATTCAATGCGAGCACCACTGATGTGAGTGGAGGCGAAATATGCTCGCATCCCATCGTTTCTAGTACTCCTTTGCCATTAACTTCACACCTCTAGCATCAATTGAGCATTTGCTGCATGTTAACCAACTCATATACCTATTTCGTGTGCATCATTACTTCGGTTTACACTCTTTTCTTTTGCCTTCTCCAGTTAACTCCAGCCACGCCGATTCCTGTAGTGCTCACGGCTTTGAGCAACCGGACTTTCACTTTCGTGACCAAATCACCCCCTACTTCCTGGTGAATACCCAAGCATTCATCTAGACTTTAAAGAAAATATTTCGCAGCTATAGCCCTCTTTTTCTTTTTGAGGGAGACATGCTAGTCAGTAATTTGACGCGTCGTCGGACATTTGCCCCAAGAAGACGCAGAAAGGAGTAGGCCCTTTTCCTCTCTTTCTCCCACCGCCATTTTCTTGTGGCAATTGAGCACATTGGCACTTTTCACCTTCCCTCAATTTATAAGCAACAACCACTCGTGTCCACGTCCACCTCTTGTGTGACATCACCTCCTTGTTGTGAAATCAGGTTCCTGAAGCGCTGCGCGGGCGTGGAGAAAGGGTCCGCGCGGCCAGGCCACGCCATGATTGGCCGGGTGTCCATGAAGCAGATCTACGAAGTGGCCAAAGTGAAGCAAGAAGACGCCCACTTGTCCCACATGCCGCTGGACGCCCTTTGCAAGTCGGTCATGGGCACGGCGCGGTCCATGGGCTTCGAAGTCGTGGACGGCCGCGACAGCGAAGTGCTGGAACCCTTCGAACCCAGTGCTGCTGCGGTAGCACCGCCGGCAAGGAAGTAGTGGGGTGCCGATAAGGAGCCCGAGTTCCCTCGAGTTTAGTTCGTCGCCTTGGGAGTAGTGATTTCAATGTGAGTTGTATTTCTAGTTTTTATAGCTCCAATCAGAGGCATTTCCAGGGGTAGTGTAGGTGTTCCGTATGCTCTCGATGTATTTTTTTCGACCTATAGTTCTCTAAATCGAACCATAGAAGACAAAGGGCCTTTGCACGTAATTGATTACTGGGTTCGAGTTTGGTTCGGGTTACCCACGAGTTACTGCGTTACCGCGGGAGACAACGTTAGTGATTACATTAGATTTAACTCCCCAATTTCCAATTGCAAAAAAAAAAACATCAACAAATAGCATATAACTCTGTGTTGGTGAATCCATCAGAACACGTCTGACTGGGCCAGGTGTCCTTTTGCGTAATGCAATCTCCATCTTCACTTTCATAACTTCTCATGAGCACTTTAGGGCCAACTCTCGGAAGGAGGCACAGGCTTCGAGTACGCCCGCGATCTCCACTCCGACGTACCATTAGGGCTATCGGTCTGCTCCGATGACTGGAGCTCGGGACTTTCACGTAGAAATATAATTCATTCGAATCTGATTATATTTGTGCGGCAGTAGCTTAAAAGCCCAGTTACGTATTCCTTGAGCCAAGGTTATCAAGTATTCGTAGGGAATAAGCGTTGCTGTAAGAGAGCAACTATTTCAGTGTGACTTTTTGCTTCGGCGACTACCAAAGCCGTTTGGCCACTCTATGGTGAAAACATTGACAATCATAAGGACGTAATACTTTACTTACAATGTGAACAGTTATGCAGGGATGAAAGAAAATCAAACAGGTAGCATAGGAGTCAAAGCGAATAGATGTGTTCAAACTGACCATGTTTACACCATTCACATCAGCTCCCGCTTCAAGGAGAATCTTAACGACGCCAGTATGACCATTCATTGCAGCTTCATAGAGTGGATTAGTATGGAGCTACCAGAAAGTGGAAACCATGATTGGAGAAAGAAAAAATGGACACGGACGAGGGCATACAAACAAGAATGGGGCGAATTTGAGGACTCGCAAAGGGGTAAACTGTCAGTTCGAATTAGGAGCTTTAAGAAATTCATTGATGCGTGTACACACGCGCTTATCAACAGTCTCAACCTAGTAGTATATAGTAGCTTGAAAATTACATTTGACAATGGCAAAGAAATGCAAAAAGTACGTCACAAGTTTCAAGTGTAGCGCCTGCTTCAAGGAGGATATTCAAAACATCTGCATGCCCCCCACTCGAAGCATAGAAGAGCGCTGTCGCGCCGTGCTACATCGTACAAAGAACAATGCAAATATAAGAGCCGCAAAAATATCATGCAACAAAGAAATGCAGAGCCCATAGTACTATCAAGTATTACAAATCAAATAAAGAAAATCAAATGATTCAATGAAAAATGAATTTAAAAACACAAAATTTTCGCATTTGAACCAACACCAAAAATGTTACTGACATCACTGATTACGTCATTCGCATCTGCACCGGCTTCAAGTAAGAGCTCCACGATAGCAGAGTGGCCTTCTTCTGAGGCAAACATTAACGCCTTTTTCTCGTGCTGCGGTCAAAAACAGGACGAAAAGAAGCGAGGGCGTGAATAATAACGCAAGCATGTGCATATTCAGGTGGATTGGAGTATCTTCCTATCAGCGAACGTGAAAACTGTGCACACGAGGATCCGGGTAGCACGAAAATATGAAAAGACTAACTAGGGTCCATGCTGTGTAAGTATTAGCATAACTAAGCAGAAGTATGTACAAAACAAAACAAAACAAAAACAAAAACAAAAGAAAGCTCAAGAAGGAAATGCATTAGAGAGGGGTAAAGAGGAAATCGAAGTCGGGTTCCCATGAGAACTTTCTTCACAAAAGAGCTACAGGCCGGTAGCGTTTCCTGGCCTACATCATAAGAAGTGCCCTCTGGTTTGGCGCCAAATCGGATGAGGAGGTCGACGACAGCGGTGCAGCCATTGATGGAGGCCTCCACCAGCGCAGTCCGATAACTCTATCACGGAATAAGAGAGGTTATCCGTAGGATAAGACAGCGGAGATTTGGATTATGTAGGTAAGCGATGTACAACATTACTTGAACAACACTTCAATATTTAAAAAGATGATATCCATTTGCTGTGGTTGTAGCATCAAATATTAAATGCAAGAAGGAATAAAAAAAACACAACATGGACGTATTCAATGCTTGCTTCAACGCTTTGAGATTATCATCAAGTTTACGTATTCTCCGCTGACGGCCTCGACATCGGCTCCTGCTTTCAAGAGAAACTCGACAACGTCGGCATGGCCATTGGTTGCTGCCTCTGTGAGTGCAAGGGGCCATTCCTATCCAAGATAATCAAATAAATTGATTAGAAGGGAAAGGATAGATTGAAGATTGATTCGGCAAGTTGCACTGTGCTTGTGGTTAAGGGACAGAGAGATTTCCTTGCACGGATTTTCACCCCGTTGAGGCATGTGTACTGCAAGCATACTTTCTAAGGAGATGGTGCAAGGCGACAAATACATTCCATAATAGGATTTATATCACAATACAACATGATATCGAAAAAGGCACATTGCAGCTAATGCGTCAATACGTAAGAGCACCACGCAGCCACCACTACGAGGTTGTGCATACATTGACATTTACGAAGCCACTAAGCAAGGTGTATGTTATTTGATTGACTGTATTGTACAGTGACATTAGTCAATTATCTATTCCGTGTACCCACCGTAATGGACTGAAAATTTATTTCAGCACCCTTGGCAACACAATTTTGCACGCTTTCAATATCGCCATGCCCAGCAGCGGATACTAGGTCAGTTGATGCATCCTCCTGGTTTTCAAAAGAATCACACAAGAAAAGACGTGAAGTATATGACGTAAAAAGGGCCACGATGCGCAAATCATATAGCGATTGTGCCACCGACAGTGCTAATTCTCACCGCGACAGCTGCCGCAATAATCGCGCGCACCCAAGACCGCGCTCTTGGCTCTGAAAGTCGCCCTCTTACATTTAAGGCCTCTACGCCTGATATCGTTACCGCGAGAAAGTCCAATACGTCACTTTGGCAGTCGTAAGATAATTCTGGAAATGGTTCGATAGTATCTGCAAACAGAACTTCGTAAATGTCTAGAGCCCAAGCGAAGATTGCTGATCGAGAGGGAGCTGGAGCCCACTGGAAGGATGGGTCAAAGTGATACTTGCGGAGTCGTAACAAATTATCCGGTCGGATGCTGTAAAGGCCATGAGTGAGGTCGACGCAGTGCGGTTCAGCCGCGACAACTAGAGCATCAGGATCCTCGTGTAGGGCGATGAGCATCACTGCAATAAGATCACGGCACGCAGCGTCGTTCGCAAGATCAATTTGCTCAATTTGACCCTACAAAGTGTGAAAGTAGAGATGTTACATCATCTCATTAATGTTGCGTATAAACGTTAACTTTATAGCTCCGTAGAGCATACTTACCATGCCTACAGCATGTACATCTGCACCGGCCGCAATAAGAAATTCAGCTGTTGCGGAATCTCCGTGCCGTACAGATTCGTAAAGCGGAGTGAGTGTACTCTGGGCGCAAATTGCACAGAAGAACACAACTAAGAGCAAATAAACAGGCAGGCTTGTATGGCAATCAAAATTGCTCAGTGCGACGTGGGGAAAAAGAGGTATTGCCTTCCTCTTATAGGTACAGACTGCGACAAGAATAGGATTAATCAAACCTCGTCGTTGTAACTGCCAACAGTTTCGAGTGCCCTAATGAGATCAAAATCAATGTACTTCCGGTACTTCCCGAGGGCAGCACGAGCTTTAGCAGGACCTTGAACCAAGGCCGTACGGCACGCCCTGAAGACTGCTGCAGGCGAAGTCAAGACACTAACTCCGCGCATCCTTACATTTGCTGAAGAATGAGCGTGACACTCATTGAATTCAATGATTGCTGTCAAATTTTCCTCTTCGTTTGATCCAAAGAATACCTTATCAGGTGGGCTAAAATCAATCGCCTTCAGATCGCTGACTGCTGTACTAACATTTGTAGTTTTCTTGAGGATTCGCATCTCAGCCCAAAAAGGATCCTCAGACAGCTCCTTGACATCTGCAGAATCTGTATTACCCATTATGTTATGTGCCTTATCCAAGGCGGATCTACACCCGTCAAGTTCACTTTCTGTTCGCGCCAACGCTTTTTCTGCGGCAGCTGCACGAGATAATGCTCGGTCGCGATCTGCTACTGCGTGCTCGTGTTTCCTCTGAACGTTTAAAATTTTGGCCTCAACTTCTCGAAAAGCTCGATTCTCTTGTATGGCCAGCTGCTCAAGGCCATTGGCGAAGGACTTGAAATCTGATAATGCCTTCTTTAACTCTTTTATCTCAGCGGCGGCCGTTGTGGCTCCTTGGCAGTCGAGATTGTCTACTTCACCCCGTAACTGGGTTATAGAATCTCTCGCTTCCACTAGTTGGCGACGCAGTTCCTCAATGCGATCATTACGTGAGTTACATTCACTGCACACTTCTTGGTCTGCATCTTGGTCCGCGGCTCCGCTTAATGAATGTACGTAAAGATTGTCCGCCATGGAGGATACCCTAACCCGCGTGGAACGTTGCGATAAGAGTCAAACTTTCGCTCCGATTCACAGGAGATCTAAAGATTGAAATCAGCAGGTCCTTCTTTGAATGAAATGCCGTCTTCACGACTTTTCCCTGCCCCGTGGACCCTTTTTCAAATCTAGCTCGCTAGTAGCTCGCACAGCACACCAGCAACCGAAATCTAAAACACAAGTTTAGGCGCCCGCGCGATGCACGGTTCCGGGGCATCTTACTTCGGTGTAGTCTGTAGTACAGCAAGTGCGTGCAGTAGTAAAGAAAACCGGCGGTTTTCCCGGTTCTATCCGACCTTAACTCCGAGCCTCCTTCAAGTTATTGGGCCCAATTTTTAAGTCGCAGAAGTCCCCTTCTTTAGTTCTGATGTCCACGTCGATGCTATCGATTACTTCACCAGTATTAGGTCTACGGAGCACGGGTTTGTTCAGTCCAATACCGCAGTACTGCAGTACCACAGTACTCACAGTACTGAAATACTGTGGTTACTACAGTTACTATAGTAACAGCAAAACCAGCAGGCCCGATTTTGGCCGATGAAACTTTTTGACCAATCAACGGCAGTTGTGTTAGTTGTGTACTTTTTAAGTTCAATTATCGAGTTCGATTTTTCCGACAAGGAGGGTGCTCTATAATTCTTTTTAAGTATATCAAGATTCCGGCTCAAGTTTGTAATGACCCCAGTTGCGGACTTACCATCTCTATTGAGCAGGGGTCGCATTATTTTTCGAGGTGAGTCTTATATAATCTGACTTTACCAAAATCCCCATGTGTGTCCTGCCGTATTGGGCGTTTGCTTCAAGAAGAAGCTCCACAACATCGGTGATATAGCACAAGCGAGCATAAGAGTTGTGGCTTCAAATAGTCCGATCAAAGTTGGCAGATTATTCATGCTGGAGAAGGGCAATCACTTTAGTGTGCCTTCTCTGTTTCGCGCAGTCCAAAGCAGTTTTCCCGTCCTGAAGCATCAGCAGCAGCAGCAAGTAGATGCACAAATACGCAGAGAAAATATGCGAATGAATGATAGCATAGTGTGCAATTCAAAGCATTGCGGCTCGTCTCATGAAGCAGCTAATAAGCAAGAGTACAAAAAACATGAGATTTTCCTTTAGGAATAAATAGGCAGTCGCAAGACGTATGGCGTAGCTAAGGCAAAGAAATGTGGCTAGTTTACTCACATAATATTCCATTGCTTGTGTTAAATGAACAATTGCATGAAGACGCAAGGATACAAATATACTTCTATGGTATTAAAAAGGTATGTGCGCAAATCACGCAGTGTGCAACTTGCCTTATTAGTGATGCTTTTGTCAGCGCCCGCTTGAAGGAGAAGTTCGACGTTACCAGCGAAGCCAAAAGTTGAAGCATTGATTAGTGGCGTGGAACCATCCTACGAACCATGAGATCAGGGAAGTGTTGACGTATCCGAATCAAACTTGAGCAGAGATATATTTGGCACAACTAGGAAAAGTCCTCTATGAATCCAAACTGCAACTGGTCTTGTCAGATGGCTAGTCTTCATCGGTCATAGCTTACCTTAGATTTGGCATCTACGTCAGCGCCAGCTTGAAGAAGCAGCTCCATAGCCTCGGACTTACCGCTGAGTGTGGCCAAAGCGAGTGCTGTGTCGCCGCCCTATATGCATTACCGGTACGAAAACAAGAACAAAAGGTAGTAAAAAGTCGTTACGAGCGTGTGACGGCAGAGTATTAGTTCAAGAGGTCTGTGTTACCGACGAAGCAACCATGAACGAATACAGTACATGTCCAAGCACTGATGTAAGTACCTTGACATCTGTTTATTCCATGTTAGCACCCGCTGAAAGAAGAAGTTTCACGATGCTGGGACGGGTTCCTTCTGAGGCAAACATGAGCGCGCTATAGCCATTCTACACCAAAAAAAGCAAAAAGTGAACGGGGAAGTTCGTCAGGAGAGAGCGTATTCCAAGCGAGTCCAATCGCCGTCCTTCACACAGAGCTTTCACTATTATTGTACTATTGTTGCACTATTGTTTCAGAACATATGCCAACCGTAGAATTGCACCTTGTCTCTGGCGTCCTTGTTGGCGCCTGCTTCAAGAAGAATGTCTACAACGGCAGTTTCGTCATTAAATGTGGCCACTGTAAGCGCTGTCCAACCATTCTGAAGTATGGAAACGTCGGCAGAGATGATAAGAAAATTAGAGGTGAAATGGTTCACTTTCTCATGCTTAAGAGAGCTAGTGCTATCACTCATTTGTTCAAAAGGGACCTAAACTCGGGCTTAAAGATGGGATTTGTATGCACATGAAGAGGTGAATGAGACGTCGCAAAATAAAAAAGGAATATCTACTGAAAGATTATAGTATATGTATAAATGTCACGAATGTACTACGCTAGTTGCCTCTATGTCAGCGCCTGCTTTTAAGAGAAGTTTCACAATGTCAGTGCTGCCTCTTCCTGAAGCATTCATAAGCGCTGACCAGCCACGCTTCAAAGAAAACATGAATGACCAGTAAAAAGGGGTGGGTAACATGAGAGGAGTCTATAGAAATTTGGCGAAATTGTAATGGATTATATGCAGTATTTTCGTCTGCATGAAAACACACGCACCAAATGCTGTGCATCAACGTCGGCATTACTCGCCAGACTCCTTCGTACAGTTATTGCGTCATATCTTAGAACGGCAAGTTCAAGCTCCGCCGTTGCCGCCGCCTAAGGTAATGAAGTAGAAAACATGCTAGGATGAGCTAAGCGGCAATGTACCGAAGAAGGTGCTTTAAAAATTAGCCACTGAAGTAGACCGAATATTGCTTATGAAACGCTGGAAGATGTATCCTGCTGAAGTAAGGTCTCGCGGCCTGATAGTTGATAGATTATTTAAATGCTTACCGAAATTGCCGCTGATATTATTTTGAAAACCCAAGCGTGGGCCTCTGGTGACGAACACTCCGCTACAATGTTCATCATCCCCGGGCGAAGGGTCTTCGTCTGAAGATAGTCCAAAACGTCGCCAATGCAGTCGTCCGATAGGCCCAAGAAAGGGGGGGTAGTAGTGGCAACCTGAGCAGTATAAGCGTCTCGCGCCCATGCGAAGACGGCTTCGCGAGCAATTGGTGGTGCCCAGAGGAAAGATGGATCGAAATGATAAGCGCGCAGAGATGGAATGGCCACGTCCGAAGGCTCTTTTCCAGCGCAATGCGCCAAGGTAGCAAGAACTAGGCCGGTTGGATTAGCGTTCAAACTTTCAAGGGCTGCGTTGTGATGCTCGAGGAGCTCGCGGCAAGCGTCATTGTCGGCTAAGTCGAGGGGTGTTTTGCCATTCTTGATACAATTTACACGCACATATCCATTCGCAACAGAGAAGATAATTTGATTAAAAAAAAGAGAAGCAGCATATCACCCAGTTCCTTTGGTCAATTTATTGCTTCCTTTATCCTTAGAATTGACATCTGCGCCAGCCGTGATCAGATATTGGACTCGCGCTTCATCTTTGCGCTTCACAGATTCGTGGAGCGGAGGACGGCCGTTCTATATACGAACAACAATTGAAAACATACAACGATTTTTACATAGTATCATCATACATACATGCGTTTTTAATGTTCGAAAAGCCACCTCGTTATCGTAGCTCCCAACTATTTCGAGGTTGAGCTTCAGAGTGGAGTCGATGCAATGCTGGTATTTTTCGAGGGCCGCGCAAGCCTTGGATGGACTCCTGATTACTGCTTTGCGGCAGGCTGCCAAGATTGGTGCAGGGGTACTTAAGACCTCGTCACCTGTGTCTGTGGTCTCTAGTGTGCTGGTAGGCTCGTTGGTTTGCTCTAGAGTCGATGTAGGCTCAGCAGCAGTAGCGGCAGCTGATTTTCCACCTTTATCAGTGGCTGCTACTGCTAACGGTGTGGACATAATTCAAAATCTACTACAGATTGAGAATGAATGTGAGCCTTTGTCCCTTTTTGCTTTAATCGCAATATCCTAATAGCCTAGGTTCCAATGAAAATAGTTGGGGAAAATTTGTGAAATCCTACCAGTAGCTGATATTCGCCCCAGCACTAATTAGCCCCGCCTGCCTCGCACACTCTACCTTGAAGGCTCTCCGGGCACACAAAT
>Ga0307930_1002564_pt1 | contig 13781 bp, 10 predicted proteins | sample OrgLakmetageno46_FD_203161 | JGI IMG/M metagenome (GOLD analysis project Ga0307930, IMG submission 203161) | Saline water microbial communities from Organic Lake, Antarctica - #46 | ecosystem: Environmental > Aquatic > Non-marine Saline and Alkaline > Saline | place: Antarctica: Organic Lake... | reverse complement strand
GGCTCCGCCAATCATGGAATAGCAGGAATGTTCGAAAGTTCCATAACAGATACATATCATATACCCGAAACCAGTACTTAAAGCAGTGCACGTAGAGCTGTGTCTACAGTATGTGTCTATGTGGATATGTGGAGCTCAGCAAATGGCAAATAGCCTACATATAAAGGGATTGTATGAATTTAGGCGCTGGATGGTTATCTGGGGAACCGCAACAGCCAGTGGCACGTGGCACGTGACACGTGACCAACCCCCCGTAAGAAAATTTCGACCCCCCGTAAGAAAATTTCGCGCGGTGTAGCCAGATTTCGCGTGAATTTTTTTCGGGTGCCAAAAAAATTTCGCTTTAGGCACTATATTTCGCATATTTCGTAAAGAATTTTTTTCCCTGAAATACCCCCCAAATTTCTCGAAAAATTTCGCGAATTACAGGCCAAGGCCAACCCTCAGAGCGCAGTTGCATGTAAATCTTCACTATTTCAATGGATTCTGGCTCTGATAAGCCGTATTGACGGAGCTCGGCGTGGGCTACAACTTTTGAAAGCTAGAGCCATAATCGAAATCTCACGAATTGCCGGTTTTCTAGATGGGTTGCCTGTTGCCTACAACTCTCTCTGCGAAAGATGAACACACACAAAAAACGCACTCCTTTAGTTATCATTCGTAAACCTACGTACGTATTGGGTATCGGTACCGCAAAAGGCGCAAACTGCCAAAAATGTATCTTCTAGACGACTTCTAAAATATATCCTCGAATCTCGCACCTCGAAGCTAAGCTTTGAAATGTTCCAGTGCCAGACATTCAACAGATGCTGAACTAATACAACTCAAGATATGTAGCCAGGTTTCTTCAGTGGCACTGTGTGTAGAGTATCCCAGCCACCTTAGTTCATGCTAAATGCGTATACTTCAGGGAACTGCCGTGGTCATCAGCTACGCAACAAGTCACTCAAGAAGAAGAAGAAGGGCGTCAGAATGAAATCCTACGCCCACAGCAGGTGCCACGATATGAATAACGTTCGCGGAGCGTTCTATTACCACGGGAACGCTAAGGATACACACGAGCCCAGTCTTACCTTATCGAGCCATTCACATGACACGACTCAATTTCGCCACGCAATCATCGAGCGTGGGCTCACTCGCAGATTAGGCGACCTAGCTATCTCAGGTATGCCTGAAATATAGTTTGAGTTGGTCTTGAAAGATGGTAAGCTCATGTTCTCGGTGTGCTTGCGTGCTCATTTATACAGATGTCGCGCCGCGAGCGCGAAATCAGAAAGAATCTAGCGTGCCAGGATTAGCGTTTTTGCTTGATCGACTGCAGCGCGATGGAATTCGAGAACATCAGGACTTGAAGACACCTGAAGAAGCTTTGCCGCGCGCACAAATCAACGTGAGCTCTAAGAATCGTCCATGCAGCCCAGCAAGAGGAAAGTCCACATCGCCAATGCACGATCGTACCACTGTGCAGCCACCAGTGTTGCTGGATAGCCGGCGACCCATACGACGCAAATCGGCTGGTGCTGTACCGTCGCCCTGGCTACCCCCAGTTAGAGGAGGCGCGGCAGCCGCATTGCCGCACGAAGAGTGGTCTCAACCTGCGAGACCGTCGTCAGCCCAGCAGCTGAAGACTAGCTCAAAGCCACAGGGAGCGCCGCCCCCCCTTCGCAGCAATGCGCCACCGAGTCGCATGTCAAGACCTGCAACTGCGAAATCTCGGCTTGATGCATCTCCGCAAAGAATTCGAGCGCAATCTAATGTTAAAGCTTCAACCTTTAGTGCAACTTCGCCTCAACCTAGTGTCCCAACAAGACCCAAACGCCCCCTCAGCGCACGCCGAGAAGCTGCGCGTCAAGCGACACCGTTGTGGATGCCTCGACCGCGAGCTGATCCCGGGGCAGACTCAGCTCAGAACAAAGCAACCTTTCGCCCTTGCCCTGTGAAAAAGCCAGGAACTCCTATGGCTGCAAGCGTGCAGCCAGGATTATTTAAGGAGGCAAGTACAAACGCAGCAAGGGTGCGACCAAACACTCCCAATGAGGAAAGACCTCAAACTACGACAGGTATGCAGTCAGACGCCACTGATGAGCATGCCTCGGGGAATAGCCCACAGAGCATGGATATTAGCAAGAGAACATCACCTGTGCTCATCCACTCAGAGTCATTTCCGCACGATAAGGAGGAGGAGGAGGCAAGCGAGAAGGTAGCAGAGGAGAAAAAGGAGGAGGACATGGGCCCCCCACGGGGCCCTGCCATCACGTCACCGCTTCACCGCAAGTTCACACACTTCAAGGACGCAGCCAGAATAGTTGCGATGGCGAATCGAAGCATTTCATTGGCTGAGCGTGGCTTACGACAGGCGAAGAAGGTGGTCGAAGCTGCACCGATCGTCGACGCCTCCACCAATGAAAGAGCTCCATGGGCGCGCCAACTTCGACCTTCGTCGACTGGTTCTTCGTCTTCTTCTGCTCATGACAGCAGTGGCAAAGCTTCCACCACTGAAGAGACGAGCACACCAGCTGACGCTACTAACAATCTCGAGGCAGTGCTGGCAGCACACCCGTTAGCGGATGCGCATTGGTGGGGTTACACGTTTGAAGAAAAGTTATTAGTCAAGCCTGCGAGCCTTATAACAACAATGCCAAATGCAGAGCTGTTGGCACACCCGCGCTCTCCTTCAAAAAAAAGCGAAGTGTTTGAGGTTGGTGTAGAGGCGGCTATGGCAGCAGCAAAGAAACTTTTGCCGCCGTTTCCTGGTCTTGCGCTGTGGATTCAGAGCGAAGGCTTAGCCAAAGAGCAAGGCGACGAGCGATTGCACGAAGCCGCGAGCGACGTGCACGCTCAAGACCCGTTTACATGCATTGCCCTGACTGAAGCGCGGTGCTTTCGTGATGCCGTTTCGGTGTTGATTTTCTTGAAGCATGGTGGCAATTTGCACGATTTACCTCTAGTGGACCAGCGCTTCCTGCTGACCAAACCTCTGCGTTACGTGACCTCATGGTCGAGCAAGCTCCTGCACCAGCCTTTGCCCACTTTACTAGGCGCTTTCATCGTTCAAGCCGAAGTGTTTCGCCGTCCGCCTCGCGCGCTCTTCGAGCTGCAGGCCTTCAAAAGCTTTGCGGTGCCCTCTGTCGCCGTGGTGGTTCCTTTGCCATCTTTCGAGGCGCTGTGTGCCAAACCCTCCGGGATGGATGCTGACGTGCGGAGTGTGGCGGTTGCAGACCCGTTCGTACCAAGGGGGTTGAAGCTGCCAGTGGACAAGGCGATGGCGTGCGGGCTCGGGCTGGTGCTGCCTCAGGCTCTTTGTGCCACCGCAGACAAGTACGCGAATCACGTGCAGGGCATGCAGCGAGCGAGAGAAGCCATCGAGAACCCTGCCAAAGACAGGGCGATTGCCGAGGCAGCTGCTAGAGAGCGGGAATTGAAACAAATGCGCCACGAGGATGGTCACTCGTTGGCTGCAGCTCGACTGACACAACAACGCACAGAAGAAGAGGCCGCAGGATTGGCTCTAGAAGCAGCGAAAGCAGAAGCAGCGGAGAAAGCGTTTAGCCCTGACAAGTGAGTGTGCCACTTTTGCTCATCATACGCGAGCGTGCTGTTCTTGAATGGACTCAGTCTTTTGTGTCTATTCGCTTTGAATTCTGAAGTTTTTTTGCAGAGCTCGATTTGACATAATTCCCCTATGCTGCCTCGCTCTAGATATTATCAGAAGAAAAGCGAAAACAGACGAGCAGACGGTGAGGGTCTCTGGTGGAAAATACGTGCCGTTAACAAGCGCGCTCTCGCTGCAGAGGACAAATGATACAGGTAGTCTACTGCATCCGCTGCCCCTCAAGTAAGTGTGGCAGCGGTGAAGTCGGTGCGAGTGCGATGAGGGCGAAGCTGGTGATGAGGAGGAAGCCGTTGGATGAAACTTTTGTTGGTGCTGATATCCAGTGAAATGGGCCATGCCACCGTGCATATATTGAAATCCACTTCCATTTTACGTTTTTACTGTGGTGTGTGGTGCTTGGTGCGCTTTAAAAAGACTTATAGTGTGGCCTGTAGCCGCCGAGCTCCGTTTGATAATTCGCGTTACCCCGGGAAGCCACAAGGCCACTTCAATTACTTCTAATAGGAATATCAACTCGACGCCAATACATCAAGAGCACGATGTCGGATTTTATTGCCGTGTACTTGGTGTGGGTCTTCGTTATCGCATTCGTCTAGAATTCTTATTAAGTCCCGTTCCGGGTATATCTCAAGAAAACAGCACCAGCATAGTTCCTACTCTTATGCCAAAAATGGCTCCTCAGGGACGCAAGGCTGATGGAAAGTCACCAAAGGACTCGCAGAGGAGGAGTGTTTGCCCAGTAAGTGCTGCTCTTTGCTTTAAGAGGTCCCGCTTGGGCACTACAGGGCCGAGATGCACATACCAATAACTGATGAACGGCGAGGTGCGGTGTCCGAGGCTTGACACATGGCCCTGAACCTTACCTGCTGCTCGCAAGCCCTTGGGGGTCCAGTAGTTGTAGCGCTTGCGGGGGCACACGAGCACAGGGGCTTCACAACGACTTGCAGCAGTAGAAGGAGATGAAGTGCTCTGTCTCTTGTCTAGCCCTGAGAAGGTTGCCGAAAAGTAAGGCTTGGCCGCAACGTAGTTTGGCATGAGGAGGCAGTAAGGCTTAGAGCCAGGAGCACTGCAAAACTGCAAGAGGCGGCTCACGTGGTCTGTGGAATACCTACGTGCGAGGTCCAAAAACAAAAAACGGAAAGAAGGGAAGAAGAATTAAAAGCTGAAGTACACTGATTTACTGCAAGTACTTGACGTAGACAACAGCGCGAAGTAGACCTCTTCCTTGTGCATGTCTGCAACAACAACGCCACTTCACAACTCCGTTGGCAGCAAGGACTTACGGTGGATTCGTAACCAGCACATCATGAGCGGGGACCGTATTTAAGCGGATCATTTCGTAAAAATCGACGCACTCATTATGCACCTTCAGGGGAGAAAAGATAAGTATGAAGAGTGTGAGTACATAGGTGGTTTAAAGTTGACGAATGGGTAGAAATAGGGCAAAAAGGCAGGCTTTAACAATGCGAAGCTGAAGAAGGACATAGATTTCTGAAGTCTATCTCGCCAAGTAGTAAAGCAACAAGTTCCGAACTCACCTTTGTGAAGCCCAGAGCTCCGAGGTGCTTTTTCATGGCGCCCGTACAGAAATACGGGTCGTAAATCTGGACATCCCAGAAAGTCAGAGATTAGAGTCTTGAAAAGGTTTGATAACATTTAAAATAGCAGGATTTGAAGCACAGGAATATTTTCGAAGGATGACCTCAAGCGTAGCCCTAGTTTTCCCGAGCTCGGCAGCGACAAGGTCCAAAAATGGGGCTAAATCCGCATAGGCTTCGGGAGGCGACTCGCAGTGGTCGTCTAAGAGCAGTCAAAAAGATAAAGAAAGGCGCAAAGAAAGGGGTAGAAATGAACACTTGAGGCATGTCGGAAGCGCAGAAGAGGCAAATCAGTGGGAGGAAATTCCCACGCACCAGGTTCCGTCTCATACGGAAGCCGAGTGAGAGCATCCTCGCCGGCTCGTCGTAGGTTCGCGATGCGCCTGAGGTCGGCGGCAACGATCGCTGCTCGCCCTTTCTTGGGCAAAGTCTTCCACTGCGCTTTGAGGGTCGCGTCGTAGGCTCCATGGTCGGGGTTCAGCAGATCCGAGAGCGTAGGGCTACCGTCTTGTGCCACTCGAGCAATGATCATTTCCACAGCATTGTCGAACACTCCAGTGGTGGCAGCAGCAGCATTGCCAGGCTTAAAGGGAACTGCCTTGGTGGAAGTTGATGGCAATAAACTTGAAGGTTCCAACTCGGGTGCTGCTTCATGATTCACCTTTGCTTCCACTTCTCCATTCCTGGCTCTATCTTTGCTATGTTTGTGATCTTTCTTATGCTTCACCTCCTTTTCATTGTCTTCATTTTGGCTTGTATCTTTGCTCCGTTTGTGCGCCCTTTTATCCTTCGCCGCAGCTTCTTCGACATCGCTTTGATTATCTTCCTTCTTAGGTGTGTTCACGCCAGCCAGAACTGAAACAGCCGCGCGGTCCTTACGTTGCTCTTTGCGTGCCTTCTTTGCCTTCTTTGCCTTTTTGTCGTCTCGTCGTGTAGCCTCTGAGGCTGTACTTGGGCTTGGGATAGGGCTAGAACTACTAGGCAAAGCATCCGCATCTTTTTTAGTCTTCTTGTCTCGTTTTGATTTCTTATCTTTCTTTGCCTTCTTGGTGGCACTGGAAGGCAGCTCGTTGTCTTCAGCAGGCCTTTTCATTTCTGTGTGTTGCGAGTCTAGGACGATGTTTTGTAAATCTGAAACAGTTCAAACATTTGCTGGAATAGAGGCTCTCTTCGCTAAGCTGCACTACACTAGCACTAGAGTAGTTTCTACCTAGGACTATTCTAGGCCGGGCTAAGCTCAGTATAACAGCCGCGAAGGAGCGAGCACGAACTCGTCATTTTAGATTTCGCGTGTCTTCACATCTTGGCCTTACAAAAATACGTCAAATATTTGACCCAAATACGTCAATCAATACGTCAGTACCGCAAATTACGTTATATTAGGGTATATTCCCACTATGTGCATGGCAAGCGCCGTATAAAGGCGTATATTTGATGACGTGTTTGTGATGACGTCAGCAGAAAAGTCGATACGTCGCGACGTATTTGCCTTATATTCTGGAGGAAATACGTCGGATGTTTTATTGTAGGGACTATTCACAGCAGCGTCACAGCAGATTTTTGACATCGTAAATAAGTCTCCCCTGTAATACGTAATACTTACAGCTTACATTACATCTAAGTAGTAACTGGCTTCAGCTTCAGCTTCTGACTCCTAACCTCGAACCTCGAGTGGCCCCGTTCCCGCTTAGCATCTAACAGCAGGACTTCAAAATAGCTGCCGATTTGGATTTAGAAGAAACCCGACAAGAGACCATCTGTGCCCTAGGGAGCTGGGAGTTCTGTCAACTGCCAACTGCCAAATGCCAACAAGCAACAAGGCCATCTGTCACCTGCATAATCCAGAAGTCCAGAAGTGAGATGCCTATAAACAATACTATAGAAAAGACAGCCCACCACAAAAGAATTTCAAGCCCGAAAAGTAAGAGGAGGCAGCTGGTTTAAATGGGTTGCTCCGACTTGGCATTTGCCATGAAGTCGCACTGCCGTTTGAACACCCACAGGACGTCTTTCTCAAACAGTAACGTCGCAATCCTCTGGTAATTCTGCACGTAACCTTGTTCGAGCAACGCTGCTATCAGTGAACTTATTGCCATGCAACCGGAGCTCCTCGAGCTGGCTGCCCCATCCGGAGGGCGGATCGCCAGTGAGTAAGTTCTTTTCCAGGCTGAGAGCCCTCAGACATGAACTCGCGCAAGCAGTAGAAGGCACCCATCCTGTCAAAAAGTTGCGCTGGAGGTACACCTCACTCAACTTCGGGAGTTCGAAAAGACCGGGAAGCACGGGGCCAGTGAGTTCGTTGTACGAGATGTCAATATGCTCGAGTTCCTGCGGCACGCAACAAAAGGATGTCAAATTCAAAAGATAACTACCCTCCTATGAAGCAATACAGAGACTTACTTTCAGTTGAAGAAGTGAATCGGGTAATTTCCCTCGAATAGAGTTCTCGTTCAGCCCGAGCTTCACTAGGCCAGGCAAGGAACCAACTGCTGCTGGTAACAGTCCCTTGAGTGAATTGTTGCCCAAGGCAAGTTCAACGATCCGTGAAGCATTCACCTGGAGCCCAAACCACTGCGGCACCGGTAATGGAGTGCGCCATCCGCCGCGCTTCTCCCAGTGCCCGCCGTCAGTACTGTCGTAGAGGGCCAAAATATTGCGGAGGTCGTCCACATTAACGGGCGGATTCTTTTTCGGTTTCTTTGCGCTCTTCTCAGCGGCTTCCTCTGCGGCCGCAGTGGCTGCCGCTGCTGCCGCCGCTGCTGCACTATCGGCTGCGGCCTTGGCTGCTAGCTTCGCTGCTGCATCTTTCTTTTTGGCTGACGATGCACTTGGGGCAACCTTGGTAGACTTTTTTGCTTTTTTTCCAAATAATCCTGAGAATAATCCAGAAAAGCCAGCACCCATGGTTGCTGAAGAGGGAAATTTGTGGCTTTCAGTAGGTCGTGGTTAATATTTACAGGATCACTGACAGGGTCCGGGTGAACACAGATAAGCTACGGCAAAAGATTAAGCGCTAGAATGAGTTTATAAGAGTTACGCAGCGATTGGTAGCATTGAGTACGCGCGGTAACTGCTTGAGCGACTGTTCTTGCTTCTAATGAATTATAGAGATGAATCACTATGTATGATTTCGTTAACGAAGTCAGACGCAAGATATATGATAGCATTAACAGCGTTACTACTAGTCTAATGCCGTTGACGATCCTACCGAAATAACATAGGTCTGAATCATTGATCTTTATCTGAATTTCTCCTTTGGGAACTCTAGTCTAGTGCACTCGAACGGAGGCTTATTAGCTTAGCATGCGCATCGCCTGTTAACGACATACCAATCAAGGTAAAAGGGAACATCCGGCAACGAAGACGAAGACATAATTTCTGGATGTTGATACTACCCTGTACACCAACGACCAAATTTCTACCCTCTACCATGCGCATGGTTCTCGACATCCTGGCGCCAACGAATTTCCTCAACAGTTACAGCTACAAATGCGGCCTTGGTTAGCCGAGTTCTACGGAGGAACATTGCCTCTCAGAAGGACTTTCCTTCTATCGCCATGGCTTCACCTTTCCCTCGTTTCTACAAATACGACCCGGAGCTAAACCTAAACCGGAAACCCGGGAACGATAAATCAATAAATCACCGGGTCATCACCGGAATCCCCATTTAACCCGGGAAGGAGCCAGCTAGCAGCAAAGTCTTTCTCTCGGGTTTCCTCAGTTCGGTTTTTCCTTTTTTTCTTTTGATGCCATACTAGTTGATAGTAAAAAATTTATAAGCTTAGTTTGGTGTTGGGTGTTTGGTGTTTGGAAGCAAATGCCATTCCTGATTCTAGGGCGTGGTTGAGCTGGCCGAGTCCGAAGTATTTAGCACAACAGATACCAATGTAGATATTTCTAGAAAGAGCTCTACCAGTACAAATGATGGTGGCTTTCTCGGGTGCCTGTACTCATATTTCGATCTCAGCCGGGTTGGGGTTGCGGATATGCCGCATGGTGGAGCCCGTTTCGGTCGGCTTGAAGGGGGCGAGTGTGCCATACGGCTTTGGAATGCCGAGCTCATCAGGTATGTAAGCGTTCGGCCGCGGCTCTGCGGTGGTGCGCACGGCAACTGCCGAACCATCGCTTGGAGCAGCAGCACTGGTGCGACCCATGAGGCGAGCTTCGGCTTTGTTGATGGCCTGTTGTTCTGATTGGTACCATTCCCGCTCCGCCGCTTCGCTCGGTGGCTGGCCGTGGGCGACCTTCCATTTGGCCTCTTCTAACGCCGCACTTCGCGCGTTCTTTTCTTGCTGCAACTTCATCGCGGTGGCCTGGTACATGCTCAGCTCCGACACGGTGGCCATCATGCGACGCGTCACGTCCCGGATCTTGGTCTGGTACTGGTTGACCTGCGCTGTAAGCTTTAAAGTGCCGTCGCGGCCCTCACCCGCGCGGTTTTTGAGTTTCTGCGTTAAGGTAGTCACCTCTTCGAGCACTAATTCGCGCTCAAGCAAGGCGCCCTTCTTTTCGTCCAGCCGGGCTTCCAAGCTGGTGATTTTCGCGGACAGCGCTTCAACGCTGGGGTCCTCGCCGCCGAGCAAACGAAAGCGGTCTGGGTTCTCGGGGGACTCGAGCTCAAGGCACAGGGCAGCGGTGCGCTGGCGCTGAGCAGCCAAGTCGGCCTCCACCTGTTTCGCTTGCTTGGCAAGATCGTTGCCCGCAGGTTGCTTCTTGCGGGCGACTAACACTTTTCGCTCTAATTCGTGCACTTCCAGCCGCAATTCTCGCAATTCTTCCTCCAGCACTTTTACGCCCTTATCACCTTTCTCCAGAGTAGCCGTTTGTAAGTTGGCTTTTTCGTAGAGCACGCATAGTTCATCGTTGCGGTCGATCAGTTGCACTCCGCACTCGTTGCGCCCCGCCACTGCTGCCTCGTAGATTTTCTTCAAGCGCAGCATTTCTCGCTCGTGGCCGTTCAAGACGCCGTTCAAGGCTTTCACTGCTTCGATCTGTTGCTGCACGGCTAGCTGCTTTCGGCGGTACTCCTGTTGGCCTTTGTTGAGTTCAAGCTGCAGAGAATCGCGCGCTGCTTTGCTCATGGCATGGTTGCTCACTTCCTTGACCAGTGCCTTGTCCTTGGCAATCGACTCGCCGTGTAAGATCTCCACTTCCGCTGTCAGCACTTTGATTTTCTCCTTCATCTCGGCTAGCGCTTGGGTGGAAGCTTGAATCAAGTTCAAGTATTTGTTGCGCTCGTTTTTCACCAAATCATACAAACTCGCTGACTCTTTGAGAGCGTTGTTGGCTTGGTTGCACTTTTTGGTCAAGTCTAGCACTTGCAGCTCTTTGACCTTGAGGTCCTGCCGCGCGTCCTTCTCAGAATCGCTTGCTCGTGCAGCGGCCCTTGACTTGAACTCACGCTGGGTGGCGAGAAGCGTCAAGAGCTTGACTTGCTTTCGCTCTTCTGCTTGCCATTTGGCAAGCTCTTCTTCGGCGGTGGCTACTGCTTTCATCGCTGCGTTCAGTTCTTCTTGCTTGCTCTTCTCCAGCGTTTCTTGCTTCATGAAGCGTGCTACCAGTACTTCAACTTCGAGGCGAGCTTCCTCTACCTCATGAGACAAACGCTTGTTCTCCACATTCAAGCTTCGCAAACTGTGCTCTTCGTCTAGCAGCTGCGCTTCGAGTGTGGGCAGCAATTCTTTCACGCTGTCTGCCACAAACCGCTTCTTTCGGAGGTTGCGCTTTTTGACTTCGTAGTCTTTCTTTGCCATGCTCAATTCTTCGTTAGCCCGATGCAGCTCCTCACCCTTGGTGCGCTTCGCCAGCTCTAGCTCGACTTTCTGAGTCGCAAGCTCGTGCTGTGTGGCTTTTTCGTCGTCCAGTATTCTTTGAAGCTGCTCCACTTCGCCTCTTCGCTTGTCAATAGCGTAGGTGTGCAGTTGCAGTTTTTTCTGAAGTGCGTACCGCTCTTGCTCGGCTTCATTTCGCCGCTGCGCCTGCTTTTCCAGCATCTCTTGCGCGCCGCCTACTTTTGACCCCAGTGTGGCAATGTCGCTTTCAAGCTGCTTGGCAGCAGCGACCGCAGATTCCGCTTGCTTCTTCGCCCGCTCGGGCTCTGCTTGTGCTCTTATCATCGCGTCCTTGGCCTTCGCAAGCTCCTCGTGCGCGGCAGCAACTTCTGCTTCCAGCGCGTCAGTTCGCTCTAGGAGCGTTTCTTTCGCTTTGTTCTCTCGCTCTAGTGCTTCGCCCTGGCGCTTGTACTCCCCCATGGTTGCTTCCAGCTCCGAGTCTAATTCCTTCAACTTCGGAAGCACTGTAGCTTCGTTCTGGGACTTCAAATCTTCCTTTTCGTTCACCAGCTCGCCATGGGTGTGCTCCAGCTCAGCCAACTCATACTTGTTTAAAGCATCTCTCTGTTCTGCGTCATCAAGCTCTTTCATCACCGTCTCGCGCTCTTTTTCTAACCCCTCTAATTCGCGCGTCTCAGCTGCGAACTTCTCCATTGCCCGCTCGAGTTTAATTTTCTCGCCCAGGACATCGTTTTGTTTGCGCCGGGCCTAGTGAGGTTGGTATATATAGGTGAGTTGGATTGAAAAGCGGTGAAAACAGGTAATACTTTGAAGATTACATAGTCGGTTGCTGGTCTGGAAGGAACAGGAGGCAAAACGCACCAGTTTCGCAAGAGTCTCTTCCTTCGCTCGCGTTTCAACCACACGCTCGTGCATCACCACGTAGTTTTGTTTGTGCTCTTCGCTTTCTTTGTCTGTTATCTTTTTGGTGCGCAGCATGTCAGCAAGTAGAGTTAAGGCCACTGATTCGTTTACATTTCCTAGCGGCGGCGGTCCAGTAGGTTGCGCCGGCGGCGCAGCCACCGGTGGCGACGACATAGCAACTTCCTTCCACAACTCCCCGCCGAGTGCTCTAAGGGAAAAGCAAGAATGTAAGCGTTGCGGTGATCTCTATGCGACTGCACTCCAGCACCGCCAAGTGCTCCTCCTTTAGAAACCGATTAGTCGATACCGCCGAAATTGCCTACAACGTTTCTTCACGATAACGCTCACATTCCCACAAACAAAATCCAGGGTGTATTCCGTCTATATAGGTGTACAGCAGTACAGAAGAAATACTCCAGCACGCTCTGCTTCCTGCTCCCTTTTTCCAACATTTTCCTGTTCTTGCTCCTTGCTTTTCTTGTTATCACAGAGATGATCCGACGCTAGATCCGACGATCTGTTCATGCTTCACACGCTTTGTAACTGCGGCGTTGTTATCTCCATAGATTGTGGCACTCGCGCGAGGTCAGACGCCATACTTAATTCGTAGACTAGTGTCACGGTGTATCGCTTAAGGAATTTTGAGGACATACTATGAAGGCTCTTTGGCATTGCCTAGCCACGGCTGCACTAGCGCTCGTTATGATCGCGAAAGGAGAAGATCTCGCTGCCCAGCAAGGCATTTTAAACACGCTAACAAACACCGCTGTTGATCTAGCTGAGAACGGAGAACTCGAGCAGGCGTTAGCAATGTTTCAGCAGGCGGCTGGGCAAACTCCAGACAATGGAAAGGTGGGCGTGGGGAGACGATCTTAACTATTCTGCGCTGGGCTAAGTAAAATCTTTAGTAACCTATGTCTGTACACGTTTTTCTTTCCTAGGTGTTCGTTAACGTTGGCGTTTGTCTTCTTCGTCTAACGCGGCTTAAAGAGGCACGCCTAGCACTTAACCGTGCCAAGCAACTTTTGCCTGCAAATGAAGCCAGCTTGTTAGACAATCTACGCGCCTTGAAAGAGCTCGAAGACTATCACCGCAAGTACCCACCGAGTGAAGCGGATGCAGCGACAAGCTCTTCTTCATCCTCGCGCCGTTCTAGCGATAAATCTAATGGCCCTGGTGACCCTACTCTGGCAACCAAGCTGACCAATGAAGCCATCGCGCTTGCAGAGTCTGGTAACCTCCACAATGCCTTCGGGTTATTTGAGCAAGCAGCGCTGGCTGATCCAACTGACGGCAAATTGTGGGAAAATCTGGGTAAGCAGATTTACTGCTCTTATTCTGGCATTATAATATGGCATTGCGGTTGTTGGCCATCTCTTCAAAATCTTGCTTCTATTTCAATCTTGCACTGGCGCCTCAGGTGTGACCCAAATGCGCATGGGCAATCTCGATGCCGCCAAGGAGTCGTTCGAGAAGGCTCGCAAACGGTTTCGGGGCAAGCAGCCTAGCACTACTCTTGCGGAGAACATTAAAGCCCTGGCCGAACATTTAAGCTTTCGTGAGGCCAATTCAGGTGCTTCCTCGATGCAGGGCTCAAGCTTGAACCAAGCTTACGACGACGACGATGAGGACGATGACTATGATGATGACTATGATGATGACTATGATGACTCGAATGACGATGTAGATGATTCGAACTTCTTGAGTGAAAGTAGCGTGAGCTCCTTGACAGATCTAGGCATTGCCAAAGCGAATTCAGGCGACTTGCTTGAAGCACTCAAATTGTTCCAAAGAGCTGTTGCGGCTGACCCAATGAACAGCAAACAGCACGAAAACTTGGCGGTCACACAGGTGTTTATCAGATGTTTTGAATTG
>Ga0307930_1002556_pt1 | contig 13795 bp, 5 predicted proteins | sample OrgLakmetageno46_FD_203161 | JGI IMG/M metagenome (GOLD analysis project Ga0307930, IMG submission 203161) | Saline water microbial communities from Organic Lake, Antarctica - #46 | ecosystem: Environmental > Aquatic > Non-marine Saline and Alkaline > Saline | place: Antarctica: Organic Lake... | reverse complement strand
AGAAACGAAACAATTATGTCGTGCTTTTTCCCCGGTTTCTCGTCCACTTCGGTGCACCTGGGAAACAATCCCTGAAAAGTCCATGTTTCGTTTCTTCCTATTTTCCGTGTTTCAACTTCTTCCCTACCGACGACCGAAGTTTGTTTGTCCATTTTATCAGTGGAGCAACAGAGCGGAGTAGCGGAGTAAAGCTCCCCTTGACCGACTGTGTGAAATAATATTTCATACCAAACACAAACTTCATAGGACGTCCGCATATAAGCATCACTCGAAATTGGACAATGTCATGATAATTTCAGTCGGCCGCCGACCTTCAATTCCAGAGCCATTAAATGAGCGTCGTGCATTTGAGTAAAGACACATTTCGTAATGGAAAATTGCCCCGTCAAAGTTGGTATCGTTAAGGTTGCTCGGGTTTCTATCGTCTCTACTTGGATTTTACTCTCGACTTCTTGAATTTATCTGGTGGACATGTTTGCACACGGAATCAAATTATATTCCCTTGCAGTTTTGGCAGTTGTCCATGCTGAGAAGCTTGCTAGCTTCTCAGGGATGCTTTCTCAAGGTGAAGCGCAACAAAAGCAGTTTATGCGCCTGGTCTCTGGCCTAGATAAAGAGGTCTTGTCTGAAGAATATCGAATACACATGGTGGGAGATTCAACGATGAGGAATCAATGGTCAGCCTTGTGCAGCCTGCTTAATGTTAAGAAGTTGTTTGAGCCAACGGATTTGGCGGCATCTCCTCAATGTGTTGGTGAGGGCTGGGGATCTCAACGTTTGATCGCAACTGGCACATTTAACCGCTTGAAGCCCATATTGGCTTCCCAAATGCCAGGAATTCTCGCGGCGGCTACGAAAGCATACAATGTTAGCAAATTTGACGTGATCTACTTCGGCAGCTCTGCACTGCACTTTCTTCAGCTGCTTCCGGCCAGAGATTTAGGCGATTCATTCTACTTAAATGCTGTCAATTTCGAATCAGGTATTTCAGAAATGCTGCAGGTAGTGAAATCGTTCACGACTTGTCCAATATTTCAGACCATGCATTACGTTTGTGACGACCTTTATTTTGGGACGTGGGCAAAGGCATTCAAAGAGAATTACTATGGAGATGAAAACAACCTTCGAAATATTTGCCAGAAGCGTGTACCTCAATCGGTCGAAGTCTGTATGAACTTCTCCTTTACATCCAAAGGTTCGATTACGGTGGCGCAAATAGAGCGCCGTGGGATTGAGTCAGCGAATACTGCTGTTGGTGTCGTTGATACCTACGCGTTGACGTACAAGCAGTGCTGGGCATCATCAGACGGACGGCATTACTTGAAACTTCTTCCCATCTTCCTAAAGGCACTATCTGAGCAAATCTATGCTTGCCAAGCTGGGACTGTCTTCGCTTAATCTGTTGAGATTGATAGCCATTTCAAAATCAGTCCACGATATATTAGTCACACTCCTTTCCACAAAACCACGTAGCTAATTTCAAACGTGGCCGAACATTTTATGGCACCGTTTACGAGCGAAGTAATGAAGGACATTGATATTGCTTTCTATCGAGTGAATTTCGCCTAATTTTGCTTTTATTTAGGCCAGGATTATCTTTATTGTCGCAAGCGACTTGAAATTAAAAAAAAAAAAAGGATCCTCACTTGGATCCTCACTTGGATCCTCAGCAACGAAAACTTCTCGGGCATTGGCTTTCTAGATTTAAATTTAGTTTTTGCTGCTTTGCTTTGTATCTCTACCTGTTAGTGTTCGCCTTCTAATTCCAGCCCCTCGGGGCCTGTCTCACGACTTCGATGTTCGATGTATTAAATGATGCAATTTGGTTATCCAAAACCATAAAGCAATGCCCGTATTATGAATTGCTGTGTACGTGCATGAAAGCCAACGCCAGTGCCCTTTTAGATAACTCCTTGAACTGTGCCCGTATAGGCAGCAGGGCAGCTGCTTGCTGCTTGGAATTCCCGGTGTCGGTGTTCCGGTATAAAGTACGAAGTACAAAGAAAAGCTAATAACAAAATACTGGAATTTTGAGTCATCTGCACGTCCGCGCCCTTCGGCCTTCAAGATTTCTCCTCGTAATGAAATCTATTGCTTACTACTCTTGAGTGCTAAATGCCATACACCTCACAGAAATACACGCTGGGGCCATAGACAGAGCTCTAAACGGGGCCTTCATGTGGCCTCCAAATTATTTCTTTAGATAGTATATAGAAGCAGACAAAACTATTCTATACTTCACCAAATGCACGTGCCATGAGGCGACAGCTAAAATAAGCAAACCTTGAAAGCCATCAGCTCAAATAAAAGGCGCCTTGGCCTTCTTGAACAGCTGTGCGCAGACGCTCCTCGAGCACGGCTTCTGATGGGTAGTTGGGAAGCTTCAAGTAATGAGTGCAAGTAGCCGCGGAAGGTAAATGGTGCCACGACGCTCCACTCGCTTTCACCACTGTCAGCCGAGGCCGCAGCCCACTGAGTCCACCGCGCGGGAGCTTAGGCGAGCCCGTGGCGAAGCGCACAAATTGCTTCTGATCAGCCGCACTCCAAGTAGCCAGGGCACGGGCAAGATACTGCACGGAAGCACTGGAGTGGTCGTAGCCGTGCGCACACTCAAGCGACGCTAAGATGGCGTCCGAATTGGAACCCAAGGGGAAGCTTTTTCTTGACGAGGCATTGTTAGTACCATCAACTGGATCATCGTCGTCGTTACAGTCGCCGGTCAAAAGCATTGCCAGCTCATTGCCTGAAAAAGGTGCCAAGCAAGCTGGATGCGCTACTCGGCCTGCACCGAACCGCAACGCTGCCACAAGTGGATTCGTCTGTTGACGCTCATAGTTGTTGTCATTGCTGTGAGTATCCTCAGAAGTACCGACAAGGCCAAGAAGTACAGCAAACAATGCGCACGCTACCCATAATTCAACGGTTGCGCTGGTTACATCAGGCAGCACATTGGAATCGGAAATGAATGGAAGCAAGGAGACTTCAGGGTAGCCAGGGAGCGTCCAATCAAGCTCCAGCGCCGCAACTGGATCGGCGATTTCAGAGCTATCACCGTTGTCACTGTTCTTGGAACTATTTCTGCACTCACTGCCATCACCAGCGCTATTGCTGCCACTGCCGCCGCCGCTGCAAATTCCATCAACCCCCGGACCGTTGCCACCAGTGCTGTCTGCGGGCAACTGCACATCGTCACGCGATTGCTTATTAGCGAGGACTGCAGCGTTGTGATTGGCTGCGAGCTCAAGGAGACCAACGAGCTGTTTAGCCATGGCATTATCTATCGTAGCCAGCGCACGGAGGGCTGCAGATCGGCTTCCCAAAAGGGGGAACTGAGCAGTCCTACCACCGCCACCACTACTACCTTGAGCAAGGAGGGCTAAGAGAGGTGGCGCGAGAGGCAAGTCCAGCAGCAAATCGTCCTGAATGGCCTGCATGCACGCCCAGCCCACAATACTTGCTCCAGCTACTGCTGCTGCAGTGTTAGCCTCGGAGAAACTGGCTCGTAAACTCAAAGGCGCAAAGAAGTAAGAATCGAGAGGTGGTGATTCATCACTGTAGGTGACATCCTGACCTCGCCATAACGGCATACGGCAACTGATTACGGTATTACTGCTGCAGTTTGCCATCTTGTTGGCTGGTCTTGTCCTTGTGGTCATTGCAGTAGCGCACGCGAGCTGGTCGGAAAGGAGTGCCAAAAACTCTTTGGTGGGTCCAAGGCCACTTCCCGGCTCACCTTTAAAGGAAGCTTCAAGCTTCATGCCTCCTAGTGGGCCTTGCCTCCCAGGCAGCAGCGGTAACTCCAAAGCAAGTCGCGAAGACGGCTCGTCCATGTTCGATACTAAAATGGAACCTGCTGCTTTGACAACTGAAGCGGATGTTGCTTGCTTTGCTACTTCTTCTTCTTCTTCTTCCATCACTGCTCCAAGCATTTTGGGGGGAGAATTCTCATCTACTCCCGGAGCATCATTAGAGACACTTAGAGAAACAGGCAAGCATGACGTCCCCAGTGCAGGCAAGGCGGCCGCGCGAAGTGCACCAATGACGTCAGTGCGATCTACAGCCACGAGCTGCCGTGGCGCAGCTGGGGGCACAGAAGCGCTTTCACCGTTGCTCCCGGCGGCAGCTCCCACTGAGCCTCGATGCCCACCGTCTCCACTGCTGCCGTGTTCACTGCCTTCGCCCGTTGCTGCAGCTGCTGCGCGCTTTGCAGTGATAGCAGCGTGTGTCGCGCGCGCTGCATGAGCGGGGCCGAAAGCCGTGGCATGAAGCCACTTCAGCCTCAGGTCAAGGGGCAGCGCGAACGGCACGCACTCTACGATCAGCGAGGCCCATGCAGGGAACGCTCCGCAATTGCGAAGGCTACCACTGCTGCTCCTGCTCGAGCTCTCCCTCGCCGTAGCACACACCACGACGAGAGGGTCGTCGAGCTGGGCACTGAGCTTTGCCGCCAATGCATGGCTGTGCCACGCATGCTTACTCGTTGGGAGCCACTGTGCTCGTGGGTCCGATAATGCCCCTGCCGCTGCCGACGCGACCACGAGTGCTTCATGACGACTTGGCGTTGTGTCATTGACTGCGTCAGAAGCAACTGTAGAAGGGGCCGTCGATTTACTGGTATTGTTAACAGGTTCAGGTAAGCGCGCGAGAGGGCTAGCCGAAGCAATAGCGCGCATCAACTTCAAAAGCAAAAGCTGGTGCAGGAGGTCTTCATCGCCTATTACGTTTGCTTCTAGAGCGCGTTGTCGTGAAGCAGCAGCAACAACAGTAAAGTCGACAGATTGCGGTGGTACATTCTCACCAGGAGTAGCAATAGCTGCGTCTAGCCTAGGGTCGTTCAATTCGCCGAGAGTTGGAACCAACAGCTCATCTTCTGGCCACGCACTGCTCCAATCAGCAAGTGTGGCAGGCTCAAGCCACCACGACAAAGGTGAAGGTGACTTCGCAACGGTGATGGGTAAGTTTGAAGTAGCGTAGTGTTCATGGCCTGAAGAGGGTATAGGCACCCCCTCAGGAGTTTCTGCTGTAGCATCTGTCTTTGAAGCAGCTCCCTCAGCATTGGCAGTAAAGTGCGAATTACCGTTGTCCTGTAAAAATTGCACGTCTAGATCGAGTACGTGAGGCTGAAACCACAGCTTCAGTGATGGTGCTGAGGGTACGCTTGTAGGGTCTCCTGCCTGGCCGCTGTTGCTACCGCTAATTTGACGCCCACCACCGCCACCACTGACGGAAGGCTCAGCTCTTCCTCCAGCCGCTGCTGACGCAGCTGTTGCAGCTGCTGTTGTCAATGCATGAAGTGCGGGCAGCAAACATAATTGCGCACTGCTCGTTCCTGGCGAAAGGAGAGGCTGTGCATTGAGATCGCAGTCCTCTGACAAGATCACTTTACCGCTACATCGCAGCGTGAGCCGAAGCTTGTTATTCCCATTGCCTTGCGTGTTGCTTGAGCGAGCAGCAGCAGCAGTGTTAGTCTCAGCGGCAGCGGAGGAAGCCTGTGCACTCTGACGAAGGCGCGCGCCTTGTCGTTGCTGCAGTGCCGCAATCTTGCGTTCACGAAGGGTTTGCAGGGCTCTAAGTCTCGGCAGTGTAGTACCAAGCGCGTGCTCGATAAGCGTGCTGAGCAGGGCAAGCGGCTCCACTTCCAACGGTATTTCTTCCACCAGGCGGCTCGTAGCAGCAGCACTACCAACCGCAGCTGACGTGGCTATAGGTTGGACGCAGTATCGGTGTTCTCCGCTTCCAAGCAAACGCTGGATTGGGTTCAAGGCAGCTGCACGAGGAGAAGAAGTTTTTTCGCGAGGAGTTGCTGAGTGCGAAGCAGAGGAGGCTATGGCAGTGGTGGTCGCACTACTAGGAGTAGGAACATTGCGCGGTGGTGCAGGAGGAGGCGTAACCACAAGCCGCACACGGAGAAGCACTTGCAGAGTTTTGCAAAGCCAGCGCATCGCACGCTCGGGGCCGATCTCATCGCCAGCGTCGTTGCTGCTCATGCTGCCAGCTGAGCCCTCTTCTTCTTCGTTGCCCCCGTCATCATAATCATCATCATCATCATCATCATCACCATAACTTTCTTCTTCACCCTCATTCTCCTCATCGTCCTCATCCTCATCTACGAACTCCTCCTGGTTATCTTCTGCTCCTGTACCCTCTGCCGTTTCAGTCCCTCTCAACTCGCGCTGACTTCGACTACTACTGCCATTCCCGCTAATTACCTCGCCAGTTTGTTCCGAGACACCATTCTTCGCCACCCCACGTTCACTGCTACTGCTGCTGCTGCTACTATCAGTGCTTTTGCTGCTGCTCCGGCTGCTCCTGCTGCCAGCACCTAATTCAGCAAGTCGTTTGGCAATCCGGCTTCGAAGCCTTACTGCTACTTTGGCTGCAGCTGCTGCAGGCGCAAAGGACGTTACAAAGGAGGTGCTGGCAGACGCGCCACGTGAGCCTTCATTTGTCCTCGTTTGGTTCGTAGGCGCTGTTGCCGCTAGAGAAGATGAAGAAGTCGCTTGTGCCGCAGCAGTAGGTGAGGGTGCAGGAGAAGCAGCAGTGGCCTTTAGTGATGAGGACTGTGGCGGTGGTGTAACTTGTCGATGAGGCGTGCTGCTACTTCGCACTCGGTTGACCTGCCGCCGCTGGGAGGTCGCAGGAGCACCTCCACAAGGCTCTGAAAGCACTAAAGGCAAAGGTTTGCTGCGAATGCCCTTCAAGTCTCGGTGCACATGCTGCTGCTGGTCAGCAGGCCCAACGCGAAGTGAAATTGAAGCGAGAACTAGCTGCAAGAGCACATCAAATCGCGACGTCGATGACGGCGAAGCCTCCACCCGATATTCTCTACTCCTTGTAGTGTCGTTCTGTGCAGCCATTTGTGTAGTAGTTGAACTTCCATTGTGCGCACAGCAGGCCGCGTCAAGAAAGACGCCGACACGCCGCCGCCGCAACTGCGCCAAGGCACGAGCTCTATGCTGCCTTTCACGCCGCCGCTGCCGAGCTAAATCCCGCGCCCCGCGCAGCTGTACTCCTTGCGGTGATCCTGGTTCAACGAGAGCTCCATGGCTGATTTCGTCATTGTCACCGTTGAATCGAGCTGCAGTGTTGCCATCAGCAGGCGTGCTCTCTTCATCTACCGGGGCGGATACTCTAGAAGTGTCTATTGGAAGTTCGTTGGGGCATAGCGACGGGTCTGCTGTGAGGTAAGCTGCTAAAGTCTGAGCTGCCGGTGATGCCACCCATTGGTGCGCGGTCACTCCTCTGCTACTAGTCGCTGCCTTGAGTAACGCTTCCAGGGCATCTGCAATCTCATTGGAGACAGCTACACTAGCAGCATGAGCCTCAGAGCTGCCGGTGATGTTGTTGCTATCGCTATCGCTACCGCTGTCACTGCTGCTACTCCTCAAAGAGAGGCTATCTAAATATACACGGTGCATGCTTAGTGACTCACCAGCTACGCTTAGCGCTACTTCAACAGCTGCGGCACGCGTGAGCCTTCGACTGGCCTCCAATAAACTCTCTTCCTCCGTTGATGCTGTATCTTCCTTCATACTCTTCACTTCACCTGAGTCTGCATTCAGCGCCTCGTTTTTTCCAGCGACCTTCAACACGTGGCTAGCAAGCTTCACGAGAGGCAACTCATATAATTTCGTGCTGTTCCTTTGCACTCCCGATGGTGCCATTTCGTGTTCCGATACACTCCAATGCTTCGCCACCACATCAATAGCAAAGGCAAAGACCCCCCATCGCTGCAGCTCTTCAATAGACCTCGCCCGAGGCCACCATAAAGTTTCGGTAGAGTTAGCGCCATCGTTGCTGCTGTTCACCAAATCTTGTCCACTGCTCCCAGAAAGCACAGCAGCAGCGATACCCAAGCCATGCGTTCGAGTAGTAGGCGCGCCATGCCTAAGAGCAGCACCAACCAACGCACTAAGGCCGCGGTTACCGTCTAACGGTAGACAGTAGCGGCCCCAAGGCGAGCTGCTTCGTTCGTCTCCTCCGGCTCCTTGCGCTGCAGAAGCAACCAGGTCACCAGCTTCCCCTACACCTCCTACTGCCTCTATTGCGGAAGGCTCTGGTGGTCTTTCAAGAAAAATATTCTCACGGAGCTGCCGTCGGTGCAGCACACGATGTGCTAGTGTAATTGCGAGGGCAAGCTTGGCACTCTCTAACGGCTCTCTGAGCGCTAACTCGCATGCGGCTACTACGACACGGCCTTCTGCCTCCGCCGTCGTGCTCATGCTACTGTTGCTGCCATCCTCAGAAGAAGATTGTGGCAAATCTATAGCGTGACTTACAGGCCCGCCATCCGCGTTACACCACACCATTCCTATTGAACCACCTTCTAAGGCAACGCCAGCAGCTGCTATTATTGAAGCGTGACCATCTTGGCGGCCACCGCCGCCTCCACCACCGCTGGCACTGCTGCCAGACTGCGTAATAGTGTCATTCTTGTCACCACTCCTACGTATGCCCTTTTCCATCGGCAGTGGCCATGGCACCGTATATTGCGGCTGGCCGAGCACGTGGCGATGAAGGCCTGTTCTTGCGTCGGTGGCAGTGGACAGCAGCGGAAGCACGGCTCCGTATTCGGCGACTACCCTGCCCTGAGGTGACTCTGCAGATGCTTGTTGAAGCGGTGGCTGTGACAGCTCCTGGTCGCGCAAGTGAGCCATGAGCGCTTGGTCCGACCAGGGTGCCACTCCTGCTGCACGGCCTTTCCACCGCCTGCTCGTGGCCGCTGGAGCACTGCTACTCGCATCGCTGCACGCCAACTCATGAATACCGTGCAAAGTGACCCCTTGGGGGCACACCACGCGCACCCACCGCTGGACTTTTCGGCGCTTCTTCGGGGTTGAAGCTGCTGCGGCACAGGTAGCCACGGTTTCAACGGATGCTGAGGAGGAGGTTGAAGAAGTATTTGGCAGTGACTGCGGTTGCAGCAGTGGTCGCGGAGGCTGTGGGCATAGTTCGATCGCCAACGCCAGCAATCTGTCACACGTGTCTGCAACTCCAATAGCCACAGCAACAGCCGCAACATTATTTGTCGTGTTCGATTGCGAGGCGGCTGCTGCGCTGAGAAGCGCCGCCACGTCATCCCAAAGCGCCAAGTGTTGGCTTGCGGAAACACTACATGTACTACCTCCAGCATCATTGCTCCTGCAGCGGACCAATAGAGTAAGCACGTCAACTGCCGCCCGCAGCACCGAAGGTGGCACGGTGGGCCCAGCCGAGGTGTTAGGAGTCGCCGATAGGTGGAGCCAGGCCGCCGCGACCTCAAAGAGGCCGTGCGAGGCGAAGGCCAACGCTGCGACAGCACCCTGAGCTATGCTGTCAGAGCCGCCGCTGCTGGAGCTAGGCGTGGCACTGCGTTGCCTCTCAGAGAGCCTATTCGTCGCTGCTGCTGTCAATGGGGGCAACAATGGTTGCACGCGCAAGAAAGACGTGAGCGCGTGGCCGCACGCTCCCAAGCTCGCCAACACGTGGACGCCGCATGGGAGCTCCGCAGTGGCCAACGCCGTGAGGTGCGGCGCGGCGTTGAGAAGCAAAGGCCACGCGTTGGGTGGGGCGCGGCGGCAGAAATGGGCCACCGTGCTGAGCGCGAGCCGCTGCGTGTCGAGCGGGTAAAAGTCTAAGCCGTGGAAGAGTGCAGCGAGGCTGTTGTCCGAAGCGTGCCTGGCAGGCCCGAGTGCTCGGGGTTTTAACGCTGCCACTACGACGAGGCAGGTAAGAGCCATGCACGCAGCTTCGGAGCCCGGCCCAGCACCAAGAGGGGCGGCTGAGCCCGCAAATTCCTCCTCTCCTGAGCTTGGCGGGGCGCCGAGTAAGCCTACGAGTGCACGGACGCCGTTGCAACGGGAAAGGGCTGCCGTTGCCGCAGCCGGCCGAGCATCCAGGCACAAGTGCACGCAACGGCAAGCTTGAAGTAACACTTCGCCGCCTAGACCCCACCCGTCGCCACCGTCCTCGTCAAACATGCCAGCAAAACTACCGAACATGGTGGAGTCATCATTGCCATCTAAGTTGGGAGGTCCTGCACCAGTCAGCAAGGGAATGACACGAGGCAAGACGATGCTCGGGCGAAGCTGGTCAAACGCAGCCATGCTGTCAAACGTTAGTGTCTCGTTCAATTGACCCAACACCTCGAGCCGTGTGAAGCAGTCCTGCACGTGATTCAAAATAATGCGTTAGAACTAGGTCTTTAGCTTCGGGTTATGCGGCGTGAAGACAAGCTCTAACAGGATTTACCTCTGAGGCAAGACCATCGAGGAGCATATGACCAGCGGGATTAGACATCATCAGCGTGCACCGAGTCGCCTCGGATTTTAAGCCGGGTTTAAAACAATAGCTGCATCAAAAGTCTAAGCTAGCACCTGAGTTCCGGCAACGGAGCTCTGAGTATTTCTACCACAAAGTCTTCCATTTTTGCAAGTCATCAGTATTTCTTGCGAGCAGCTGAAGGAGAGGCCCAGCTTCGGTAATTCAGAAGAAAGAAGAAAGAAGATGTTTGTGTTCAATTATTCTGCGTGTTCTGTACGGTTCAAACCTACGGCTAAGAACATTCGCTCAAAGCTCAAATTAGCAAATTACCTTTCATTCCGCTACTGCTCCTCTTCGTCGACTCGCCCGCCGTGAAGCCGCTCGCCTACTCGACACTATAGACGAAAGAGGGAGCAATAGGTTCTCAACCCTTCGCAGCGGGATGTGCGGGCCATCCCTGAAGCGCAATCGGTCAAGTCAGAGTTCAGATTCAAACCCGTCGGACTCCGACACGTCACATGAGCTCAAAGGTCCAGAAAGGCAAGAGCGTGCCTTCGAGCTCGCATTCGAGTGGTTGAATGCTGAATCTCTGGCGCACACTCAACGCGTGAGTAAGGCATTGCACCGGGCGGGCGAGGTGGCAGCCAAGAGCCAAGCACTGGCGCTGGTTGCCTTCTATCAGGGTTTGGGCGATTTAGAATTGAATGCGACCGTCGCTGCAGAGGTAAATAGCTCTGAAGGCTGACTGTGAGCTCAATTCAGCCCATCATTTGTTCTAACTTAAGTCTTCTCCTCTTGGTCGCTTATGTGTGTGGCCGGAAGATCTGATAATTCTATTGTTGGTGTCGTGTTTCTTTCCATTATTCTTTCCCGCGCTCACGCCTCTCGAACCATTTCAAACAGCGTGCTTCCGTAGAAACGTGGGTGGGGCTGGTGCATTCCCTCGAGGACGAGCCTCATGATGCAACATTGACAGCCTATTTAGCCAACCATCCAAACTCTGGCGCAGATTCCGTCGCATGCAGTGAGGACAGCTTATCAGAGAGCTGCCGGGCTGCGGCCAACAGCTGTGGCCTCCTTAAACTCGCCAAGCGCTGGGGCTTTGCGCTGGTGCCTCGACCAAACCATACGCCAGTGTCATCATTTCACCACGGAGCAGCCGTGCTGCCTTTTGCCAAACACGGCGACAGCAGCCGCTACGGTGGCACGGTGTGCCCTCACGACGGACTCCCAGCGCGGCTCCTCACTTTTGCCAACAAGGGCCCTACCACCGTATCCCGAGTCGCGCAGTTTGCTGGAGCCGTGCGCGCGGCCCTGCAACGCCACGTAGCGCTAGGGAGCTTAGCTCGAGGCTGCGTGGACGGATGGGGCAGCTGGACTCTGGTGCCATTGCCTCGCTACGAAAATTACTTTGAATTCGACCCCGACGCGCCTTTCCGGTTCCACTTAGCAGTGCCACCGTACAGCTGCATTGCAGCGTCCAGGCAGTGGCACTTGTGCGAGCCACCTGCTCTCACCGCAGCAGCAGGCGATGGTAGTACGCACCAGCAAGAGTCCAGCCAAGAGCAGCCACGCGCTTCGCTAGTGCTTGATTTAGACGAAACCTTGATTCACACCGAAGTGGAGTTCATAGAAGACGCAGATTTCACGTTCTGCCTCCCAGGCGGCGGTGGCGGCGAAGGTATGCAAGTGATGTATGTGCGCACGCGGCCTCACGCAGCGGCCTTCCTAGCGTTTTGCGCGAGCCAATTTGAGATCATTGTGTTCACGGCTTCGGAGCGCCCATACGCCGAAGCTGTGCTCCGCCACCTCGACCCGGAAGGCACCCTAGTAGACCACGTGCTGTGCCGGGAAGACTGCACGTTTGTAGACGGTGAATTTACCAAAGACTTGGGGGCGTTGTCGCGGGACATGCGCCGCGTGGCGCTCGTGGACAACCGCCCCGAAATGTACTGCTTCCACGCGGAAAACGGCATTCCCATTTCCAGCTGGTTTGAAGACCGCCGCGACTGCGAGCTGCTGCGCCTGGTGCCGCGGCTCAAGGCCATGGCAGCTGCGCCGGACGTGCGCGACTACGTGAAGCACCATTGGCGCACGCACGAGGCGGTGGCGCGCGTAGCGGCGACGATGATGGCTTCGCAGCTGGCCAGCCAAAGCGGCGGTATGCTGCCCATGGCCTCTTCGCAGTTTGGCCACCTGTCGAGCTTCCTGGGGAGCGAGCCATCGAGCGATTTGCTCTCCACGGACGATGACTGCACGAGGCGGCTTGGACTTGGGTCTACCTCTGAAGAAGACCCGTCATCGCTTTTGGGCTACGGGTCTGACGAAGGCGATGACGAAGGTGGGGAAGACGACAAAGGCAGCGAGTACTTAGAGCAACAGGCCACTTCGGACGTCGGCACTGACGACGAACTCAGCTCGGAAGGCCCAGCGTTTCCGCAGAAGTACCAAGACTTCCAGTGCTACGAAGATGGGGCTGAGGTCGATGCGGAAGACGAGTGAGGCGTGCTCACTGGGACGGCACTTGGACTGTCAGTTGCAAGGACAAGACTTGTGAATTACATCAGCTGAAGAGGAAGCGAGATGATTACTTCTAAGCAAGGCCAACAAAAACGGACACAAATCGAAATAAAATTGCAGCATCCAATACATGTCCGATCATCCGGCGCCTTGTATGCGATTTAGCAAATGCGGACATCCAAGTGCAAGTGCAGTGTACGAGCTATCAGCTGCGCACTCCCCCCCGCCCTTATTTAATAAACATCAGCATCCTTCCGGAATACTCCCATAGTGTAAAAACTGATCTCCCCTGTAAGGGGGAGTTACAGAGGTTGAAGTCAGTTTCTACATTTCCCATTTCCTGAGTGCTCGCTCCGCGCTAAGAAGGTGAAAACTGCGCAGCGAGAAGAAACCCTTGCTTTCTCTTTGTGATTTTAACCTCTGAACTTCCCCTTGCGCCTTGCAGCTTACAGGGGAGATCAGTTTCAGTTTCTACACATATACACATGCACATAGAGCATCTCAGAGAATGCAGTGCCACCAGGTGCTACGTGCTAAGTGCTATGGATGTTCATATGGAGAGGTTCATAGCTCTTACTTCTACAGTAGAAGAACATAGGAAATAAAATGGAATGTAGAAATATGAAAAACGGAATGCGCCCACTTCCGCTTTAGGTTTAGGTGTTTTGGTTTAGGTTTAGGTAAAGTAGGAAATCGAAGTATTATTATCTCACATAGCACATTAACACATAACGCAAAAATATCACTATTAGCTCCGCCGGACCCAAAATCGAAGTTCTCAAAATGGCCATTTGGGGCCATTTTTTTTTTATGGGTCGTTAGATATAAGAACAAAAGTAAGTAAACAGGCTTAGTCTTGACGGAATCGACCCCTATGGGCGCCTTAAAGGCGCTATATCTGATTGCAAAAAAAAAGTCCATGGTTAAAATGGGTTGCTCTAATATAACAAATACATCCCGTAAATAAAATATTCCGCACTGTGTTTGGTGAGCGCAATGACGCCTCTAGCACCTTGTCCCTCAACAAATATCG
>Ga0307930_1002552_pt1 | contig 13810 bp, 11 predicted proteins | sample OrgLakmetageno46_FD_203161 | JGI IMG/M metagenome (GOLD analysis project Ga0307930, IMG submission 203161) | Saline water microbial communities from Organic Lake, Antarctica - #46 | ecosystem: Environmental > Aquatic > Non-marine Saline and Alkaline > Saline | place: Antarctica: Organic Lake... | reverse complement strand
CGGATCTGCGTTTGCTTCTTCTCTTCAATATCCTCGCTCGTCTCGCATAAAAAGCGTCCAGCATCCAGCAAGCGCCGTCCAGTGGACTAGGAGCTTTCAAAACATGACGCAAAAAGTGCAACGGTGACCCAACGATTTTTCAAGTTCAAAGTAGATCGTTGCTCTGTCTAGTAAGCCGCTTGTTTATTTGTTTGGAGGCGACCAGAGGCCCGGGCTCTTGTATGGGTTCGGGGCAATGAGGCCCGCCCGCCGCGCCTCGACGTATCGGAGGTCTTCCTCCGCTTGCAGCACAGGAGCGATGGCAAACCGAGCTTCACGCACTGACGCGTTCTCGTGCCGCCTCGCAATGTTGCTCTGACCCACCTATTTGAAAAATAAACATCGAGAGCGCGTGTAAGAGTTTGGCTGGTGAGCAGGGGGCAGGGAGAGAGGCATCCAGATCAAGTGAAAACCAACCCGATAAAAGCCGACTGCAGTGAATAGGACAGCAGCACCCCAAATTACTGCACCAGATGGCCCGCGCGACACGTTTCTAGCGGCTACTTGAATCTGTAAGTCCAGACCAACAAAGAACAGAAGGTTAAACTTTGCGTGCGAGCGAGTGAAGGTGTGAGTAGAGATAAAACGAAGTATACGATGTGATGGAACGAACAGCTCCCATATTGACCTGAGGGTAGCCCCCTGGCGGCGGCATATCTTGCACATAAGCACGGAGGATCCGAGAGCGCCACATTATCCCCCAACTCTAGTGCGCAAGCTGTGCTGATGCGTTGCTGGTCGGATGCACGGCTGCAACAACCACACAAAAAAGTTATGGCGGACACAAGAAACGCGCTATGAAGTTTTTATGAAATTCCTCCCTGTATCGACTTTTAAATTTAAACATGCGTCGCTGCGTGCTACAGATAGTGCTGTAGTGCTGTATGTCGTAGGCAGGTTATCGGGCTGTAGGCTTAAGGCCTTAGGACTCGATGACGCTCGCGAGCTACGGTGCCGTATAACTTCAGCTAATAAGCAGTACCATTGTTGACTATAGACTATCCGTCACAGTGTAGTGAGCTGCGCTTTCGAACGCAATGCTTGCATCCAATATACCCCACCCTTAGTACTAGAGTTCTTTAGTGTGAGCGACAGAGCATACTAAAAGCTTTCTTGAAGGCTTGTATTCACTGACTCTTTTCACATCATGGAGTCCTTCAGCGGCTCACAGAGGAGGCGCCGAGTTCAGAAGGAGAATGCGGCTGTAAGCGGCGCAAACCTATTCGGCATTGAAGCTGCCTCAATACAGCTTCTCGCCGAAACGGTCTTAGACTACGTGAATGTACAGCATCGCTTTGAGCCTCTCAAATGGGACGTCATCTCACGAGCTTTAGCCAACAAAGGTGGCCCGAGTTGGGCTCCATCATCCTGCCAGCGAGTTTGGAAGTTCATAGCCTACGGCGAATTGTAAGTCTACAGTGACTTATGCTAGATTGTTAGTTATTTTTTGAAATCACTTATTAGCTTGTCTTGGGTCCCCTTTTTAGATACGCTACTTCAGCGGGCGAAATCGATGCTGTCCGTGCTGGCACCTCGTCAGCGGCATCGTGGTTTTCCCCCCATGAGGAGGCGCTCCCCGAGAGCGACGAGGAAAACATGGTGTCAAGCCCCGAAGAGCTCACCATGGGCGCTGTGGCGCCCAAAGTCACAGTTTTGCGTTCCATGAAGCTCACTCCTCCTCCTCCGCCCATTACCCTTGGTGCTTCAGTGCCGTTGAAACCGCCTCCAAAGCGAGCGGCGCCTACGAAGAAGCCAAAGGCGAATGTCCCTCCCAGTACTACCTCTTCATCATCATCATCGTCGTCGTCATCTTCATCCATGGAAGGTGCTAGTAGTGACGCTGCTGGCTCCTTAGGAAAAGCACCACTGGTAAGTGATTCATCATTCTCGACTAGTAGTGCTGGTAGCTCGACGACTACTCTGCCGACCAATGCAAGCACACTGGCTTCTTCTTCGTCTTCTTCATCTTCTTCAGAGATGAGTGAAGCCACAACTTCATCAACTGCTGTTGCAACGTCCATGATGACTAGCTCGGCGACTACTGTACCGATTACTGCAAGCACACCGGCTACTTCAGCTGCTTCTTCTGAGTTGATTAAAGCGACTCCACAAGTAGCTGCAGTTGCACCAACCTCCACTGCGACTACTCTGCCGCCCGACACAACCACAGTGGCTTTTCCTCCTTCAGAGATGAGTGTAGCGCCCTTGTCGGTAGCTGCTGTTCCAGCACCCTCCACTGGTTCGACAACTACTGTACCTATCAATACAAGCACAGTGGCTTCTTCTTCAGAGATGAGTGAAGCGCTCGCATCAGCAACTGCAGCTGCAGCACCCACGACTAATAGCTCGACGACAGCGTTGCCGGCTGAATCAATTACAGCGGCCCCGTCTTCTTTTGGGGATGTCTCTGGCGGTGACGCACGGCCACTACCTGGAGCTACGCCGCTGCCATTAGCAACTACCGTGGCGCCCTCTGCTGGTGGAAAACAAGCTGATTAAAGACATTTGAAGGCATGCCGTAGAGCGCCGGTGATCCAGTCATATCAATATCACCGACAAAAATCCATATTTGTGCTTGTGGTCATAAGCTATTTGGCTTGGCTTCCGCGCTAACGCTTTCACTAGCTATTTATTTGATTACTATCATAAGAAGATTTATTCTTATTCCTTGATTTCGGGGTGTCGGGGCGACATGAGCACATGCGGTTGCGTTCGCGGTTACCATGCCTAGTACTAGTAGATAGTAGTCAAGTTCTTGTTCTAGTTCTCTAGCGCCAAAAAGCAATAATTTACCTATGTATGACCTTACACCTACCCAGCTCATCTATTATTTATTAGCTTATATGTCTCCTATCCCCTATGGCGTCCTCATGAGTCGTAAGGCTTTAAGGCGCGTGAACCCTCATGAAGCAAAAGCAAATTATAACCGTAAAAGTATGAACACATATAAATAGCGATCCAACTAGCAAGGCTGAAAGTCAAATCAGTGAGCTTAGTGCACTGCCCAAGTATCGTTGAAATGGGTAGCTTTAACTTGAACTTCCACCTGTCGTACTGCCTGACTCGCTAGTCTCCTTATTTTTCGCAGCGCTCCCCAAAGTGCCACCCTGACTCATTGTCTAAGAGGCCATACAGAACATCGCTGCGCATCACGTACTTCGGGCGGCTGGTCAACCCTCTCTTTCGCCGACGCACCGGCGAGCCCTCGTGTAAGGGCGACGCCGCAAACGAGCGCGCTCGTTCAGCATCCGAGTCGTCGCACCTTGCCTTCTATTACAAGCCAACATGCAGAAAGATGTGAGGTAAGGAAAGGGTAATCGTAGTGCTAATAATGAGACAACAAACTTCCTCATAAGAGCTCTATGGACTACCTGAGGGAAGACGAGCACTGAGCCTTGCGTTGGTCGCACTGGGACATCCGTGCCATCATCTAAGTGGAAGGTCGTCTCACCGCCTTCAAAGTCATCGTTCAAGTAAAGCAGAAAGGTCAAAAGCGAAGCCCGCTCTCCGTCGAGGTTCCAACTAAACGACCGAGGACCTACGAACCCAGCGCCTGGGTTTGGATCGTCGCGATGTGACTTGAACGTCTCATAATTGTTTGGTAAGTACCGATAAAAGCGAGATCGCGGATTAAGGCCCGATAACAGCCGTGCCGAGAGCGTGCCTGCTTCAATGCCTGGAACCAATCTGGGTAAGTATTCTTTACAACGTTCGTAAAGTGGCTTCTCAACGGAAGCCTCGTCAAGAACCCATGTGACCCATGCATTGTTGTTGAGCACGCCTGTCTTGATGTCCTCGTAGCCTATCTGCTCGGAAACTCGAATCATTTCCTCGCATTCGCTTGGACTTAGGACATTGTGAAGCAGGAAACATTTGGGAAACACAGGCTCCACGGTCACGTCAAGCCTACCTTCAGCATTTTTGTTGACCAATGAAAATGAGCTCCCGCTGACGCCAGCGAATTTGGAATACTTGTGGCGTGCTGCGAAGTCTGAGCCCGGAAGTAACCCGGTCAGCTCAAGCGGGTAGTGCTGGATTGCTTGCAGTGCTGTGACAAATGGCATTAGTAGTAACTGACATGTCAATACAATATGAAGTTTCTGTCCCAGTAGCCCCATCTTTGGTATATCTGTTCAGCCAAGTTAAGCGAGTCTATTTGTTCTTTCTTGTTCTGCTACACACCTACGGATGTTTTCGCAGCTCAGTCAAACACCTTCTAGGATTAGGCTCTTACAAATGCATATACCACGCTACGGTGGCGGCGAGCTCGTAGTCTTACAGCTCGAACTGTTACTAAGACGTTTCTTTGTTATCTCAGCTCCTTCGCTTTGTTGCTATTTGTCGTTGTGCCGTCATTGTCATGTTGTCATGTTGTCGTCGTCATCAAAATCTTCAATCTTAGTACATGCCCCTACGGGGTGGCTATGCCAAAGAGGAAAAAACAACGGCAAGACGTTCGACGTTCGAAACAGCAGGAACTGGCCACATAAATCCCGAGCCCGGCCTCCAGGCTAGGCTTAGTAAGTCTTCTATTACCACCCAAACGGATCCCCCCCTGTATAGTTACAAATACCTGCCCTCCCCTTGGGGTGTCCTCCCCTCGGGGGAGGCGCGATTTTACCACATGATTCGAAATTCGGAATTGGTAATTCGGCACTCCCGCCCGAGCTCCCGAGCACTGAGCACTCAACGCCGACAGTTCATAGAAGCCCAAATGCGGGTGGCAAGTGGACCTTCGAGTGGAATGGGTTCAAAAAATAAAAAAGCCGGCCCAAAGGCCAAGAACTTTCGAGTTTCGAGCTCGAAGCACCCTTGTAAAATAATATACGAACACCAAACTCAAGACCCAGGAGTTAAGAAGAAATACACGCATTGATATTCATATGACACCTATTTCTAGTATACGACAAGCGCAGGTATAACATCCGATTTGGTGAACTCGTCAATCGAAAGGAAATGGCTCTGGCACGAAATGGCGGTAGTAATTTGAGTTCTTTGGGTCGAAAGAGCTGTCGAGGTCGAAGTTGTATGCCCCCAGAGCAGGCACTGCTTTGGCTTGTTTCCGAAAGCGCTTCAAAGCCGCTTCATAGACCCGCATTTCAGCAGCCAAGCGATTGATCAAAATGCCCTGCCACCACAAGAAAAATGGAAGAGAAGAGAGAAGGTGGCCACTTTAGGAAATGTGTGCACCAATTGGGACATGGAGAAAGGAGAAGCTCTTCCTTAATGTGACTTCAATGTGCATTTACCTGCACGAGGGGCTCTAAAGAGTACGGCGACTCGACAGTTCGTTGCACGGTAGCATCGAATGCTGGCGTTGATAACCATGGAACATTGTGCCTGTCACCAAACAAGAGTACAGCTCAATTTGAGTTTTGAGTGAAGCAGAGGCTGGCACATGCATGCATAACGCGAAAGGCGCAGATGGTACCGTAGCAGGTGAGCCGTGGCTTCCCAAAATTCAAAAATGCCGACGGTGCAGTGCTGGAGATTTTCGAGGGCGCTATGAACGGCGTGTTTAAGAGATGCGAACTCGTTGATTTTCTTCGATGTCAAGTACGACAACACCAAGTTTTCACCTGCAAAGAAGGAGAGGGCAAGTTAAAAGGAGTGCTTCTATTTGAGTTGTATTTATTGTTAACATGAAGTAAAAGTCTACCTGACTGCTTCAAAAAGACTTGAACTTCGGTGGCGCTCAAGTTTGAAAAGGATTTGCCCTTGTAAACTCCAGTTTGCCCGAAACGGTAATAGTGGGATATGATGCGCTGAAGAGGGTGCCGCAACACAATCACCGCCGTGTACCGAGGTCCTCCCTGTAGCCAATGCCGCGACGGGCAAGCACTCCGCTCGTCGACTCTATCGAGAGCTGAAAGAACGCCAACCAGGGACATTTTGAAGTGACCAGCAATCACGTTCGCGCATCGAAGTTCTCTTTGCAGAATCGTTAGCTGCGATGCCGATGTCAGCTGGCCAATGGATGTTTTGTTGAATTCATTTTCCGTATTGATGGCGCATTTCAGGCCTCCGAAACAGGGCATAAACTTTGTAGCTTGAAGAACCGTAGAATGGTTCAAAATTGCAGTTCGCATAGCCACACCTCCGCTGCCTGGCACATGCAGAAATAAGAACGGGCGCTGCAGTGTTGGTGCTTCCACCGGCAGCGCAACAGCGCCAGAAGCACCATCTGGCGCAGACTGACTGGCCAGTAGTAGACTGAGACATGTGTAGGCAATCAAAGAGAAAGCAGCGCACACTGCAGCTCTAAGTGTCGGTGTGTTGTGCTTGCCAAGGACGCGAGCAAATAGGCGGAGGCTTAACTTGTGTGCCCACGCTGCATGAGTCTCTAACCATGGCCGCGAGCGCCTCCAGTAACCTCGAGCTTCAACTTCGACACGAAGCAAAAATGGCACAAGGATTGCAACCTTCTCAGCGAACCGAGGCGTTGAGAAAATAGTTGCGCTCGCACTCAGCCCTACGCAGCCCACTAGCATAACAAGTGGGCTGAACAACAACGCCCATCGCAACTCTCTTATGAACTCAAGACCCAGGAGTTAAGAAGAAATACACGCATTGATATTCATATGACACCTATTTCTAGTATACGACAAGCGCAGGTATAACATCCGATTTGGTGAACTCGTCAATCGAAAGGAAATGGCTCTGGCACGAAATGGCGGTAGTAATTTGAGTTCTTTGGGTCGAAAGAGCTGTCGAGGTCGAAGTTGTATGCCCCCAGAGCAGGCACTGCTTTGGCTTGTTTCCGAAAGCGCTTCAAAGCCGCTTCATAGACCCGCATTTCAGCAGCCAAGCGATTGATCAAAATGCCCTGCCACCACAAGAAAAATGGAAGAGAAGAGAGAAGGTGGCCACTTTAGGAAATGTGTGCACCAATTGGGACATGGAGAAAGGAGAAGCTCTTCCTTAATGTGACTTCAATGTGCATTTACCTGCACGAGGGGCTCTAAAGAGTACGGCGACTCGACAGTTCGTTGCACGGTAGCATCGAATGCTGGCGTTGATAACCATGGAACATTGTGCCTGTCACCAAACAAGAGTACAGCTCAATTTGAGTTTTGAGTGAAGCAGAGGCTGGCACATGCATGCATAACGCGAAAGGCGCAGATGGTACCGTAGCAGGTGAGCCGTGGCTTCCCAAAATTCAAAAATGCCGACGGTGCAGTGCTGGAGATTTTCGAGGGCGCTATGAACGGCGTGTTTAAGAGATGCGAACTCGTTGATTTTCTTCGATGTCAAGTACGACAACACCAAGTTTTCACCTGCAAAGAAGGAGAGGGCAAGTTAAAAGGAGTGCTTCTATTTGAGTTGTATTTATTGTTAACATGAAGTAAAAGTCTACCTGACTGCTTCAAAAAGACTTGAACTTCGGTGGCGCTCAAGTTTGAAAAGGATTTGCCCTTGTAAACTCCAGTTTGCCCGAAACGGTAATAGTGGGATATGATGCGCTGAAGAGGGTGCCGCAACACAATCACCGCCGTGTACCGAGGTCCTCCCTGTAGCCAATGCCGCGACGGGCAAGCACTCCGCTCGTCGACTCTATCGAGAGCTGAAAGAACGCCAACCAGGGACATTTTGAAGTGACCAGCAATCACGTTCGCGCATCGAAGTTCTCTTTGCAGAATCGTTAGCTGCGATGCCGATGTCAGCTGGCCAATGGATGTTTTGTTGAATTCATTTTCCGTATTGATGGCGCATTTCAGGCCTCCGAAACAGGGCATAAACTTTGTAGCTTGAAGAACCGTAGAATGGTTCAAAATTGCAGTTCGCATAGCCACACCTCCGCTGCCTGGCACATGCAGAAATAAGAACGGGCGCTGCAGTGTTGGTGCTTCCACCGGCAGCGCAACAGCGCCAGAAGCACCATCTGGCGCAGACTGACTGGCCAGTAGTAGACTGAGACATGTGTAGGCAATCAAAGAGAAAGCAGCGCACACTGCAGCTCTAAGTGTCGGTGTGTTGTGCTTGCCAAGGACGCGAGCAAATAGGCGGAGGCTTAACTTGTGTGCCCACGCTGCATGAGTCTCTAACCATGGCCGCGAGCGCCTCCAGTAACCTCGAGCTTCAACTTCGACACGAAGCAAAAATGGCACAAGGATTGCAACCTTCTCAGCGAACCGAGGCGTTGAGAAAATAGTTGCGCTCGCACTCAGCCCTACGCAGCCCACTAGCATAACAAGTGGGCTGAACAACAACGCCCATCGCAACTCTCTTATGATCTTATACAGTACAAATGCCACGAGTGCTGCTTTCCATGGCGAGTTGATAGTCCTAGTGATTTTCAGTTTCAAAGCTTCCATGGTTTTGTAGTATCTTCGTCCTGCAAAAACGGTTGAGACTGGATCCAATGCTTCGCCTTTGGGGCAGTCGAAGAAGCGATAGCCGTTGCCTTTGCTAAGAGTGCTACATACACCAGCTAGGCGTTGAAAGAAGGAAGAAGTGCTGTAATAAACTTTCGCAACAAACAGCCCGAGGACAAAGTTAGCACTACACGTGGAGTACCTGCATGCTGGAAACGGCACGTTATGTTGTTGTAAGTTGTAAGCTTCACTATGCTACAGACGCTACGACTGTTGAAAGATGCGTACAGTACTACCTTATCCTTTATATTAAATGGAATTTGGTGGTTCGTGGTTCGTGGTCGTCGTTTTTTATGTACCTACAGGACTGTACTTGCAGTACAGATACTTTTTGAAAATTATTTCCGACGATTTCGCTCACGCTCTCTCCAGCGGATTGACTTCTAAAAATGCCTCGAAGAAGAACTCTCCTCAGGCTGCTAAAGAGACGGCGCACGTAAACGCTATAAGCTAGCAAAGCTTTTTGTGGGTGATCGTGAACGAATTTATGAGCAGCATCGTTAGTACCAATGCTGAGGGAAGGCTACTGGAATCAGCAGAGGAGAGGAGCAGAATAACGCAATTGATCGTTGTCGCGAACTATGAAATAAGATGGACGCGGTTGACTGCGAGAGAGAGAATAATCTGCGCCGTGACTCTGCGCTGTTAAGAAAATGATGACCAGGAAAGTATGCAACAGAAACCACTCGAATTAGAGTACAACAATGCGCCACACCGAGAGTCAAATGCAGAGAGCGCCCTTCACGAAGACTTGATGATATTCACAATAGAATCAATCATGGACCTGGGGCCTCGCTATTACTCTTTTCAGTGAAGACATTGTTGCTCATGCCCCACAAATATGGAGCTCGACTCTTCAAGGATAAGCGAACTGCTACAGGAACCAACTTCCTGTCTGTTGCGACAAAGATCAGATTCAGATCAGCGTTCAGGTGTACACCGCGCATACCGCTGCTACCACCACCACCACCGCTCGATGGCCTGCTGCCCGACAGCACAAACTATGGCCGCGAATGATGTCCGTGTAAACTTTCTCAACTCGAGTAGCCGACGTTTGTGGCAGTCTCGGCAAAATGTTTCGTGTCGAATTTCGAACTCGCGGTGTGAATTTCAAACAAAGATAAAAACCAGGGGTTAAGAATGGTGGCTATTGTGAACACGAGCAACGTCGAGCCAACTTGACGACATGCCCTAAGCGATTGCAAAGGAAGCCAACGAAGAAGAAGAAGTCGAGGGGGAGGGTAATTATCATATTGAAGGAGGCATTGGCCCTCTTGACAAGGAAATCGAGGGGGCGCCAACGACATCACTGGAACAACAAGAAAGAGGCATCTTGGCTACGTCACCACGCTGCATTTGTATTAGTTCCTATTCGAATTGCTTTTCAATAATGAAGTGGGCGTCAAATTTTCATCTTGATGATTAACGCGTCAACAAAATAGCTCATGCTAAAAACGATACACCTGTAGAGTATATCATCATATCATTGCACTATCTGCACTATTGCACTTCCTCAATGAATACTTCTGCCCCGAAACCGTGCATGGCACGGGCACCTGCACTTGTGTTCTGTACGTACAGCAGTGTTCGGTGTTCGGAAGTCGGAACACCAACAACAAAAAGCAAGAGAAGAAACAAGAAGCTGAAAAAGTCTGAACCAACAGGTCGACTACTTACTGCGCCGACGACTGCTATGCTCGACCGCTCGGCAGCTCGGTCTAGTAGTGTCTTTTGCAATTGACCGCGTGCTGCGTGACCCCTCCGTGCCTCGTTGCTCACATTCGTTAGCTGGCTAAGTGTTCGAGGAAGTGTTATCACGTTCAGCGAGAGCATCGCTGCTAACCCTACCATACTTCTACTACGAGTAGTATATAGGGTATAACCACGTTGTCTAAAGCGCTAAAAGAAGCAATTATTACCTTACTTGCAAGTTCTTGCTCAATAGAATGAAAATAAGATAATTCATCATCTTGAGAGAGAAAGAGGATGAGCGGGCACAGTGCCACACGGGGCTTACCAGGCCGCCGAAACGGAAGCAAGACTTCTTCTCGCTCGACGCTTCAGCAAGCTAGTGTAGCGCTGGTTGCTTTCTCCATGGGCAGCGTTTTCGCTTTCTTGATTTTGCGTCCCTCAACGCCACCGCCACCAGCTGAGCACGAGGCCTTTAGCCTAGCTGCTCGCTCTCAATTGATGCTAGGGCAAATAACGAGCCTTCAGAGGCAGCTCTCAATCCGCGATGCGGAGTTAGTGCAATTGCGGTCGCTACCCACAGAGCTAGAAAAAATACCGAATCCTGCGGATATTACTCTTGAGGCTCGCTTAGCCGTGAAGCCGGAAGATGGTCTTATCCAGGCATCCGGTGAGTTCCAAATTATTGCTATTCTTTTCATGCTTGTAACGTGCGTGGCATCTTACCCTTCTTTTGCATATATCTAAACAGATGGGTGCAGCTTTCGAGGACCTGTCCCTGGCTTCCTCCCCGAATGCTCACTTGGGTGCAAAACCTTCGACCACTTACCTTCTGCGCTCGAGGCCTGCTCCAAGGAGCCATCGTGTGGAGGTGTGGTGCACGTGAAAGCTTTGTTCGAACTACGGGGACACTCCAATGTCGAGCCTTCGCCAGAAGCTGAAACATCCTATGTTCGCCTCTGCCCGCGACTCTCCATTGTTTCTCTGCCACAAGAACCGCCACCACCACAGAAGCAGCAAGAATTGAACGTGGACCGCTCTCAAGGCGATTGGACCGTTGGAAACGTAGAGCATATCGCATCGAAGGTTTACGTGCATGAACGCGACCCATTACCAGCGTTCTACGACCCTTCGCATGACGGATTCACGAACATCGACGACATCGGAAGCTTCGTGGATGGCCTTCCCACCATCTTACTGAAAGTCGCCAGCTACAGGGACGAACTTTGCCATATTACCATTGCCGACGCTTTTGAGAAAGCAACACATCCAGGTCCGTTTTAAGATGTGTTAATCTCTGAGTGACTTCAGTGCCTCTCGTTGCCTTATCACTCAAACTTTGTCTCTAACCTTGTCTTCCCTACTTTCTATTCCTCAAACCGGCACAGAGCGCATTTTCGTTGGAGTGGTAGAACAAAATGCCGCAGGCGATGTGCCGTGCTTACAGGTGGACTCCGTCTCAGAGTGCCCTCCATCTCATGTTTCTAGCAGAAGAAACTTACTGGGGCAACAAGGAGGAGTGAATGATAAAGCCTTCCCCACCCTGTGCCGATGGGGCAACCATGTGCGCCTCTACAAACAGCACGCGATGGATGCAACGGGGCCTACCTTTGCACGGCATGTCGGGGACCGGCTTTACAGGGGTGAATACTTCGTGCTGCAGACTGACGCGCACATGACCTTCGTGAAAGGTGACCTTTAGGGCTTTGCAACACTACTCCAGAGCGCATTGTATGAATGGACTGCTGTCTTATCAGCGATGATTCATCAATTTGTCAGGTTGGGATGTCGATGTGGTGTCACAGTTTGACGCTGCAGACAACGACATGGCGGTGCTGTCCACTTACCCTACTGAGGTGGTGGGCTCCATCGACAAGTTCGGCCACAGTACCCACAAGACCACGCCCGTGATGTGCGCCACCGAATTTACCGGCGAGGTGGGTGGGATACAGAGAAATTATTATTGAACCAGACAAGCACGTGCATACTCAAAAGTAGCATATGCAGTGGAAGAAAACAAACAAATGTACATTACGGCCACCATGACAGCCACTTCGTTCTCACCTTCGTTTTTCTTCTTCTTCTTCTTTCAATTTTTGAAGGGCCTTCTACGGCACGGGTCGGCGATTGAGATTTACCCCATGTTCGGGCCGTCGCCGGTGCTGGAGCCATTCTGGGCGGCTGGTTTCTCCTTTGCGAGGGGGCATTTCACTCTCCGCGTCCCTTACGACTGCTGCACTCCTATGCTCTTTCAAGGAGAAGAAATTGACATCGGTATTCGCGCTTGGACCCAGGGCTATGACTTGTACACCCCTCACAATTCAGTGGCCTTCCATCCTTACAATCGGGCGAAAAAGCCACCTATGTTCTGGGAAAACAACGCCAAGCATAAAGGTGAAAGCATGAAGTCTGCGCGCCGCGTGCAAGCACTCATTGAAATGGGCAAGCCACCCTCAAACACGTTTGATGGCAGCCATCGCGAGGCCTATACCGTGGGCACCAAGCGACATGCGGACGACTTTTACGCACTCTTTGGTGTCAACCGGGAGATAAAAAGCATCACCAAAGACCTTTGCTCGTGGTCGACTTCGGGGCAAATGCATAAACAGCTGACGGCATACATGCGCGCCGACAAAAAGGGTATTGACTACGAGCGCGCTATCAAGGAGCTTGGCTTGGAAATTGGGCCTAAGAAACAAGCGAAGCGCTCTTCACGCCGCGGATGAGCGTAGTGGAGAGCTTCGGACTCTCAATCCTATCTCAATTCTTTTTTTTAATGCGCGGACTCGCAGTTAAATATTTCCCACCTGAACCATGGTATCATTCTTCTTCTTTTATATATACGTGCGCGGGGCGCGATAACTCGTAACTCGAATTCGACTCGGCCATCTCATCAGAGAAAGCCATAGTTCTGGGTTGCGTTGTGCTATACGTTCCTCGGTTGCTGTTGCTGTTGCTGTTGCGGTTACCGGCCAGCAGCTACCAGACTATAAGCTATAAGTCTCAAGTCAACCAGCTACCAGCTAAAAAGTTTTGCTTCTATAGCCGTGCTTCATGCTTCATGCTTGCCTCTCACTCAGCCCAGTCAGGCCAATTGGTGCCTTAATTGGCCTTCTGGTAGTTCAATTATTGTGCCTCTGTTGCTGCTGTAGAGGAGATTACGTAAAAAGCGTAAATAAACGCAAATTACGATATCACGTGATGACCGTCATTCCCAGCCAAGTGCGAACTTGTCCTTCTTTGTTCTTGGGCGAGTATTATGTATTAACTAGACTAGACTAGATAAGACTAGACTTGTTCTGAAAGTTACACTTTTCAGTTTCTCCAGGGGTGTTTCTTTGTATTTCGGCGTATTAATTAGACTAGAGTGGGCGTTGCGACTTACGAATGCCGAAGGACTTCAGCTGATTGCCGTGGGGACTTTAAGTGGCATCTGTGGATGAGACTAGATTATTATTATTCCTCCCAATTGCAAAGAAGCACAAAGCCGTGTATTGATGAAACCACCAGAACAAATCTGGCTGGGCTGAAAATCCTTTTGCGTAATGCTATTTGGTGGAATTGGTATTTGCGGTGAAACCTTCCATGCTGCCATTGGACTACTTGGAACTGCGCGACTGCAACTGCACCTCAGAACTCTGCCTCTATTCTATGTCGCATGAATCCTCTTATTATGCTTGGTACAGGTCCCGAAAGGCTGGAATGAT
>Ga0307930_1002548_pt1 | contig 13820 bp, 13 predicted proteins | sample OrgLakmetageno46_FD_203161 | JGI IMG/M metagenome (GOLD analysis project Ga0307930, IMG submission 203161) | Saline water microbial communities from Organic Lake, Antarctica - #46 | ecosystem: Environmental > Aquatic > Non-marine Saline and Alkaline > Saline | place: Antarctica: Organic Lake... | reverse complement strand
CAGTGGATCACACAGGGCGCTTAAGAAAGGAATTTGACGACTATCGAACATGCACAATAAAATAGAAAAGGTGAAAAATACGCCACCAAGCACTTTTTTCATTTATTTTCGCTGAGTAGTTACAAAATAAACAGCAAAAGAATATAAAAATCATACTGCTAAAAATTAATTATAGGGAAGTGCTTCATGGTAACTGTCTTAGCTAAACCAAGGTCTTATATTTCAGGTTTATTGTTCCTCCATCCTAATAACCTTTAATGCTAATGTAGTTTGTAATGAGTTTTCGCGCGGGTGCTGTGCTATTAATATCGCTGTTTTTGAGTTTTTGTGCGAAAGCGTCGCAACAAATGGACGCTGTTGGGTCAAGCATTTTAGATTTAACCGCCACAGCCTTTGGTTTTATTGCGATTACGATTTTCGTCATTGCTTATGTCATTTTAGAGGAAAAGCTACACTTACGTAAATACAAACCAGTATTGCTAGCTGCCGGTATTATTTGGATTTTGATCGATGTAGCTTAGTTAGAAGAACCCAATCATTTGCTTGCGGAGCAAGCCATTCGACACAACTTCTTGGAATATGCCGAGTTGTTTTTCTTCCTACTGCTTGCAATGATATACATAAACGCTATGTTAGCGTGCGGTGTTTCCCATGCCCTGCGTGATGTGCACGTCAGCAGAGGCTTGAGTTACAAAAGTTTGTTTTGGTTAACGGCTGTGCTCGCATTTTTCATTTCGCCAGTTGCCGACAATCTAACGATTGCAGTAGTTATGAGCGCAGTTATTATGGGAGTAGGCAATGACCAACCTAAATTCATCGGATTAGCTTGTATTAATTTCGCCGTTCTACTTGGCAAGCCTGTAACGCAAACTAATGCTCCAATTTTCAAGATAAAACAAGGTGGGTTAGTCATTGTTGGTTTGTGTCTTGCCACCATTGTCACCGCGATTAGCTTCCATTTATGGCGTGATTTTAGCCGCAGGTGGTTTAGGGTTTATGCATTCTTGGGCGCTTACTTTTATCTTATTTCGTTAAGGTGTAACTTTTTAGCTTGAATTTTGGCATAATACCGCCACTTTTTGCGGTACGCGCAAAATCACTATATTCACATAAGTGAAAATGGCTTGAGGGGCATAATGAAAGCATTAGATATAAAGGGCTTGGCGAAAACCTACAAAGGTGGAGTACAGGCGCTAAAAGGGATTGATTTAACGGTTGAAGAAGGTGATTTTTTCGCCTTGCTAGGACCCAATGGTGCCGGTAAGTCCACCGCTATTGGGATTATTAGCTCCCTGGTTAATAAATCCAGTGGCAGTGTGAAAGTATTCGAACACGATCTAGCCACGGATATTGTTAATGCTAAAAGCTGCATTGGCCTAGTGCCTCAAGAATTTAATTTTAACCAGTTCGAAACTCTATTCCAAATTGTGGTTAATCAAGCCGGTTATTATGGTGTTCCTCGTTCAATTGCAAAAGAGCGCGCTGAAAAGTACCTCAAGCAACTAGACCTTTGGGACAAACGGAACGCTGCAGGTAGAGAGCTATCAGGAGGTATGAAGCGCCGTTTAATGATTGCTCGTGCCTTAATGCATGAGCCTCGTATGCTGATACTTGATGAACCCACTGCTGGTGTTGATATTGAAGTACGTCGTTCAATGTGGACCTTCCTCAAGAAAATCAATGAGGAGGGCATTACCATTATTTTGACCACGCATTATTTGGAAGAGGCCGAAATGTTATGTCGAAATATTGCCATCATTGATGAAGGACAAATTGTTAAAAATACCAGCATGAAAGCCCTATTAGCCACCTTAAACGTCGAAACCTATGTGTTCGATATTGCATCGGGTGCAAATCAAATAAGTATTGAGGGTTTTGAGACACGAGCTAATGATGACCAAACCTTAGAAGTCGATGTACTCAAAAAAGGAGGCTTAAATCCGGTCTTTGAGGAGCTATCAAAGCAAAACATCCAAGTAATGAGTATGCGCAATAAGTCGAATCGACTAGAGGAGCTATTTGTGCGCTTAGTCGAAGCAAATCAAGCAAAAGGAACTACCAATGAGTAATCGTAATATGACGGCGCTCTATACCATTTGGATTAAAGAGTGCACTCGATTTTTACGCATTTGGGTACAAACGTTAGTACCGCCTGCTATCACAATGTCGCTTTATTTTGTGATTTTTGGCAAGCTTATGGGTGACAGAATAGGTCCAATTGACGGTTCTAGTTACATGGAATTTATTGTTCCTGGATTAATTATGATGGCAGTGATAACGAGCTCATATTCGAATGTGTCGTCTTCATTTTTCAGTGCGAAATTTCAGCGTAATGTCGAGGAAATACTCGTCGCTCCAGTACCAACATGGGTTGTCATTATGGGCTTCGTAGGTGGTGGCGTAGCGAGAGCGTCTATTATAGGCGTGGTTGTTATTTTTGTATCAATGTTTTTTGTTGATATAAAAATAGCCCATTATGCAGTAATTATCGTGACTATTTTACTCACCTCCATCTTGTTCGCTACAGCGGGTTTAATCAACGGCATCTACGCCAAAAGCTTCGACGATATCAGTATTATTCCTACCTTTGTGCTAACTCCTTTGACCTATCTTGGAGGTGTATTTTATTCAGCATCGATGCTAGAAAAAGTATTCAATGAATTTTGGCAGGGGGTAATTCAAATCAACCCGATTTATCATATGGTGAATGCTTTTCGTTATGGTTTTTTAGGCAGCGCTGATGTTAACTTTATATTAGCACTTAGTATGTTAGTCGGCCTAAATGTTGCGTTGTTCGCTGTTGCTTACCGTCTACTCTCTACCGGCACTGGTATTCGTACTTAATGCAATCGAGTCCAAGAGAAATCACAACGAATCAGCTTGGCATCCATGAAGACCTTGCTGATATTGTGAATAAGTATCGACACTCTGAATTTAAAAAACCGATTGCTGAGCATACTCAACAAACATTCGAGACGGTCATCGAGTGGTTAGGTAATTGGCAGGGTGACGTCATTATTGATGCTTGTTGTGGTGCGGGCGAAAGCAGTATCGTGCTTGCTCAACAACATCCGAACGCTAAGGTCATTGGTATTGACAAGTCGGCTGTGCGTCTAAATAAATACACATATTACAAGCGCCAAAAAGACCATAATAGCAGCGACAATGTCAGGGTGTTTCAAGCTGACTTGAATGATTTCTGGCGATTAATAGCCGAACATCTGAAAACAGCGAAGTGGACCATAAGTAAACAATGCGTGTTTTATCCCAACCCTTACCCTAAAAAAGCCCAGGTTCAAAAGCGTTGGCATGCGAGTCCTGCATTCATTGCTCTGCTTAGGTGTTCAAGCAATATTGAAGTAAGAAGCAATTGGCTAACCTATCTTGAAGAATTTCAGCAAGCACTGAATATACACGGTGTGCAAAGCCAAATCTATCCAATTAGCGGTGCCCCAATGACGCCGTTCGAGCGAAAATATACTGAATCAGGTCAACCATGTTGGCAGCTTCATACGCTTGCTGAAGGCGAGGACAGATAAAAGCCTTGTCCATAATCAATCCCCAGTGAAGTGACTAACTCAAGCGTTGTTTTGTCTTCAATGTGTTCAGCAACCAGTTTTGTATTATCGATTTTGCATAACTCGATAAGTTCAGTCAGTACTTTTTTATCTACATCGGGGCTATTTATCATTTTTCCTGAAAGCTTAATAGCTTGAATTTTCAATCTTAATGCTTGCGTCAAAATCGAACAGGACGTTGATACATCGTCTATGATTATAGTCAAGTTTGGACAGTTTTCATTCAAATGAGCAATCACTGCGAAGTGCTTTTTCAAGGTTGAATGGGAAATTTCAATACCAAATAGAGTCGACATTGTATTTTCATGAGAGCGTATTAACCAAGTCACTAAAGACTCGTCATTTAAATCTTTCTCGCTCAGGTTTATACTCCACGGCATATTACGGTGAACGCAATAGCGGCGACTTTGTTCATACATATGATGTGTTAATTCGGTATTCCAATTCTTTTGTTCAACAATGGTCAAAAACTCACTAGGTAAAAAAATATGTGCATTGTCACCCAATAATCTGGCTAAGCACTCGTATCGCCACACTCGGTTGTTTTGCAAATTCATTATTGGCTGAAAGTATGGAACAATGCGCTCCATTTTGAATTCTGTTTCGATCTGTGAATGACCCATTTAAATACCTTGTCCTAATTTTGCGAAGGTTAAAATTTAACTGTCTGTTCAATATATATCAGTTCTAACCACAAAATCTTGAGTGTTTTCAATAGATTCACCTATATTTACACTAATTTAATGTGTTTATCGATATTTGTCACATTCAGTATCTTGGCATTAATGTGGAAGTGGGGTAAAATTAAAGCTTGAAAGTTTTCACCTAAGGTTACAAATTGGCAAAAGCAGAAGTTAGCTTAGAGCATTTATTTAGAGTTTTTACTAAACCTGAGCATAGTGATTCAACGTTAGCCAAAATAGAACGGCATTTATCTGACAATATTTCGGATTTCCTTTCTCAGCATGTGGTCACAAAAAAGACCTCTTTAGAAGAGATTGAGAAAGATTTCTCATGTGCATCTGTGCCTGATAGTCCTGAATTTGTATCTGAGCATGCAGAATCACTACTTAATAAATTAGTGGCTCATTCAGTGAACACCTACTCACCCACATTTATAGGCCACATGACGTCGGCACTGCCATACTTTCAATTAACTTTAGCCAAGTTATTGGTTGGCTTGAATCAAAATCTGGTCAAAATTGAAACCTCAAAGGCGTTCACACCACTTGAACGACAGACCCTTGGCATGATGCACAATTTGATTTATCAGCAAGATGATAAATTTTATGAAGATTACTTGCACAGTGCGGATCATGCATTGGGATCCTTTTGTTCGGGTGGTACGATCGCAAACATAACAGCGCTGTGGGTTGCTAGAAACCAATTGTTATCCGCTGATGGAAAGTTTCCGGGTGTCGCAAAAGCGGGTCTTGCCGCCGCTTACCGTCATTACGGTTACGACAATATTGGGGTGATGTCGTCTAATCGAGGACATTATTCATTGTCTAAAACAGTAGATGTATTGGGTATTGGTCGCGACAATATGCTTACGGTGCAAAGCCCGACGCAAATGCTTGATCCACAACAGGCGCTAAAGCTGGGTAAAGCGTATCAAGAATCGGGCAACAAACTACTCGCCATTATTGGAATAGCAGGCACGACTGAAACCGGGCATGTTGATCCATTAGATGAACTTGCTGATGTAGCAAAAGAATTAAATTGCTGGTTTCACGTTGATGCAGCTTGGGGCGGTGCAACGTTATTTTCAGAGCGTTATCGCAGTAAATTGGCGGGTATTGAACGAGCTGACTCTGTTACTATTGATGCGCATAAGCAAATGTATGTGCCAATGGGCGCAGGTATGGCCTTGTTCAAAGATCCAAAACACAGTAACTCTGTACGTCATCATGCGCAATATGTGCTGCGTGAGGGTTCTAAAGACTTAGGCGCAACCACGCTTGAAGGTTCGCGCAATGGTATGGCCATGATGGTGTATTCTTCATTACACATTTTGGGTCGTCGAGGCTACGAGCTTCTTATCAACAAAAGTATTGAGTTAGCGTTTGAATTTGCCGAGATGATAAACGTTCATCCTGAATTTGAGCTAACCACGCAACCCACTTTATCTTTACTTACATATCGACTTAGGCCTTTTTCTTTATCTCAGTTGGCAGGCATGCCAGCATCGTATATTACGAATATCAATAACAAATTGAATAGTTTAACGGTGTCGGTACAAAAGCAACAACGCGAAGCTGGGAAGTCGTTTGTATCCAGAACACGGATTGAAATTGAGAAATACAATGGTGAGGCCATCACTGTATTTCGTGTGGTTTTAGCTAATCCTTTAACTACCAAGGAACATTTGTTTGACATTCTCCAAGAGCAATTAAAGATTGCGAAGGGTAACAAAATTTGGAATGAACTTTGCGTAAATCCAATATCAAAAATAGCCTAGCTTTGTATTTTTCATTGTAAAAATGCAAAGCCACTGTGGCTTTTATCACCCACTTATTTTACGCTCTATAACTGCTTCTTCAACTTGTTAACTTGTTTTTCTAAGTCTGTATTGTCGGTTACCAAAATACTCATCAGTAAATCCGATGCCGCCTTTTTATTACCTGATTGAATATACAACTCCACAATTCTTGCTTTTGCCCACTCCATGTTAGGCAGGTTATTGGTATCAAGCTTACTGCCTTCAACAGCGGCTTGCAGCTTGCCCATCGCAGCGAGCCCCATTTCAGTATTCTGTTTGGTTACCACCGCCGTGCGACCCACTTGATACAGTGCATTTAATTTTGCACTCATATTTCGAATATAACTACTTTGTGTTTCGCCAGTTGTAGGGTCTATCGCGAACTCTGGCTTTGGCATGTCAGCAGCTTGCTGGAATAACGGCAATGCTTGCTTGTAATTTTCCTGCTGTGCATAGAAGGTGGCTAATCTAAACACAAAGTTAATCTCATATGGAAAGTCAGTTATTGCTTTTTGCAATGCTTGAGTGGCTTTTTTGGGCTTGTCGGTCATTTGGTAAAACGCAACTTGTGATGACACGCCTTCTAGGGCATCTGCATTTTGAATTGCTTGCAGTTGCACCAAAGCAAGCTCCTCATCGCCTCCTGCGATTGACGGTGCAGCAAGATAGAAACTCATCAACGCTTTGCGATATTTAACCGTTGTTGGTTCAAGTTCAGTCGCCTTTACAAAACTATTTAAAGATTTTTCGGCATAGCCTAAGGCACGGAAAATTGAACTTTGTGCTTGGTTTCCCATAATAACACCGCGTAAATAATGCAGTTCTGCGCTTTTTGGAAAAGCGTTTACTGCCTCATCAGCGGTGTCTTCAGCGTCATCCAGATCAATGTTCGCTAAATTTGAAATCATTGCGGCGTAAGTGCCTGGGTTCTTAGTGGCTGATTTTAACAGGGTAAATGCATCTTTGTATTTACCCTGAGAATTCAATGCTTTTGCTTTTAGCATAATTGGATTTACATCTTTAAATTGCGACTTTTGAGTTGCCGCTAATGCTGATAATGACGATAGACTTACAACCCAGGTTACCCGTAATAACATCCAGAAAATGAAGGCTGACGCTCTATTTTTGCTGGCTTGTTTGGAGTGTAATAAATACATAGTAATTCCTTTTAGGAGTAGGTGATTTTTGTTTATACAGGCATTTCGCATTTATTGCTTGAGCTTAGAGTGTTGTGTATGAATATCAACTGAATGTGTTAATTGCCGTAATTTAGTGTAGGTAGTCGTTGAATTTATTTGATTTCTGTCGTGCTTCATTTTTGGTCTATTTCACGGTATCGGTTTCGCGCAGATATTGTCCGATTTTAGTTTTACCAAAGAGCATCAATTATTAAGTGTACTCGGTTTTAATTTAGGTGTGGAAATAGGGCAGTTGGGTCTTTGAATCACTTTATTGCCTGTTTTTTAGGCTTAAGAAAAAGCAATTACTATAAACGGTATGGCATCCAACTGCTTTCCCTTTTGGTCGCAGGGCTCACTATATCAAGGATACTGGAACAGCGGTAAAAGTCACCATTTAGTGAGTGTAAAAAGTTTTAGAATGGCGCTTCGAGAGTTGAAAGAGTCAGTATGTTGGCGATCTTGTTCTTTAAAGTCGATCATTTGTAAAGGAAAGCGGCATCATAAAAAAATTAAAATTTAAGTTATACAATGGTTTGTGCTGTTTTTTGCTTGGTAAGTTGAATTTTTCAAACTAAATCCATTTTGCGCCTTCATTTTGTGTGCAATTATTGCAGAGCATTGATATCCTGTGAGTGCCTAATAATAGAAATCAACTTGTGTTACCGAATAAGTAGTTGGTGACGATAAGTGAAGAAGAAGACGTGTGCTAAAAAAAATAACCATAGTCATGCTATCGGTTTGCGTTAGTTTATTTGTGGATGCAACTCAGCTATTGACTAAAAATAGCCAAACTAAAAGTAACTCGGTGACGACTAAATCATCTATAGTGAAATTAGTCATTGCTCAACAAGCAGAGCAATACTCAAGCTATAAGCAAAAAAAGGCCCAGATTGCCATCATCATTGACGATATCGGAAATAAACGGGCCGATGCCGACGCTTTCTCTCTTCCTGAAAAAGTCACTTTTTCGATATTACCCCACGCACCTTTCTCGACGCAATTTTCAAGCTATTCCTATCATCAAGGGCGAGAAGTTATGCTGCATATGCCCATGGAGTCATTGCGTGGTGAAGCGCTCGGCGATGGTGGTTTACTTGCTAGTATGTATCCTGAAGAAGTCGAAAACAACCTATTGTCAGCCTTAGAGTCAGTACCCCATGCCATCGGCGTGAATAATCATATGGGCAGTAAACTCACGCAAATTACCTTGCAGATGAATGCAGTTATGGATGTTCTTTATGAGCACAATTTATATTTTATTGACAGCCGCACGACCAAATTTACTAAAGCACATATAATCGCTCAGCAGCACGGTGTGGCCAGTGCTCAGCGACATGTATTCCTTGATCACCATGCAAATGAAGCATTCATTGAAAAGCAATTTGACCAGCTTATTCGAAAAGCCAGACGCGATGGGTCGGTGATTGGTATAGCCCATCCATATGAAGTTAGTATTTCATTTTTACAGCGAAAGTTGGCTAATTTACCTGATGATATTGAACTCATTACGGTAAGTGAATATCTGTCCGTAGTTGGCAGCGACAGTATTGATAGCTTTGAACAACCAAGACTTGCAAAAGAAACAATGTTACCCACAACTGACATTGCACCAGAGTAAGTTCCTAAAATAAATACACTCGTGTCGTTTTAATGCTTTTACACTTCTCAAATTAGATGTTATATTATAACGCTAAATAAGCATATGCCGATACGTTTCGGCTTTTTTGAGAAGAGTAAATGAACAGCAAAGTAGCTGAGCTTAAACCAGAAGTACTAGAAGCAGAAATAGGTGCACTTGTATCTGTGCAGTCTGCTGTCGTGGCTGAAACAAAAAATGTAGTTTTAGATCGCGTGGGCATTTGGACGTCTAGCATTTGTGCTGTACATTGTTTGCTTTTACCAATTCTGCTGCCCCTTGCACCCTTAGTTGCCAGTAGTGTTTTTGCCGAAGTATGGTTTGAGCGTATGATATTAACATTCTCAATTTTGGTCGGCTTTGCGGCCTTGTTTGTCGGTTTTCACAAATACCATCGTCAACTTTATCCTTTGTATTCACTCGCACTTGGGGGGTTAATATACTGGAATAAGGATATATTTGGTCACGAATATGAACCCTTCACTATTGCGATTGGTGCTTTCCTCATTGTTGCCGCTCACGTGACTAACATGCGTTTGTGTAGCAATTGCAAAACCTGTAAAGATGAATGCGGGTCAGCAAATTAGTACATAATCTTTTGCCTGCGTAAGTCAAAGCTAAATGCAACATAATTTGAAAAAGTAACTCAAAGCGCTACACTTTAGTTTACTTATTGAGATAGGTTCGAGCTTATCAATCACCTTAATATTGCTCCTAGCATCGCAAGATTTTAGAGTGCTCTCTAAATAATTGAGTTGCAACAACAAGAAATAGACTACTTAGCAAATCACGACGCTCTGACGGGATATTATTCGGCTAGACTGCCTGGATCTTGCTCAATCGTTGTTCATCATTTATCGGTGAGTTGCTAGTACTGGTATCGCCATCTATCCTGATGAGTCGATCAGCCCTTCCAAACTGCGAAATTTTGCGTGTAAGGCAATGTATAGTGCTAAACAAGAAGCTGTGCAGATTAAATTCTAGCACGACTTAAAAGAAACTTTCCACGCTGAGCTTTAATACCAGTACATTGAGAACAAACAGTATTTGTAGAATGTGTTTTTATGCATATATCGCGGATTTTTTTGGCTTTTAAGAATGCTTGATTTACTATCACCCGCAGTTTCATAAAACAAATTAAGAAAACATGGATTCTTTGACACAAGTCGCATTGGGCGCAGCTGTTGGATATGCTGTACTGGGAAGCAAAGTTGGCGGTAAAGCCGCGGTCTGGGGCGCTGTTTTAGGGACGTTACCCGACTTAGATGTGTTTTTACCCTATACTGGCGAAGTAGAGGCATTTACCTATCATCGCGGCTTCAGTCACTCTCTTTTCGTTCATCTTCTTGCTAGCCCATTTATAACTTGGTTAATACTGAAACTGCATACTCGCGACCAGCAGTACAGAAAACAGTGGTTTTGCTTAGTGTTTTTAAGTTTATCGACGCATGCAATTCTTGATAGTTTGACTGTGTATGGCACTCAATTAATGTGGCCCCTCACTGAATATCCATTTGCTGTATCCAATATGTTTATCATTGACCCCATGTATACCTTACCTTTATTGCTGGGTATCGCTTTTGTGCTATTTCCAAAGGTAAAATCCACAACAGCCCGTCGTATGAATTTTTTAGGTTTAGCCTTAAGTAGCGTCTATATTTGTTGGTCTCTTATCGCTAAAGTCGCTATTGAGCATAAATTAGAAATTGCGCTGAGCAACCGCGACATACAAGCAAATGTCTATATTAGTACTCCTGCCCCATTGACTACGATGCTTTGGCGTATCGTGGTTATGTCTGATGGGCATTATTATGAGGGCTATGCTTCTGTTTTTGATGCTCCAAAAGACATCACCTTGGATGCGTATCAAACTTATCCCGAGCTACTAAATGGAATTCAAGATGAATGGGGTGTTAAACGCTTGCAGTGGTTTACTCGGGGATTTTACTCAGTGCGGCAAAAAGAACAAAAAGTGGTCTTGTCTGACTTGCGAATGGGAGTTGAATGCAGTTATGTATTTAATTTTGTGGTGGGCGAAAAAACAATGTCGGGTATTCAGGTGAGCGACTTTGAGAAAGTAACTGAACGACCAGACTTAAGTAAGGTAGGCCGTATTTGGGATAGGATTTGGGACCCTAGTGTTTCATTGGCTTCGTCTTTAGCTGCCAATGATTGCGAGGAAAATAACAATTCGTTACTGAAAACTACTTTATGAGTTTGGAGTGAAATTCAGGGAATCCTTGTTCTATATAACCAATAAGTCGGGCGATGCCAAGGACTTTCTACAATTCTACCAGTGGTAAGTAGCACTGATCGTATATTGTTCTCCGCGGCCGGGTGTGCCAGGAACCTCTTCAAATGATTCATCCCAAAGATTGTCTGCTGCAAGCATAATATCCAGTCCTTTAAACTGCGATGGAGATATCTTTACCGTAAGTTGTGTAAATAATGCATCGTCGTCACCGTTGCGTAGGGTATTTTCTTCTTGTTTACGCCACTCGTTATCAACACGGACTTCAACCATGTTGGCAGGGCGCCAAATAACACCTAATGTTACGCGATGATCGGGGTAGTTCAATGCATAAAAGCTAGCATCGATATCAGTAGTACCATAATCTTCAGATTTATTAAGGAAGGTATAGCTGGTAATGATCTCTGCGTTGTCTAAACGCTTTATGGCAAGTAGTTCCAGACCTAAAGTCTTTATATCTACCGGGTTTGCAGAGCGCGCAGAACTTGAACTTAAACTATAAGTCCAATCACTTAAATCATCATCTTGTCGATAAAAAATAGCAGAATCAAGACGCCAAGTGTCTCGATTTAATGCCAAGCCTAATTCAATATTTTTAGTGGTTTCTCGCTCAAGCTCATAGTTACTTCTGAATAGCCCACTCGTATTACTGCCACCGATAGCCGTATAACCAGGAACTTGACTGGCTTGGGCATAAGAAAGATAGAGAGTTTGAGAGGTCTCGTCAGCATTTATTGTGTTCAACGTTATGTCACCAATTAGTGACGTTTCGGAGCCATCTCGGTTAGTATCGTCAAAAGTCGCGCCGAGGCGATAAGTTAACTGTCGATCATTTTGCAGATCCATGCGGTATTCAGGTAATAAACTGAGCTTATAATAATGACGAGAGGTAAAGTTATTTTCAAGTGTGGTTGATTCGATACCGTCTGCTATAAACTGTGCTGAATAATTGAGTACAAAGGATACTGTTTGTGCATGGCGCCCAGAAAGCGCTACCGATTTAACATCAGTTTCGTGAAAAGCTTCGAATATATCAGGGTTTTCACGCGAAAAAACATAGTGGTCATTGTGACGACGATAGTAAGTGGAAATTTCAAATATGCTGTCTTGTGCATAATATTGTTTATGATTAAGTATCAATAGTCGCGCTTTAATGTCTTCAGTTTCATTGACATTAAATGGTGTATACATATTTGGCCAGCCAAAGAATTTGTCTTGAGTACCAAAAAAAAAGTCAGTTTGTGATAATGGCCCAACTAACTGAATACGACCAGAGGCACGCTGAAACTCATGGTCACCGTTTTCTATAGTACCGTCACTTTCAGAGCGAGAGAACTCACCTTCAAAACCGATAGTCCAATCTGTAGAGTCACCCAGTGCCAACGTCACACCACTGTGAATACGTTGTAAATTAAAGTTGTTATTACCTGCGCCAATAGAAACGCTACCTGAGGTTTTTATGCGGGTCCACTCACGCGAAATAGTTCCTACCGAGCTGTTAACACCGAGAAGCGCATTGTCTACGCCAGTCAGCACGTTCGCGCTACTCAACATTTCTTGAGCAATCGGAATTTCCGCAAAATAATGCCCGGTTTGCGGATCAAATAATGTCGCGCTGCCTATTCTAAATCCTGTATTTTCGAAAATGCCGCCACGGATCGTTACATCGGCTTGAGCTTCCGCCATATTGCGTGACTGTAGGTCAACGCGTGGATCATATTCTAGATTTGAAACTAGTGAACCAAAGGTTCCCACCGGTTTGTTATTCGCCGTTGCTGAACCCTCAACCGTAATTTTCTCAATATGATTTACCTCATTGCTATTGTCGGATTCATCGGATGCCGATGAGAAAGTCGATACGCCAAACAATAAGGCAGGCAAAGCAATTTGTACAACTCGAATCATGTTAATGTTCTCTATTTACGCTGTTAGATCTATTAGTAACAACGATCATTTTTCTATTACCTCATCCAACTATATGAGCAACTAGCAGAAAGCGTCATTCTTCCTATTAGTGCTATATACCTATCATATATTGGCAATAGATGAGTGCTTGCCAACGATGAATATAAACACGCTTATCTGAAGGGTAACTTCTGACCGCGAACCATATGGACTAGCTAAATTGCCTTATGTCCGTTATGACTCCTTTCTATCCCTAGTGAAACGTTAACTCAAAAGTATGAAAATATTTTGTTTGTTTGACACTTTATTGTCAGTCCACACTTGCTTTTTGTGTAATCAATTGCATTGCCCAGTCTGGGCGATCTGTAAATATGCCATCGACACCGATATCTAGCAACTCTAACAGCGTTTCTTGATGATTAACCGTGTAACACCATACCTTTTTGCCACGCCTATGTGCATCATCTACAAAATCAGCATTAACTGTATTCCAATCGGTGGCAGCTATTAACACGCCGAGAGTGCTAGCGTACTTCGCATGATCAAAAGGGGCATGAGCAATTAATGCTCCAAATTCTAAGGGGTACGCTTCTTCAGATAACAAATCTGCTTCTGTGAAGTCACTGAAACTGGTCTTTATAGCCACCAGTAAAGGATGATCAAAAGATGAAATTACTACTCTGCATTGATGTGTTGCAATTAGATGTTTTACATAGACAACGAACTCTTGAACTGATTGCAGTGATTTTACCTCAATGTTCAATATGGCTCTGTTGCCTATGAGCGC
>Ga0307930_1002547_pt1 | contig 13825 bp, 10 predicted proteins | sample OrgLakmetageno46_FD_203161 | JGI IMG/M metagenome (GOLD analysis project Ga0307930, IMG submission 203161) | Saline water microbial communities from Organic Lake, Antarctica - #46 | ecosystem: Environmental > Aquatic > Non-marine Saline and Alkaline > Saline | place: Antarctica: Organic Lake... | reverse complement strand
TGCAAGCCCCTTCAATTCCGGCGTGAGGCGCGCAGAACGCCTTGGTCGGCCCGAACGATAACCTTCGTGGAAATCCGTTCAAATGAAAGAAGCGTCACATGCCCGCAGATGGACGGGCTGGGGGGGCGGATTTGCGCTCCCAGGCGGTGAAGGGGCGGGGGAGTGGCGCGGCCTAGACCAGCTCGCCCTCTTCGGCCTCCAGCACCGTCTCGATGGGGTCGTGCTCGGCCACGAAGTGGCCCGGGCCGACCTCGAGAAGTTTCGGGCGATACTGCTCGGCTTCGGGGTCGTCGATCAACTTTGACTTCATGAAGCGCAGCTGGGCGCGGCTGTCGAGCGGGCTTGGAAGATCGCCGTCGAGTTTCAGGCGCGCGCGCTTTTTCTCCACCTCGGGATCGGGGATCGGCACGGCGCTGATCAGCGCCTTGGTGTAGGGATGGCGGGCGTCGTCATAGATCGAGACCCGGTCTGCGAGCTCCACGATACGGCCGAGATAGAGCACCATCACCCGGTGGCTGACCTCGCGCACCACCGAAAGGTCGTGGGAGATAAACAGCATGGACAGGCCGAAATCCTTCTGCAGCCCGATCAGCAGATCGATGATCTGCGCCTGGATCGACACGTCGAGCGCGCTCACCGCCTCGTCGCAGATCACCAGCTTGGGCCTCAGGATCATCGCCCGGGCGATGCCCACGCGCTGGTTCTGACCGCCGGAAAGCTCGTGGGGATAGCGGTTGATCATGTTGGGATCGAGCCCGACCCGCTCCATCATCGCCTTCACCTCGGCCTCACGCTCCTTGGCGGTCATGGACTTGCGGAAGGTGAGCATGGGTTCTGAGATCGAGGCGCCGATCGTCATGCGCGGATTGAGCGAGGCGAGCGGATCCTGGAAGACGATCTGCAGGTCCTCGCGCTCCTTGCGCAGCTTGCCGGCGCTCAGGGAGAGAAGATCCTTGCCGATCCAGCTCACCGCACCGCCGGTGGACTCCACAAGGCGCAGCACGGCGCGCGCCAGGGTGGACTTGCCGCAGCCGGACTCGCCGACGATGCCGAGCGTCTCGCCCTTTCGAAGTTCGAAGCTAACCCCGTCCACCGCCTTGAGCGGCTTGGTTCTGGGGAACAGACCGCCGGACACGTTCACCGAGAAGTGAACCTGCACATTGTCGGCCACCAGCAGCGGCTCGTCCGGGCCGTTCGCCTGGCGCGGGGGCAGGCCTTCATGGCCGGGCTTGTCGGGCTGGTCGATGCGCGGCATCGCGTCCAGCAGCATCTGGGTGTAGGCGTGAGTGGGGTTCTTGAAGATCGACCAGACATCGCCGGTCTCGACATATTCGCCGTGCTTCATGACTTGAACGCGGTCGGCCATGCGCGCCACCACCCCCATATCATGGGTGATCAGCGCGATCGCCGCGCCGGTCTCGTCCTTCAGATCGTCCATGATGTCGAGCACCTGGGCCTGAACGGTGACGTCCAGCGCCGTGGTCGGCTCGTCGGCGATCAGAAGATCGGGCTCGCACAGCATCGCCATGGCGATCATCACGCGCTGGCGCATGCCGCCGGAAAGCTCGTGGGGGAATTGATCGAGCCGGCGCCTGGCCTCGGGAATGCGCACGCGTTCCAGCCAGTCGACGCAGCGCTGCTCGGCGGCGGCCCCGTGCAGCTTCATGTGCACGCCCAGCACTTCCTTGAGCTGGTCGCCCACCTTCATGTGGGGCGTGAGCGAGGTGAGCGGATCCTGGAAGATCATGGTCATGGACTTGCCGCGCACCCGGTTCAGCTTGCGCGGCGACAGGCCGAGGATTTCCTCGCCGGCGTATTTGATCGAGCCTTGCGCCTTGCCGTTGGACGCCAGAAGGCCCATCGCGGCGAGGAAGGTCTGGCTCTTGCCCGATCCGGATTCGCCGACCACCGCCAGGCATTCGCCGGCGCGTATCTCCAGATTGATTCCGCGAACAGCGTGGACTTCGCCGTCGGGCGTGCCGAAACGGACATTGAGATCGGAAACCTGGAAGATCGGCGCGGTGGAGTCGGTCAAGGCGGCGGCCCTCGAAAAAAGCTTTTGATCGTCCTACTGTAAAACGATCCCCTCAAGTAGGGCGCAGCATACCGGCTCGACGTGTCAAGGCCAGAGCGTGGGGCGCCCTGCGCTGATATGGTGGCGCACCGCCCTGTGATTCGCCCCAAGGTCCTGGTGTCCCGCTTGCCTCATTCCGCCCCCTCTTCGCGCCGACACGGGCCGGAGACGGACGCGCTTCTGGACGCGTTCGCCGAAGCCGCCGCACTGGTGGAGCCCGGCGGCAGGATCCGGCAGGTGAACCCCGCCTTCACCGCGCGCTTCGGCCCCGGCCCTTGGGAGGGGCGCAGCCTGGACGCCCTGCTCATCGATCCTCTGGACGTGCACGCGCCGCCCTGGCGGCTCGCCGCCGCGTCGTCCGCGTTCTCGGGCCCCGCCTTGATGCGCGTGCGCCTGCCCGACGGCGAGGTCCTGGATGCGCGGATCACGGTGCGGCGTGCCGGAGAGGACATCTTCCTGGCGACGCTGGTCGCTGCACCTGTAGGCGAGCCGGGTGGCGAATCGGGGGGCGGGCAGGAGATGTCGCTGGCCCAGACACGGCTCGATCTGGCGGTGCGCCATGGCGGGCTGAGCCCGTGGCGCCATGATTTCGATATCGGCGAAGGCTGGGTGGAGGGCGCGCTGGGCGAGGATTATCCCGCGCCGGCGGGGTTCAGTCCGGGCGGCTGGCGCGGACGGATCCATCCTGAAGACCTCTCCTCGCTGACGGCGGCCTTCCTGGCCATGGAGTTCGGCGGCGAGCTGGACCAGCGCTTCCGGGTGCGCGCGCCGGGCGGGCTCTGGCGGATCCACCACGCCAGCGGCGTGCGCGAGCCCGGCTTCGGCCGCGGGGCGCGGCGCGCGTCCGGCTTTCTGCGCGAGCTGGGCGTTGCGGGCGGAGATGCGGAGACCGACACCGCTGAGGCGGCTGCGTCCGCCCAGATGAGCGCGTGGAGCTTTGAAGTCGATGCGCGGCGCCTGCGCCTGACCGGCGCTGTACTCGAACGGCTCGGCCTGCCCGGACCCGCGTTCGACATGGGAATGAAGGACTGGCGCGCCCGCGTGCCTGAGGCGGATCAGTCCCAGATCGACCGGGCCACGAGCGAGCTGGCCCGCGACGGCGTCACCGAGGTGGAGTACCGGGTGCGCAACGAGGACGGGGAGCTTGTCTGGCTGTCCCTGCGCGGCGGGGTGAGCGAGCAGGACGCCGGCGGCGCGGTGCTGCGCTATTCCGGATTCATCTCCGAGATCGGGGCGCGAAAGCAGCTGGAGCAAAAGCTCGCCGAACGAGAGCGCCAGCTCTCCGAAGCGGTGGAGGCGGGTTTGATCGGCATCTGGTCGATCGACCTTCGGACCGGCCGGCAGACCGTTCAGGGCCGGCTGGCGAGCTGGATGAACGCCGGCGCCGACGGCGAGATCGGGGCCGCCGGATGGCGCGCAGTCATACACCCGGACGATTTCCCGACTGCTTTCCTGGCGTTCGAGGCGATCGCCGCGGGTCAGCCTTTCGGCGCGCTGGAATACAGGCTGCGCGTGCCGGAAGGTTGGCGCTGGGCCCGCACGGTCGGGCGCATCGTCGAGCATGATCCGGCCGGCCGGGCCTTGCGAGCCGCCGGGGTGGTCATCGACATCTCGGCCGAGCGCGCCTTCGCCCGGGCCCTGAAAGCGGAAAAGCGCCGCTTCGAGACCGTGTATCAGAATACGCCCGCCCTCATGCACTCCATCGACGCGCAGGGCCGCACCATCATGGTCTCCGACTATTGGGTCGCCCGCATGGGCTACAGCCGCGAGGAAGCGATCGGCGCGCCGGGCGGCTCCTTCATTGCACCGAACGACCGGGCTCGCATACGCGACGAGGTCTTCCCGCGATCAAAGCGTGACGGGGTGATCCGGACTGTCCCGCTCACCCAGATCACCAAATCGGGCGAACACATCGAGGTGCGCCTGTCGGCGTTCTGGGAGCGCGACGAGGCCGGGCGGCCGTTACGCGCCCACAGCGTGTTCGACGAGGTTGGCGATCTGAACCAGGCCCGCCGTGATCTGGAGGGCCGCAATCAGGAGCTGGAGCGGGTCAATCGCGAGCTCAACCGCTTCACCACCATCGCGTCTCACGATCTGCAGGAACCGCTGCGCAAGATCTCCGCCTTCGCCAGCCTTTTGCGCCGCCGCTATGTGGGCACGATCGATTCAGACGCCGACCGCAGCCTTGAATACCTGGTCGACGCCGCCGGGCGCATGCGCACGCTGATCGACGATCTTCTGTCCTATACGCGCGCCTCAAGCCGCCCCGTGGAGCCGGAAACGGTGGACCTCGCTGCGCTCTGGCGCGAGGTTGCGCAAGGCCATGACTTGCTGATCGCCGATGCCGAGGCGGTGATCGAAACCGGGGATCTGCCGGTAGTGCGCGCGGACCCGGTGCTTATGAAGCTCCTGTTCGCCAACCTTCTGTCGAACGCGCTGAAATACCGCAAGGGACCCGGCGTTCGGATCGCGGTGAAGGGATTCATACAGCGCGGCGAGGCCTGTCTGACCTTCGCCGATGACGGGATCGGCTTTGATCCGCGCTTCGCCGCGAAGGTGTTCGAGCCCTTCGCTCGGCTGCACGGGCGCGACGAGTTCGCCGGGACCGGTATCGGCCTGGCGGTCTGCCAGCAGGCCGTCGAGCGCCAGGGCGGGCGAATCTGGGTGGAGAGCGCTCCGGATGAAGGCGCGCGCTTCCTGATCACCCTGCCGGCGGGAGAGGTCAGGACCGCCGACAGCGCTGGCGAGAGCGAGGACGGCGCGGCCTAGTGCTTCGGCGTGACGAGCGCACGCGGGCGGCGGCGATGCAACTCCACCAGCACGAGCCGGCGCATCCGCATCACCAGCAGGCCCAGCCCCGCCAGCACGGTGAACAGGGCGAGGCCGGCCATGATGATCAGCAGCGGGTGATTGAAATTCTCCCGCTCGCGATAATCCATGATGTGCAGCATCCAGAAGAAATCGAACACCCGCCACATGTCGTTGCGCCGGGCGTCGATGGCGCCGGTGGCGGCGTCGATATAGAGCCGCGTGCCTTCGCCGTCGTTAAAGCTGACCCGCCAGGCGGCGTGATTGCGGCGGTATTCGAAGGCGGGCTCGGCGAAATACTCCACGTTGGATATCTCCGCTTCGCCGGCGTAGCCGGCCGCGGCGATGTCGCGGGCCGACTGGGCGTCCACGGGCGTTCTGCGAAAACCGGACAGGGCGTCCACGACGATCCTCTGACCGCCGGCGTCAAAGCGCCAGACCGGCCCGTCATGCCAGCGCGTCAGCGTCGCGGTCTCCACATCGATGAGGCCGGCGATCGCCGCGGCGCGTTCGGGCGTCAGCACCTGATCCAGCGGCAGGGGATAATCCGGCGCCGGGGCGATCGTGTGCTCTGCGCGCACCTGCTCGATGGGCATGAGGCTCATGGCTAGCCCGCCCAGCACCCAGAGGAAAATCTGGATGCCGACCACCAGGGCGAGCCATTTATGGGCCCGAATGATCCAGCGGGTGACGCTCAAGCGCTTATTTCTCCTGGGGCTGAAGCTGTAGCGCCACGGTGAAGCGCTCGTCCGGCGAGGCCGCCGATTTCGCATCCGCCGGGGCGTCGCCGGCCGTGGCGGTCTGCGCGTTGGTCACGGCCAGAAGGTCTTCAAGCGTATCGCCGATCAGCGCGGCGAGATCGGTCTCCCCCACGACGGTGAGGGTGGAGGCGGGGGTTTTCATGGAGACCTGGGCTTCGGACTTCACCTTGCGCGCCGCGCCGAGGATCGCCGTGAACGCCTCGCCCTGGGCCTTGTTGACCCCCGGCTCGGCCTGATCCTCGCCCTTCGGCCATTGGCCGCGCGCGTGCACCGTCGCCGGCGCTCCGGGGCGGTCGCCTTGCAGAATGTCGTAGAGCGCGTCGGTGACGTAGGGCGTGAACGGCGCATAGAGGCGGATGACCGTGTCGGTGGCGTGCCACAGCGTCAGGCAGGCGGAGATATCATCGGGGTTCGGCGCGCCTTCAAAGCGGGTGCGCCGCTTCACGATCTCCAGATAATTGTCGCAATAGGTGCGCCAGAAGAAGTCCTCGATGACCCGCTGGGCCGCCGCGTACTCGTAGTTTTCAAAGCTTTCCGTGGCCGTCTTCACCGTCTCGGCCAGCCGTCCCAAAAGCCACTGGTCCAGCGGGTGAGAGATGGCGCCGGACGCGATATCCTCCCGCACCGTTTTCGGATCGAGCGCGCCGGCGTCTTCGGCGGCTTTCAGCGCCATGTGGGCCAGCTTGGTGGCGTTCCACAGCTTGTTCACCACGCGCTTGCCCTGCTTGAGCGTATTTTCGCTCAGCGCCGTGTCCTGACCCAGGCGCGACGTGCCCGTCCAGAAGCGCACGGCGTCGACGCCGTACTGGTCCAGCAGCTTGATCGGGTCGACCACATTGCCCTTGGACTTGCTCATTTTCGAGCCGTCGCCCGCCAGGCACCAGCCGGAGATCGCGATGTTTTTCCACGGCACCGTGTTCTGGTGATGGAGCGCCTTCACGATGGTGTAGAACGCCCAGGTGCGGATGATCTCATGGGCCTGCGGGCGCAGCGCCATGGGAAACTGCCGGCGGTGGCTCTCGATATCGAGGGCGTAATCCTCGTTGATCGCGCGGGTGTTCAGCTGCGGGCTCACCGAGCTGGTGGCCCATGTGTCCATCACGTCGCGCTCGGGCTCCACCTCGTGGGCCTCATAGCCCTTTGGAAGGTCGGTCATGGGATCGATGGGCAGCTCGTCGGCGCCCGGCACGATCAGCTTGCCTTCTTCGCCGGCGCGCTTGGAGTACCAGACAGGGAGCGGCACGCCGAAATGGCGCTGACGGCTGATCAGCCAGTCCCATTTCAGCCCCTCCACCCAGCTTTCCAGGCGCTGCTTCATATAGGCCGGGCGCCAGGTGATCTCGTTGGCCTTTTCAAGGATCTGCTCCTTGAACTCCAGCGTCTTGATGAACCATTGCGGGGTTACGATGATCTCCAGCGGAGCGCCGGAGCGCTCGGCCACTGGCACCACCTGATGGGTGGTCTTCTGGGCCAGCAGAAGCCCCTTTTCCTTGAGGATATCAAGGATCGCCGCCTTGGCTTTTTCGGCCTTCAGACCGGCCAGCGCCGCCACGACTTCCCGGGCCGCAGGCGCGTCCAGGCTCGGCCAGTCATCGGTCCCGATGGGCAGCTCGTCGATCATCTTGCCGGCGCGGTCGATGACGATGCGCAGGGGCAGCTTGTGGGTCCGCCACCAGTTGATGTCCTGGATGTCGCCGAAGGTGCAGCACATCACCATGCCGGTGCCCTTTTCAGGGTCCACGGCCTCATCGGCGATGATCGGCACCGGCACGTGATAGAGCGGGCTGATCGCGCGCTTTCCGATCAGTTCTTTTGCGCGCGGGTGTTCGGGATGGATCATCAGCGCGCCGCAGCCGCCGATCAACTCGGGGCGCGTGGTGGCGATCACCGCAGGCTCGCCGCCGCCTTCGATCTCGAACGGGATCTCGTTCAGCTTGCCTTCGCGCTCAATCTCCTCGACCTCGGCCTGGGCCAGCGCGGTGCGGTCGGCCGGGTCCCACAAAGATGGCTCCAGCCGGCGCTCCAGCAGACCTTTGTGGTAGAGGTCCAGGAAGCTCATCTGCGAGATCGTCCGGCTTTCATCGGAGATCGTCTGGTATTCCCGGCTCCAGTCCACCGACAGGGCGAGGCGGGTGAACAGATCGCGGAATTGCTGCTCGTATTCGGGGATGACCTCGCGGCACAGGGCGACGAAATCCTCACGCGACATCGTGCCGCCGCGGACCTTCTTCACCTTCTCCACCAGGCGCTCGGTGGGCAGGCCGTTATCGTCCCAGCCGATGGGATAGAGCACGTTGCGCCCGCTCATCCGCATGTAGCGGGCCGTGATGTCGGCCTGGGTGTAGGAGTACACATGCCCGATATGCAGCGCGCCTGAGACGGTGGGCGGCGGAGTGTCGATGACATAGTCGCTGTCGGCCGGCGCCGCTGGATCCCACTGAAACGCCTTCTCCTCCGCCCAGCGGGTTTTCAGCGCCTCTTCAGAGGCTTTGGCGTCGTAACTGTCGGGGAAGGCTTTCATCGTCGCGCGTCCGGTCGTGTCTGGCGGGAGGGAGCGCGCGGTTTAGCCGATTATGAGCTTGCGTGAAAGGCGGAGAGGGACAAGGCGCTGGCGAACTCGACGCTGTACCTGAGCCCCGCTAGGGTTTCGCCCATGACAGATGAATCCCGCCGAAACGACGTTCGCGCCCGCATTCCGCGCCGCGCCGACAATGACCACTCCCAAGAGGCTGCGCGCGAGCGGCTGGATTTCTTACAGCAGCGCACCGGCGCTGAGCTCACCCACGTGGCGTCCGCCTCCATCGATCCGGCGGTTACGCGGGGCAATATCGAGAATTATATTGGCGCCGCGCAGGTCCCCATCGGGGTGGCGGGGCCCTTGCGCATTCGCGGCGAGCACGTGGAGGACGAAGACGTCTACGTGCCGCTCGCCACCACCGAGGGAACGCTGGTGGCCAGCTATAATCGCGGCATGCGCATCCTCTCCGAGGCCGGCGGGGTGAAGACCACCATCCATGAGCGCTTCATGCAGCGCGCGCCGGTGTTTCATTTCGATGATGCGCGGGGCGCGCGTGACTTCAAGGACTGGCTTGAGGCCAACATGGACGGCGTGCGCGCTGCGGCGGAGGCAAGTTCCTCGGTGGCGAAACTCTCCCATGTGGAGACCTACGCCATCGGGCCCATGCTCCATGCGCGCTTCAATTTCACCACCGGAGACGCGGCCGGCCAGAACATGTCCGGCAAGGCCGCCGACGCCGCCTGCCGCTGGATCGCCTCGGCCCATCCGGGCGGCGTTCGCTACACGCTGTCGGGCGCCATGGACACCGACAAGAAGCACTCCCAGCTCAACATGCTCAATTCGCGCGGCGCGCGGGTGATCGCCGAGGCGCGCATTCCTGACGCCGTCCTGCGCGAGCGGGTGGGCGTGAGCGCCGCCGAGCTGTTCCGGGCGCGGCTGAATTCCTACGCCGGGTCAGTGCTGGCGGGGTCCGCCAATAACGGCATGCACGCCGCCAACGCGCTGGCGGCCCTGTTCATCGCCTGCGGCCAGGACGCGGCCAATGTCGCCGAAAGTCATGCGGCGATGACCTATGTGCGCATCGAAGACGATCCTGAAACCGGCGAGCCGGTCTATTACTGGTCCATCACCCTGCCGGCGCTCATCGTGGCGACCTTCGGCGGCGGCACGGGCCTGCCCACGCAAGGCGAATGCCTGCAGCTGCTGGGCTGCCAGGGCAAGGGCAGGGTGGGCCGCTTTATCGAGATCTGCGCCGCTACCGTGCTGGCCGGGGAAGTCAGCCTCGCGGGAGCTGTCGTCGCCGGTGACTGGGTGAACAGCCACGAAACGCTGGGCCGCAACCGGTAAGGCTTGTGGTCTGCGCCAGAGCCACAGCCACAAAAAAAACCCGCCTCGGCGTGCGCCGGGCGGGGTTTTTGACTCTGCGGTGAGCGAAGCGCCTAGAGCACTTCCAGCGTCACCAGCTTGCAGTTGTTGAGGTGATAGGGCGCTTCCTCGATGGAGGCGACTTTCGCTTTGCCGTCTTCTTCAAGCTTGGCGAAGTGGGCTTCATAGCCGTCGCCCCAGACTTCCTCGTGGACCGTGGCCACGATGGGTCCGCCCTTGCGGGTGATGCGCACCAGCTCGTTGAAGCCTTTCGGACCCACATGGGCGTGGGTGAAGGTGCCCACGCATACGATGGCGTCGTAGGAATCGGTCTCGTAGGAGAGCGGCTTGGTCATGTCTTCGGGCTGAAGATTGCGGTAGGCGCCCTTCTCGCGCGCCACGTCCAGCATCTCCGGTGACAGATCCATGCCGTCAATGGTCTTGAACCCGCGCTCGGCCAGTTCCACGCCCGCCAGGCCGGTGCCGCAACCGGCGTCGAGAATCACCGCGTCGGGCTTCACCAGGCTTTTCACCTTGTCCGCCGCCACGGCCGGGGCGACATAGCCCATGCCTTCGACAGTGTCCTCGTCATAGGACTTGGCCCAGTCCTTATAGGCGTCACGCGTTTCTTCAGGTCCACCGTCAAGGTTATAGATACGTTCAAGGATCGGATTTTTGGACGTAGCAGCCACGGTCGGCGCTCCTTTTTTTAGAGAACTTGAATTTTTATCATAGCGTCTTTTCGCTGCAGCGCAAAATGGCTCTGAATATTTCAATTTGCTGACAGAGTATCAAATGAATATTCGAACCGACCCATTCTAAAAAACGCCGATGGAGCCCGCCGGTTCCCGGCTTTGTTGCGGATCGCCCATGACAGCCGGACGGGCTTGCGCTAACGCAAGCGTCCCGCCGCCTTGCCGAGGACGTTCATGGCCCCGCCCCTCCTTACCCTCGCCGACACCGCGCTGACCTTCGGTGCGACGCCGCTTCTCACCAGCGCCGAAATCATTGTGGGTCAGGGCGACCGGATTGGCCTTGTGGGCCGAAACGGCTCGGGCAAGAGCTCGTTTCTCAAGATCGCGGCCGGGATCATCGAGGCGGATTCCGGTGATCGTTTCGTGCATCCCGGCTCGACACTGCGCTATCTGCCCCAGGAGCCGGATCTGGCCGGATATGCCAGCGTGATCGACTATGTCCGCGCCGGCCTGGCGCCGGGCGACGAGGATTATCGCGCAGATTATCTGGTGGAGCATCTGGGCGTGGATCCAGCCGCCTCGCCGGACACGCTGTCGGGCGGCGAGGCGCGCCGTGCGGCGCTGGCGCGCACCCTGGCGCCGGCGCCGGACATTCTTTTGCTGGACGAGCCGACAAACCATCTCGACCTACCCGCCATTGAATGGCTGGAGAGTGAGCTGAAAGCTTATAAGGGCGCGCTGGTGCTGATCAGCCACGACCGGCGCTTTCTGGAAAACCTCACCCGCCAGGTGGTGTGGATTGATCGCGGCGTGACCCGGCGCCTGGACAAGGGGTTCGCCCATTTTGAAGCCTGGCGCGACGAGGTCTTCGAGGCCGAGGAAACCGAGCGCCACAAGCTGGCCCGCCAGATCGCCCGTGAGGAAGACTGGATGCGCTACGGCGTCACCGCCCGGCGCAAGCGCAATGTGCGCCGCGTCGGTGAGCTGGTGGACATGAAGTCGAAGCTGAAGACCTGGCGCGGCCCGCAAGGCGCCGCGAACCTGTCGCTGTCGGAAGCGGAACGCTCGGGCAAGCTGGTGATCGAGGCCGAGCATATCGCCAAGTCCTACGACGGCCGGCCAATCGTGGAGGACCTCTCCATCAAGATCGCGCGCGGCGACCGCGTCGCGCTGGTGGGCCCCAACGGCGCCGGCAAGACCACGCTGATCCGGCTCCTCACAAAGGAGCTGGAGCCCGACGCCGGAACGGTCCGCCTGGGCGCCAATCTGGAGATCGCGAGCCTTGATCAGAAGCGCGCGGCGCTGAAACCGGAGTGGACCGTGAGCGAAGCCATCGCGCCCGGCGGCGGCGAACGCGTGGAGGTGGGCGGCCAGGTCAAGCATGTGGCCGCCTACATGAAGGATTTCCTGTTCTCTTCAGAGCAGGTGAGAACGCCGGTCAAGGCGCTCTCCGGCGGCGAGCGGGCGCGGTTGATGCTGGCGCGCGCCCTGGCGCTGCCGTCCAATCTTCTGGTGCTGGACGAACCGACAAACGATCTTGATCTGGAGACGCTGGACCTGCTCGAAGAGCTGATCAGCGAGTATGACGGCACCTGTATTCTGGTCAGCCACGATCGCGATTTCATCGACCGGACCGCCACCGCCACCATCGCCTGGGAAACCGACGGTGCGTGGCGCGTCTACGCTGGCGGGTATTCCGATATGGTCGATCAGCGCGGCGAGGGCGTTCGCGCCCGCGAGAAGGCCGAGGGGAAGTCCGGTTCGAAGGCGCAGTCTGGCGTTGGGTCTGGAAGCGGTTCCGGGACATCTAGGTCGCGCGCTGCGAAGATGAGCTTCAAGGACAAGCACGCGCTGGAGACGCTTCCGAGCGAAATCGAGAAGATCGAGGGGCGCATGGCCGGAATCGAGAAAGAGCTCGCCGACGCCGGCCTGTTCTCCCGCGATCCTGACCGCTTCAACGCCCTCTCGCTGGAGCATGCGGCCCTGGGCGCCGACAAGGCGCGCAAGGAAGAACGCTGGCTGGACCTGGAAATGCTGCGTGAGGAGATGGAGAGTTAGGGTTTGTCTTTCACGTCGTCGAGGCGCTTGCTTCTAGAGGCTTGGTGTCGTTGTTTGATAATGGGTAGTATTGGAATATCTATTCCGGACTCCCAAGATAATTGCGCAACGTGTTGCCTAAAGAACGGATAAGCTGCAAAGCGTCCGACACGCTGTATGACTCTCTCTGCTATTTCTTCAGTCGTTTCTTTTTCGAAATCAAACGCAACTAAATAGGTGCAGCTTGCACAAAAAGCCTCCCCCTCACCGCATTTAGCTTTCGCGAAATATTCGATTTCAGCTGCCGCTGTGAGCCGGTCTTCGGTCACAGAAAACGAGGTTATCTCTTCGCCGCGCGATAATTCTCTATCAGAATCTTCTGAAAAGAATTCCGGATTAACGAAAAAATTTGATTTGAGTAGGACTACGTGGCGAAGTTCGGCATACGATATGCTCTTGGCGTATTCGCTTTCGCTCATCTCGTCGGTTTCTGTCATCACGCGCACTTGTCGATAGTTCCGTTATTCCAGCGTCCATGGCTAACCCGCGCGCGACGGAAGTTCTCAAGCTTAAAAATCTTACTTCTGTTAGGGGGAGTTTCGATCTCCGAAGCATCAACCGGCCAATTCTCATTTGCCGACCGACATTTAGAATCAAAATACTTCATGCGCTTAGCAACGTCGTGAGGCCTGAGCCCGACTCGAACCACCTGTGCTTCTTGGCCAAGCGCAAAAAACACTCTGGCAACGGTTGCCAGCGTGATATTTCGGGCTTTGTCTCCAAGCAAATGGCTGACACGAGACTTGTTGATACCCATCCGCTCAGCCAAATCAGATTTCGTGACGCCACTAACTTCCATAGCTTCCATGATTTCGGCTTGCATGTCTCCGACGAGCTTCTCAATCGCGTAGACTTCTTCCTCATTTTTGTCTTGCGGTTCAAGAAGTTCAGCAACAGTTTTCATACCAGCTTCCATTTTTTTGCGGCTCCCGCTATGCCCCTGGCGGCTTTTTGAAGCACGCCTTTTTTCTGCTTATTGTTCTTCTTCTTGGTGTCGATCCCACCGATAAGAAAGCAGCCTTCTTCTCCAGCCTTAAAGTACGCGCCATAAAGCCTCACCTGATGGGTCTTAATCGCTGCCATCTTGAAGGTCCGGCCTTCATAGGAATGAGTGCCTTCATCCGGATTGTACTTCTTGTGCCCTAAGGGTTGCGATCCGCGCTCCGCCAACAGCTCGATGCGATTGATAAGTTGGCTCCGACGGGTTGCGTCCAGCTTCCTCATTTCCTCGGTAACCTCTAACGTCATAAGAACGGTGACGTGGCCACCGGACTTAACAACATAACGCTTGAGGTTCTCGTCCAGAGCCATTCAACCGACCTGAGTTTACATATATGTTAACGGCTGGGGATAAACAAATTAAATTTACCGATAGTCAATCCATCGGATTCGCACAAGGCGAGCAACGAGAAAAGCCTAATAAGCGTTTTGTTGGATCCGTTTGCTAGTTTGAGCTAAGCGGTTGACGAGAGGTCTTTTTGTTACTTGTAAGCACTCGAACGAGGGA